>CAJHZZ010000071.1_pt1 | contig 82884 bp, 79 predicted proteins | sample 9199071 | NCBI WGS metagenome assembly CAJHZZ01 (sample SAMEA7708275, study PRJEB35096) | sediment metagenome | biome: marine neritic benthic zone biome [ENVO:01000025]; feature: sediment [ENVO:00002007]; material: shallow marine sediment [ENVO:03000034] sea grass bed [ENVO_01000059] ...
CCTCCTGAATATAGGTGGACCCGCCGGCGATCAGGTCGGCCTGTCCACCCGTGGCTACGACTCGCTGAATGTCGGGGATCTCTGCCATCAGGCGCTCCAGGATCCCGTCGACCAGGCCGACATAGCCGAAGAAGAGCCCTGACTGCATGGCGGCTCCCGTATTGTTGCCGATCAGTCGCTCGGGTTGCTTGACATCCACCTGATAGAGCCGCGACGCGTGCGAGAACAGGGCCTCCGCCGAAATGACCAACCCCGGTGCGATGACACCTCCCGCATAGTCGCCCGTGGCGTTGACGATGTCGAAGGTCGTGGCGGTACCGAAATCCACCACTACCACCGGCGCTCCGTAGAGCTCGCGGGCCGCCAGAGCGTTGACGATCCGGTCAGCTCCCACTTCAGCCGGATTGTCATAGCGGATCGCCAGGCTCGTGCGCACACCCGGCTCGACGAAGAAGGCCCGGCGATGGAAGTACCGCTCTGACAGCTGCTGGAAGCAGGGCGTCAGTGGCGGAACGACGGAACAGACGATCACTCCACTGGCCGTTGCAGGGTCCAGCCCGGACTTGGCAAAAAGGGGCAACAACAGGGCGGCATACTCGTCGGCAGTACGATCCACATCCGTGGATAACCGGTAGTCGGCAATGAAATCGTCGCCACGAAAGACTCCACAGACGGTATTGGTGTTGCCTACATCGACGACGATCAGCAGCTCTTCACGACTCATGATGTTCTCGGTTCACCCCTTCGATGATATCGCCCGAGGAGATCGACACCTCCCCTGCCGATGTCCTCAGAAGCAGGAATCCTCGGCTGTCGAAACCCTGAAACTCGCCTTGGTAGACACCCCCCGCTGTGCGGCAGATCATTGCCTCGCCGAAACGATGGAGACTCCAGCGACTGTACTCGTCGACCAGCTCGGACTCGTGCTGCGGGAATCCGACTTTGCTCTCCACAGCGTCGATCAGCTTGGCCGCCACCTGAGGCAGTGGAGGCAGATCGACGCTCTCTCGCGAGAGGCAGGTCGCGGTATCGGTCAACTCCGGCAACTCTGCGGAGTAGTTTATGCCGAAACCCATGACCACCGTGGTGTGAGTCGCATTCCCCACCAGCTCGATGAGAATCCCTCCCAGCTTCCTTCCCCGGACCATCAGGTCGTTGGGCCACTTGACTCTGCAGGAGGCGCTGACCCAGGGGTCGATGGTCCGGCAGAGCGCCACCGCCAGAGTCATGGGCAGCTGCAAAGCTGAGCGGGTCTCTGGCAGGGAATGCAGCAGGGAGACGTAGATTCCTCCAGTCGGGCTGAGCCACCGATTCCCCAACCGCCCCCTACCCCTGGTCTGCCTTAACGCCACCATCAGAGTCGGCGGCAGCAGATTCCCATTGCCTCGATAGCTCGCGGCGATCCGCTTGCCGAGAGCGTTGGTGGAATCGACGTTGGAGAGGAAGACGCGGTTTCGAGTCCCGCGATTCCCACTCGATCCAAAGTCGGTGATGAATTCGTCGAGCTGCATCGAGCTGGCGGCCGGTGCCGCTCTATTCGAGATCGTCCTGGATTCGGCGCAGGCGGACCTGCATCTCCTCCAGCCGTCCGCGGTTCTGCTCGACCACATGGTCAGGAGCCTTGGCCGTGAACTGCTCGTTGGCCAACAGGGATTCGATCCGCTCGATCTGCTGCACCAGACTCTCCCTCTCCTTGACCAGTCGGTCCCGTTTCTCGTCACTCATCTCGGTCTCCGGCACGACGATCCCCACCAGAATGCCGCCGACGGTATCGCGGTGGGACTCTGCCGGGGGTGCTGCGAGCTGGAACGTGGAGAGTCGGATCAGCGGTCGGGCCAGGGCTTCCATGCTGCCCAGGAACTCGGCCACGGCGGCGTCTTCGGTTTGCAGGTAGAGCTCGACCTCGAGCTTGGGTGGGATCTTCAGCTCGGCCCGCAGATTGCGCACCCAGCTCACCAGGTCGAAAAACAGGTCCATACGGCCTTCGATCTCATCGTCCTCCCAGGACTCGACCCGGTTGGGATACGGCGCCAGACAGATCGTCTTCGCATGGATCGCCTCTCGGCCCGGCAGACGCTGCCACAGCTCCTCGGTCAGGAAGGGCATCACCGGGTGTAGCAGACGCAGACTCTGATCCAACACCGTCAGCAGAACCTCACCCACCTGCGGGCGCGGTGCATCCCCGAAGAGGGCCGGTTTCGACAGTTCGATGTACCAGTCGCAGAGCTCTCCCCAGAAGAACTGATACAGGCGGCGGCAGGCTTCGTCGAAGCGATAGGTAGCGAAGCGCTGATTGACCTCCGCGGCGGTCTTCGACAGCCGGGAGAGAATCCAACGTTCGGGAGCGCCAAGATCATCTGGATTCAAGGATGTCTGAACCTGGGAGTCGCCCACCCTGGAGAGCGAAAACCGGGTCGCGTTCCAGATCTTGTTGCCGAAGGCACGGTAGCCCGCCATCCTGTCTGGATCGAGTGGGATGTCGCGCCCGGGGCTGTCCAGGATCGCCAGTGTGAACCGCAGAGCGTCGGCTCCGTACTCGTCCACCAGGTCTCGGGGATCGACCGTGTTGCCCCGGGTCTTGGACATCTTTTGTCCATCCGCATCCCGCACCAGACCTGTCAGATGTACGGTGTGGAAAGGCACATCATCCATGAAGTGCAGGCCGGTCATGACCATCCGCGCGACCCAGAAGAAGATGATGTCGAACCCGGTGACCAGCACATCTGTCGGATAGAAGGTCTCCAGGTCCGGCGTCTCTGCGGGCCAGCCCAGGGTGGAGAACGGCCACAGTGCCGAGGAGAACCAGGTATCCAGAACATCGCTGTCCTGGGTCAACTCTTCGGTTCCTGCCATCTCCACGGCCTGCTCGCGACTGGTCGCGACATAGACTTCACCGTCCGGGCCGTACCAGGCGGGAATCTGGTGGCCCCACCAGAGCTGCCGGGAGATACACCAGGGCTTGATGTTCTCCAGCCAATGGGCCCAGGTCTTGGACCAGGTGTCCGGAACCAGGGTCAGATCGCCGTCTCGCACCGCCTCCAGTGCTTGGGTCGCCATGCCGCTGACATCGAGAAACCACTGGGTCGAGACCATCGGTTCGATCGGTACACCGCTGCGTTGACAGTGGCCGACATTGTGGGTGTAGTCCTCCACCTCGACGAGAAACCCCTGCTCCTCGAGCCTCTCCAGGACCCGCTCCCGGGCCGCGAAGCGATCGAGACCGGCGAACTCCTCGCCGGCAGCTGCGGTCATTCGACCCTGGTGGTCGATGACCTGAATTCGCTCCAGACCGTGCCGGCGGCCCATTTCGAAATCAGCCGGGTCGTGGGCCGGAGTCACCTTCACCAATCCGGTTCCGAAGTCCCTCTCCACCACTTCGTCGGCGATGAATGGGAGCTCGCGGCCGACCAACGGCAGGATCGCGACCTTATCCAGTAGATGCTGGTAGCGCTCGTCCTCGGGATGCATGGCGACTCCCGAGTCGCCCAACATGGTCTCCGGCCGTGTGGTGGCCACGACGATCCGCTCTTCGGAGCCGGCGATGGGATAGGCGAGGTGGTAGAGCTTGCCCTGCACCGTCTTCATCTCGACTTCCAGGTCGGAGATCGCCGTGTGCAGACCGGGGGACCAGTTGACGATGTATTCGCCACGCGAGATCAGCCCCTCTGCATGGAGGCGGACAAAGGCCTCGCGGACTGCCGCGGAGAGACCTTCATCGAGGGTGAAGCGTTCGCGGCTCCAATCGCAGCTGGCGCCGAGCCTGTCGAGCTGCTCGCGGATGTGCCCGCCGTGCTGGCGGGTCCACTCCCAGGCCCGCTCGACAAAGCCTTCCCGACCCAGCTGTACCCGGTCCGTCCCTTCACTCAGGAGCTGACGCTCCACCATCAACTGCGTGGCGATTCCCGCGTGATCGGTGCCGGGCAGCCACAGAGCGTTGTAACCCGACATCCTCTTCCACCGGGTCAGGAGATCCTGAATCGTCGATTGCAGCGCGTGGCCGGCATGCAACGTCCCCGTCACGTTCGGCGGCGGGATCATGATGCAGAAGCCTGGCTTCTCCGACGGAGCTTCGGCGACGAAGAACCCCTCCTCCATCCACCACTTCTGCCACTTGGCCTCGTAGGCCGCAGGCTGAAACCGTTTGTCCATACTCACTGCAATAACTTCCCCTGGGGAACTCGATCGATCCTGAGCCGCTCTATCGAGACGACTCCCTACTGCTCATGATGTCGATTGGAATCCTGCGGTTGCGAGGTAGCGATCACCGCGGCCAGGCCGGTCCCCTGGCGCGGTTCACTCGACCTGGCTTTCCAACTCGCGAATGCGGTCCTTGATGACGATCTCCGCGAGATCCGGAATCACGTCCCAGGAGATCTCTCGAATGGTCTGATCTCCGATCAACTCGACGACCCGTCGCGCGATTCGGTCGACGTCCTCATCCGAGAGGCCGCCTGGCGTGACTTCCAATGATTCCTCCACTGCTACCTCCTCGGTGTCGTCCGGGACAACTTCGTCACCTGCCGGCTCCTCAGGTGGCTGCACCTCGAAATCTCCGAGGGACGCAAAGGACTCGTCAGAGGAGTACTCCTCCTCGAGCGGACCCCTCTGGTCAGCCGCTGCGGGGACCTCGTCCGCGACCGGTGTTGGCGCTTCCTCGCCACGCTTCTCCAACAGCTCCTCCACGAGGTGTAGTAGTTCCTGGGAATCGAAGGGCTTCTTCAGATGGGCGTCGGCGCCACACTCCTGCGCCGAGCTCTCCTCGAACGGCTCGAAGGTACCGACCAGAAGCAAGACCGGTACACCGGGATGAGTCTCCTTGGACGACCGGCAGATCTGGAATCCGTCGGCGCCGGGCATATGTACGTCGGCGATGACCACATCGGGGCTACTCTCACTCAACCGCGCCAGCGCATCGTCTCCATTGCTCACCGCGGTCACTTCGAAATCGCCCTCCATGAAGGTGAGCTCCACCACCTTCTGGATGGTCAAACTGTCGTCGGCCAATAGGATCTTCCTGCTCATCGAAACCGTCTCCCCCCGGGGTCCTGATCGGTGTGGGCGTCATTGTAGCAGGTGGCGGGCGATGACCCGGCGCTGCATTTCGCTGGTCCCTTCATAGATCGTGGTCACTCGCACGTCTCGATAGAGGCGGGCGATTTCGTACTCCTCGCTGAAGCCGTTCCCGCCGTGTATCTGCAGGCTGTCCCAACAGGCGCGGTTGGCGGCCTCGGCGGCGAAGAGCTTGGCTTCGGCGGCCAGTCTGCCGGCTGACGAGGAGCCCTCGGCCGCCGCCGCCGCACGACAGAGAGCCCTGGCCGCCGCCAGCCGGGTGGCTATCTCCGCCAAGCTGAATCGGATGGCCTGGAAGTGGGCGATGGGCCTGCCGAACTGGATCCTGTCCTGGGCGTACTCGATACCGAGCTCCAGGGCCCGCTGGTGGATGCCCACGGCCTGCGCGGCGATCCCCAGGCGAGAGTGGTCCAGGGTAGCCAAGGCGATCTTGAATCCCTGCCCTTCTCTGCCCAGCAGGTTCCCGGCAGGAATCCGACAGCTCTCGAACAGTACCGGGGCGGTCAAGCTGGCCCGCAGTCCGAGCTTCTCTTCCGGGCGACCGATGCTCAGACCCGGCGTGTCCGCCGCCACGACGAAGGCGCTGATGCCCCGGTGACCGGCCTCCGGGTCGGTGCGGGCGAGTGCCACGTAGTAGCGGGCCGCACCGGCATTGGTGATCCACGCTTTCTCGCCGTCGAGGACCCAGGAGTCGCCATCGCGGACGGCGGTAGCCTTCATCGCCGCGGCGTCGCTGCCGGAGCTGGGCTCGGTCAACGCAAACCCCCCCAGAGCGGATCCCGAAGCGAGGATCGGTAGAACCTCCGCCTTGAGAGCCTCGCTGCCGAAGCGATTGATTGGCCAACAACAGACGGAATTGGAGACGCTCAGACTCACCGCGATCGAGGGACAGACACGGGCGATCTCTTCGATGACGATCACCAGATCGAGGGCATTCAGGCCGCTGCCGCCGAACTCCTCGGCCACGGTCATGCCGAGAAGCCCCATCTCCCCCAACTCGGTCAGGATCTCTGCCGGAAACTCGTGATCGCGGTCTCGTTGGGCGACCCCGGGTCGAATCCGCTCCTCGGAGAATCGTCGGACCTCGTCCCGCAGGAGCTTCTGCCCCTCCGTCAGGTTCGGCCCCAGATCCGTCACGTCGCTCTTGCCCATGGCGCCGGGCTCAGGATCGATCGAGGATCCAGTTGGCGATCACCATCTTCTGGATCTCGCTGGTGCCCTCGTAGATCTCGGTGATCCGGGCATCCCGAAAGTAGCGCTCGACGTTGTACTCACGGATGTAGCCGTAGCCACCGTGAATCTGTAAGGCCTGGGTGGTGACCTTCTGGGCCATCTCGGAGGCAAACAACTTCGCCTGACAGGCCTCCAGGCTGCAACGCTTCTGATGATCCTTGGCCCAGGCGGCCTTCCAGGTCAGCAGCCGGGCGGCATCCAGCTCGGTGCTCATATCGGCGAGATAGAACTGGATGGCCTGGAACTCGGCGATCGGTTTGCCGAACTGTTGCCGCTCCTGGCTGTAGGCCAGGGCTTCCTCGAAGGCTCCCTGAGCGATTCCCACCGCCTGCGCAGCAATGCCGATGCGGCCGGCATCGAGGGTCTGCATGGCGATCTTGAAACCCTCGCCCTCCTCTCCCAGGCGATAGGCAGCCGGCACTCGCAGATCCTCGAACGCCAGCTCGGTGGTGCCCGAAGCGTTGACCCCTAGTTTGTATTCGTGCGCTCCGTGGCTGTATCCGGGAGTATCGGCCGGCACGATGAACGCGGTGATCCCCTTGTGGCGCAGCTCGGGATCGATGGTCGCAAAGACCAGGGCGACATCGGCATTGGTGCCGTTGGTGATGAACAACTTGTTGCCGTTGAGGACGTAGTCGTCACCCTCGCGCCTCGCCTGAGTGCGGATGGCCGCCGGGTCACTCCCGGCCTCCGGCTCTGTCAGAGCGAAGCAGCCGAGCCTCTCGCCGGCAGCCAGAGGTCGCAGGAATTCTTGCTTCTGCTCCTCGGTGCCGAACTTCAACAGCGGATCGCAGACCAGGGAGTTGTTGACCGAGAGAATCACACCGCTACTGCCGCAAACGCGACTGATCTCTTCGATCACCAACGTGTAGGCGAAGGTGTCCATGCCAGCCCCGCCGTACTCCTCGGGGATGGCCACGCCGGCCAGCCCCAACTCTCCGGCCTGGCGGAAGAACTCCTCCGGGAAGACACCGTCGGCATCGATCTCCTTGGCGTGGGGACGGACCTCCTCCTCCGCGAACTCGCGGACGGAATCGCGCAGGAGCTTCTGCTCTTCATTCAATTCGATTCGCATGATTTCACCGGGAAGAGAAGCCCAGATCCGTGCTTGGACCGGGGCGAAACGACTGCTCAGGATGCTAGCAACGGGCCCTGTCAGGGTCAAGGAATCGGACGACTACCGGGCTTGTCGATTGCCTGGCCCGAGCGACAGAGCGGGCACTCTTGGGGAGCGTAGGTGGGCAGCACCAGATCGAACAGGCTGACGAACGGAACCGAGAAGGGAATCTGACCGCCGGTGCGGTCCAGGATGGACGCCACTCCGACAACCTCCGCGCCCTGTTCCTGCGCCACGGCCACCGCCTCACCAGTCGATCTGCCGGTCGTCACCACGTCTTCGACGATGACCAGGCGCTCTCCGGCCGCCAACGAGAAACCCCGGCGGAGCCGCATTTCCCCATCGACCCTTTCGACGAAGCGGAAGGGCACGCCGACTGCCGCCGCCACAGCGAATCCGATGATCAGACCACCCATGGCCGGTGACAGGATCGAATCAGGGGACAGCCTCGCGAGCTTCCCGGCCAGGGCCTCACCGAGGCGTTTCGCTCTCTGCGGATCCTCCAGCAGCAGCGCACACTGGACATAGGCAGGTGAATGCAGACCCGAGGACAATTGGAAGTGGCCTCGGCGAAGGGCCCCCGACTCATCGAGCCAGGGCTCGAGGGGTAGGGAATCAGCCGTCATCGCTCGCCGACTGTCGCTGGATACCGTACTGCTCCATCTTCTTGTAGAGATTGCTGCGCGGCGTACCGATCGACTGCGCCGTCCGAGTCACGTTCCACTCGTGCCGCTCCAGCTGCTCGATCAGGAAGAGCCGCTCCGCCGCCTCCCGAAACTCCTTCAAGGTCTGGGCGGAGGCGAGAACCGAGGTCAGGTCCCGGCGACTCCCGCCGAGGCCGCGGACCATCTCTTTCTCGGTGATCTCCTCCTCCGCGCTCAGGATCAGGACCCGCTCGATGACGTTCTTCAGCTCGCGGACATTTCCCTTCCACGGCTGTCCTTTGAGAAAGGTGATGGCCTCTTCGGTGAATTCCTTCGGTCGGCTGTTGTTGATCGTGGCGTATCGGCGTACGAAGTAGTCCACCATCTCGGGTATGTCTTCCAGGTGCTCGCGCAGGGGAGGGGTCTGGATGGGAATCACGTTCAAGCGATAGAACAGATCTTCGCGAAACCTGCCCTCGGTCATCTCCTCCTCCAGATTGCGGTTGGTGGCGGCGATCACCCGGACATCGACTTCGGCGATCTGCTGAGCTCCGACAGGCTCGACTTCGCCACTCTGCAGAACCCGCAACACCTTGGCCTGGGTCCGCGGCGACATGTCTCCGATCTCGTCGAGAAAGATCGTGCCGCTGTCGGCGAGCACGAACTTGCCTGCCTGCTTCCTCACCGCACCGGTGAAGCTCCCCTTCTCGTGCCCAAAGAGCTCGGATTCGATGAGCTCGTCGGGGATCGCGGCGCAGTTGACCTGCACCAGGGGCTTCTCGGAGCGGGCACTTTGTCGGTGCAATGCCCGTGCTACGAGCTCTTTGCCCGTACCGCTCTCCCCTACGATCAGCACGGTGGCATGAGAAGGGGCCGCCTTGCTGATCGTGTTCCGCAGCGACCGCATGGTGGTCGAGGTTCCGATGAGCTCGTCCGGCTGATGACGAAGGGCACTGCTCTCCTGTTGCAGCCGATAGGCTTCCATCGCGTTGCGCACGCTGAGCAGAACGCGCTCGCGCTGCAGAGGCTTTTCGAAAAAGTCGAAGGCGCCCTTCTTCGTCGCTTCGATGGCTGTGTCGATGTCTCCATGTCCGGTCACCACGATGACCGGCATCTCGTAACCGCGCTCCCGCAGCGAGGTCAACACCTCGAGACCGTCCATCTCCGGCATCTTGATGTCCAGAAGAATCGCATCGGGCGAGGATCGCCGGGCGGCTGCCAGCGCCTCGTCTCCATTGGCCGCCTCCAGAACCCTGTAGCCCTCGTACTCCACCACCATGCGCAGGCTGTCGCGGATCGACTTCTCGTCATCGACAATCAGGACGGTGCCGCGCGTATTGCCCTCACTCTTCTTCGCCATGACGGGGTGAGTCTATATCGCACCGGTGCTCAGCGGCGGCGGCTGCCAAAAAAAGAAGGCGGGCCGGTCCAATAGGGACCGACCCGCCCGAATTCTGGACGAATGCTGCGGCTAAGGGACCGCCGGGAAGACAAACAACGGCTGGACCTCCTGCCCGCGAGCGAATCTCCGGATGTAGATTCGCAAGCGGGAGCCCGACTCCGCCTGCCTGACCACCTCCTCGAACTCCGCGACGCTCTCCACATCCCGGCCATTCACCTCGGTGATCAGATTGATCACTTCTCCACCACGCACTCCCTCGTCGTAGAGCGGGCTGCGGGGAGAGATCTCGGTGATCCACACCCCCACGGCATCTTCCGGCAGACCGTGGGTGGAGCGCAGTCCAGGCGTGATGTTCTGGTAGCGCAGACCCAGCCATTCGATGCCGCCCTCTTCCGGCCCCACTTCCTCTTCTTCGGTACCGGAGGGCGACGGACGCTCGGCCAGCTCGACCTTCTTGGTCAGCCGCCGACCATCGCGCAGAATCTCCAGCTCGACCGTCGCGTCGGGTCCCTGGTTGGAGACATAGTCGATGAGCTCGCGGGTGTTGGCGATGGACTGCCCATCGACCTCGAGAATGACGTCCCCATGCTCCAATCCGGCCCGCTCGGCCGGCTGGTCGGGTTGCACCTGGTTGACCATGGCCCCGTTGGTGGAGTCGAGTCCGAAGGCTTCAGCCGCCCGCGGCGTCAGATCCGAGACCGACACGCCGAGATACCCTCGACGCACTCGACCCTCTTCCTTGAGTTGTGGCAGCACCTGTCGCAAGACGTTGACCGGCACCGCGAAACCGATGTTCTCCGAACCCCAGTTGATAGCTGTGTTGATGCCCACGACCTGACCGGAAAGACTGACCAGAGGGCCGCCCGAGTTACCGAAGTTGATTGCCGCATCGGTCTGGATGAAACTTTCGAACGAGTTGGTTTCGGCGCTGATGCCGATGCGTCGACCTTTGGCGCTGACCACTCCCACCGTCACCGTGTTGGCGAGATCGAGTGGGCTACCGATGGCCATGACCCAGTCCCCGGCCCGCAGGCTGTCGCTATCCCCCAGCAGCAGATAGGGAAACTCATCCTGGCTATCGATCTTCAGCAGCGCCAGATCGGTGGCAGCGTCGGCGCCCTTGAGCTCGGCGTCGTAGACGTTCTCTCCCATACGGACCCGTACCTCCTCGGCACCCCGAATTACGTGGTTGTTGGTGACGACGAAACCGTCGGCACTGACCAGGAATCCGCTGCCACCAGAGTCCGAGCGAAACTCTTCATCCTCGTCGCGAGGGGGACCTTCTCGGCGCCGCGGGCCGAAGAAGAATTCGAAAGGGTCGACCCCGCTCCGGCCCGAGGAGGCCTCGAACGAGGACGCCTCGATGGTGACGACGGCAGGAGAGACCATCTCCGCCAGGTCCGCGAAGCTCGGGAAACCCTGAACTGTAGCCTCGGGCGCTGTAACCGGTTGCGGTTCGGGGGCATCCGGAGCACTGACGCTGGTAGGCGTCCAATTCAGTCCTCCGGCGATGACCATGCCAAAGACCATGGCGCCGAAGACCACCGCCAGGGTCAGGAATTTTCGTTTCAGATCGTGAGTCATGTTGGGTGGGAACTCCTTTCGTTGGCCAATCGTGTGCCCCTTCCCGTCGCTTGTCAAGCAATCCCCTTGCCAGCCCAGAATACGAAGCCAACGGGCCTGCCAGGGAGCTCGCCACCATCATCATGCCAATTTGGCAGAGCACCTGAACCACGGCGCCCGTTCTGGCGATCAGCTTGCAACTAACCCTTGTATTGGACTATACTCCGGCGGCTGGCTTCGAAGGGCGACGAAGTGAGTGGGTGGTTCACTCACTTTTTTTGTTGCCTAAAAAGCGGTTTGGAGCCTCGACCGAATGGGCCAGACAGAGCTGAGCGAGACGATCCGCAGCGGACTTGAAGGCATAGCCGAGAGCACCGGTTGCGAGCTTCTCGAGGCTCAGTTCAGGGGTGGGGTGTTGCGTCTGGTGATCGATCGGACGGGAGGAGTCACGCTGGACGAGTGCCAGTCGATTTCGAAACAGGCTTCTGCCCTGCTGGACGTGGAGGATTTCGGTGCCAGCCGTTACGTTTTGGAGGTTTCGTCGCCAGGACTGGACCGCAAGTTCTATGGCGATGTCGACTACGAACGGTTTTGCGGTCGCGATGTTCGCGTGACGTGGAAGGATCCGGAGATGGAACACAAGAAGACGGTCGTCGGTACTCTGGCGGAGTACGTGCCCGAGTCGCGGGAGATCGTCCTGGACTCCGGAGAGACTGACGACAGCTATAGAATCTCTTTGGAGAACGTACTGTTGACCCGGCTCGAGCCGGAGATCTAGGAAGCATTCAGTCATGGCACAAGCAAGACCCATAGAAAGCAATCTCGGCGAGGTCCTCAAGCAGGTCGCTCGGGAGAAGGACATCGAATTCGAGCGCTGGATCACCGCTCTGGAAGACGCGATGGCATCGGCGGCCAAGAAACAGCACCGCATCAAGGCTCCGGTCCGCTCGACCTTCGACGCCGAGACCGGAACCTTCTCGGCCTTCATCGTCAAGACCGTAGCCGAGGAGATCGAGGACCCGCTGGCGCAGTGGACTCTGGAGGAGGCTCAGGATCACCAGGCCGATGCCGAGATCGGTGATGAGATCCATATTCCGATCTCCACCGAGGGACTCGGCCGAATCGCCGCGCAGTCGGCCAAGCAGGTGCTCTATCAGAGGATTCGAGAGGCCGAGCGGGAGAAGGTCTACAACGAGTTCATCGATCGGGTCGGTGAAGTGCTCAACGGTACCGTCAAGAGATTCGAACGTGGCGACATCATCGTCGACCTGGGCCGCACCGAAGCCGTGGTGCCTCGCAGCGAGCAGGCCCGACACGAGCGCTACAGTCAGGGAGAGAGAATCCGGGCGGTCATCATCGAGGTGCATCAGCAGCCCAAGGGGCCGCAGGTGGTGCTTTCCAGGACGGACCCCAGATTGCTGGTCAAGCTGTTCGAGATGGAAGTCCCCGAGATCTACGATGGCACCGTGCAGATCAAGGCAGCCGTCCGAGCCCCTGGCGAACGGGCCAAGGTCGCGGTCATCAGCCGCGAAAGAGATGTGGATCCGGTGGGCGCCTGTGTCGGCATGAAGGGCTCGCGGGTGCAGTCGATCATCCGCGAGTTGCGCGGCGAGAAGATCGACATCATCGAATACAGCGAAGACCTGGTTACCTTCGCGCAGAGCGCCCTGGCGCCGGCGCGGATCACCAGGGTATCGGTCACTCACCACGGAGAGAATCCTCATCTCGATGTCATCGTCGAGGACGAGCAGCTCTCGCTGGCGATTGGCAAGCGCGGTCAGAACGTCCGTCTAGCCTCCGAGCTCCTCAACGCCCGGATCGACATCAAGAGCGAGACCGACGTCAAGGACGAGGTGTCGGGGGCACTTGCTCGGATGCTGCAAGATGCCATCAGTGACGAGCCGAGTGCTCTGGAGCCCACCGGCTTCGACATCACTTCGGCTCCCGGTGTCGGAGCCAAGACGGGTCTCAAGCTGCAGGAGGCGGGCTTCACGACTGCCGACGCGGTGGTGGAGGCCGGAGCCGAGGCACTCGAGGCCGTCGAAGGAGTCGGGCCCAAAACTGCCAAGGCCATCGTCGCCTGGGCCAAGGATCTGCAGCAGGTCCAACCCGAAGACGAGGTCGTGGAGGCTCCTGGAGAGGAGCCCAGCGAGGCCGATCTGGCTTCCACCCTGGCGCACGAAGGCGACGACTTCATGGCCGCCTTGAGTCGGGCACTGGAAGAGGCCGAGGCTCGAGAAGCCCCGGAGGAAGAGGCGACAGAGCCCGAAGTCCAGGAAGTGATGGAACATACTGCGCCGGAGGAGCCGGCTCAGGACAAGGAACAAGGGTGATTTCAAGCACCTGAGGAGCGCCGGATTTCATGGGGAAGATTCGAGTCAAGGACTTGGCGGTCAAGATGGGAGTTCCCGAGCAGGATCTCCTGTTCAAACTCAAGTCCATCGGCGTGCGTGTCGACGATGAGGAGAACGCCCAGATCGACACGAGCGTGATCCAGGCCATCCTGGAGGGCAAGCGCCTACCGCAGCCCCGGGAGGTGATCCTGCGAGACGAGGAGTCGAAGGCCACCGCGCCGACGGCCAGGAGACGTCCGCCCCACCGACGGATGCCGCCCAACCAGCTGCGACCCCAGCGGCGGCGCCCCCTCATCCAGAAGGTCGAGCCCCGGATCAAGACGATCCCGACCACCGAGCAACCCAAGCCCGCACCCACTGAGGAGCCTGTCAGCCTGCCGGATGAGGCGGTCGCGCAGACCGCAGCGCCAACAGAGTCGACCGCCGCAACCGCGGTGGAGACCGAAACGGCCGCACCCGCCAAGGGGGCTGCCGCCGCGGCACCGTCGACCAAGAAGGTCGAGGCGGCCCCTCCGAGCGAAGTCCAGCCCACCGAGGCCGAAGACGACGGTCCATCCGGACGTAGTCAGCGTCGCGCCCAACGTCGCAAGCTCGAGTCTGTCGACACCGGACGAGTCCTGCCCTTCAAGGTCGCCGCTCCAGACGCGCCGATCACGCTCTCCGAAGGCATGACCGTCCGCGAGTTCGCCGACAAGCTCGGAGTCAAGTCCAAGGACCTGATCGGGGTGCTCCTGAAGCAGGGCATCATGGCCACCATCAACCACGTCATCGACGCCGAGCTGGCCCAGGAGGTCGCCGAGTCCCTCGGGGTCGAGGCCATGACCGTCACCTTCGAAGAGGAGATCCAGCTGCAACAGGAGCAGCAGTTCGAAGGCGAGACCCCGGCCGGGAAGGAATCCCGGGCCCCGGTGGTCACCATCATGGGTCATGTCGATCACGGTAAGACCACGCTGCTCGACGCCATCCGCTCCTCCAAGATCACCGAGAGCGAGTTCGGCGGTATCACGCAGCACATCGGTGCCTACCAGGTCGAGGTCAACGACAGGAAGATCACCTTTGTCGATACTCCCGGTCACGAGGCCTTCACCACCATGCGGGCCCGCGGCGCCAAGGTCACCGATATCGTGGTTCTGGTCGTCGCCGCCGACGACGGTGTGATGCCCCAGACCATCGAGGCTCTCAATCACGCCCGCGCGGCCAAGGTGCCGATCCTCGTCGCCATCAACAAGATCGACAAGAACGACGCCAATCCGGATCGGGTCAAGAAGGAACTGTCCGAGCAGGAGCTCACCGTCGAGGACTGGGGCGGCGATACCGTCTCGGTGGCCCTCTCCGCCCTCAAAGGGGAAGGCATCTCGGACCTGCTGGAGATGATTCTGTTGACCGCAGAGATGCTCGACTTGCGAGCCACTCCCGACCTGCCGGCGCAAGGAGTGGTGCTCGAGGCCCGCAAAGAGCCCGGTCGAGGCATCGTGGCGACCGTACTCGTCCAGGATGGCACCCTGGGTACCAGCGACATCTTCGTCGCCGGCGCCACCTGGGGTCGTGTCCGATCGATGGTCGATGACATCGGTGACAAGGTCAAGTCTGTCGGGCCCGCCACCCCGGTAGAAGTAGCCGGCTTTGGTGAGGTCCCCGACGCAGGCGACCTGTTTCAGGTCGTGGCCGACGAATCGAAGGCGCGCAGTATCGCCGACTTCCGGCACGAGGAACAGCGGCAGAAGGATCTGGCTCCGACGGTGGGCAAGGTCTCTCTCGATCAGCTCTTCGACCGCATCCAGGAGGGCGAAGTCAAGGAGTTGCCGATCGTGCTCAAGGGCGACGTCCAGGGCTCGGTCGAGGTTCTCAAGGACGCCCTCGGCAAGCTCTCCACCGACCAGGTGAAGCTACAGGTCATTCTCTCCGGTGTCGGTGCCATCACCACCAACGACGTCATTCTCGCCTCCGCCTCGGGCGCCATCGTGGTCGGATTCAACGTTCGACCAGAGCGCATGGCCACAGAGCTGGCCGAGAAAGAGGAAGTCGATATCCGGCTGCACACGGTCATCTACGAGCTCAGCGACGAGATCCGCAAGGCCATGACCGGACTGCTGGAACCGGAATTCCGCGAAGTGGAAAAGGGCCGCGCCGAGGTGCGGGAGATCTTCGGGGTGCCGAAGATCGGTACCGTTGCCGGCTGCCACGTGGTCGAGGGAGTCATCCCACGCAATGCCTCGGTCAGGCTTCTCCGCGACAACGTCGTGGTTTTCGAAGGAAAGATCGCTTCGCTGCGTCGATTCAAGGATGACGCCAGCGAAGTTCGCGCGGGTTTCGATTGTGGAATTCGCTTGGAGAGGTATCAGGACGTCAAACCTGGAGACACCATCGAGGCCTTTGTCCAGGAAGAGGTAGCCCCGACTCTCTAGCCGGTTCTGCCAAACTCTGGCGGGGTCCCGGACGCCACTGAAATCTGTTGGAAGTCCATCGCTCTGGAGCAGCGGGAAGCCCTGGTCCATGGGCCTCTCGACAAGCAATGACCAGAGTCTCATCGAGTCGATCCGATCATGTTCGTAGCAGTAGCGGTTTTCGAGCTCCATATTCCGGCTGGCCGGAACCTGAAGGACAAGAGACGAGTGATCAAGTCACTGATCGACAGGCTGCACCAGCGCTACCGTGTTTCGGTTGCGGAGACCGATTACCAGGATCTTCATCAACGGGCACGGATCGCCGTAGCGGCGGTCCACGGATCGCGCTCGGAGTTGGAACGACTTCTCGACCGCATTCGCGACCAGGTGGACGAGGTCCCCGGGGCCATGATGACCTCGTGGGAGCCCTTCTACGTCGAGGAGCAGCCATGACGCGACGCACGCAACGTGTTGGCGATGTCCTGCGGCATGAGATCGCCGCCATCCTCGCCCGTCGCCTGCGAGATCCGCGGGTCGGCTTGGCCAGCATCAGCTCGGTGGACCTGAGTCCAGACTTGAAGCACGCCAGAATCCAGGTCTCGGTGGTGGGCGATGACAACCAGCGCCAGGACAGCCTCGAGGCCCTGCGCCACGCGGCCGGATTCATCCGCAGCCAGCTGGCCAAGGAGCTCAAGAGAATGAAGACGATCCCCGAACTGCGGTTCGAGCTCGATCGGGGAGCCGAGTACAGTCAGAGAATCAGCGAACTACTGGAGAGTCCAGATGAGCACGACAAGAGCACCTGAAGAGCTTCTCAAACAGCTGCGCGCAGGGCACCGATTCCTGCTGATCAGCCACATGAATCCGGATGGCGATGCCATCGGTTCTTCGCTGGGCCTCGCCCGGATCCTCCGCTCCCTTGGCAAGGGCGCGGTGGTCTGGAATCACGACGAGGTACCCAAACTCTACAGTCCTCTGGCCGGCAGCGAGCGCGTACACACCGGCAAGGCCCCACCCGCCGGTTATCCGGACACCTTCGACGCCATCGTCACCCTCGAGTGCCCTTCCCTCGACCGGACCGGTGTCGAATCGGCCATCGAGGACATTCCGATCATCAATATCGATCACCATCTCGGTAACGAGCACTATGGAAAGGTCAACTGGATCGATACCGCCGCTCCCTCGCTGGGCGAGATGATCTATCGGATTTCGCGTGGCCTGATGGTGGAGCTCGATCAGGAGACCGCTACAGCGCTCTACCTGACCCTGGTGACCGACACCGGCGGCTTCCGATTCTCCAACGCCACTCCGGCAGCCTTCGAAGCCGCAGCTGCCCTGGTCACCGAGGGAGCCAGGCCGCAACAGGTCGCCCAGTGGCTCTACGAGAGCCAGCCAGAGTCGGCCATACGGTTATTGGCCGAGATGCTGCCTACCCTGGAGATCCACGACGAACGCATCGCCTCCACCTACATCACCACCGAGATGTTCGCGCGTGTAGGCGCCACCGCGGGCGACACCGAGGGTCTCATCGACTATCCCCGCTCCATTGCCGGCGTCGAGGGTGCCGCGCTGATTCGTCAGATCGGCGACGATCAGTACAAGGTCTCACTCCGCAGTCGGGGTGAGGTCGATGTCGAGAAGATCGCTCGGCGCAATGGCGGCGGCGGTCATCGCAATGCCGCCGGTTTCGCCACCGACGGCACTCTTCGAGAGGTCCGCGAGAAGGTGGTCGAGGAGCTGCAACAGGCACTGGCGTAGAACCTATGTACGACGGGCTTTTCCTCATCGACAAAGAGACCGACTGCACCTCGCACGATGTGGTGCAGGAGGTTCGCCGTATCGCGCGGCAGAAGAAGATCGGGCATTGCGGGACGCTCGATCCCGGCGCCACCGGGCTTCTGGTCGCCACGGCGGGAAGAGCTACGCGTCTGACGAGGTTCCTGATTCGCGCCCCGAAAGTCTATTCAGGCGAGATCCGGTTCGGCATCACCACCGATACCTACGACCGACACGGCAAGGTCACCGCCGAAGCGGATATCGGCTCTCTCGACGCCGATCAGATCGTCGTTGGTATGCAGAAGCTGGTCGGTACCTTTCCGCAGATCGCGCCGCCGTTCAGCGCCAAGAAGCATAAGGGTGTGAAGTACTACGAACTGGCTCGGCGCGGCGAGGAGGTTCCTGAAGCCTCGAAGGAGATCACCGTTTTCGAGTTCGAGCCACTAGGAGAGATCGAAGATCAGACCCTGGAGTTCCGTCTCAGCTGTTCTTCCGGCACCTACGTCCGCAGCCTGGCTCACGATTTAGGACAGGACCTGGAGGTTGGCGCTCATCTGGCGGAGCTGCGTCGGCTCCAGGTCGGTCCATTCAAAGTCGAAGACGCAGTCTCGCTCGCCGATCTGCAGACCCTCTGTGAGGGGGAGAAGACCCCCGCCAGAGGCTGGATTCCCCTGGATGAGATTCCCTTGCCCTTCGGCGAGGTAGCGGCCGATCCCCAACAAGAGCAGAGAATCACCCACGGGCAGTCCGTTCTCTTCCGCACCCTGGCCGGCGAGGCCGGCGATTGGGTCAAGCTCGTCAACCGTCACGGACAGCTCATTGCGGTCGGTGTCGTCTCCGAGAGGATCGGTAGTGGTGCCGTCGGATTGGTGCAGCCGCGCATAGTTTTCGCCTGATTCAAGTCCCTACCCCTGTGGTAGCATTCGACGTTTGCTGAATAGATGGAGGAATAGGAAGTTGGCACAGACCAAGGAGGTCAAAGACAAGATCATCGGGGACGCCCGCCTGCACGAGCACGACACGGGATCACCCGAAGTGCAGGTGGCGCTGCTGACCCAGAGAATCACCGAGTTGACGGAGCACTTCAAGGTCCACAAGAAGGACCACCACAGCCGGCGGGGCCTGTTGAAGCTCGTCGGCCGACGTCGTCGGCTGCTCGACTACCTGAAGACGCAGGACTTCGAGCGCTATCGAACGACGATTGAGCGACTCGGCATTCGGAAGTAGACAACCCTCTCGCTAGGGTGAGCGGAGAGAGTCTCCGCTTCCCACCCTCAAGTCCCCCAGATCGACCTCGATGCGCCGGCAAGTTCGGCGATACGGTCGGCTCTGTGCGATGGGACTCGAAAGCGAAGAAGAAGAAGAAGAAGAGAAAAGAGAAAGTAGAAACTGATGAAACAGACACACGAAGTAAGCGTCGGCACCGAAACCATGTTGATCGAGAGCGGCAAGATCGCTCGTCAAGCCGATGGCTCCTGCGTCATCCGATTCGGCGACACCGTCGTCCTGACCACGGCCTGCGCAGTCAAACACGCCAGCGGCAGGGATTTCCTGCCTCTGACCGTCGACTATCGAGAATTCAGCTACGCCGGCGGCAGGATCCCGGGTGGCTTCTTCAAGCGGGAAGGCCGACCCACCGAAAAAGAGATCCTCACCTGCCGGATGACCGATCGACCCCTGCGACCCCTGTTCCCGGAAGGCTATCGTCGTGAGACGCAGATCGTCTCCGAAGTGCTCTCCGCCGATGGCGAGAACGACCCGGATATCCTGTCGATCAACGGCGCCTCGATAGCCCTTATCCTCTCGGACATTCCCTTCTACACCCCCATCGGGGCGGTGCGGGTGGGTCTCATCGAGGGCGACATCGTCTTCAACCCCACCAACAGCCTGCGAGATGTCTCCGACCTGGACCTGATCGTCGTCGGCACCGAGGAAGCTGTCGTCATGGTCGAAGCCGCAGCCAATCAGCTCCCCGAGGACATCATCCTCGACTGCATCTTTCAGGGTCACCAGGAGCTGCAGAAGGTCATTCGGGCGCAGCTGGCGATGCAGGCCGAAGCCGGGATCGTCAAGCCCGAGTGGGAGGGTCCACAGGAACCGGACGAAGCTCTGGTCCTGCAGGTCAAGGAAGACCTCAAGGAAACCCTGCGATCAGCTTTACATACCGCTGGCAAGTTCCAGCGACGCGATGCGGTTGCCGGCGTTGTCGACCCCTATCTGGAAGCCTTGGATGATGAGGACGACGAGAAGGCCCTGCAGGTCAAGCAGATCATCAAGAGAATCGAAGAGGAGATCTTGAGAGAGGAGATTCTCGCCAACGGCATCCGCTTCGATGAGCGCCAAACCGACGAGATTCGGCCCATCGACATCGAAGCCGGTCTGCTGCCCAGGACACATGGCTCCGCGCTCTTCACCCGCGGCGAGACCCAGGCACTTGTCTCTGCCACCCTGGGTACCAGCCGTGACGCCCAGATCATCGAGGAGTACGAGGGAGAGAGTCGTCAGAAGTTCATCCTGCACTACAGCTTCCCGCCCTTCTCCGTCGGTGAGGTCAAGTTTCTCCGCGGTCCAAGTCGCCGAGAGATCGGACACGGAGTCCTGGCGCGCAGGGCCCTGACCCCGCTTCTCCCGCACGAAGAGGATTTCCCCTACACCGTCCGGGTGGTCTCGGACATCATGGAGTCCAACGGCTCATCGTCCATGGCCACTGTCTGTGGAGGCTCTCTGGCGCTCTTCGATGCCGGTGTGCCCATGCTGGCACCGGTCGCCGGCGTCGCCATGGGTCTGATCAAGGGAGAGGACAGCTTCGCCGTGCTCTCCGATATCGCCGGGCAGGAAGATCACTACGGCGACATGGATTTCAAGGTCGCCGGTACCCGCGAGGGCATCACCGCCCTGCAGATGGACATCAAGATCACCGGTGTCACCCGCGAGATCATGCAGCAGGCCCTGCAGCAGGCCAACGGCGGCCGGATGCATATCCTGGACATCATGGAGAGCACCATCGCGGCGCCGCGGGACGAGATGTCACCCTACGCACCGAGGCTGCACACCATGCTGATCGCCAAAGACAAGATCCGCGACGTCATCGGTCCCGGCGGCAAGACGATCCGCTCGATCATCGACGAGACCGGCTGCGAAGTCGATATCGACAACGACGGCAAGGTCACCATCGCCTCTCCCGACGAGGTAGCCGCCAAGCGCGCCCTGGAGATCATCGAGAGGCTGACCGAGGTTCCCGAGATCGGCAAGGTCTACGAAGGAATCGTCCGCCGCGTCGAGCCCTACGGTTGCTTTGTGGAGATTCTGCCCGGATCCGATGGTCTGGTGCACATCAGCGAGCTGGCACCCTACAGGGTTCGCGAAGTCACCGACATCGCCCAGGAGGGCGATTCGATGCAGGTCAAGGTGATCAACATCGACGAGCAGAACAAGGTCCGGCTGTCGCGCAAGGCGGTCATCATGGAGGCTCCGGACTACAATCCTGCCGACTACGAAGGCAAGGACTACGACGGTCCACCGCCCTCGGGTGGCGGTCGTGGCCGCGACGGTGGTCGAGGTCGCGATCGGCGTGGAGGGGGTCATCGCGGCGGCCGGGGAAACCGGTCCAACCGCGACCGACGCTGAGCCTCGCCGATGGGTTCCCCGAGCACTCAGGGCAGTGTCCACCGGGACGTCCTGGTCCGCTATCTGGACCAGCTCCTGGACGCTGCTCGGGGGACCGACTACTGCCCCAACGGCCTGCAGGTCGAAGGCCGGGACCAGGTCTCACGTCTGGTCACCGGCGTCTCGGCCTGCAGGGAGCTCTTCGAGCTGGCTGTTGACGCCGAGGCCGACGCAGTCCTGGTCCACCACGGTCTCTTCTGGAAGGGCGATTCACCCAGGCTCACCGGCATCCAGTATCAGAGGGTGGCGACGCTCATCCGTAGCGGTTTGAGCCTTATCGCCTACCATCTGCCCCTGGATCGGCATCTGGAGCTCGGCAACAACGCTGTCGCCGCCCAGCGACTGGGTCTACAGAGTCTGATCCCATTCTGTGAGCACGAAGGCTCGTCCATCGGCGTCGCCGGCCAGTTTCCAGAGCCCGTACCGCGCCAGCGCGTGATCGAGCAATTGGCCGAGATCTTCCAGCAACAGCCGCTCACCTTCCTGCACGGCAAGACCGAGATCCTCTCGGTCGGTCTGGTGAGCGGTGCGGCCGGGCGCTGCTTTCACTCGGCGATCGCCGAGGACCTCGATCTCTTCGTCACCGGCGAGCCGGAGGAGTGGACCCTCAACCTGGCCAAGGAGGCCCGGGCAAACTACGTCGCCGGCGGTCATTATGCGACCGAGCGTCTGGGCGTCCAGGCGCTGGGCGAGAGGCTGCGGAAACAGTTCCACATCGAGATCGAGTTCATCGACCTGCCGAATCCCGTCTGAGCCCGCCTACCGGACCTTGGTGCCGTTGGGCACCGCGTCCCCGGGATGCAACAGCACGGGTCGCCCATCGACGGAGCCAGCCAGCACCATACCCTGCGACTCCACCCCCATCAGCTTGGCCGGCTGGAGGTTGGTCACTACCACCACCTGTTTGCCGAGAAGATCCTCGGTGGCGTATTCCTTGGCGATGCCGGCGACCAACACCCGGGTCTCCGATCCGAGATCGACGGTCATCTTCAGCAATTTGTTCGAGTTGGGAATCGCCTCCGCCGCCGTGACCGTTGCCACCTGAAGCTCGGTTTCGAAGAACTGTTCTATGGTGATCATGGACATGAATCTGTCTCCTCGATTAGTCCCCGGGAGACTACCAGAGGACCGCTGCAGATCGTACCGGGATACCAGCGGATTCATCAACACGGCGGACTCACCAACCTCCGCTTTGCCGCAACGACACCCAGCGGTCACCCCGGCCCAGGATCAAGTGATCCACCAGACGGACACCGAGCAGCTCTCCCGACTGGGCGATCCGTCGGGTGAAGGCCAGATCCTCGGCACTCGGTGTCGGATCCCCGCTTGGATGGGTGTGGAAGAGAACGAAGCCAGCAGCGTCTCTCAGCAAGGCCTCCTTGAAGACAGCCCGCGGTTCTACCGCCGCTCGGCTCAGGGTGCCCCGATAGATCTCCCGCTCGTCCATCAATCGATTGCGCGAGTCCAGAAAGAGCGCTCCCATGACCTCCTGACCCGGAGTCGCGAAGCGCAGGGCCAGGTATCGGGCCACCTCGCCCGGGTTCGACATGGGATCGCGCTTCGGCAGCGCCGCCCTGGCCACCCTGCGTGCTAATTCGAGAAAGGCGAAAAGCCGGTCCGTCTGCACCGGCCTCAGGTCCCGGACAGCCGGCGATAGCGGGCTCAGGGCGCTGAACCCGCCCAATCCCTGGCACTCCCGTAGTAGCTCACGAATCGTCTCGACGGCCACCTCATCACCTCCTCCGGGGAACAGCAGCTTCTCCAACAGCTTCTCGTCAGTCAGTACCTCCGAGCCTCGCTGGCACCAGGGGCCGTGGGAACGCTTTCGGCTCGCCGTCTTCGTCTTCATGGGATCTCTCTTCCTCCCCTCGATCCCTTCTTGGACGGATTCCGCCATTGGCTTCTTTCGCCAGAGTTTCCTGGGGCCGGGTTGACGAGATCGACATCCTGCTGGTAGACAACTTCTCTGAGAGAGAACCATGAGCGCACCCTCGAGCCATCCTCTGTTCCTCGGCATCGACGAAGGTTCTGCCGCTGCTGGCGGGCCGCTGGTCTCGGTGCTGCCGGTGCCCTTCGAGCGTACGACCTCCTATGGCAAGGGCACCGCGAAAGGACCGGCGGCGATTCTGCGAGCCAGTGCCCAGGTCGAGCTCTATGATGAGGAGACTCATAGCGAGCCCTACCGCATGGGCATCGAAACGCTACCCCCTCTGCACCCCGAGGGCAGGACAACCCCGGCGTACCTGGAAGCCCTCCAAGCGGCCACCCGGGATCTGATGAGCGAGGGTCGTTTCGTCATTTGCCTGGGCGGCGAGCACACCCTGACGCAGGCGCCGGTGGCGGCAGCCCAGGAGATCCATGGGGAGGTCGGAGTCGTTCATTTCGACGCCCACGCCGATCTTCGAGACGACTTCGAGGGAACCCGCTTCAGCCACGCCTGCGTCATGCGTCGTGTCCACGATCTCGGGCTACCGACATTGAGCCTCGGCGTCCGCTCCCTGTCACGACCCGAAGCCGAATTCATCGAGACTCGCCGGCCGGCGATCGTCTGGGGTCGGGATCTCGGCTCCCTCGATCCGGCGACCTTCGTGAGCCATCTCTCCCGTCTACCGGATACGATCTACGTGAGCTTCGATCTCGACTTCTTCGATCCGTCGATCCTGCCGGCTACCGGCACTCCGGAACCCGGCGGCGGTCTATGGTGGCCGACGCTGGAGCTGCTGAAGGCCCTGTTTGTCGAAAAAGAGGTCATCGGATTGGATGTCGTCGAGCTGGCCCCCGACCCCCACCTCCACGCTTGCGACTTCACTGCCGCTCGCCTGGTCTACAAGAGTCTGGCGTATCTGGAGGCGGGTCGCTCAGCCCGCCAGCAAGCTACCGCGGCTGACGTTGAGGATCTCGCCGCTGATACGTCGCGCGAGGCTAGAGGCGAGAACCAGGGTTTGGCCGCCGATATCAGCCGCTGAACCGGACCCTTACCATGGGCATCATCGCTTCGATCATCCGGTGGCCTCCACCACCATGGCAATACCCTGACCACCGCCGATGCAGGCGGAGGCCACACCCACTCCGCCGCCGCGACGCTGCAGCTCCTTCAACAGCGTCAACACGATCCGACTGCCGGTAGCGCCCAGCGGATGTCCCAGCGCGATGGCACCGCCATTGACGTTGAGCTTCTCCGGATCGAGCTCCATCTCTCGCATTACAGCCAGGATCTGCCCGGCGAAGGCTTCGTTGATCTCGAGGAGATCAACGTCTTCCAACGCCAGACCCGCAGTCTTCAGGGCCTTGGCGATGGCCGGTGCCGGTCCGATACCCATACGGGAGGGCTCCACCCCGACGACCGCCCACGAGAGGATGCGCCCCAGGGCAGGCAGATTCTTTGCTTGGGCCGCTGCTGCCGTGGTCAGAACCAGCATCGCTGCGCCATCCACGATCCCCGATGCATTGCCAGCGGTGACGAAGCTCTCCTCGCCAAATACGGTAGGTAGACTGGCAAGACCCTCCAGGGTGGTATCCGGACGCAGATGCTCGTCCTGATCGACAAGCCGCTGGCGTGATCCCTTCCCGACCTCCAGACCGATGATCTCGCTCTCGAAGAATCCGGCCTCGCGCGCCGCCACCGCCCGTCTCTGACTCTGCAGTGCGAACTCGTCCTGGTCCTGACGGCTGATGCCGTAGTCCCGGGCCAGGTTGTTGCTGGTCTGAGCCATGAAGCAGCCGCAGTACGGGTCGTAGAGTGCCACCATCAGCAGATCTTCGAGCTTCCCCTGGCCCAGCTTGAAGCCCTCCCGAGCACCCCAGATACAGTGGGGCGCCTGGGTCATGTTCTCCATGCCGCCCACCAGACAGGTGGTCGACTCCCCGTTCAAGACGCTCTGTCCTGCCGACACGATGGATTGGATGCCCGACCCGCAGAGCCGATTGACGGTCAGAGCCGGCTTGTCGATCGGCACACCGGCATTCAGGGCGACATGGCGCGCTCCGTAGATGGCATCCGGAGAGGTCTGTAGCGCGTTGCCCACAAAGGCCGCGTCGATCGCCTCAGCCTCGATACCGGAGCGCGAGATCGCTTCACGAGCTGCATGAGCTCCCAGCTGTAGGGCGGAAACGCGTGCGAAGGAACCGCCGAACTCGGCCATCGCCGTCCTGGCTCCAGCCAACAAAACCAACTCCGATGTCTTCATTTCCTCGACTCCTCTCCAGATCGAGCTGCCGGCTCTTACACCTGCCGACCGTACCGATCCTACAGATAGTTCCCAGGGTGCCCGGTCTGAAAGATCAAGACGCTGGCGCCATCCCCGGCTTCTCCATTGGCCATCAACCGTTCCACTGCCAGCAGGGCCGCGGCTCCCTCGGGACCGACCAGGAGCCCTTCCTCGTGCGCCGCCCGCGATTGCATGGCGGCGATCGACTCCTCGGCCACGGTCAGAGCCGTGCCACCGCTGGCGCGCACGGCCCTCAGAATCAGGAAATCGGCGATGGTCCTCGGCACCCGGAGACCCCAGACTTCGGTCTCGGGTTGCTGCCAGGGCTCCACCTCTTCCTCGCCACGCTCGAAGGCCCGCACCACCGGTGCGCATCCGGCCATCTGAACAACGGCGAAGCGGCACCGAGATTCACCGATCAGACCCAACGCCCGCAACTCCTGGAAGGCTTTGTCCATCGCCACGATACCGGTTCCGCCACCTGTGGGATAGACGATCCAGTCGGGAAGCGACCATCCCAACTGCTCGGCCAGCTCCAGGCCCATGGTCTTCTTCCCTTCGACCCGATAGGGCTCCTTGAAGGTCGACAGATCCCAATAGCCCCGATCGTCCTGCTGTAGCCTCCGGGATGATTCGACGAGTGTATCCCCGCTGATCAAGACATCGGTGCCATAACTCCGACAGCGAGCCGCCACCCCTGCTGGGGTATCCACAGGCAAGGCGATCCGGCAAGGCAGACCGGCGGCCGCCGCATACGCAGCGGCTGCCATGGCAGCATTCCCGGCGCTGGGAAGCTGGACACCCGGGGCGCCGAGCTCGCGGGCGCGAGTCACCGCCAGAGCGAGTCCCCGCGCCTTGAAGGAACCTGTGGGGTTGCCTCCCTCCTCCTTGATCCAGGCCACAATCCGGGATCTGAACAGTCGGCGCAGGCGAATCAGCGGTGTGCCACCTCCACCCAGATCGACCCGCGAGGCCCAGTCTTCCACCGGCAACAGCTCACGATACCGCCAGAGAGTCCATGGACGCTGCGGTAGCCGCTCGCGCAGTCGGGCACCACGGTCGGGATCGAGGGCGTAATCGACCATCCAGGGCGCCTCTTCGACCGGCAGGGGTGGATGATGCAGGGGTGCGGTGGCTCCGGACCGCGCGGAGGTCAATCCTGTCGCCCAGGTTTCGGATTCGCCGCTCATGACGATTCGGGGAAGTCTTCCAGCGCGTCCACATAGGCCTGCCGATACCGAGCAGCCACCGCCTTCCAGGTCAGCTCGGCCACGGCCTTGCTGCGAGCCGCTTCGCCCATTCTGCTGCGCAATTCGGCATCCGAATAGATCCGGTCGAGAGCCGCGTCGAGATCGGACCGACTCTCCTCCTCCACCAGCAGTCCTTCCACCTCCGAGGTGACCGCCAGCGGAATACCGGAGATGCCGCAGGCAACGATGGGTAATCCCGTCGCCATCGCTTCGAGAATCACGTTGGGCAGACCGTCCACATTGCCCCGTGGATCGTGGACCGCCGGCAGCACGAAGAAATCGGCACAACGGTAGAGATCGGGCAGAGTGTCCCTATAGATCACCCCGGGAAAGTGCACCCGGTCCCGCCAGGTCGACATCGCCTGCTGGAACTCCTCCAGCCGGTCCCCTTCGCCGCCGAGAATCAGATGGGCCCCGGGATACTTCTCCAGGATCGGCGGCAAGACCTCCAGCAACACATGAAATCCCTTCTTCGTGACCATCCTGCCGACACCGAGGCCGATGGTGGCATCGGCTGGAATCGACAGCCGCTGCCGCCAGATCTCGCGACGCTCCGGGGCCGGGGAGAACTGCTCGGTGTCCACGCCGTAGGGAATCACCCGGGACCGCTCTGCCGGAAATCCCAGGGCGCACACCCTGTCGACGAGCTCCGGTGAGCAGCCGGTGAGCAGCCGGGTGCGGGCCAGTGCCCGACCGACCCAACGACGTACACCGGCGCGCTCGGCCAGGAACACATCGCTACCGTGCAGGCCCACAGCGGTGGGTACACCACCGAGCCCGGCGGCATTCACCACCAGCCCGTTGGGTACCACCCAGTGCCCCTGCACGATGTCGAACCGGCGATCGCTAACCAGTGACCGGACAGCGCGACGGGCCGCCAGGGCGTACAGGGGCGTCACCGCGCCGGCTCGCCAGCGGATCGCTTCGTCCTTGCTGAGGCTTCGGCTGTAGCCCAGAACCTCACTCCCTTCTGGGGCGTAGCGGAACGAGATGGCTTCGACTCCATGATCCACCCAGCGTTCCTGGACATCCGGCGCGTGCGGGGTCAGAACCGTGACCTGATCCCCCCCGGCCACCAGGCCACGGGCCAGGTCCCGAATGAAGGGCCCGGCAGTATCGCCGTCGAAACGGGGATAGGTCTGGGTCAGAAAGAGGATGTTCAGGATCGGTGCCCTACCCCAGGCGCTCCTTGACGGAGTAGGTATCGGAGCGCTGGAAGTTCTTGAAGGTAATCATCTCCCCGATCAGCCCGGTGGTCAGCACCTGGATTCCGAGCAGCATGAGCAGGATTCCCAGCAGTAGCAGAGGGCGATTGGAGAGATACTCACCCTGCAGCCAGAGGACCACCAGATAGATGTTGATGGCCAGACCCACCAGCAGAGATCCCAGTCCGATGACCCCGAACAGGTGCAGCGGTCGACGGGTGTAGCGGGTGATGAAGAGGACCGTGATCAGATCGAGCAGGCCCTTGTAGAAACGATCCCAACCGTACTTCGAGACGCCGTGCTGGCGCCGATGATGGCGAACGGCGATCTCGCCGACCGAGAAACCCTTGCGACTCGCCAGCACCGGGATGTATCGGTGCAACTCACCGTACAGGGCAATCTCCTCCAGTACTTCCCGACGATAGATCTTGAAACCGCTGTTGAAATCATGCAGCTCGATGCGAGCCAACTTGCGGGTGACCCAATTGAAGAGCTTGGACGGCAGTCGCTTCGACACCGGGTCCTTTCGGCGCCGTTTCCAACCGGAGACCAGGTCCAGATCCTCTTCCTCGAGCTTCTCGATGAGCTTGGGAATCTCCTCGGGATCGTCCTGCAGGTCTCCGTCCATGGTGATCACCAGATCTCCGCAGGAGACATCGAATCCGGCGCACAGCGCCGCCGCCTTGCCGAAATTCCTGCGCAAGCGCACCAGACGCACGCGCTGATCCGCCTCATGGGCTCGACGGATGCGATCGACTGTGTCATCGCGAGAACCGTCGTCCACATAAATGATCTCGCAGCTACGCCCCAGCTCATCCAGAACCGCCAGGACCCGGTCGGCGAGCGGCTGCACCGTTTCGGCCTCATTGAGCACCGGAATCAGAACGCTGACGTCGACCCTCTCGGGGCGCGCATCGACGGCCGAGTCAGCGCTGGAGACTGAGGGAATCGCCATGGTCAGTTCATTCTACCTGCTTCAGAAAGCGCTCAACCGGTCAACCAGGGCCGGGCTCCGACAGCCGGTCCCGCACGATCTGCATATCCTCCCAGGTGGGTCTCTTGAAGGAGGTGTTCCTGAGCAGGGCTGCCGGGTGATAGGTCACCCGCGTCTCCACTCCCCGGACGCGGTACCACTGGCCACGCATGCGACCCAGGGGCAGATCGTTGCCCAACAACGTCTGCGCTGCCACGCGGCCCAACAGGACGATGACCCGAGGTGAGATCAGCTCGATCTGACTCTCCAGAAAGTGACGGCAGGCAGCCACCTCGTCGGGCAGTGGGTCCCGGTTGCCCGGCGGTCGACACTTGACGATGTTGGCGATGTAGACCTCTTCGCGAGTCAGATCGATCGCCTGGATAATGCGGTTCAGCAATTCGCCGGCTCGACCCACGAAGGGAAGGCCCTGACGATCCTCTTCTGCACCGGGGCCCTCACCGATGAACATCAGATCGGCCTGCGGAGAACCGGTTCCGAAGACGACCGTCTGCCGACCCCCACTCAGGCCGCACTGGGAGCATTGGCTGGCCTCCTGGGCCAACGCCTCCAAATCGGCGTTCGCCGCAGGTGCGGCTACCTGCAGATAGAGATCCTGATACCCGAGATCCTGGAGGTATCCGAGAAGCTCACTGGTCGCTGGTGACAAGGTCCGCTTCACGCTCTCTCAAGGCCCCGACAAACAGGTCCAGAAGGTCGCGGGCCAACTCCCTCTTGCTCTGACGAGGAATCACCACCGGCTCGCCCTCGCGGGCGAACACGGTCACCTCGTTGTCTTCGCTGGCAAAGCCGATGTCAGACCGCGAGACGTCGTTGGCGACGATGAAGTGTGCCTGCTTGTCCCGCAGTTTTCGGGTAGCCTCGGACTCCAGGTGCTCCGTCTCGGCGGCGAAGCCGACTCTCATTGCATCGGGCGCCACCTGCGCCAGGCCCGCCAGGATGTCGGGGTTGGCCTCGAAAGCGATTTCCGGCTGCCCCGCACTCTTCTTGATCTTCTGATCGGCCTTCGACAGCGGACGGAAATCGGCGACGGCGGCCGTCATGATGATCAGATCCGCCGACGGTGCCTGCGCGGCGACCTGTCCCGCCATCTCCAGGGCGGTCTGGACATCGATGCGCTCGACCTTGGCCGGGGTCTGTAGATCGACGGGCCCGGCAATGAGAATCGTCCGTGCCCCGCGAGAAGCCGCCTCGGCGGCCAGGCTGAACCCCATCCTGCCTGTGGAGCGATTCGAGAAGAAGCGGACCGGATCCAGCGGTTCACGGGTCGGTCCAGCGGTGACCAACACCGTCTTGCCGGCCAGATCGCTGTCGGTGAAGGTGCTCTCCAGAGCGTTGACGATGGTCTCCGGCTCCGCCATTCGCCCGGTTCCGATCTCGCCGTTGGCGAGGGCGCCGACCACCGGTCCGACGATGTCCACTCCCCTCTCCCTGAGCGTCGCCACATGCTGCTGGACGATGCTCTTGCTCCACATCTCGCTACTCATCGCGGGTGCAGCCACGATCGGTCCCTCGAAGACGAGCGCCGTCGTGGTCAGGAAGTCGTCGGCCAGGCCGAGGGCCAGTTTGGCCAGCAGATTGCAGGTCGCCGGAGCGACACACAGCACATCGGCCCAGCGGCCCATCTCGATGTGCAATTCGCGTCCGTTCTGATCACCGGCGAGATACTCCTCGCGCAGGACAGGATGGCCGCTGAGAACCTCCAGCGGCAGAGCAGCGACGAAGGAGGGTGCGTTGCGGGTCAGGATGCAGCGGACTTCATGACCCCGATCGCGAAGTCGCCGAACGATCTCCGGGGCCTTGATGGCGGCCACACCGCCACTGACACCACAGAGGACTCTCAGCCTGGGTTGGGTCATGGCATCTTCAGCGATCCGCGGCAGCGGTCTCTAGCCGCGCCCGGATCTACTCCTCGATGACTTCGGCAGGGATCTCCTCGGTGACCTCGGCCTCGACCAGGGTGTCGGGCGCCGGACCGTAGTCCCACTCCACCAGATCGTTGGAGATCTCCATCATGGCGATCCGGGTCGGCTTGAGCTCTCCCATATCGATCTTGGGTTTGGCCCCCCGCAGCATCTGCTCGGCGCGTTCGGAGGCCAGCAGCACGAAACGAAACTTGCTATCGATCTTCTCCGGAATTCTCTCCAAAACCTACACCTCTCTCGAGACTGCCTATCCTCTAGGGCGTGCGGCTGCGGATCGTCATCTCCTGGCCGCGGAGAGCTTACGAAAATCCTCCACGACGGCCTTGACCGGTTCCGCTTGCCGCGCCACTCGATGGCGTTTTTCTAGAATGATCGCCGCCAAGACCTGGCTGGCGCGATCCAGATCATCGTTGATAATAGCATAGTGGAACAACTCGTAACGCTCTATTTCCCAGAGAGATAGCTCCAGGCGTCGAGCGATGTCCTGCGGATCGTCGAGACCCCGGGCGGTGAGCCTGCTCTCGAGCTCCGAGTAGCTCGGAGGAAGAACCAGGATGGTGTGCGCCTCTGGGCAGCGCTCCAACAGACGTGCGGTACCGACGAATTCGATATCGAAGAGCAGGTCGATACCCTTCGCCAGGCTCTCTTCCACCGGCGCTGCTGCGGTTCCGTAAAGATGGCCGTTGTATTCCGCCCATTCCAGGAAGGCATCGGCTTCGACCATCTCTTCGAAGGTCGAGCGGTCGACGAAGTGGTAGTCCCGGCCATCGACCTCGCCCTCTCTGGCGCGTCGGGTGGTGTGGCTCACCGAATGGTCGAGCCCATCGATCTCACCCATGACCCGATCGATCAGGGTGTCCTTGCCGGTCCCTGACGGCGCCGCCAGGACGAACATCTCTCCACGTGACATGCGTGCTCTTCCTCTACTCCACGTTCTGGATCTGTTCCCGGATCTGCTCACAGACGAGCTTTGCATCGACATTGAGCGCCAGAATGCCCGCGTGACGGCATTTGGCTCCCAGGGTGGTGAGCTCTCGTGAGATCTCCTGGGCGAGAAAGTCGAGCTTCTTCCCCACCGGGCCCGAGGCATCCATCGTCTCGGTGAAGTGCTCCAGGTGGGACTGCAACCGGTCGAGCTCCTCGCGGATATCGGATCGGTCGGCCAGAATGGCGATCTCCTGTTCCAGCCTCTCGGCCACCACCGACCCCTCCTGCGCCAACTCCTGGACCCGCTGCCTCAACTTATCGGCATGGGCCCGCTGGATCTCCTCTTGTCGTGCCTCGACCTCGCGGGCAAACTCCGCCAATAGTTCGATCTGGGCGGACAGGATCGCCTGCAGCGATTCGCCTTCTTTGGCGCGTGTCGATTCGAGCTCCTCCAAGGCACCTTCGAGCACGCCGAACACGGTGTTCTTCACCTCCTCGTCCAGCGCTCCGTCATGCTGAGCAATGCGTATCGCTTCGGGAATCCTCAGAAGATCGCCCAGTCGGAGCCCATCGAGCTTCAAGCTGGTCTCCTCCAGGTCCTTCTGAACCCCTTCCAGAGCCGCGATCCAAGACGGATTGACCTCCACCTTCACGGCTCTCCCCCGCCGATCCTCCAGATCCAATCGCACCTCCACCCTGCCGCGCCGCAGGCTGTCGCCGATTCTCTGCCGTATCGACAGCTCCAGCGGCCGGATCTCCTCCGGTAGGCGCAGCACCAGATCCAGATTGCGGTGGTTGACGCTACGAATCCTCAGTGAGGCCTGGATTCCACCGGTCTCGACGGATGAGGTGCCATAGCCTGTCATGCTGCGCATACTCGAACACTCCCCGGTTCAGACTTGAAATTGCAGATCATAGAGTCGCCGATACGTACCGCCATTCCGCAACAGGTCTTCGTGAGCCCCCTCCTCGACGATCCGCCCGTTCTCCATCACCACGATCCGATCTGCCTTGACGACCGTCGAGAGTCGATGCGCAATGACCATCGTCGTTCGTCCTGCCATCAGGTTGTAGAGGGCCTTCTGCACCAACGCCTCCGACTCTGAATCGAGATGCGAGGTGGCCTCGTCGAGGATGAGAATCGGGGCATTCTTGACCAGAGCGCGAGCGATGGCCAGACGCTGGCGTTGACCGCCAGAGAGCCGGAGGCCCGATTCGCCGATGTACGTGTCGTATCCCTGCGGTGCCTCCATGATGAACTCGTCGGCGTAGGCGGCGGCGGCCGCTTCCCGGATCCGCTCGAGCGGCAGATCCCGGCGCCCGTAGCCGATGTTGTTGCGAATGGTGTCGTCGAAGAGCACCGTGTCCTGGGTCACCATGCCGATCAACGAGCGCAGACTCTCCAGACTCAGGTCTCGGATGTCGATCTCATCGATCATCACCCTGCCGCTGTCGGGATCGAAGAATCTCGGCAGCAGATTGATCAGGGTCGATTTGCCGGCGCCCGACGGACCGACCAACGCCACCATCTCGCCTTTTTCGATGGTCAGCTCGACATCGTGCAGCACGCGCTGGTCTTCGTAGGCGAAGGAGACATTGTCGAAGACCACCCGCTCTTTCACCGTCTGAATCGACTTCGGGTGCTCGGTTTCCCGAATCTCGTTCGGCACGATCATCATCGAATAGACCCTCTGGGCGGCGGCCAGGGACTGTTGCAGCACCAGGTTGACCTTGTTGAGCTTGCGGATGGGCTCGTACATCCAGAACAGATTGATCAGAAAGGCGATGAACAGCGGGGCCGACAGAGTGCCGGCGCGGATCTGCAGACCGGCATAAACCAGCAACGCGGCCACACCCAGCACTCCCATCGATTCGATGACCGGGCTGGAGAGCGTCGAGAGCATCTGAGCCCACAGATTGACCCTCAGATGCCGACGGGTGGCGTCCCGGAATCGTTCGAATTCGAACTCCTCCATACCGAAAGCCTTGACCACCCGGTGTCCGCGTACACCCTCGCCCACCAGATTGGCCAGGTCGGCCATTCGTTCCTGACTTCGGTGGCTGGTGCGCCGCATACCCGATCCGAACCGGACGATGGGAAAGACGAAGACCGGGGTCAGCACCAGGCAGATCAACGCCAGCTTCAGGTGGGTCGAGAGCAGCAGAGCCAGAAGAAAAGCCAGGGTCAGCGATTGCTGGACCAGATCCACGACCCGGTAGGAAACAACGTTCTGCATCATGCCGATGTCATTGACGATCCGGCTGATCAGCTCGCCGGAAGGATGTTCAGCGTGGAATCGACTCGACTGGGTCAGTACCTGTCGATAGAGGTCGTTTCGCAGATCGTTGGTCACTCCCAGACCGATTCTCTGGAAAGAGTAGGTACTGACGAAGTTCGACAGGCTCCGCATGAGGAAGACCACGACCACCAGTATCGGCAGGAAGTACACCACGTTGTCGGAGTTGATATCGAAACGCCGCTTGAGGTTCTCGTAGCCCTTGTCCAGACGGTCCTTGAGCTGCAGCCGCTGAACGAATCGCTCGCCGCGACTCATCAGATCCTCGCCCTCGACCGGCTCTCCGACCGCACCGTCGCTCGTGGTGCTCTCGCCGAGTGAACCGAGCATCGAAGGAGCCTGGTCGCCGGCCAGCAGTACCTCGCCGAAAACGGGCTCGATGAGAGCCACGATGCCGGCGGTCAAGCCCGCGTAGAGCAGGGCCGCCACGGTGGCCACGATCGCCCACAGCACGTAGTGCCGGAAGTATCGCAGCAGGAACGAGAGCAGTCTCATGACACCGCTGCCGCCTCCAGCTCCTGCCAGATCACCGCCGCGGCCCGTTCGCTGGCGCCCGTTTCTCCGAGCCTGCCACGCAGCTCTCCGAGGTCCTCTCTCATTTTGCGCATCCTATCTCGATCGCCCAGGATCTCAGCAGCCCTCTCGGCGATTCCTTCCGGCGTCGCCGCATCCTGCAGCAGCTCGGGAACGACTCGGCGCTCCAGGACCAGGTTGACCAGGGAGACGTTGGGCAGACGCACGAGGAACCGTCCGAGCAGATACGACCAGCGACTCATGCGATAGACCATGACCATGGGTGTCCCCAGCAGCCCGACCTCCAGCGTCGCGGTTCCCGAGGCGCAGATGGCCAGGTGGGAATCGGCAATCGCCCGGAATCGATCCTGACCGACGATCTCCACCTCCACTTCGCAGTCCGCCAGCGCCGGCTCCAGATCGCGGGTCTCGATGGTGGGAGCCTGGATCAATCGAAACCGACATGGAAGTCGCTCATCCAGATGTTTCGCCGCCGCCAACATGACCGGCAGATGTGCCGCAATCTCACTGCGGCGGGAACCTGGCAACAGAGAGACGGTCAACGGCTCCCCCTCCGCCCGAGCCGTATCCCACCTCTGTGGGATCTCGGGGACTTCGTCCACCAGGGGGTGTCCGACGTGCACGGCATCGACGGCATGCCGGCGATAGAACTCGACCTCGAATGGCAGGATTACCAGCATGCGATCGACCAGGCGAGAGATGGTGCGCACCCGGCCACGCCGCCAGGCCCAGATTTGTGGGCTGATGTAATACAGGATCCTGACACCGCGCCTCTTCAACGCTTTGGCCAGTCGAAGATTGAAATCGGGAAAGTCGATGAGCACGGCAGCACGGCATCCCCTACGGTCCACCTCCGCCAGCAGCTGATGAAAGATCTGGCGGGCTCGAGGCAGGATGCGGAGGACCTCGGTAATGCCCACTACCGAAATCTCAGAGCTCTCGGCAACCAGCTCCATACCGTTGGCCTGCAGCTCGCGGCCGCCGAGTCCAAAGGCTCTCAGGTGGGGTGCCCGACGACGCAGGGCGGCAAGCAGACGAGCGCCATGGAGATCTCCCGAGGCTTCGCCCGCGACCACCAGGAGATCACTCTCGTGCCCGTTGGCATCCATCAAGGAAAGGGTGTCGGAGGGCCGGACGGAAAGGGGTACATCAGCCAGGCCAGCAGCAGGGCTCCGCCGGCCATGCCGAGAAAAATCTGCAGGAACAGCCGCATCTGACGTCTGGGATCGCGCTTCCAGAGCACCGCGAAGAAGACGCTCACCAGGAGAGCGTAGAGGATCATCAGCAGCCCGTGACTCAGCGGCATTCGGATCTCCTCAGGCCTTGCGGCCTCGCACGATATCCCAGGCATCCAGCACCAGCAGTAGATTCATCAACCCTCCTGTCAACAGAAAGGCGCTACCGTACTCGAATCCCGCCGCCACGACGTTGCCGTGATAGCCGAAGAGAAACCGCAGAATGAAGTAAGGAGCCCCCATTCCCATCGAACCCAGGGTCGCCAGAATGGTCAATGGCTGGTTGGGCAGCACTCGATAGAGATTCCCCTCGAGCAGGCAGCCAATGGTGATAGCAGCCATGACGATAACGAAGAAGACGACGGCGCGCCGCACCTTGCCGAGCATCAGATGCCCCGCGCCTGGGACCAACCAGGCCGCCAGTAGAGTCGCCACCGTGCGAGTGGTGACCTGTTCCGAGTCCTTACGGGTCGGCTCGCTCTCTGAACGAACTTCCGACACTCAGCTCTCCTCGCCTTCGAACAGGGGTCGGAGTTTCCGCAACACCTCTTCGGGCTCCTCCGGTACCAGTCGGACACTGCCGAGAACGGTCATGAAATTCGTGTCCCCGTCCCAGCGCGGCACGATATGGAAGTGGAAGTGACCTGGTACCCCAGCTCCGGCCGCGCGACCGAGGTTCAGCCCCATGTTGAAGCCGTGCGGCGAATAGGCGAGGCTCAGGACTCTCTGAGACTTCAGCACCAATGGCCAGAACTCCGCCTGGGCCACGGGATCGCTCAGCTGTGGATCCGCCACATGCTGCAAGGGTGCCACCATCAGGTGACCGTTGGTATAGGGATACCGGTTCAGCATCACCATGTAGTTGGCGCCGGTCCAGACAACCAAGCGATCCGGATTCTCCGGATCGCTGGTCGCCTGACAGAAGAAACAGCCTTCCTGTTCGTCACTCATGGAGATGTAGCGAAACCTCCAGGGCGTGAAGATGGTCTGCATCGGGCTCCTAGGAATCGCCGCTGTTCAGCAGCTCCTTGAGCTCTTTGCCCGGCTTGAAGTATGGAATCCTCTTCGAAGGTACCTCGACCTTGGCCCCGGTCTTGGGATTGCGGCCGGTTCGGGGACCCCGTTGTCGGATGCGAAAGCTGCCGAATCCCCGTAGCTCGATCTTCTCCCCTTCCTTGAGAGATTGCACGATGCTGTCGAAGACCGTGTTGACTATCAACTCGGCGTGCTTCTTGGTCAGTTGGGTGGATTCCGCCACCTTCTCGACCAATTCAGCTTTCGTCATTCCGCCCTTGGACTCCACCACATTGTCCCCCGAATTCTCTCTTCGCGCCGTCCACCCGCAAGCCAGGTGGGATCTATTCTACCTTCGGCTCCTCGCCCTCTTCGGCGGTCTCGGTTGCATCGTCATCGTCAGCGGCTTCGGCGCTCTCGGCCTCTGGCGCCGGCTCTACCGCCTCCGCCTCTGATGTCGATTCGCTCTCCTCCGCCACCGCTTCTGATGCCGATGCGCTCTCCTCCGCTACCGCTTCAGCGACCTCTTCCTCGGCGCCGTCCACGGCGCTCTCAGAGGATTCGGCTACCGCCTCCTCGACCACCTCTTCGGTGGCCTCGGCGACGGGGTCGTCTTCGGCAGTCTCAGCGGTCGCCTCCGCCACCTCTGCCACAGCTTCTTCGGTGGCAGCTACGTCTGCGGCAGCTGCTGCGGTCGCTTCGGCAGCTTGTCGAGCGGCTTCATACTCCTCTTCGGACAAGGCCTGTTCGACTTCGGCCGCGGCTTGCATTGCTTTCTGATAGGCCGCCTCGAGCTCCGCGATCTCTTCCTCGCTGGGTTGCGGCACACCGCGCATCGTCAGGCCGACCTTCTTGTCTTCCTCTTCGATTCGCAGGATACGAGCGCTGACCCAGTCACCCAGACTGTACTGCCCTTCCAGGCTGTCGCCCGAGGTCTCGATCTCGCTCACGTGGGCCAAACCCTCGAGACCCTCGTAGATATCGACGAAGAGACCGAAGTCGGTAACGTTGACGACCCGGCCGGTGACGGTATCTCCCACCGAGTTCTCGTCGGCGAAGCTGTCCCACTCGTTGGGCAGAAACTCCTTGATCGACAGGGAGACACGTTGGTTCTCGACGTCGATGTTGGTAATACGGGCACGTACGTCGTCGCCCTTCTTCAGCACGTCACCAGGGTGCTTGACCCTCTTGGTCCAACTCATGTCGGAGACGTGGATCAGGCCGTCGATCTCATCGGTGATCTGTACGAAAGCCCCGAACTCCGTCAGGTTCCGTACTTTGCCTTCGATGACGCTACCCACAGGATGGGAAATGGCCAGCTCCTCCCAGGGATTGCGCTCGGCCTGCCGCAAGGACAGGCTGATTCGCCGCTGGGAAAGATCCAGCTCGGAGACGATCGCGTCGACCTCCTGATCGACCTCGAGGATCTTGGCCGGGTTGACCACCTTCTTGGTCCAGGACATCTCACTGACGTGAATCAGTCCCTCGACGCCCTCTTCGAGCTCCACGAAGGCGCCATAGTCGACCAGACTGACCACCTTGCCGCGAACCCGCGAACCCAGGGGATACTTCTTGTCGACCAACGACCAGGGATCCTCGGTCCGCTGCTTGTAGCCCAGGGAGACCCGCTCGGTCTCGGGATCGAACTTGAGCACCACCACCTGAATCTCGTCGCCGATGGCGAAGTGCTCGGATGGGTGGTTGACCCGACCCCAGGAGATATCGGTGATGTGCAGTAGACCGTCGATGCCCCCGAGGTCCACGAACACCCCGTAGTCGGTGATGTTCTTGACCACCCCGTCGAGCACCGCACCTTCGGCGAGCAGTTGCAGGGTCTCAGCCTTTTTGGCAGCGAACTCGCGCTCCAGGACCGCCTTGCGGGACAGCACGACGTTGTTGCGACGGCGATCCATGCTGATCACCTTGAACTCCAGGGTCATCCCCTTGAGAGACTCGAGATTCTTGACCGGCTTGATGTCCACCAACGAACCGGGCAGAAACGCCCGAATTCCGATATCTACCGTCAGGCCGCCGCGGATCCGGTCGATCACTCGACCGTGAATCACATCGCCTGCCTTGTAGCTCTTCTCGATCTCCGACCAGATCTTCATCCGCTCGGCTTTGATCTTCGAAAGCAGCACGTACCCCTCGGCGTCTTCGGTCCGCTCCAACAGGACCTCGACCTCATCACCCTTGTCGACTTTGAGCTGACCCTCGTGGTCGGTGAACTCACCGACCGGGATCAGGCCCTCGGACTTGTAGCCCACGTCGACGATCACGTGATTTCCGGTGATGCCGATCACCCGTCCAGTGACGATCTGGCCCTCATTGAGATGGCGCATCGACTCGTCGTAGAGCGACACCATCTCGTCGTACCCCAGTTCCTCCTTGTCATCGACCACCACGTCGACCTCCTTGGCTTCACCCTCTTCGGTGGCCACAGTCTCGGCTTGACGGTCGTTCTCGTCCATGGACTCCATAAAAAGATTTCCTCCTCGTGTGTATGGGATCAGGCTTGCGCCTGTCGTTCCCGCAAGCGGGAAGAGCCGGAACCTCTTAAGTCTCTGAGGAGCCGGGACTTGGGAGTATAGGGAGGTCCCTTGACAGTGTCAACCCAAACCTCTCATGGCCGCCTCGATCTCCTTTCGCACAGCCGGTTCCGCCTCATTCTCGAGCGCCGATCGCAGAAATTCCACTGCCTGCTCGTCACCAAGCTGACCCAGCGCCCAGGCGACGTGGCAGCGCACATCTGCATCGACGTTGTGCAGAGCTCGACGCAGCGGCTCCAAATAGTCCGCCCGTCTCGAGTTGCCCATGGCGAGCGCCGCGTTGCGCTGCAACCCCTTGAGCTTTGCCCGCTTCATCGGACTGCCGCGAAACAGCTCCGCATAGGTCTCCTGATCCAGGTCGAGCAGAGCTTCGAGATCGAGGTCGGAGCGTCTCGATGGAACCTGGAACTCCGGATGCTCGACAGAGGTGAGATCGTTGTTCACCGGACAGACCTCCTGGCAGATGTCACAACCGAAGACCCACTCCCCGAGCTGCGACCTCATCCCGGCGGGAATCACGCCCCGATGCTCGATGGTCCAGTAGCTGATACACCTTCGACTGTCGAGTCGATACGGTTCCGGTAAGGCACCGGTCGGGCAGGCGTCCAGGCAAAGGGTGCACGAACCACAGAGGTCATTGGCAGGGATGTTCGGGGCCAAATCGAGGGTCGTGAAGAGCTCCCCGAGAAGGAACCAGGATCCGATCTCGGCATCCAGGAGGTTGGTGTTCTTGCCGACGCTTCCGAGACCGGCTCGGGCGGCCAGCTCCCGCTCCAGGATCGGACCCGTATCCACATACCAGCGCGTCGCGACATCCGCGTACGCCTCCGTGATGCGGTCGGCGAGCCGGCGGAGACCAGCGACCATGAAGTCGTGGTAGTCCGAGCCGCGGGCGTACCTTGCCACCCGCGGCCAGAGATCTCCGCTGACCTCGTGGCCCGCCGCCGACAGTGGGTAGTAACAGGTGGCAACGCAGAGCACGCTCCGTGCCCCAGGCAGCACGCTCGCCGGATCGAGTCGCACCTCTCGTCGCCGCTCCAGGTACCCCATCTCGGCGTGGTCGCCCCGACCGATCCATGCCGTCAGGGCCTCCCCGCGGATCGACGGCTCCAGGCTCGCCACACCCACCCGATCGAACCCCTCATCCAGGGCCCATGAACGCAGCTTTCGGGCATCTTCCACGAGGCTCATGGAGGCAAATTCTAGCCCGAATAGGGATTGCTGGGGGTGCCGTAGATCCTGTAAAATGGGCCTGGCTCAGAGCGCCCGCGCCGGTACGAAAATCCCTGCCAAATCGGTCGCACGCTCGGGACCTAGCCGGTTCGCTTTCCGGGCATCTCTGGGTTGCGCAGACGTCCTAGTCGATGTCCCAAGCTGTGGAATCGCCAGCTACGCCAAGAGCGTTGAGTAATGATTCGCACGCATTGAGTGCCAAGAAAGAGGAGCGAGAGACATGTTCCAGCAGATAGCTGAGATGGGCCACGAAAGAATCCTGTTGTGCTCCAACCCGGAGGTCGGACTCAAAGCCATCATCGCGGTCCACTCCACCGTCCTGGGACCGGGACTCGGCGGCCTTCGGATGTATCCATTCAAGGATTTCGACGAGGCGATGACCGATGCTCTGCGGCTCTCACGCGGAATGACCTACAAAGCTGCGGCCGCCGGCCTCAACCTGGGAGGCGGCAAAGCCGTCATCCTCGGTGACCCCAAGTCGGACAAGAGCGAAGCGTTGTTTCGCAGCTTCGGACGCTATGTGGATTCGCTCAACGGTCTCTACATCACAGCGGAGGACGTGGGCACCGACATGGAGGACATGGAGACCATCCTGACCGAGACCCGCTGGGTGACCGGTGTCTCGCCAGCCCACGGTGGCAGCGGTGATCCCTCGCCCGTCACCGCCTATGGGGTACTGCAGGGCATGAAGGCGGCGGTCAATCTGGTCTACGGCGAACCGGAGCTCAAGGGTCGATCGGTGGCCATCCAGGGACTCGGTAGCGTCGGCTACTACCTCGCCAAGTACCTCAAGCGCGAGGGTGCCTCCAAGATCCTCGGTGCCGATATCGATACCGAGGCCTCGCAGCGAGCCGCCGACGACTTCGGAGTCGAGCTGGTCTCCACCGACGACATCGTCCAGGCCGATTGCGACATCCTGGCTCCCTGCGCCATGGGCGCCACGCTGAGCGACGAGACAATCCCGGGACTCCGTTGCCGGATCGTGGCCGGCGCCGCCAACAATCAACTGGCTGAAGAGGAGCGGGACGGCGTGGCCCTGCACGAAAGGGAGATCCTCTACGCTCCCGACTTCGTCATCAACGCCGGGGGACTGATCAACGTCTACAACGAGCTCACCGGTGACTACAACCAGGACCGGGCCCTCCGCATGACACGGGGGATTTATCTCAATCTGATGCGGGTCTTCGAGATCTCGAAGAGCGAGAAGCTGCCCACCTATGTGGCGGCGGATCGTATGGCTGAAGAACGGATCGCCACCATCAAGCGTCTCGGTGTCCGGCATTGGGGTCGATTCATCAGCAACAGCCACCCCGAGGCTATCTAGACCGGCCGATCTCCTCGACGATCTGGTCCACCGTCTCCTCGACGGACAGGTCCGCCGTGTCGAGCAGCCTGTAGGAAGAGTCCAGCGTCAGGGGTGACTCCTGACGCTGGCTGTCCCGGGTATCTCGATCCGCCACTTCGGCGGCAATCGCACCGGAGGACAGATCGGTCTCCCCTGCTCTCTCCAGTTGCCGGAGACGTCGATCCACCCGCACCTCCAACGGCGCGGTCAAGAAGAACTTGTGGGGAGTCTCCGGGAAGACCCGGGTACCGATATCCCGCCCTTCCATGACCGCCCCACGGCGCTGGGCGAACTGTCGTTGCAGCGCCACCATTCGTTGCCTGACAGCCGGATAGGAAGAGGTCATCGAGGTCATCTCGGAAACCTCGGGGAGGCGTACCTCGTCACCCAATTCACGCCCCTCCAGCAGCACCTCCACCCTGCCGTCGGTGCCGGTCTCTCGCACCGTCAGATCCAGATCCTGCGCCATCTTCTCCACTTGCGGTCGGTCCGCCGGATCGACGCCCGTCTGGAACACCTTCCAGCCCAGCGCCCTGTACATGGCTCCCGTCTCCAGAAAGGGCAGCCCGAGGCGTGCCGCGACAGCCCTGGCAACCGTGGACTTTCCGACGCCCGAAGGACCGTCAATGGCCACGATGACGATGTCGGAGCTCACTTCCGATTGCGGGCAGGACCGCCCGATTTCCATTTGTGGGAGGATCGCGGTCGATCGGTACCGGGCCGGCGGCGAAGCTTGGCAATCTCCCGCGCGTCGAGATGACGATAGGACCCTACGGGCAGATCCGGATCGGAGACACCGCCGATGGAGACCCGCTTCAGCCGTTGGACGGGATGCCCCAGCCGGAAGAACATCTCCCGGATCTGACGCTTCCGCCCTTCGGAGATCTCCACGGCCCACCAGGAGTTCTTCTCACCTTTGGCCGGACGCGGCTGGTGCAGCAGTGTGGCTTTGGCGGGTGCCGTGCGCTTGCCATCCAGCACCATGCCCTCGCGGAAGCGCCGCATTGCCGACTCGGGAGGGGTCCCCTTGACCTTGACCTCGTAGGTCTTGACGCAGCCGTAGCGCGGGTGGGTGATGCGCAGCACCAGGTCGCCGTCGCTGGTCATCACCATCAATCCCTCGCTGTCGAAGTCGAGCCGCCCGGCGGGCACCACCGCTTTGCGAAAGCGCGGCGGCAGCAGATCCATGACCGTCGGTCGACCCTGCGGATCCGAGCGCGAGGTCACACAACCCGGCGGCTTGTTGAGCAGCAGGTAGAGATCATTCTGGCGCACCTGGAGTCGCTTGCCATCGACCAGGATGGCGTCGGATTCCGGGTCGGCCTTGGTACCCAGAGCGGCCACCTTCCCGTTGACCGTCACCCGTCCCTGGGCGATCCAGTCCTCGGCGGTCCGTCGGGACGCCAGGCCGGCACGGGCCATGATCTTCTGCAGACGCTCGGTAGTCACCCGACCTCGCTCTCCACCATTCCCAGGCTCTCCTCGAATTCCTCCAGGGGCGGCAGGTCTTCCAGCGACTCTAGACCGAAATGCATGAGGAACTCTCGGGTTGTCCGATAAAGAAAGGGCTTGCCCACCACCTTCTTGCGGCCAGCGATCTTCACCAGACGCCGCTCGAGCAAGGTCTTGAGCACACCGGAGGAGCTGACGCCTCTGAGGTCCTGGATCTCCGGCCCGGTGATCGGCTGACGGTAGGCGATGATCGCCAGGGTCTCCAGCGCCGCCAGGGAGAGTCGGGTGCGCCCGGTAACCTCGAAGAACTTGCGCAGGTAGCTATTGAGCTCGGCCCGGGTGACCAGTCGCAGCCCCCCGGCCACATGCTCGAGATAGATCCCGCGGTCATCGGCCGGGTCGTAGCGGTCGACCAGCGCCTGCAGCGCCTCTTCCGCCGCCGCACGATCCCGCTCGCTGAACAACTCGTACAACCGACTCCTCGGCACCGGCTCGGTGGCCACGAAGAGCACCGCTTCCAGAGCGGCTGTGATCTCGGCTCGATCGGTCATCCCTGAATCGCCTCCAGCTCGTGTTGTTGGACTTCGCGACTCGTCCGATAGAGCAACAGCTCCCCCAGTTCGGTCTGGTGCAGCTTCACCAGTCGCAACCGCGCCAACTCCAGCACCGCCAGAAAGGTCGCCACAGCCTCCGCCCGGCAAGAGCGGGTGCGCAGATCGGCCAACAGGTCCAGGGGTCGATCGGGCGCCAGAGCCTCCACCAGACGCTCGAATTGCCCGCGTACCGAGAAGCTCTCACGCGCGACGTGCCACGGTGGTGGATGTTCGTGTTCGTAGCGCACCAGGACCTGGCGCAAGGCACCCAGAAGATCGAAGAGGGACACCTCCCCGAGGTCGATGGACTCCTCCTGGTCCGGTCCTGGTACGGGTTGCGGCGGGCGCGTCCAGAGCCCCTGACGAAGGACGTCCACCTCCGCCAGCGTCTGCGCGGCGTCCTTCATCCGTCGGTACTCGAGCAGACGTTGCACCAGCTCCTCTCGAGGATCCTCCTCCCCTTCTGCGGTGGCCGCCGGGCGCGGTAGCAGAAGACGAGACTTGAGATGGATCAGCATCGCCGCTTCGTAGATGTACTCGGCGGCGATATCGAGGTTGAGCTCCTCCATGAGCTGCAGGTAGCCGTGGAATTGATCGCAGATCAGCGCCACCGGAATGTCGGTGAGCTCAACCTCATTGAGTTTGACCAGATGCAGCAGTAGGTCCAGCGGGCCCTCGAAGGTCGGCAGCTCGACCCGCCACTCTTCGGGTAGAGTCCTCTTGACCTCGCCCTCGGTGTTCACCGACTGCTTCCTCGAGGCTCCTGGACATGGCGGATCGACAGCGCCGACCGCACTGCGTCCATGGTCTCCTTCGCCTGCTCTCGGGCGCGCTCCGAACCCTGCATCAGGACGTCGATCAAGGTATCTCGGTCCTCCAGAAGGGCCTGCCGTCGCGTGCGAATCGGCTCCAGGGCGGCGATGATCTGATCGGCGATCAACCCCTTGTCGTCGACGCAACCGATCTCCGCCAGGCGACACTCCCTGGCCACCTTCTCCTGCAACTCGGGCGAGGAGAAGAGGCGGTGAAACTCGAACAGATTGCAGGTCTCCGGATGCCCCGGATCGTTCCGCCGGATGCGCTGGGGATCGGTGAACATCTCCTTGCATTTGCGTCGAATCTCATCGGCCGAGTCGGCGATATTGATGGTGTTGTCGTAGGACTTGGACATCTTTCTGCCGTCCAGCCCGGGGACCTTGGGGGTCGGAGTGAACAGGGCTTTGGGCTCCGGAAAGATCTCCCCGAAAGAGCCGTTGAACCGTCGACAGATCTCGCGACTCAATTCGAGATGGCTGGCCTGGTCCTCGCCGACCGGGACCAGGTGGGCACGATAGAGCAAGATGTCGGCGGTCTGCAGGACGGGATAGCCCAGGAAACCATAGGTGGACAGATCACGGTTCGACAGCTGTCGGATCTGCTCTTTGTAGGTGGGCACCCTCTCCAACCAGCCCAGCGGAGTGATCATCGACAGAACCAGATGCAGCTCCGCATGCTCGGGCACCAGAGACTGGACGAAGAGCACCGACTTCTCGGGATCGATACCGGCGGCCAGCAGATCGGCGGCCATCTCCAGCGTCGCGACACCCAGCTGCGAGGTGTCGCCGTAGTCCGTTGTCAGGGCGTGCCAATCGGCGATGAAGTAGTAGCACTGATAGCGGTCCTGCAGATCGACCCAGTTCTTGACCGCCCCAAAGTAGTTGCCCAGATGGATCTGACCGGTGGGGCGCATGCCCGACAACACAACTTGCTCACGACTGGATGGTGGACTCACGGTCAGGCTCTCTTTGGGTCTTTCGTGATGGCCCCGAGGCCGCCGGAGCCGGATTCGACTTGCGCCGCGAGATTATAGGACAACCGACTCTCAAGCGCTGGCGGCTGCCCTGTCCACCTGGCGCATCAATCGGTCGTTGGCCATCAGGACCTCGCCCTCCAGGATCAGCGCTCGGATCTGCACCGTCAGGGCCAGGGCGAACAGGAGCGCGTGGATCCAGGACGGTAGCACCCGGGTCGCGACACCACCACCGAGGATGAAGGTCGCCATCACCACTCCCATCGCCAGCATCAACCACGGGTAGGAGCGGTTCTTGAAATCGATCGTCTGTTGTACGAAGTTCTGGTCGAGGTCGTGCTCGGCCACCGCGGTCTTGACGGCCTTTCCCGTCCCGATCAGGTAGAACATGATCCAGCAGTGCGAAAAGAGAATCAGCAGGCTGGAGAACAGAGCTGCCAGCAGATGGGTACCGAGACCGGTCTCGGGCGACACCTGGAAGCCCAGCAGGCCGGTGAACAGCAGTCCTGCAGTGGCCAACCATCCCAGAATCAACAGTGCTCGTCCCATTCTTGCTCCTCTCTCCCGGCGTCAACCAGAGATCAAGTTCAGCCATAGCGCGGCAGCTTCCTCCGGGGTCGCCGCGGTCTCGACCGTCCGACGAGCCACCTCACCTCGCCGATGGGCTTCCCGGGGATCCTCCAGTACCTCTGTCAGGGCCTCGGCCAGCGCCCGAACATCTTCCGGCGGAACCAACCATCCGGTCTCCCCGTGGCCGACGACTTCCGGGATACCGCTGACTCGACTCGCCACCACGGGCAGTCCGGCTGCCATAGCCTCGAGAATGACCAGGGGCATGCCCTCGTAGATCGACGGTACCACCAGGGCCTGCGCTGTTCCCATCCATCGAGGGATCTCGCTGGGCGGGCAGGCACCACGAAACTCCACCCTCTCGCCGAGACCCAGATCCCCAGCCAGAGCCTCGAGCCGGCTGCGGTGCTCCCCATCACCAACGATCCTCAACTGCACTTCAGGATGATTCCGTGCGAGGTCCCGTAAAGCATGCAGAAGGACCTCCACACCCTTGCGCACCCTGAGCCTGCCGACAAACAGCAATCGTCCGGGAACCTTCGCCCGGTTGTCGCGCGGCTCTTCGGACGGCAGTCTGCCGGCCCCGGTGACATTCGGCAGCACAGCCACGCCACTGATCCGGTAGTCCCGTTCGATTTCTCGCGCTGTCTGACGGCTGGGCGCCAGGACCCGATCTGCCAGCCAGGCAGACAGCATGCCGAGGACCGACTGGATCGGTGCCTTCAACCACCGAAAGCGCAACTCGGTGGTTCCCGGGCGACCGAGAACGATCCCCCGATCACGAATGGGTCGCACGGCGCGAATCTCCTCGAGGTAGCTCACCTGCTGCAAGGCGATCAATCTGGGCGATGGATCCTGCATCCCCTGCAGAATCTTCACCAACAACCCCACCAGAGCTCCATCCGACTCGTGAATCTGCACCACATGCGGTCGAAACGACCGGCAGAGCCGCCAGAATGGCGGCAGTACCGTGAATGGATACAGCAGCTTCGGACCGCGGGCTCCCTGGTTACCACGCCCGAGAATCTCGATCTGGTGCCCCACAGACTCGAGTCCCGCCGCCAGCTGGACCACCTGTTCGCCGACACCGGAGATGTCAGTCGAGGGCAGGGTGTTGACGACCAGCAGAACTCTCAAATCAGCCTCCGGCGAAGGTCTCGTAGCGGTTCTGGGCCCGCTCTCGGATCCTGGCCAGGAATCCCGACTCGGCTCCGTGCTCCGGCTGCCCGACCGCCAACTCCCAGGCATCGACCCGGGCGCGCTCCAACCATTTCCGATCGCGAATGATATCTGCCAGGCGGAAGAGTGGCACGCCGCTCTGACGGGTCCCGAGAAGATCTCCGGGACCGCGGATCTCCAGATCGGCTTCGGCGATCTCGAAGCCATCGTGGGTGCGGCCGAAGACCTCCAACCGCCGCCTGGCATCGTCACTGAGCGGACCGTGCACCACCACGCACCTGGATTGCCTTCGCCCCCTTCCTACCCGGCCACGGAGTTGGTGGAGCTGCGACAGACCGAAGCGCTCGCCGCTCTCGATCACCATCAGGCTGGCGTTGGCGACATCGACACCGACCTCGATGACCGTGGTGGAGATCAGACAGCTCAGCTCACCACTGCGAAATCGGCGCATGATCGATTCCCGTTCGTCGGCGCGGATCCGTCCGTGGAGAACCGCCGTCTCGACCCCTGCCAGATATTGGCGCAACTCCTCTCCACGTTGCTCGATGGACTCCGCTGTCAGCTGATCACTCTCTTCGATGAGTGGGAAGACCACGTAGGCCTGGGCCCCCGACTGCAACTCCTCCTTGAGCCTCCTGTACAGGGCACGACGGCTCTTCGCCGGCACGACGGAGGTCTCAACGGGTCGACGCCCAGGTGGCAGCTCGTCGATCACTGACAGGGACAGGTCGCCATAGACCGTCAGGGCCAGCGATCTGGGAATCGGTGTGGCCGTCATGACCAGGAGATCGGGTTGCCCTCCCTTCGCCTGCAGCATCTTTCGCTGGGAGACTCCGAATCGGTGCTGCTCATCGACGACCGCCAGTCCCAGGCGAGAGAACTCCACGTCTCCCTGGATCAGGGCGTGGGTACCGATGACCAACTGCAGCTCCCCCGCCGCCGCGGCGTCTTTGATCCGCTCACGGTCGTCCACCGAGCGGGTCAGCAAACCGATCCGATACCGCTCCCGCAGGAGTCGGGTGAGGTTCTGGTAGTGCTGTTCGGCCAGCAGCTCGGTGGGCGCCATGAAGGCGCCCTGGAGACCGTTCTCCATGGCGATGACCAGCGCCAGGACGGCCACGATGGTCTTGCCACTGCCCACATCGCCCTGCAGCAGGCGGAGCATCGGATAGGGGTCGGCCAGGTCGCGGGTAATCTCCTTCAGGACCTGCCGCTGGGCCCCGGTCAAACGAAAGGGCAGGATCTCGAGGAGAATCTCCCTCAGCGCCGGGCTCAGCTCGTAACTCTGACTCTTGCTGCGGCGAGTTTCCAACTGTCGTAGAAACCTGAGCTCCAACTGCAGCTCCAGGAATTCGCCGTAGCTCAGTCGGGCATGGGCTGGAGTGGATCGGGCATTGAGCGCTTCCACGTCGTCCCGCGGTCCCGGACGGTGGAGTCGCTCCAGGGCGTGCGCCAGGCTCGGCAACGAATACTGCTGTCGGAGGTGGGGTGGCAGGGTGTCCTCCACACCCGTCAGCACCTGCTGCTCCAGAGCCTGGTGAACCAGGCGACGAATCATCGGACCGCTCAACCCGGCGATGGCTGGATAGATCGGTACGATGCAGCCTGTCCCCTGCCGACCGTTCACCTTCTCCAGCGCCGGGTTGACCAGCTCCCAGCTCGAGCCCCGGGACCGCACCGGTCCATAGAGCGAGTACTCGACCCCTTCTTCGATCTGGTTCAACAGGTAGGGTCGATTGAACCACAGCACCGAGATCTCCCCGGTCGGGTCGACCAGCCGTCCCCTGACCAGTGTCAGATTGCGTCGTCGGACCCGCACCCGCTGCATGGATTCCAGGCGACCCCGAAGCACGTAGGAGCCCGGAGCTTCGATCGCCGACAGGTCGAGCAGTTGGCGGCGGTCCTCGTAGCGCAGCGGGATCTGCTCCAGCAGATCGCCGACTCGATGGACCCCAGCGGCCGCCAGGTTGGCAGCGCGAGCCGGACCTATACCCTTGAGCTCGCCGAGGTCGCTCGCTGGGCTGAGATCGGGCACACCTGGAGTCGCCCGAGTCAATCGACGAGAAAATCCAGCTCTACCAGACCGAACTTGACGCCGTTGCCGTGCTCGATCTCCACTGGCACCCCGGTGCGGATCCTGGAGTCGGCCACGAAGGTGCCGTTGGTGGCACCGATGTCCTCGACCAGAAAGAACTTGTCGTTCTCCGAGAAGATCTTGGCATGGCGCCGACTGCTGGACCGCTCAGGATCCACCGCCGTCAGGTCCACGTCCGGCTGAATGCCGGTCACCGGATCCCGACGACCGATGGTGGTCGAGCCCATCTCAGTGACTTCGAACTCGGTCCCTGAATCGACGTGCAGGAGGCGAGCCACCACGGCCTGGGTAGGCACCGCCACCGATTTTTCCTCCACCAGCCTGGGTTCTTCGCCCTTGAGGGCCTGTCGCAGAAGCTTGTCGGCCTGGCGCACCCGCCGAGAGAGCTTGCGCATGATCCGAATACCGATCTCGGGGTTGCCGCGCAGCATGGAGTCGAACGTAGCGCCGTCGATCATGATGATCTTGACGTCACTGACCGCCCGCGCCGAAGCGTTGCGGGGCAGCTCCTCGAGGATGGACATTTCGCCGAAGAAATCGCCTCGGTCCAGAAGCGCGATCTGCCGGGGTCCGGCCGCGCTCTCCTGCAGGATCTCCACCTGTCCCTCGTGGATGATGAACATCTCCGTTCCGAGATCGCCCTCGTGAAAGATGAAGCGGCCGGCACCGAACTCGAGAGTGCGGTCACCGCTGGGATCTCTACTGGTGGCAACGTATTCTGGGCTCATGGATTCGGCCTATCGCTGATTCGCCAAGCCTACCATCGGACGGGAAGGGCACCGGAGCGCTCCATAAGCCGGATTCTGTTCCTTCGATGACTCGATGGTGGCGATCATTCATCTGGGAACGACGTTGCCGTCATCCTCGTGCGACCTACCCGGGTGTCGGCTGTCGAAGCACCTTTCGGTGACCCCGACTCTACGGGACGGGCGACCCGCATTCCGCACCCCTATTTGGTCTTGCTCCACATGGGGTTTACCGTGCCTCCGCCGTCACCGGCGGAGCGGTGCGCTCTTACCGCACCCTTTCACCCTTACCCGGCAATACCGGGCGGTCTGCTCTCTGTGGCACTTTCCGTCGCGTCGCCGCGCCTCGCCGTTAGCGAGCATGCTGCCCGTTGGAGTCCGGACTTTCCTCCCCTCGACCGAAATCGAGGAGCGATCGCCTGGAGCACTCCGGTGCTCATTCGATTGTACAGCTATCCTGAAAATGCTTCAGGGAAAAGCCGCCTCGAAGGGATGACCATCGATTCAGGCACGCAAGAGTCTGCGCAGGCGATCGACCAGCGTCGGCTTCTCTTCCTCCACCGGATGTCCGCCGCTGAGCCTCCAGAGCCCGGCCCTGGCGCTCTCCATCTCGGGAGCGACATTCAAAGCCGCTTCGTAGGCGCGCCGCGCCTCGACTCTTGCCCCTCGGCGCTCGTGAACCCGACCCATACGGCTGTACAGTGATGGGTCTCCGGGACGCACTTCGAGCGCTTTCTGATAGCTCTGCGCGGCTCGATCCAGCCACTGGGGATTCTCCGCCTGACAGTCTCCCAGCAGGGTGAGGTACTCGAACTTGGGATCCGCCTCGACGGCCTGCTCCAGAAGCTGGATGGCCGAGTGGAAGTCCTGGCGTTCCGACATGGCCAGGGCCCTCTCGTAGTGGGCTCGAGCGATATCCGTTCGCTCCTGATCGCGCGACTCCGCTGACGGACCATCCACGAGAACCTGCGAGGAGGGCCCGATCTCCTGGATGTAGTCCAGCTTGCGGTTCGGATCGTTGAGGGTCAGATAGGCATCGGTAGCACGCTCGAACAGGACTCTGAAGGCCCCTTCCTTGCCCTTCAGGCCCAGCTTGCTGGAATGGCTCGGGTGAACCAACCGTCCGAGCTCGAGGTAGGCCTGGTGGATCTCTTCATCGCTGCTGTGCGCAGATACCGCCAGGATCTCGAAGTAGGTCATCTCACCCATACGGCTCAACAGGTTGCCAATCAGCTCCCGGTGTACCTCGAGCTCCAGCTCCAGGGGTGTCTTCGCCAGGCTGTCGGAGATGCTCTGCTCGAACCGACTGATGAGCTTCTCCTTGGGCTGGGTCGACTCGGTCGAGGCAACCTCCTTCTCCACCCGCTCCACCAGATCCACCGCCTCGAGTCGGCAGAGCGACCGCAGGATCTGCTCTGTACCGATATCGAGCTGATTGATGAGCTCGCCGACCCGAGAGGGAGGATCGAGCCTGGAGAGCAGGAATGCCTCTTGCGGCTCCAGATGCAGACCCTTCATGGCCTCATCGAGACCAGCGCTGGCGCGGAGCTCGACCTCATCGCCACCCAGTCGTCGCCAGAGCGCCGCCTCGTCGGTCTTCCAGACTGCGCATTCCATGACCAGCTGTCTTGTCGGCAGGGGTCCGACCAGATCGATGCGAATCTGCCCGGCACCCGACAGGAACGTGCAATCGTGCTCCTCGGCACCACCACTGACACTGATGATGGGTCCGGCGAGCTGGCGAAAGGGTGGCGGCGTCGACTCCTCTCGCGAGGCCCCTTCTTCCTCCGCTCCCTCTCCCGGAGGTCGAGTCTCTTCGATCCAGGCCTTGGCCGCGGCGTAAGCCGGATGATCCGGTGACAGATACAGATCTCCGGCGAGAAAGTAGAGCTCGCGAGCCTCGCCGTCGACGGAGATCTCCAAGCGGCCTGTGCGGCGCTCTCGGCTGATCTCACCCAGCCACTCGCCGAGGGACCGACCCGGGACCTTGACGTTCGTCTCAGACATGATCGATTCGATTCTACAGGATGCCCGAATCTAGTCGTCGTGAGCCATTTCACTGGTTCCGTCACTCTCCGAGTGGAGGTGAAGATAGACCTTGCGGCCCGTTTTCGGCCCCAGCACCCGCGCCAGTTCCTCGGCACTGGCCTGCTTCACACCGGCAACGCTTCCGAAGCTCTGCAGCAGCTGTTTCCGACGCTTGACTCCGACTCCCGGGATGTCATCCAGCGCTCCGCGGAGCGCCCTCTTGGACCGACGCTTGCGGTGCCGATCCACCGCAAAGCGGTGGGCTTCGTCACGAATCTGTTGCAGCAGCCGCAGACCGGCGTTTCGCCTCTCGAGACGCAGCGGCTCTGGGCGATCGGGAGTGTGCAGCTCCTCCTCGCGCTTGGCCAGCGCCACCACGGGCGTCTCTTCGACTCCGAGTAGGCTCAGTGACTCCATGGCGGCGTTGAGTTGGCCACGGCCACCGTCGATGAGAATCAGATCGGGCATGGCACCGATCTCTTCCAGCCGACGGCGATATCGACGCTCCACAGCCTGACGCATGGCCTGGTAGTCGTCGGGTCGATCCAGACCTCGGATATTGAACGAGCGATACTCGCCTTTGCGCAGTCTCCCCTCCTCCCAGACCACCAGGGAGGCCACCGTCTCGGTACCCTGGAGATTCGAGATATCGAAGCCTTCGATGCGCCGGGGAGGGTCGCTCAAGTCGAGCTCCTCCTGCAGGACCGACGAGGCGTTCTCCGCCTCGTCCAGCAAGCGAAATCGGCGACGGTGGGCCAGCTCGGCATTGCGCATGGCCAGCGCCACCCTCTGGGCCTTCGGCCCCCGCGAGGGCAGGCGCAGATAGACCCGCTCGCCGCGCTTCTCGGTCAGCCAGCCGGTCAGCACCGATTCTCCGTCGATGGGTACCGGTAGATGGATCTCCCGCGGTACGAAGGTGGTGCGGTCGTAGATCTGCGGCAGCAGCTCGGACAGGACCTGTTCGGCACTGGGATCGCTGCCACCCTCCCAGAACAACTCACGACGATCCAGAACCTGGCCTCCTCGCATGACCAGGATACAGACCGCGGTGTTACCACCCTGGATATGGATGCCGAAGACATCGACGTCTTCACCATGGACCGAGGAGAGCTTGCGTCGTTCGCTGACCGTATCGATCTCGCGAATCAGATCCCGTGCCCGGGCCGCCTCCTCGTAGTCCAGGGCCTCCGAGGCCTGGTTCATCTGTTGACGCAGCCGCTTCAGCAACTCGTCGTTGCGGCCCGCCAGAAAGAGCCGGGCGGCGTCCACGGCCCGGTCGTATTCGGCGCGGTCGGTAAGACCGGCGACACAAGGCCCCAGACAACGACGCATATCGTAGTAGAGACAGGGTCTTGGCAGGCTGCCATCGATCTCGATCCGGCAGATCCTGATCTCGAAAAGTTTCTGCACCAGCTTTATGGCCTTGCGCGCCAGACCGCCTGGCAGATAGGGGCCGAAGTACTCGCTGCCGTTGTCGCGGATTCGCCGGGTCAGGGCGACGCGGGGGTACTCGTCCCGCATGGTCAACTCGACATAGGGATAGGTCTTGTCGTCCCTCAGCAGGATGTTGAACCGGGGGCGCGACCGTTTGATCCAGTTGTTCTCCAGGAGCAGGGCTTCCGACTCGGTATCCGTGACGATGAATTCCAGCCCCTCGGCCTCCTCCAGCATGGTGGCGATACGGGGTTCATGCACCGCGGAAAGGTAGGAGGTCGCCCGCTTGCTGAGGGACGCCGCCTTGCCCACATAGAGAGCTCGCCCCCCCGGTCCCCGGAAGATGTAGATCCCGGGACGATCAGGAAGCTGCCTTATCTGCCTTTGGACTTCGGGTCTCATCGCCACACGGACCATCGAGCGCCGGTCATCCGGAGTAGATCTGCAGCTCCCGCAGCTCGCGAATCCTGTCGCGTAGGACGGCGGCCTCCTCGAACTCGAGTGCCTTGGCTGCCTGGCGCATCCTCTTCTCCAGACGCTCGATCTGCTCATGGAGTGACATCTCGCTGCCTTCCGCCAGCTCCGAGAGAATCGCCTCGCCGCTCTGGTGGTAATCGAGATTGCTCATCTGCACCAGGGGGCTATAGATGTCCTTGAGCACCGATTGCGGCACGATGTCGTTTTCCTCGTTGTATCTGGCCTGCCGAACCCGACGTCTTGCGGTCTCCTCCATGGCGTGACGCATGGAATCGGTGACCCGGTCGCCGTAGAACAGCACCCGTCCCTCGACGTTCCTGGCCGCTCTTCCGGCCGTCTGGATCAGCGAGGTCGAGCTGCGCAGAAAGCCCTCCTTGTCCGCATCCAGAACTGCCACCAGCGCCACCTCCGGTAGATCCAGACCCTCGCGCAGAAGATTGATACCCACCAGCACGTCGAACAATCCCTGGCGCAGCGCGGTGACGATCTCGACCCGCTCGAGAGTGTCGATATCGCTGTGCAGGTAGCGGACCCGAGTCCCCAATTCCAGGAGATACTGGGTCAGCTCCTCGGCCATGCGCTTGGTGAGGGTGGTCACCAGGACTCGTCCCTTGGCTTCGACCACAGCCCTGATCTCGCCCAGCAGGTCGTCGATCTGCCCGCTGGCGGGTCTGACGATGATCTCGGGGTCCAGAAGACCGGTGGGTCGGACAACCTGTTCGACAAAGGCTCCACCGGTCTGGGTCAACTCCCAGGGACCGGGTGTGGCCGAGATCAGCAGCCGCTGTCCGGTGCGCTGGTCGAACTCCTCGAAGGTCAGGGGCCGATTGTCGAGGGCGCTGGGCAGTCTGAAGCCGTGCTCCACCAGGGTCTCCTTGCGAGATCGATCCCCGTGATACATGCCGCGAACCTGGGGGATGGTCTGGTGGCTCTCGTCGACGACCAGCAGATAGTCTTCGGGTAGGTAGTCCAGCAGGGTGGGTGGCGCCTCACCTGCCGCCCGGCCGGTCAGGTGTCGCGAATAGTTCTCGATTCCGTGGCAGTAGCCGATCTCGCGCAGCATTTCGAGATCGAACCGCGTCCGTTGCTCGAGTCGCTGCCGCTCCAGCAGCCGCTGCTGGTCCTCCAGAACATCGAGCCTCTCTTCGAGCTCGCGCCCGATACTGCCGATCGCTCGCTGCAATTCTTCCTGCGGCGTCACATAGTGGGTCTTGGGATAGATGGAGATGCGCTTCAACTCCTCGACACTGTCTCCCCGGAGGAGATCGAAACGACAGATGCGCTCGATCTCGTCACCGAAGTACTCCACTCGGATTCCCACGTCCTCATAGGCCGGGAAGATCTCGAGCACGTCGCCACGGGCGCGGAAACTACCTCGGAAGAGGTCCATCTGCGTACGCTCGTACTGCATGTTGACCAGACTCCGCAGTCCCGCCTCCATACCCGGCTCCTCCCCCACCTCGAAGAAGGTCAGCATGCCGGAGAACGCTTGTGGAGAGCCCAGACCGTAGATGCACGAAACCGAGGCGACGATAATCACATCGCGGCGCTCGAAGAGGACCTTGGTGGCCCGCAGACGCAGCCGATCGATGTCCTCGTTGATGCTGGTCTCTTTCTCGATGTAGGTATCGGACTGCGGAACGTAGGCCTCGGGCTGGTAGTAGTCGTAGTACGAGACGAAATACTCCACCGCGTTCTCGGGAAAGAAGTGCTTGAACTCCTGGTAGAGCTGGGCCGCCAGGGTCTTGTTGTGGGACAGAATGAGGGTCGGTCGCGCCACCTCTTCGATCACCTTGGCCACCGTAAAGGTCTTGCCGGAGCCGGTGACCCCCAGCAACACCTGGTCCCGTTCGCCGGACCGCAGGCCCGAAGTCAGCTGCTCGATGGCCGCCGGTTGGTCACCTTGCGGCTGGAAGGGCGACTGCAGCTTGAATAGACCCACGATTGGTTGCCGGGCTCCGGATCACGCAGCGATGGAGGAAGCCTCACCGCTGGCCTCCTCTTCCGCCGGCCCATCGTCGGGCTGCGCGCCCGCTACCTCCTCGAGGATCTCGATGAGCTCCAGCGCCTCCTCACGGGTCAGCTTCTGGTCTTCGTCCAGGAGAGACTGTCGCAGCTTGCTCTGCAACCGCTGCAGAGCCAGCGGATCGAATTCACCGGTGCGAACGGACTCGCTCGCCCCGGCGAAGGCCCTCTCGAGACGCTGCCGATCGGCATCGCTGAAGTCCTCGGGCAGGGCCCGGGTGATTTCGATCTCGAATCGGGACATCGCCCAGGCAAAGAGATCTCCGGCTTTCAATAGAAAGATCACCGAAGCGATTCCCAGTAGCAGAATGACGACCCCGCAGCCGATGACGCCGGCGCGGCTGCAACCTCCCGGGATCGGCTCCGTGGGAGTGCTTTCGAAAGGCTCGGCGGGCTGGTCGGCAGGCGGCTGGAATGGATCCTGGGTTGTCATGGTCGGGTACGGCATTCTAGCCACACGGCAACCTCTCGTAAACCATGACGGGGTTCTATAATGCCGGAGCCGACAGGAGAATCCGATCGATGGCCGAACCGTCCGCCAGCACCAAACCCAAGGTTGTCGCCAAGAGTCGCCGACGACTCTTCTGGCTGGTGACTCCGCTGGCGGTGGCAGCACTTCTCGGGGTGGTGCTCGGGGTGGGGGTGGCCTCGATCATCAACATGCCCAGAGTCGAGGCCCTCTCGGACTTCACACCTGGACAGATCACCCAGCTCTTCGACCGACACGGCGAGGTCTTCGCCACCTATGCTCGGGAGAAGCGGGTGCTGCTGCGCGAGGGGGAGGTACCGGAGCTCCTGCAGCAGGCCATTCTGGCCGCCGAGGACGAGAACTTCTTTCAGCATGGCGGCATCGATGCCGAGGGCGTCCTGCGGGCCGTCCTGAAGAATCTGAGCCGCAAACGCACTTCGCGCATGGGCGGCTCCACGATCACCATGCAGCTGGCGCGTCAGCTCTATCTGACTCCCAAGAAGACCTGGCGCCGCAAGATCGAAGAAGCCCTGCTCTCGGTGGAGTTGGAGAAGAACTTCAGCAAGCAGCAGATTCTCACCCTCTACTGCAATCTGATCTTTCTGGGCCACGGCAATTACGGCTTCGAGGCCGCCTCCCGCTCCTACTTCAACAAGTCCGTGGACGAGCTGACGCTTCCCGAGGCGGCGATGCTGGCTGGCATTCCTCAGCGCCCCAGTGCCTACAGTGCCTACCGCCGACCCGACCTGGTCCTGGAGCGACGGGATTATGTCCTCCGACGGATGTCCGAAGCCGGCTTCATCACTCCTGAGGAGTACCAGATCGCCACCAACGAGCCTCTTCTGGTGGTTCCACAGCGTCAGGAAGATCTCCTGGCCCCCTATTTCGCCGAGGAGGTGCGGCGATACCTGGAGGGTACCTACGGCAGCCAGGGACTGCTAGAGCGCGGGCTACAGGTCAAGACCACCCTCGACCCGGCGATCCAGACGGCTTCGGAGGCTGCCCTGCGCCAGGGGCTTCTGGCCCTCGATCATCGGCAGGGCTGGCGAGGTGCTCCCTACAGAATCGACGAGGAAGATCTGCAGGCCTTTCAGCTGCCGTCCTGGAGCAATCTCGAGCCACGACCCGGGGACTGGGTCGAAGGTCTGGTCATCGAAGTGGATCGACAGCGAGCGGTCGTCAGGGTAGCCGAGCACACCTTCGAAGTGACTGCGGCCGATTTCGAGTGGGTGGGCGACAAGCGCCCCAGGCGGATTCTGCAGCCGGGCGATGTCGCCTGGTTCGAGGCCCAGACCAGCCAGGAAGACGGTGAGATCGATCGGCTGCTGCTGGAGCAGGAACCCAAGCTGGAAGGCGCCGTGGTGGTCCTCGAATCGGCCAGCGGCGCCGTGCGCGCCATGGTCGGTGGCTGGGACTTCTCCCGCAGCAGCTTCAACCGCGCTACCCAGGCTCGGCGACAGGTCGGCTCGGCCTTCAAGGCCTTCGTCTATGGTGCAGCCCTGGAAACCGGCTTCACCCCGGCCGATACCCTCTTCGACTCCCCGGTGGTCTTCCCGGGTGCGGACCTCCAGCTGACCTACAGTCCGCGCAACAACTCGCGTAGGTACTACGGCATCACCACACTACGGCGGGGTCTCGAGCACTCCATGAATGTCACCTCCGCCAAGCTCGGCGATCTGGTGGGCATGGACCGGGTGGTGGACTTCGCCCGGCGCTGCGGAATCTCTTCTCCGCTGGCCCCCTACCCCAGCCTGGCTCTCGGCGCGGCAGAGCTGATCCCCGTCGAGCTGACCGCCGCCTACGCGGCCATTGCCAACCAGGGCGTCTTCGTCGAGCCATTCATCATCGATCGAATCGAGGGGGTGGACGGTGGCCTGGTCGAAGAGCACCAGCCGCAGGCCCACAAGGCGATGGAGCCCGAGATCGCGCACGTGCTGACGCAAATGCTCGCCGGCGTTGTGGATCGGGGAACGGCCGTCAGGATGCGCGATCTGGATGTGGATCTGGGCGGCAAGACCGGTACGACCGACCGCTACGTAGATGCCTGGTTTGTCGGTTTTAGTCCTCGCTGGACGATCCTGTCGTGGGTGGGACACGACCAGAACGAACCGATCGGGAAGCGGATGACCGGTGCCGCTGCAGCCCTGCCGATCTGGCGCTCGATCGTCGAAACCGGCCTCGAGGAGGGTTGGGTCGAGGCCGGTGGCCGATTTGCCCGCCCCGCCGCCGTGGTTCAGCTGCCGGTGGAGTACAGAACCGGACTTCTTCCGGGTCCGGGAGCCGTGGCGGTGATTCAGGAATCCTTCATTGCCGGCACCGAGCCGACCCGGCTCTACGATCCCCAGTGGCAGCGGGTCATGCAGCTCCCCTGGTATCAACAGCGCCCCTTCTACCTTGCCAAGGCCGGCGAGCGGATGCCCGACACCGTCGATGACTGGACGCTGATCCAGGAGATCTGGGCCGAAGATTAGCCGCCCTGGTGAGGTTCTCTAGGCTGCAGGTTTCCGACCTACGATGGCGTAGTCCTGGAAACCGAAGAGCAGCCCATCCAGCTGATCACGAATCTCGTTGACGCCGGCGGCCAGTTCCCGTTGTTCCGCAGGCAGAGTCTCGAGATCCAGCTCTGGCAGAGAGTCAGCCGCACCAAAGGGTCGCAGATCGAGTCGTTCGACGGGGTCGAAACCCGCTTCCTCGAACAGAAAGGCCAGAGTCTCCGGGTGAATCGGCCGGCGGTGGGTCGGATCCCGCCAGAAGTTGCGGGCCGCTACCACGATCGACAGCGGATTCGGAGTTTCCAGAATCAGGGTCCCCCCTGGCTGGAGTGCTCGCCAGGCCAGCCGCACCAGCCTGTCGACCTCAGCGCCCTCCAGGTGCTCGATGACGTGCAAACTGAGGACACCCGCCAAGGACTCCTCGTCGGCCGCTTCGAGAGCCGCGAAGAGATCGCCCGACTCGGCCGTCAAGCCGCGCTGGCGGCACTCCTCCACCATCTCGTCACTCAGATCCACCCCGCGGGTCGTCAGGCCCGCCGCGCCCAGCACCTCCAACGCCTCTCCACGTCCACATCCCAGGTCCAGCACCACCCCCCGGTCTGGTAGGTGGGAAAGGTAGGTCTCGACCCGTTCGGCTATCTCCTCCTGGGTGCCACGGAAACGATCCTCCAGGCTACGATAACCCTGCTCCCGCCAACCGGTTTCCAGATCTCGAGCGACCTGTCCCGGCTCGCTCTCCCCGGCCCGTGCCAGCAGCCCTCCCAGCCGGCTCCAGAGCTCGCGGCTCTGCGAACGATAGCGATCGAGCTTCTGATCCACCACCGCATAGAGCGCGTCCGAATGACGCATCACATCGCCGAAGCCTTCGCGTTTGAATGCCTCGAGATGGGAGATCCGCGCGTGGTTGTTCCGCACGTCGCGCACCAGATCGTTGCGCACCTGTTGCAGATCGCCCCTGGTCCGCACGGATGCCTCCAGATGGTTGATCACCGACAGATTGAAGGCTGTCTGTCGCTTCCAGAGTGCGGTGACCAGAGGGTTGAGTGCTCGTTTGACAAGCGCCGACAGCCGACCCCGCAGCCCCGTAGGCTGCTCGGGCACGACAAAGGCGGTCTCTACCTCCCAGCGTTCCCGCCAGGTGGTGAGATCACCAAAAGCCTCGTCGAGGCCCTTCTGGTGCTCGACTCTTCCCGGATCCTCTGATGCCGGGTCGGACATTGGACTCTATTCTTCTGCGACCACGGTCACGGTCACCTCCGCCACCACCTCCGGGTGCAGCTCGATACGCACCTGATGATCGCCGAGGGCCTTGATACCACCCTCCAGATCGATGCGGCGCCGGTCGATGGTGAGGCCCTTGTTGAGCAGCAACTCGGCCACCTCGGTAGCGGTCACCGAGCCATAAAGCGTCTCGCTCTCACCGACTCGCTTGGCGATGGTCAGCCGCAGTCCCGCCATCTCACCGGCGATCTGCCCTGCGGCCTCACGCTCCTTGGCATGGCGTGCATCGATCTTGCCACGCTGCTGCTCGAAGTACTGCAGATTGCCTGCCGTCGCCGGCAGGGCCATGCCCTGCGGAATCAGGTAATTACGGGCATGCCCGGGTTTGACATCGATGACCTCGCCGCGCTTGCCTGTATGCAAGACGTCCTGCATCAAGATGACACGCATTTGCTTGTTCCTCTAGTCACTCGTATACGGCAGCAAGGCCACGTGGCGGGCACGCTTGATGGCCTGTTGGATGATTCTCTGATGCTTCGCACAGGTCCCCGAAATGCGACGAGGCAGGATCTTCGATCGCTCGACCAGATACTGCTGCAGGAATCTCGTGTCTTTGTAGTCGATCGTCGAAATCTTGTCCGCGCACATCCGGCAGACCTTGCGACGACGAAAAAATACCTTCTTCTTGCCAGATCCTCGTGCCGCCATCAGCTTGCCTCCTCTGCAACCGGGGTCTGCGGGGTCTCCGTGCTCTCGGTCGCGGCTTCCTCGGCGGGCTCTTCCTTGGCGCCACGATGACGAAGTCGGCCGGCGTCGGTCCGTATCGTGAGGTACCGCAGAACCTTCTCGTTCTGACGCATCCGCTGCTCGACCTCTACAAACACGTCGCCACGCTCACTGCGGACGTGGAAGAGCATGTAGCTGCCCTCACTGAGCTTGTTGATCTGGTAGGCCAGCTTTCGTTTGCCCCAGCTCTCTTCACGCCAGACGTCTCCGCCGGCGCTCTGCACCATCTCCTTGTACTGATCCGCCAAGGAGACGATCTCCTCGTCGGTCAGACGAGGGTCGATCACGAACATCAATTCGTATTCACGCAACAATTCAGAAACCTCCCTAAGGCCTCGTGCAGTCCCCATCGATGGGAACAGAGAGGTAGTTGGAGTCGGCTGCTCAACCGCCTGGGCCGCACATCCGACAACTATGAACGAAGGATTCTAGCGAATCTCTCGAAAAACTCAAGCTATCGACAGGTCCTCCTACAACAGAGGCGCGATCACCAGCGCCACCACCGACATCAGCTTGATCAAGATGTTGAGGCTCGGGCCGGCGGTGTCCTTGAACGGATCCCCCACGGTATCTCCCACCACCGAAGCCTTGTGCGCCTCCGACCCCTTGCCCCCGTGGGCACCACCCTCGATATGCTTCTTGGCATTGTCCCAGGCCCCTCCGGCGTTGGCCATGAAGATCGCCATCAAGACGCCCGAAGCGGTCACTCCAGCCAGCAGTCCAGCCAGAGCCGCGGTGTCGTAGAAGCCGATGACTACCGGCACAATCACCGCCATCAGGCCCGGAACGACCATCTCCCTGATGGCCGCCTTGGTCGAGATGTCCACACAGGTGGCAAACTCGGCTTCGGCCTTGCCCTCCATCAATCCGGGGATGCTGCGAAACTGGCGGCGAACCTCTTCGATCATCTCGAAGGCCGCCCTGCCTACTGCGCGCATGGCCATGGACGAGAAGAGAAAGGGAAGCATGGCTCCCAGAAGGAGTCCGCCCATGACTTTTGGTTCGGACAGATCGATGCTATCGAGGCCGACGGTGGTCCGGAAGGCGGAGAACAGTGCCAGGGCCGTCAGGGCTGCAGAGCCGATGGCGAATCCCTTGCCGATCGCCGCCGTGGTATTCCCCACCGCGTCCAGTTTGTCGGTCCGACCGCGGACTTCCGGTCCCAGCTGCGCCATCTCGGCGATGCCCCCAGCATTGTCTGCCACCGGACCGTAGGCATCGACTGCCAGCTGAATCCCAGTGGTCGACAGCATCCCGAGCGCCGCGATGGCGATGCCGTACAGGCCCGCCTGGTCGTAGGCGATCAGAATGGCGGCCACCAGGACGATGACCGGCAGGGCCGTCGATCGCATTCCCAGGGCGAGACCGGAGATTATGTTGGTGGCAGCGCCGGTGAGGCTGTCCTTGGCAACCTCCTGGGCCGGCTTGCGGGACTCGGAGGTGTAGTACTCGGTAATCAGACCGATGAGCACTCCGCCGGTCAGCCCGGCCACGGTAGCCCAGAACACACCCATCGCCGTGAACTCCTGGCCGCTGATGACATAGGTGTCCTGCAGCAACCATCGTGAGATGGCAAAGATGGCCACCAGCATGACCAGGGCGGAAAACAGCGTGCCGATGTGCAGTGCCTTGCCCGGATCGCCCCCTTCCTTGGTACGCACCAGGAAGGTACCGATCAGGGAGACCACGATCCCGGCGCCAGCCAGGACCATAGGCAACAAGACCAGCATCGGGGTGTAGGCACTACCGTCCAACAGGGTCGCATTGGCGCCCAGAACCAGGGCTCCGATGATGGATCCGACGTAGGACTCGAACAGATCGGCACCCATGCCGGCCACATCTCCGACATTGTCGCCGACGTTGTCCGCGATCACGGCGGGATTCCGGGGATCATCCTCCGGAATTCCCGCCTCTACCTTGCCGACCAGATCGGCGCCGACGTCCGCCGCCTTGGTGTAGATGCCGCCCCCGACACGGGCAAAGAGCGCGATCGAGCTGGCACCGAAAGAAAAGCCGGTCAGCACGGTCACCACTCTGAGCAGGTCGTCCTGCGGTGAGCCGCTGGCAAAGAGATTCATATACAGGATGAACAGCACCGAGAGCCCCAGAACCCCGAGCCCGACGACGCTGAAACCCATGACGGCACCACCCGAAAAGGCCACCTGCAGGGCCTTGTTGAGGCTCGACCGCGCCGCGGACGTGGTCCGCACATTGGCGGCGGTGGCAATCCGCATGCCGAAAAAGCCCGCCAGGGCGGAGCAGAAGGCGCCCACCAGCACCGAGAGACCGACCAGCGCGGAGCTCTCGGCCTTGCCAGAATTCAGCCAGGCCAGAAGCACCGCGACCACCAGCACGAAGACGGAAAGGACTCGGTATTCCCTACCGAGAAAGGCCATGGCGCCATCTCGAATATGCGAGGCGATGACCTTCATCCGTTCGTTGCCGGCGTCCTGCTTATTGATCCACGAGCTGCGCACCCAGGCAAAACCCAGGGCGAGCAATCCACAGATGGGTACCAGATAGATCAGAGATTGAGTTTCCACTGCCAACTTCCTCCTCGCACCGATTCGTGCGTATCGAACGGTCTGTCGATCAGCCATTGAAGCGATTCATCGTCGCTTCGCTTCCCTCCTGCAACCAGGATTCGCACGCGTCCATCGCTCTTTCAATCATCTCTCGAACGACTTCGCTCTCACTACTCTCGAACTCCGCCAGGACGAATTCGACCAGATCCACGCCTGCCATCTTCTCTTCGTCCCACGCCACCCCCAACCGCAGGCGGGGAATCGACTCGGTCTGCAGGTTCTGCACGATCGACTCCATCCCTCGGTGCCCACCGGGCCCACCCGCGGGCCGCAGGCGGATACGTCCCAACGGCAGAGCCACATCGTCATAGACCACCAGTACATCTTCCGGCGCTGCTTGGCGCTCCTGGACCAGACAGCGCACCGAATACCCGCTGCGATTCATGTACGTCTGAGGAGCCACCAACAAGACCTTCGACGACTCGGTAACCAGCGCATTGCAGCGCAGCCTTCCAGCAGGACATCGCCAGCGCTGCGAGAGTCCATCCACAACCCGGAATCCCAGATTATGTCGGGTATCCGAGTAGTCCTGTCCGGGGTTTCCCAGACCGATGATCAGACGCTCACGGACGTCCGCCGCGCTGGATGCCGCTTCACTCATAGGGCCGGCGATCAAAGGGCCTGCGGTGCCGCTGGCGAGCCCCACCGGACTGCGCCACGACCACCGGGCAGACTAATCTTCGGTCTCGGGCTCGTCGCTCTCTTTGCCACGACCGATGAGCTCGGGCTCCTCGGCCTCGGCCTCCAGGAGCAGCTCCTCCTCTTCGCCGGCCTCGGCCTCTTCCACCACGTCCGAAACCCTGCTGTGGGCCACCGAGACGATCACTCGGCCGGGTTCTTCCATCAGCTCGACGTTCTCCGGTATCTCCAGATCCTTGGCCTCCAGGTGGTCGCCGATATTCAGATCCGAGACCTCCAGGGTGAGCTTGGCCGGCAGATCTCCCGGCAGGCTCTCGATCTCGACCTCCCGGGTGATGAAATCCAGCACGCCGCCCTCGTTTTTCACGCCCTCGGACGTGCCCAACAGCTCGATGCTCACCATGACCTTCACCTTCTCGGTCAACAGGACACGCTGAAAGTCGATGTGGATGATCTGCCGGCTGATGGGGTCGATCTCGACTTCCCGCACCATGGTGTGACGGCTCTTCTCGGTGCCGGCGAGCTTCAGCAGGAAGACAGCGTGTTCGCCACCCTCCTGACGCAAGAGCTCGTGGATTACCTGCTTCTCGACTTGGATGCTGACGGAGTCCTTGCCGCCGCCGTAGACCACCGCCGGGATGTAACCCGTGGCCCGGAGTCTGCGGTTCGCGTTCTTGCCGGTCTCCAGCCGTTCGTTGACTTCGATCTCTATCTCACTCATTTCTAAGTTCCTTTGCTCTGCTAGACGAAGAGAGAGCTCACAGAGCTCTTGACATGGATGCGTCGAATGGCTTCGCCGAGCAGTGGCGCCACGGACAGCGGCATGAGCTTGTCGCAGCGCGCCATTTTCTCTTCCAGCGGCGTGGTGTTGGTCACCAGCACCGATTCCAGGGGTGACGACTGAATCCGTTCAATCGCGGGTCCGGATAGTACCGCATGAATGCCGGCCGCGAGAATCCTCTTGGCACCGTTGGCGTGCAGCGAGTGGACCGTGTGGTGGAGCGTTCCAGCCGTATCGATGATGTCATCGACGAGCAGCACATTGCGGTCCCGCACGTCGCCTATGATGTTCATGACCTTTGCCTGGTTGGGGGCAACCCGTCGTTTGTCGACGATCGCCAGACCGGCATCGAGACGCTTGGCCAGTGCCCGTGCCCTCTCGACGCCGCCGGCATCCGGTGACACCAGGGTCAGATCCGGGATCTCCATCTCGCGCACCGCATCGAGTAGGACCGGGGCGGCAAAGAGGTGATCCACCGGGATATTGAAGAAGCCCTGGATCTGTGAGGCGTGCAGATCCATGGTCAGGATTCGGTCGGCTCCCGCTTCGGTGATCAGGTCGGCCATCAGCTTGGCCGTAATCGGCACGTGGGGCTGGTCCTTCTTGTCCTGCCGGGCATAGCCGTAGTAGGGCAGGACGGCCGTCACTCGGCCTGCCGAGGACCGCTTCAACGCATCGAGGATGATCAACAGCTCGACGATGTTTTCATTCACTGGGTGACAGGTCGACTGGATGACGAAGACGTCCCGCCCGCGCACGTTCTCCTGGATCTGGCAGAAGATCTCGCCATCGGCGAAGTTGAACGTCTCCAGCTTCCCCAGATCGAGGCTGAGATAGGCGCAGATCTCCTCGGCCAGCACCGGATGTGCCCGGCCGCTGAAGATCTTCATCTCTCCGTACATCGACTCAGTACCCTTTTCCATCCCTCATCCCTCGATGGCTGGGGCGCCAGGATTCGAACCTGGGAATGCCGGATCCAAAGTCCGGTGCCTTACCACTTGGCGACGCCCCAGAATGGTGATTCTTCTACACCCGGTCAAGAAGACAATCCGTACCAACCCCGAGTCGGGGCCGCCGATGCAAAGCTCCTTTTCTCCCGCGAGCTCTTCGACCGGATCAGGAATTCCAGAAGGAATCCCTCAAGTGCATCTCCGCTACCTCCTCCAGGGTCTTGCCCTCGAGGTTCTCCTCCTTCTCCTCCGATTCGACCCGCGGAGCCTCCTCGTCGGGCTTCGCCGGCTCCTTCGGGTCTGCGACCGGCTCCGGCATCGAGGGCTGCTCCTGGACTTGCCCGGAGATCGCCACGGAATACTCCGCCAGCACCTGGTCCTCGATCATCCGCCGGGTCTCGTTGTTCAACGGATGTGCCACATCCTTGAATCTACCGTTGCGTTTACGTCGCGACGGCATGCTGATGAAGAGACTCTCTCTACCCTGTATCACCTTGATGTCGTTCACCATGAAGCAGCGATCGAAAACAATGGATACAAATGCCTTGAGCTTCTCCTCGTCTACAGGAAACACCTTGATCTCAGTGATCTCCATGGCCCCCTCCTTCACTGCACGACACGGAGTCTGTCGACTGAAGACCGCGTCAAGGTCCTGGTCTGGACGACTCGACTCTGCGAGGGGAGCGACCTGGACAACTCACCGGGATCGGGATCGGACTCGAAGAAAGCGAACAGGGTCGCACCCGTCCCGGAGAGCCGCACCATGGAAGCTCCGGCCTCGACGACGGCATTATATACGTCCTGCATCATTGGGAAGTGGTCGAATACGGTCTCTTCGAGATCGTTCCGGCCCTGGGGAATCGATGGCCAATCGGGCTGCTCGATCCAGGTCTCAGGAGAGCGTGCGCTGGCGGCGGCCAGGTCCGCGGGCCGCAAAGCGTCGAAAACCACCGGTGTCGAAAGGCTCAAGGGTGGTATCACCAACCAGATCGGTCTCTCCGGCAGGTCGGGAAGGATGCGAATCTTGTCGCCTCTGCCCACACCCAGCGCTGTCCCACCGCTGAGAAAGTACGGTACGTCGGCTCCCAGTTCGGCAGCCAGCTCGAGCAATTCCTCCTCGTCCACCGGGCTGGACAGAAGATCCTGCAGCCCGATCAGCACCGCGGCGGCGTTGCTGCTCCCACCGCCGACGCCACCACCCATGGGGATCCTTTTCTTCAGATCGATCCGCACCCCACGGCCCGGCGCCCAGCGGCGAAGAAACCGCGCCGCCGCCCGATAGGCCAAATTCGTCGAATCGGCCGGGGCTTCGCCCTCGCTGACCGTCAGATCGACACGGTCGCTGTCGGTGATCTCGAGTCGAATGAGATCGGTCAAGTCCACCGTTTGAAAGAGGGTTACCAGCTCGTGGTAACCATCGTCACGGCGCCCCCTCACCTCCAGGTGCAGATTGATCTTGGCGAAACTCCGGTAGGTCGTATTCATCACAGACTACCTGTCGGTAGCTCGGAGGTGCAGTGAGTGAATCCAGAGAGGACTCCAGGGGCTCTTCGACGGTCTGCCGCCAGCGGAACTGGCTCCCGTCCCGGTGCGAGAGTATGCCGCCTTTGCCCTCTCTCGTCCACCAGAGCTCGGGCCGTTCGTCGACGAACAGTGTCCACGCGGTGACCAGGCCCGCCTCGCGGCGAATCGACCAACGACGCCCCTCGCCATCTCGAGCCTCGGCGGATGCGTCGTCGGACGACTCCTCGCGGTGGAGATCGACAGGCAGTCGCCCCTGTAGTAGGTCGACGATGCCAGAGAGGGAGAAGATCTCGAGGGTCGGTTCGTTCAGGCGCAGCTCACCTCGACCTAGACAGAAGACCTGCTGTCGGTGGTCCAAGAAGAGAGTCTGGTCGCCATCGACATCGATGCTCCACAGGGACCGACCCAGCGTGTCGGCGGTAGTCAGCTGGAACCGGTCGACCCTCTCCACTTTCAGAACCAGGCGCAGACTGCCGCCTCCATTCGGCCCTTCATAGCGGATCTTGAACAACGATTGAGTGGCCGCCGAGTCTTCGACATCTTCCTTCTGGAGGATCTGGTCGGCAGCCTGGCGCGGTCGGTCGAGGGAGCTGGACGAGCATCCCGCGACCAGCAAGGCTGCAATCAGAGGCGCCGAGACTCGACCCGCTGTGCGGTCCATGCAGGAATCGCCGATCAGCGACCGCCGTCGAGTTGCTGCAGCTTCTCGCGGACCTGGCCGGCGTTCTCGCCATCGAGCGCCAGCGAGCGGTGATAGAACTCCCGCGCCTGCTCGAACTCTCCCAGCGCCCGGTAGAGATCGCCGAGATGTTCGAGAACGATCGCGTCGTCACCGACCAGCCGCGCGGCGCGCTCCAGATGAGCGCGCGCCTCCTCGTACTGGCCCAGTTGGTAGTGTGCCCAACCCAGCGAATCGATGTAGGCCCCGTTGTCGGGCTCCAGTGCCACCGCCTGCTGAACCAGAACGAGTGCCTGGTCGAGATTCTGTCCCTGGTCGGCCCACATGTATCCGAGGTAGTTGAGCGCCGGTGCGAAGTTGGGATCCAGATCCAGCAGTCCCTGGAGCACGGTCTCGGCCTCGACCTCGCGACCCGTCCGTTCGTAGGAGGCTCCCAGCCAGAACATCGCCTGCGTCGAGTCCGGCTCCAGGCTCAGGGCCCTCTCCAGAATCGGAATGGCCTCCTCGTAGCGCTCGAGACGCTGATAGACCTCGGCCGCCCTGACCATGTCTTCGAAGGTCTCGGTAGCCAACAGATCGGCGATTCGCTGTCGGGCCTCGTTCTCGTCGTCGAGTCGAAAGAGGATCTCGGCCTGCTTGGCGATGGCCGAGCGCTCCGCCGCAGAGCCGTTCTCGAACCGCGAAAGGATGGCCAGTGCCTTTCCTTGATCGCGCAGATGGGCCTGCGCTTCGGCGTAGAGGAAGATCAGGTCGATCTGACCGGCATCCTCGAGCTCGGGAAGATGAGGCTCCAGAGCTTCGGCTACCAGCTGCCAGGCCTCGGCCCGGCTCAAGATCACCACCCGCTGGGCCAAAGCCTGACCGGCGGCTTGCATCTCCCGCGCCACTCGCAGCTGCCGCTCGATGCGCCGCAGCTCCATGTCCGCCTCTTCCCAGAGGCCCTGCCGCTCCAACAGCTGCGCCAGAAGCACCACGATGTCGAGGCTGTCCGGATGCAGGGCGACGAGCCGCCGAGCCAACTGGACCGCCTCCCGGTTGTCACCCTGGACCGTCAGGATCACCGTCTTCAGGTACAGGGCCGCGTAGTCACTGGGCTCTACCGCCAGAACTCTGTCGATAGCCGACAGGGCGCCGGCGAAATCGCCCGCCCGATGCAGCTCCAGCGCCAGGCGTTTCTGGAGCTCGGCATCTGCCAATGCCGCCTGGGGTGCGGATGACAGCACCTCCACCGCCTCCTGGTGGCGCCCCTGCTCACCGAGAAGCTCTGAAAGCACGATCCGCGCTCGCGTAAAGGAGGGGTCGAGATCCAGGGCTTCCCGGAGAACGGTGATCGCTCGATCGGCCTGACCCGAGCGCACCAGAGCATCCACCAGCAGGCGATACACGGCTCGGTTTCCCGAGGTGCGGTCGAGGACTTCCTGGAACACCTCCGCCGCCCGCTCGGGACTCTGCTCGCTCAGATAGATCTGCCCCAGGCTGACCATCGATTCGACGTCATCGGGATCGATCTGGCGCAGCTTCTCCAGGGCCGTTCGAGCAGCGTCCAGGGCCGCCTCGTCCTGGCCGGCCATCTTCAACTGGGTCTCGGCATAGACACGCAGAACATCTGGCTCCTCGGGCGCCAGCTGATAGGCTGTAGAGACCTGCTGAGCCGCCTTGCGAAGACGTCGCTGTCGGACCAGGAAGCGGCTGTACTCCAGGCGAATGTAGGGATCGCCGGGCGCCAGCTCGATGGCGGCGACAAAGTTTTCCGTGGCTTCTCGGCCCCTGCCTTCATCGGCCAGCAGTCGAGCCATGACCATATGGAAGACCGCCTCCGAGGGAGTCTCCGCCGCCTGAGTCTCCGTCGGACCCAAGAGCAGCAGCAGGAGAATGAGCGATTTTTTCACCCGCGAAGGATAGCAACGGCAGCGTTACCTTTACAAGGCAACAAGCCGCACCTATAATCCGATCGATCTAGCTAACTCATGGAACCGTAAGCACTTAGGTCTTTCACGTTCAGGAATCCAAGAATGATGTCCCTCGGTACATTGCTGGTCAAGCATGGCTGGATCACCAAGCAGCAACTGGGTCTGGCCATCTCGCGACAGCGCGAGATCGGTGGTCGTCTGGGAACCTGCCTGCTCGAGATGGGAGCGGTCACCGAAGAGTTGCTGAATCGCAGCCTCGCCGAGCAGCAGGGTGTACCCACGGCCGCGGCCCAGGACCTGGCAAAGATCGACGAGAAGGTCAGTCGCTTGCTGCCGGCGCCGATCGCGATTCGCTACCGAGCCGTGCCCTTTCGAGCCACCAACAGCGACGTCGACATCGCCATGCTGGAAGTCGACAACCTCTGGCTTCAGGATGAGCTCTCCTTCATCGTCGGGCGACGCTTGAGCGTCTACATCGCCAATGAGGCGAGGATCATCGAAGCCCTGTCGCGATACTACAAGGCCCCCTGCTCAGACCGATTCGTCAAGCTCCTGGTGGGACTCAACAGAGAGCTGCGACAGCAACAGGAGGGGCAGTTCCATCCCGACTCGAGGCTCGTCCACTCCGACGCCGCCGACGCCCTGTTCGCGGAAGCAGGCCCCACCGGGAACGAGTCCGGGGACAGTCAGTCGGATGAGGCACAGGGTACCGATGAAATCCCGGCGCCCGCTGTCCCACCGGCTCAGTCGATTCCCGTGTCGGATGAGGAGCTCGCTTCCATCGGCGCCGAGCCGGTCGGAGAGACCGACAGTACGGTGCTACCGGGTGAGTTCTACGCGCGGGATGTCACCGCCTCGCAGACCGTTATCACGGCGGAAGCGGCCGAGGCGGCGCTCGAGGACACCTACGATCCGCAGGAGGTGGGGCGAATCCTCATCGACTCGCTGTCAGGCGAGTTCACCCGCGTCATGCTGCTCCAGGCAACACCCTCCAGGGTCCAGGGATGGATGGGCCAGGGCCCGGGGCTCGATGAGGACAGGATGGCGGCCTTCGCCATCCCGTTCGAGCAACCCTCGATCTTCCTGAATCTCAGGAGTGGCGGCAGCTTCTTTGTCGGCGATCTGCCGGACATGCCGGCCCACGTCGCCCTGGCCTCTTGCTGGCACAAGGACCTGACTGACGAGGCCGCCGTCTTTCCCATCCGTGTCCGCGATCGCCTGGTGGCCCTGGTCTACGGCGATCGCGGTCCATTGGGGCTGGCAGACCTGGATCTCGACCTGATTCGGGGTCTCTGTGCCGCTGCCGCGCGAGCCTTCGAGAGGATCATCGTGGACCGCAAGAAGAGGAGTCGCTCGGCTGTTTCCGGGGAGTAGAGACCCTCCAACCCCGTCTTGGGCCGACTCGTTGACACCCTGCAAAAGCCGCTGCTACACTCCGACGCCGCACCCTACCGACATGATCAAAGCCGACCTCGTCTCCCGCGTTGCAGAGTCCTCGGACGTCCCGAGGGTCAAGGCCGCGCACGCCGTGGAAACCATCTTCGAAGAGATGAAGCACGCCCTCAGCGAGGGGAAGCGAATCGAGTTTCGCGGCTTTGGCGTCTTCCAGGTTCGGGACCGTAAGCGCGGTGTCGGTCGCAATCCGAAGACCGGGGTCGAGGTAGCGATCTCGCCTGGCAAGACCGTGCGCTTCAAGCCCGGCAAAGAGCTCAAGAATCTCTAGAACCGACGGCACGAGTCCCTATCCGTGGCTCCTGGCGGCGATTCTCTTCGGCGCCACCCTGTTCACCACCACCGCCTTCGGAACCGGGTTTCTGTTCTGGACCCGTACCGATGCCCTCGGTCCGGCCGTCGACAGCGCCTCCGACCTCCTGTTGGCGGCAGTCAAGGTCCCCTGGTTGGTGTGGACGGACCCGGAGCTGCGACGCATCGGACTCACCTTCTCCCTGCCGCTGTTGACCATCCTGCTGAGCCACGAGCTCGGCCACTTCTTCGCCTGCCGTCGACATCGAATCCCTTGCACACCGCCCTATTTTCTGCCGGCACCCCTCCTCATCGGCACCCTTGGGGCCTTCATCAGAATCCGGGCCCGCATTCGGACCCGCAAGGAGCTTCTCGATGTAGGAGCCACGGGGCCCATCGCCGGATTCCTGGTGCTACTGCCGATTCTGGTCTACGGCATACACCGCTCGTCGCTGGTCCGGGTCCTGGAGACCGATCCCGGCCTGAGCAACGCCTGGCTACTGGTCCCAGGCCAGAGCCTCCTGTCACGTGGTCTGATCCGCCTCTCCCACGGTCCCTGGGAGCCCGGAATGGTCCTGAATCTCCACCCCGCGGCTCTGGCGGCCTGGGTCGGATTGTTGGTCACGTCGCTGAATCTGATTCCGCTGGGGCAGCTCGATGGAGGACATATCCTCTACTCCGTCTCTCCCCGCTGGTATCGTAGGCTCCGCCCGCCGATCCTGGCCGCTCTGGCCCTGCTGGGCTTTCTCTGGCCGGGCTGGTGGCTGTGGTTCGCCATCCTGTCCATCGTCGCCTGGCGACACCCCCCGGTCCTGCTTCCCGGCGAGCCGCTCGGACAGGGAAGAACGTGGATCGCGCTGGCGACCTTGGCTCTCTTCTTGCTGGTGTTCATGCCCGTGCCGCTGGCCGATCACCCTATTCTGCTCTGATCCTCAGAGTCCCGAATTGGGCACTTCCAGAAGGAAGGTGACCGGTCCGTCGTTGACCAGGGCGACCTCCATATGGGCACCGAATTCACCGGTTTGGACCGCCAGCCCAGCGGCACGCAGACGCTCGGCCAGGGCTTCTACCAACGGTTCCGCTCGGGGTCCCGGTGCCGCGCCATCGAAGGAGGGTCGCCGCCCCTTGGCCAGGGATCCAGCCAGGGTGAACTGGGAGACCAGGAGAATGCTGCCACCGACGGCAGCCGTGTCCAGGTTCATCTTGCCGTCTTCGTCTTCGAAGATTCGCAGGGTGGCGAGCTTGTCGGCAGCCCGCCGAACCTGTTCCAGGCCATCGCCCTTCTGCACCCCGGCCAGGACCAGGATTCCCTGGCCTATGCGGGCGATCTCCCGGTCTTCCACGGTGACCGATGCCGACCGAACTCGCTGCAAGATCAAACGCATCTTTTTCGTCCTCTCAACCGGGGTATGATAGCCAACCATCCAGCCATCGCAGGAGAACAAGAGATATGGTCAACAAAGTCATCCTCGTAGGAAATCTCGGACGTGATCCAGAGGTGCGCACCACTCCCTCGGGTCAACCGGTCGCCAAGTTCAGTCTCGCCACCAATCGTCGCCGCAAGGATCGCGACGGCAACCGGGTGGATGAAACCGAATGGCACAACATCGTCTGCTGGGGCCGGCAGGCCGAAATCGCCGGCGAGTACCTGACCAAGGGCAAGCAGATCTACGTCGAGGGTCGTATCCAGACATCCTCCTGGGAGGATCGGCAGAGCGGTGAAAAGAAGTACCGCACCGAGATCATCTGCGAGAACTTCCAGATGCTGGGTACAAGGGGCGAAGGGGGCGGTGGCGGGGGCTACCGCGCGCAGTCTCCCTCGGCTCCGAGCGAGAGCCTCGGCGGTCCCCCCGAAGACGACGACATTCCGTTCTGACTCGCAACGGCTACTCGCCGTCGATCCGCTGGCGAAGTGCGTGCAGAAGATTGAGAGCGGCCAGCGGCGTCAGACTCTCGAGGTCGACTTCGCGCAGGATCGAGATGGCTACCTCTTCGGCAGCCGCGAAGAGGCTCAGCTGATCGGCGGTCTCGCCCTCGATCGGTGAGGTGCCGCGCGCCAATCGCGGCTTGCCCGCCATGTCGTACTCCTGCGCCTCGAGATTGTGCAGGATCTCGGAAGCACGGTGGATCACCGATTCCGGAATTCCGGCCAGGCGAGCCACATGCAGGCCGTAGGACTTGTCTGAGGTGCCAGGCACCACCCGGCGTAGAAAGACGATCCGATCTTCCCACTCCTTGACCGACAGGGTGCGGTTGATCACACCCGGGAGCAAGACCGCCAGCTCGGTGAGCTCATGGTAGTGCGTAGCGAACAGGGTCATGGGGCGTCGATGCTGATGCAGATATTCGATAATGGCCCAGGCGAGGGAGAGGCCATCGAAGGTGGCGGTGCCACGACCGACCTCATCGAGGATCACCAGACTCTCGGAGGTGCATTGATGGAGAATTCTCGCCGTCTCGATCATCTCCACCATGAAGGTCGATTCACCGCGGGACAGGTCATCGGAGGCACCGACCCTGGTGAAGATCCGATCGACTGCACCCAGACGGGCTTCGCCTGCCGGTACGAAACAGCCGATCTGCGCCATCAGCACAATCAGGGCGTTCTGTCGTAGATAGGTCGACTTGCCACCCATGTTGGGTCCGGTGAGAATCACGATCTGGGCCTCCTGGCTGTCCAGATCGCAGTCGTTGGGGACGAAGGCCTCCCTAGACATCTTCTCGACCACCGGATGGCGGCCCTCGCGCAGGACGATGGGATCGCCGGCAGCACCCACCTGCGGACGTCGATAGCGGCCGCGGGCGGCTACCTCGGCAAAGCCGACCAGAACGTCGAGGGTCGCTATGGCATGCGACAGCTGCCGGACCCGGCTCGCATCCGAAGCGATGGTTCGCTCCAGGTCAGCGAAGTACTCGCGTTCCAGAGCTACCTGGGCCTCCTCGGCGGTGAGGATCTGTTCTTCCAGCTCCTTGAGTCGAGGGGTGATATAGCGCTCGGAGTTGACCAGCGTCTGCTTGCGGACATAGTCCTCGGGCACCATGTCCTGATTGGCCTTGGTGACCTCCAGGTAGTAGCCGAACACCTTGTTGAAGCGGATCTTCAGGGAGGAGATCCCGGTCCTCTCCCGTTCCGCCCGCTCCATCGCCAGGACGTGCTTGCGGCTGTCCTTGGCCAGGGAACGTTGGCGATCCAGCTCCTCGTCCACTCCCTGACGTATGACACCGCCGTTCTTCAGTGTCGCGGCCGGTTCGGTCTCCAGCGTGGTCAGCAGCCTGTCGCTCAGCTCGGTGAGCGGGTCTGCCGCACCGATCTGCCTCAGCTCGCCGGCTGCGGCGTCGGTCAACTCGCTCAGAATCGACGGGATCTGGTGGAGACCATCCCGCAGAGCAGCCGCCTCCCTGGGGTGCAACAGACCCAGAACAGCACGAGAGACGATCCGCTCCAGATCTCCCACCTTCGCCAGTCGCTCGATCAGTCTGCTGCGGCGGCGCCCAGACTCCAACAGCTCTTCGACAGCGTCCTGCCTGGCCTCGATAGCCGCTGGGTCCCGCAGGGGTCGCTGCAGCCACTCCCGCAGCAGCCTGCCCCCAGCCGGGGTCGAAGTGCGATCGAGCACCCACAGCAGGGAGCCCTTGCGTCGTCCGTCCCGCAGATTGCGAAAAATCTCGAGATTGGCTGCGGTAATCGAGTCCAGCACCAGGTGGTTCTGCGCCTCCCCCACCCGCGGTGCCGCCACATGGGAAAGCTCGCTGCGTTGCGTCTCCCTGGCGTATCGCAGGGCACCGGCAGCCGCCCGCACCGCGAGCTCGCCGTCCTGCAAGCCGAATCCCTTCAAGGTCGAGGTGTTGAGCTGTCGCTCGAGGAGCTGCTGCGACCGGCGAGCGTCCGGCAGGTCCCCGTCTGCCAACGGCGTTCGACAGATCCCTCGAGTCTCGATCCACTCGTCCAGCACCGCCGGCAGACCGTCTTCGGCAAACAGGATCTCCTCGGGCTGCATGATCGACAGATCGTCGATGGCATCCTCGGGCTGCGACCACCTGCGGATCGAGAAATCTCCGGTCGAGACATCCAGCAGGGCGCCGGCTCCCGAGTCCTTCGACCAGAGCACACAGGCCAGGTAGTTGGCGCGATCGCCAGTCAACAGGTCCGGATCGGTGACCGTCCCCGGTGTCACCACCCGGGTCACCTCTCGCTTGACCAGTCCCTTGGCCTGCGCCGGGTCCTCCACCTGGTCGCAGATCGCCACTTTCATGCCGGCTCGCAGAAGCTTGGACAGATAGGTACCCAGCGCGTGGTGGGGCACGCCGCACATGGGTGCTTCGCTATCGCTCCCCTTCTGTCGGGCCGTCAGCGTCACCTCGAGAATCGGCGCTGCCTCGACTGCGTCCTCGAAGAACAACTCGTAGAAATCCCCCATCCGATAGAGCAGAATGGCATCGGGATACTCTGCCTTTACCTCCAGGTAATGGCGTAGCATGGGTGTCAGTTGGAGGGACTTCGGCATGCGCGGTCAGTATAACTTTTCAAGCCAGGAGGCCCCCCGGCCGAGGCCGGACGGGGCGGTGCTCGCCATCGACACCGGATCGCCTCTGGTAAGTCTGGCCCTGGCGGTGGACTCGGAGATCATCGCCGACCGCTCCATGGAGCAACGCCAATCCTCCGGCAGACTTCTGGCATCTGTGGATGAGATCCTCGCTGAGGCCGGCTTGCGAATCGGCGACATCGGTCTGTTCCTGGGTCTGCGCGGCCCGGGGAGCTTCACCGGACTCCGGGTCGGGCTGGCGACTCTGCAAGGTCTGCGAATGGCGCTCGATGCGGCCACCGCCACCTACTCGACATTCGAGGTCCTCGCCTCGCTGGCACCCGAGGAGGCCTCGCGGGTCGTGGCCTGCGTCGACGCCCTGCGCGGCGAGTGGCTGACTCAGGAGTTCTCGTTGGAGTCGTCCTGGAGGGCCCTGGCGGAGCCGACCCTCTGCAAGCCAGAGGAGATGATCCGGTCAGCTGTAAGTCATTGCGTAGGCTTTGGCGTGGCCCGGGCGCTGGCTGACACGGAGCTCGCCACCACCCCCATCGCCATCGAACCGGGTCCGCTAGCCGCCCAGGCCCTTCGCCTACTGCAAGAGGTACCACCCGACAGAGATCCACGTCTGCTGGCCGACCCGCTCTACCTACGTGCACCGGCAGCGAGCCCTGCCAGGCCATCGCAACCATGATGCGGTCCACCCAGCGGCTAACCCTCATCATTCGCGAGGCGCGCTCCGGCGACATTCCAGCTCTCGCTTCCCTCGAGCGTCAGGCCTTTTCGGAGCCGTGGTCAGAGGCCTCCTTGACTGCCACCCTGCAGGAGCCCCATTGCAGCCTTCTGGTGGCGCGGGAGAAACGGACCGACTCTCTGTTGGGTGCTGTCCTGCTCAGACATCTCGGCGACGAAGCCGAGCTGCTCCGGATCTCGGTTCGACCCGATCGACGCCGTCATGGAGTCGCTCGACGGCTCATGGACGCCGCGATGCAAGAGCTCGCAGCGTCTGCCGCCAAGCGCTGTGTTCTCGAGGTCCGCCGCGACAACGACGCTGCGCGAGAGCTCTATCTGCGTTCGGGTGCCCGCAGGATCGCCACCCGTGAGCGCTACTATGCCGACGGCACGGATGCCATCATCTACGAGCTCGCCGTGCCGCCTTCCCACGCCAGCCAGCGATCGGTTGCTCGCCCCTGAGGGCGGTGGTATTCTGCCGCCGCCTGGCCCAATCGAGGCGATTCCCGCGTGCCGTACCCATCTGCCAAACCCCACATAGCCGCTCTCAAGCGGGCCTACGATTCTTGCAAGGAGGCCATCTCATGGCGAACATCGACGATCCACTCAGGCAGGAGCTGATCGAAACCGACGAGGAATTTCGCGCCCTGTTCGAGGAGCATCAGGGCTTCGAACGGCAGCTGGAAGAACTGCAGCAGAAGACCCTTCTCTCCGAGGAGGACGAGCAGCAAGAGAAGATGATCAAGCGGCAGAAGCTCCATTTGAAGGACCGGATGGAGGCTATTCTCCGGTCCCACCGCGACTCCCAGGTCTCTGCCTGAGCCTGAGCCCCCGCCGGTGAGACCCTTTCCACGGTCGCCGGGGATTCCGACACTCCATCATGGCTTTCGCCAAGGAATGCTGGCCGTTTGTGCTTCCGGCTCTGGCCCTGGCGGTACTCCTGCTGGTCCTGGGCCAACCGCGATGGGCGGCTGCCACAACCCTGCTGGCGCTGCTCCTCCTGCTGTTCTTCCGTATCCCAGCCCGAGACGCAGCTGAATCTCTTGCCGGAGTCCTGGCCCCCGCCAACGGCAAGGTCCTCAAGATCGAGTTGATCGAAGACCCGGCAGTGGGCCCGGGCCGCTTCCACCGCGTCGTCATCTTTCTGTCGGTGTTCAATATTCACGTGCAGAGGGCCCCGGTTGGTGGTACGGTGATTGACAGTCGGTATGCCGCCGGGCGCAAGTTGGCGGCGTTCGACGAGCGTGCCGGAGAGGTCAACGAGCAACAGCTGACCGTCCTGCAGCGACCTGGTGGAGATCGAATTGCCATCCGTCAGATCGCCGGACTGCTGGCCCGCCGTGTGGTGACCTATCTGGAGATCGGCCAGGATGTTCGCAAGGGAGAGCTGATGGGCGTTATCAAATTCGGCTCTCGAGTCGATCTGCTGGTGCCCGACAGTTATCAGATCGAGGTGGCGCCCGGTGACAAGACTGTCGAAGGTCTGACGGTCCTTGCCCGGCGAGGGCCGGAGAACTCATGAAGCGAAGAGCCCACTCCCGAGACGGCCGGATGCGCAAGGGTGTCTACCTCCTCCCCAGCCTGTTCACTTTCGGCAATATCCTGCTGGGCTTCTACGCCTGTGTCAGGGGCGTTCGGGGAGACTTCCAGACCGCGGCGATTCTGTTGGTGATCGCCGGTTTCCTGGATACCTTCGACGGTCGTATCGCGCGGTTGACTCACACCGAGAGCGATTTCGGACGCGAGTTCGATTCACTGGCCGACGTCATCACCTTCGGGGTCGCACCGGCGTTTCTCGCCTATCTCTGGGGACTCCAACACTTCGGGCGAATGGGTTGGCTGATCCCGGTTTTTTATCTGCTCTGCGCCGCCACTCGTCTGGCGCGCTTCAACGTTCAATCGCGAAGCGTCGACAGCCGGTTCTTCGTCGGACTGCCCACTCCGCCAGCGGCTGCGGCCACCGGATCGATCCTCTACTTTCTATCGCCCACCGGCGGCACCCCTTTGCCGGAGGCCCTGATGATGGGCGCCTTGATTCTCAACGGTGCCCTGATGGTCTCCACGTTCCGCTACCTGAGCTTCAAGGAGTTCGATCTCACCCGGCGATGGAGCTATCGCAACGCGGTGCTCATGGCCGTCCTGCTACTCCTCATCGTCTACAACCCGCCGGGAGTTCTCTTCTCTGCCGCGGTCGCCTACGTCCTCTCCGGTCCGGTCGGCTGGCTCGTCAGCCGCCTGCTACGGCTCCGCTCTCGGCCCGAGAAGGCCGAGAGCGAAGGGAAAGCACCCTGGTGAGCCGGCTGGCGATCCTCGAGCCCAAGAGCCTGGTCGGCGAGGCCATTCGAGAGGCCCTGAGCACGCGGACCGAACCCTGGGATGACATCGAGCTCTTCACCGAGCAGGAGTCGGAGGTCGGGTCGGTAACCGAGATCGCCGGTCGCGCCGCCCTCGTACAGTCATTGGAGGACGACGCTCTTCACGGCTTCGATGCGGTTCTCGTATGCGGCCAGGAGACGAGTCCTGGTCTGCTGGACTCGGTGCCCGCCGGCTGTCGCGCGATTCTGGTCGACTCCGAGCTGACGGAGGGCTATGCACCCGCCGTCAGCGGTATCAACGACACCGATCTGACCGGGATCGACCGGCTGCGAAGTCCGGCGCCTGGAGTTCTCCTCCTGGCTCACCTGCTCAGCCCCCTACGGGATCGGGGGTCCATGTCCATCACCGCCCACGTTCTGCAGCCGGCCTCGGCCCGCGGAAAAGAGGGGATGGACGAGCTCTTCGCTCAGACACGCTCCATTCTCGCCATGAGCGAGGACCGTCCTCAGGAGGTTTTTGGCTCGCAGCTGGCATTCAACCTCCTGCCTTGGCACGGGGTCGCATTGGCACCGGCCCAGGATCTACAAACAGTCTTGGGTAGCAGCGTCGAAGCCAGCGTGCAGGTCACGCAGGCGGGCGTCTTCCACGGTTGTACCGCAGCCGTCTTTCTGCTCCCCTCCTTCTCCCTCGAGGCCGAAGATCTCCTTCAGACCCTGGTGGAGAATCCCCTGGTCGAGGAGGCTGAGTCGCCCGACCAGCTGGGTCCGGTTGCCGCTGCCACCTCCGACAAGATCCTCATCGGCGAACCGTCCGCCTCGACAGGAGGCGGCCTCTGGCTCTGGGCCTGTATGGACAATCTGGTGGCCAGCGCGCGTAACGCCCTGGATCTGGCGCGATCCTGAAGCTCTAGGCCTCGTCCCCGCCCTCTTCAGAAGGAAAACTCGATCCTTCGCGAGCCAGGAACTCCTCGACGTGAAGGAGTCCGTCCTCACCGGCGCGCTCGACGATCTGCAGCAGTTGACCCATGGTATTGACCTCCTCGAACTGCTCGTTGACGAACCAGTCGAGGAATCGAATGGCGATGTAGTTGCTGTCTTTCTTGGCGATATCGACCAGGCCGTACACCTGTTGGGTCACCTCCTCCTCCCAGGCCAGCGCCATACCCACCGCTTCGCTGGCACTGGCGAACTGCGACTTCGGTGCCGGAATCTCCGGGATCGCCAGCTGACCGTCGGAATCGACGACGAAGTGGACGAACTTCATGGCGTGGTCCCTCTCCTCGTCGGCCTGTCGATAGAAGAAGCGGGCCAATCCGGTCAGGGCCTGGCTATCGAAATAGGAAGCGATGGAAACGTACTGCATCGAGGCACCGAATTCGTTACCGATCTGTCGATTGACCGCGTCAATCAGTTCCTGGCTGGCGAGCATCTTTCAGACTCCTTCGTGGCTTCAGTTCAACAGCACAGCATTCCGTTGCGGCGCGCTGTGCCTGACAATCCAGCGGCGCTGGCATCGTGAGCGACAGCATAGCCGAATCCCCGCCCAACTGGAAAACCCATTGGTATACTCCCGCCTGCGCTGCTCGCGCCGGGCTCCGTTTTGAGAATCTTGCCAAGGAGATTCCCACCCCATGACCAATTCTGAGAGTTCCCAGAGTCACTTTCCGATCATCATCCTCGGTTCCGGTCCGGCAGGCCTCACAGCTGCGCTCTATGCCGGCCGAGCCAATCTTGCCCCTCTTGTCTTCGAAGGGAACCAACCCGGGGGCCAACTGACCATCACTACCGACGTGGAGAACTATCCCGGCTTTCCCGACGGCATCCTGGGCCCGGAGCTGATGGACCGGATGCGCGAACAGGCGAAGCGCTTTGGTGCGCAGGTGAAGTTCGAAGCCGTGGTCGAGGTCGATCTTGCCGGTCCCCCGTTCACCATCTCGACCGATGGCAGCGCTTTCACCGCCGATGCCCTGATCATCGCCACCGGCGCCAGCGCCAGACAGATCGGACTACCGTCGGAGCTCGAGCTCATGGGATACGGGGTCTCAGCCTGCGCTACCTGTGACGGATTCTTTTTCAAGGACAAGGAGATCGTCGTTGTCGGTGGCGGTGACAGCGCCCTCGAAGAGGCGATATTCCTGACGAAGTTCGCCAGCAAGGTCACCGTCATCCACCGCCGGGACGAGTTGCGGGCTTCCAAGATCATGCAGGACCGGGCACTGGCCAACGAGAAGATCGAATGGCTGTGGAACAAGGTGGTGATCGATATCCAGGGTAGCCGAGAAGAGAAGGTCCACGGTGTGAGCCTGCGCGATACCCAGACCGGTGAGGAGATGGACTATCCGACGCAGGGCGTCTTCGTGGCGATCGGCCACACACCCAACACCGGAATCTTTGGCTCCGGCCTACGTCTCGACGACAAGGGCTACGTCGAGGTCGAAGAGCCCTTCACCCGCACCAGCGTCGAGGGTGTCTTCGCCTGTGGCGACGTCACCGATGTCCACTATCGCCAGGCGGTAACCGCTGCCGGTAGCGGCTGCAAGGCGGCCATTGACGCCGAGCGATGGCTGGAGAGCCGCGGCGAATGAGCAACCGAGCCAGGACCCTCGGCGAGCTTCGTCAGAGTGGCTACCGACCGCGCTCGGTGAAGCGCGAGGTGAGGGACAATCTTCGACGGCGCCTGCAGGAGGGCCGGGAGCTCTTCTCTGGAGTCCTCGGATACGAGCGCACCGTCATCCCCGACATCACCAACGCCTTGCTGGCTGAGCACGACTTCATTCTGCTGGGACTCAGAGGACAGGCCAAGACCCGCCTGCTGCGATCCCTGGTCGACCTTCTCGATGAGGAGATCCCGATTCTCCAAGGCAGCGAGCTCAATGACGACCCTTTCGATCCGGTCTCCACCTGGGGACAAAGATTGGTCGCCGAGAAGGGTGACGCGGCGCCCATCGAGTGGCTACCCAGGGAGTCCAGATACAACGAGAAGCTGGCGACACCCGATGTCTCTATCGCCGACCTTTTGGGTGATATAGATCCGATCAAGGCGGCGACCCAGCGCCTGACCTATGCGGATCCCGAGGTGATCCACTTCGGCATCGTCGCCCGCACCAATCGTGGGATCTTCGCCATCAATGAGCTACCCGATCTAGCACCCAGAATCCAGGTGGGTCTGCTCAACATTCTGGAGGAGCGCGATCTGCAGATCCGTGGCTTCCCGGTGCGAGTACC
>CAJHZZ010000045.1_pt1 | contig 77464 bp, 72 predicted proteins | sample 9199071 | NCBI WGS metagenome assembly CAJHZZ01 (sample SAMEA7708275, study PRJEB35096) | sediment metagenome | biome: marine neritic benthic zone biome [ENVO:01000025]; feature: sediment [ENVO:00002007]; material: shallow marine sediment [ENVO:03000034] sea grass bed [ENVO_01000059] ...
CAGGTCTTGCGCAAGGTGTCACCCAGTGGTGGATCGAAGGGTTCCTCGATCGTTGCAAAGCCTTCGGCTTCCAATCGGATCTTGTAGTCCTTGGTCGCATCCATCACCAGGAGGGTGAATCTGCCTTTCTTGTTGGTCGTTCGGGTGGTCGAGTAGTCGTAGCCGATGGCGTCCACGGTAACTTCTACACCGACGATCGGGTTGCCATCTGGGTCGACGACAGTTCCGGCGACCCGGCCTTCTGCCCCAGCGAACAACGGCATCGTCAGAACGATCGACGACGCGACAAAAACAAAACTCAGGATCGCTAACTTCTTCATGGTTGTCTCCCCCCTGAGGAAAAGTCGAATTGTCCGGTGTCGATTCTACTTTGAAGGGTCGGGCCACCGCGAGAGTTTTTCGGCCAGCTCGACGGTACGTGCCTCCTCGGGATCGACAGATTGCGCACGACGAAGCCATTTGCGGGCCTTGTCTTCGTTCTCCAGAGCCAACTCGACAGCCCCTCGGGCAGCTCGTGTCTCGGCCAGATCGGGACCGAGCTTGTATGCCCGCCGATAGAACCGGGCCGCCTCTTCATATCGTCGAGAGTCGAAGCTGCCATCGCCCAGCACCAGATAGGTGAAGGGATTCCGATTGTCGCGCCGATCCAGGAGCTCCAGGGTCTCGCGGGCCGCGTCCTGCGCTCCCTGGAGACGAAGAAGCACACTCAGATTCTGGTAGGCGGGGACATGCTCCGGATCGACCAGTGTCGCCTTTCGGTAGGCTCGTTCAGCGGATTGTGGGTCGCCAGACCTCCTCAGAGCCACTCCGAGATTGACCCAGGCGTCCGCCAGCCAGGGATCGAGCCTGGTGGCCAGATCCGCGGCTTCGACCGCCCCTTGCAGATTCCCCGATCGAAGCATCTCGGCACTGCGGTTGCCGTAGTGTCGGGCGATGGCGTTGAGATCGCTGATCGGAGTGGCCAATTGGCCTTCGAATCCATCGACAGCGCCGAACTCGAGCACCTGACGCTGGGCGGCGACTCCGAAGCCCGCACTGACGTGCCCTGACTCCAGAACGAGATCGCCTTCTCGACGGAATCGTTCGACACGACTCCAACGAACGTAGTACGTCTCGAGACCGAGCTCGCGAGTCAGACCGACGAAGAGGTGGGTGAAACCCAGACAGTTCGCCCTGCGGGTGTCCCAGACCTCCTGGGCCGTCCCGGTGAAGCCGGGGTCATACTGAAGCTTGAATCCCCCTGGATCGATCAGTTCCGCCAGAACTTGCCGCAGAACAAGATCTGACGAGAGCCCCGGCGACACCCGATCATGAAGCCACTGCTTCATTTCGGCGCTCAACCGACCCGGGATGTCGATGGTATCTGGGTCGATTCCCCTGGCCGTGATCTCCTGCTCCAGGTCGTCCCAGACATCCCCCGCCTGACCTGGAAGGGCCAGTCCGACCAACCCCACACCCCACAAGAGAAGCAGAGCCGAGATCTCTTGTCGACGAAGCATCGGAACCCCTTACTGGGACTACGCCGGAGAGCCTGCCCCGGGTTTGCGACCGATGTCGGAAGCGGACCCCTACTCCGGATCCTACCAGTCGAAGCCGAAGTCCAGCGACGTCCAGGACCCGTAGAAGTCTCGGGGCGCAGCCCGATGAATGCTAAGATCTGCGGCCCAGGGGACCTTCCGATCCGGTGTCTACAAGGACACCTCCTCCGATCCCATGAAAGCACTTCTTGTCAGTTCTTTGATCCTTGTGATGGCGGCACTGCCCCTGCAAGCCGTTCCCAGGGAATGGCTGACCTCGGTTGACGAGGCCTTTGGCCAGGCAAGGGACCGGGATCAACGGATTCTGGTAGACCTTTACGCTGATTGGTGTGGCTGGTGCAAGGAACTGGAAAAGAACGTCTTTTCAACCCAGATCTTCCAGGATTTCGCCAGGGACTTCGTGCTGCTGCGGGTCGACACGGAAGACGGGGGTGAGGGAAGCCGTCTGCAGGAGCTCTACGATGCCTACAGTCTGCCCACCACGCTGGTTCTCGACCCGAATTCGGTCCGAGTCGCTGAAGTGAAGGGCTATGCCCCGGCCGCCCAGTACGTCGGGATCGTGCAGCGGGAAATCGGCGCCTTCGATGAGCTGGTCCGCGGTTTCGAGCAGTTCGGCCAGTCCGACGATCTCAGAGTCCTGGGGATACTGGCAGACGAATTCCACCAGAGACACGATGGCGACCGAGCGGCCGAGCTCTACAGGAGAATGCTGGCGACTGAACAGATGGCGCCCGACAAGTCGGCGCGGATCCACTATCAGCTCACCGATGCGCTGCGGTTGGCCGGCCAATACGAAGATGCGTTTCGGCAGCTCGAAATGACTCGCAGAGCTGCGGCCAACGTCGAGGATCAGCGCCTGATCGAGAGACTCGAGCTCATGGCTGCACAAATCTCTCTGGACAGCGGAGACTGCGATCGGGCGCGCTCCGACCTGGAAGAGTTCCTGGGGTCCTACCCTTCGAGCGAGCTCGCCGGCGTAGCTCGCCGTAATCTCCGAACTCTCGACTCTCGAGGCTACCGTTGCTCCTGAATCGCAACTCGCATCGTCTGGCGCTCACAGCGGCGTTTCTCCTTCTGACGACTCTGGTCCCGGACCGCTCTTCTTGGGCTCAGCCCCCAGGTAGAGCCGAGAAGGCCAGTCTCGAGGTCTCTACCGATCGCGAATCGTACGCGGCTGACACCAAGGCGCGTGTCGCCGCACGGATGGAGATCGAAAGGCAGTGGCACACCAACAGTCACGAACCCACTTTCGATTACCTCATCGGCACGAATCTTTCCGTCGAGCTTCCTGAAGGCTGGCCCGAGGCACGGATCAGCTATCCCCCGGGTGCGATGAAGTCCTTCGCCTTCGCCGATCGACCGATCTCGGTTTTTGAAGGCACCGCCACCATCCTGGCGGAGATCGACATTCCTTCCGAGACCGAGGCAGGCGAGTGGCCCGTGACGCTAGGCCTGACCTACCAGGCCTGCGACGATCGATCCTGCCTGCCACCGGTGACAACGACCTCGACCATAGAACTGACTGTAGGAGAGGAGGGCGCGCGCTCTTCCGATCCCGCCTTTTCTCAGCCAACTCGGCCTGCAGATCGGCCGTCCCGCAAGACTGTGAATCTCCCCATGATCCTGCTTCTAGGTGTCATCGGAGGCCTGATCCTCAACGCCATGCCCTGTGTCTTGCCGGTGCTCTCGCTGAAGATCTTCGGTCTGGTCAAGAGTGCGGGCCAAGGCCGATCGGAGGTGGTAATCGGATCCCTGGCCACCTCCCTTGGCATTCTCCTGTCATTCTGGGCTCTGGCTCTGGCGGCGATCATCGCCAGATCGGCTGGCGGAGCAGTCGGCTGGGGGGTGCAATTCCAGGAGCCTATCTTCGTCTCGATCCTGGCGATCATCGTGCTTCTCTTCTGCCTGAATCTCTGGGGAGTCTTCGAGATTCCGCTGCCACAAGGCCTGGCCAGGTTGGCGGACTCCGGCCCCAAGGAGGGAATACCCGGGCATCTGGCCTCCGGACTCTTCGCCACTCTGATGGCGACGCCCTGTTCTGCTCCCTTCCTCGGCACCGCTGTGGGTTTCGCCTTGAGCCAGTCCGCCGGCACGATCTTCGCTGTCTTCTCAGCCATCGCCATCGGCATGGCTCTGCCCTACCTGGCTCTGGCCGCGGCGCCGGGCGCCGCCAGATACCTGCCCAAGCCAGGTCCATGGATGCAGAAGCTGCGAGTCGTAATGGGGTTCTTGCTGGCGGCGGCGGCCATCTGGCTCTTCTACGTCCTGGCGGCGCAGATGAGCCGCGAACGCCTGGCTTTTCTCGAGTTGTCGCTCCTGGCCATGTCGCTATTTGTGTGGATGCGTCATCAGACCACCGGGCGGCGTGGTGTCAGAGTCGTGGCCCTGGGCGGCGTGCTGCTCTCTATTGCCATCGCCATCGGACTGGCTGCCGGCTCGGAGAAGCCCTCGGCCACGACGGCAGGAGAGTCCAAGAGCGACCTGATCAGCTGGGCCGTGTTTGATCGCCAGGAGGCCGAGAGTCTGGCCGGAGAAGGCCGTCTGGTCTTCGTCGATGTCACGGCCGACTGGTGTTTTACCTGCAAGGTCAACGAGGAGCTGGTTCTCGAGACACCCGAGGTGGCCAGCGCCTTCGAGCGATACGAGGTTATCGCCATGAAGGCCGACTGGACCAACCGGTCGGACACCATCGCTCAGTTTCTGGCGGACCACGGCCGCTACGGTATCCCCTTCTATCTGCTATACCGTCCAGGCCAGGATCCGCATGTCTTTGGCGAGCTCCTGACCAAGGAAGGCCTGATCAGAGTTCTCAGCCAAGCGGCCGAGCAGGGATGAGCTTTTTCTACCTGGCACTCGGCATCGCCCTGCTCTACATCGGTGGTGAGGGGCTGGTCAGGGGAGCTTGCGCCGTCGGGCACCGTCTCGGAATCAGTTCGATGGTGATCGGACTGACGGTGGTCTCGGTCGGCACCTCGAGTCCCGAGTTGGCAGCAGCCCTCGCAGGTGTGTTTCAAGGCGCTCCGGCGGTCTCCTTCGGTAACGTGATCGGCTCCAACATCGCCAATCTGGGCCTGGTCCTGGGGCTGACGGCATTGATCTGGCCGCTGAACATCGCCGCTCGCTTCATCGATCGCGAGGTTCCGATCATGCTCCTGGTGAGCGGGGCTACATTCCTCCTGGTGCTGGACGGGGAGATTGGCCGACTGAAAGGACTCATTCTTCTGCTCGCTCTGGTCGCCTATCTGCGTTCGCTCTTGTCTGGCACGGAGAAACCCGAGATCGAAGCCGAGTTCGATCGCGCCTATGGCGAGACGACCCGGTCGATCTGGTGGAGCGTCGCCTCTATCGCCCTCGGTATCGCCTTGCTGATCCTCGGAGCGGACGTGCTGATCAAGGGAGCCGTCGGTCTCGCCAGGTCCTGGGGTATCAGCGAGCGAGTCATCGGTCTGACCATGGTTGCCTTCGGCACCAGCCTGCCTGAGTTGGCGAGTTGCGTCGTCGCCGCGATGAAAAGGGAGGGCGACCTGGTTCTCGGCAACCTGATCGGTTCGAACATCTTCAACATCCTCTTCATTCTGGGAACCACGGCTCTGGTGCGGCCGATCCAGGTGCAGACTCGCGCGGTCTGGCCCGATTTGATCGCTATGATGGCGGTGAGCCTTTTGACCTGGGTCCTCCTGCGAACCGGACACCGACTGGGTCGCCGAGAGGGCCTGCTGCTCATGGCCATCTACTTCGTCTACGTGACGATGCTCTTCGTCTAGGTCGAGTCGGCGGGCTTTTCCGCCTGGCCGCGAAGCGACCGCAGACGTTCCAGCCTCTCAGCCAGGCGCTTTTCGAAGCCACTGTCACCGGGCCGGTAGAAGCGCGAGCCCTGCAAGGACTCGGGAAGACACTCGACTCCACCAACCCCGGTGTCGGAATCGTGGGCATAGACATAGCCCTTGCCATACCCGGCGCCCTTCATCAATGGAGTTACCGCGTTGCGCAGGGCCATGGGAACCGGTTCCGCAGGCCTCTCCTCTACCGCCCGACCCGCCTCTCGGAGAGCCCGGTACGCAGAATTGCTCTTGGGCGCCAGCGCCATGTACAGCGTCGCCTGTCCCAAGGCGAGCTCACCCTCCGGAGAACCCAGTCGTGAATAGGCCTCCCATGCGGCCAGGGCCTGTGGAAGGGCTTGTGGGTCCGCCAGCCCTACATCTTCGGTGGCGAACCTGACAATTCTCCTGGCGATGTAGAGCGGGTCCTCTCCCGCGGTCAGCATGCGCGCCAGCCAGTACAACGAAGCATCGGGATCACTCTCGCGCATGGATTTGTGGAGCGCAGAGATCAAGTTGAAGTGCTCCTCTCCGCCACGGTCGTAGAGCAGAACCTTCTGTTGTGCTACGTCCGCCACCGCTGCCGCATCAGCCGCTGGACCCGACGATCCATCGAGATCGTGCGCCAGTAACTCCAGCAGGTTCAAGGCCTTTCTGGCATCTCCCGAGGCCAGCTGCACGATCATCTCCATACCGTCTTCGGTCAGCCTCAGCCCCGAGCCGCCAAGGCCTCGGTCTTCATCCGCCAAGGCTCGCGCCACGATCGTTTCGAGATCCGCGGTCGTCAGAGGCTGGAGAACCACCAGTCGGCACCGCGACATCAAGGCCGAGTTGACACGGAAAGAGGGATTCTCGGTCGTAGCCCCTACGAGCACGATGTCGCCCTTCTCCACGTACGGAAGAAACGCGTCCTGCTGGGCACGGTTGAATCGGTGAATCTCATCGACAAAGAGGATGGTCCTGCGGGCAGGGGAATCGCGCCGCAGGACTGTCCCTGCCATGACCTCTTTGACCTCTTTGATCCCTGAGGTCACCGCACTGAAGGGGATGAATCGGCACGGGATCGCGCTGGCGATGATCCGAGCAATGGTCGTCTTTCCCGAACCGGGCGGTCCCCAGAGGATCAGCGACGGGATCCTCTCTTCGGCAATGGCTCGTCGCAGATAGCCGCGAGGTCCCACCACCGCCTGTCCGACAATCTCATCCAGACTCCGCGGCCGCATCCTGTCGGCCAGAGGTCCCGTACCACCGGCGGCGGCAGGATCTCGATCGATCGGATCGTCGAAAAGCGTGTAGCTCATCTCACGAGTCGCGTCCTGGGCGGCGGTCACCGACAGGAGCCCAGTCGACCAGGCCTTCGCCCGTGAAGACCTCGCCGATCTCTCGAATCCGGCTTCCCTGGTCGAAGTCGAGACACAAGTCCTGCCGGTCCAGCACTCCCTCACCTAGTCTGTCCCGCAGTACCAGAACCCAGCGGTTTCCAACTCGCAGCATGTCCCCAGGCTGCACCCCGGACTCACCCCACCGCTGATCAACTCCCAGTTCCACCGCACGCCATTCCAGCTCGTCGTAGGCCGTCCCGGCGCCCTCCAGTGTCTGCCTCAGTAGCAAGAGCCGAGAGAACGCCAGGCCCTGTTCCAACCACCCGGCAAGGGTTTGCGCTACATCGGGGACGATCTCCGGTGACGGCTCGATCTGCGAGAGACCGTACACCTTTGTCGGCAGCGACAGTGCACCGGGCAAAGTGGCGCGCACGGTCGAGAACTCGTCAACCTTCTCTGGCAGGTTCTCCGCCCGTAGCGAATTCAACCGGAGCTCGGGTGTGATTTCGCTCCTGGGCCCGAAGATCTCGACTCGCACGTGATAGCGCTGGGTACCAAACCGATCGAGCCCCTCCACCGGACCCGATTTCAGCTCTCTTTCGGCGCGGGGCCGGAGATCCCCTGGAATCGACCAGGTACGGGGCCAATCGGCGCGAAAATTGTCTTGAAAGCGGAACTCCGCCAGGGATTCCTTCGAGCCCAGCTCCAGGAAGGGTTTGAAGCCCTCGACGGTGAACCACAGGATTCGCGGCTCGACGGACCGATTCCAACGGCGAATCGACTGGGCGGGAATCTCCCGACCCTGAATCTCGAGATTCGACGCCTCCGAGTAATAGATGATCTCACCAGAGAAGGTCTCGGCCTCGACCACCGCGTGGAGTCGAAACGGTGTGCCGGCGCCGATATCGAGGGGACCGGTCCGAGCGAGGCCAGAATCTCCAACCTCGATGGCCACCCAGGCGGCGCGTGGCTTGGGCGCAATCTCCTTCTCCACGACCTCCGAGGAGAACAGGACCACCACCAGGAGGCCAACAATTCCGATGACGGCCAGAAGGACCTTCTTGTCAGTGCTCATCCCACGGGGTGAAGCTCATCTTTCAGGACTGTTCCAGAGCCGCCAGCTTCGAACCCACATCTCGGTAGTCCGAGTTGACGCCGTAGATCTCCACGAATCTCAATCGCGCTTCTTCATCCTCGCCGATGGAGAGGTACAGATCACCGAGCTCGTAGACCAGACCCAGGGTCTCCTCTTCGGTGATGATTGGCGAGCTCAGCCCCTCGTTGTACCACTTGATGGCGAGCTCGGGGAATCCTTTCTCGACAAAGCACGAGGCCAGCAGCGAGCAACAGTCCACCAGGTACCGATGATCCTTCGCCGCCAGCTGGAACTCGCTCACGGCTTCGTCGATCAAACCCATTTCGCGATAGGCGATACCCAGGTTGTAGTGGGTGTCGAAGTCTTCCTCTGAAAGCGTCTCCGCCATTCCCTTCTTGAAGCCTTCGACGATCTCTTCGAGGCTCTGCTCTTCCGGAGTGGCCACCAGGTCTTCGTCGGCCAACCCCTCTTCCTGATCGAGCTCCTTAACGAGCTCTGACGCGAGATCGAAGAACTCCGCCTCACTCTCGAAGACACCATCCGCCTGCGATTCCGCGGCCCCCGAGTCGGAGGCGGCTTCGTCGAGCCAACTCATGTCTTCCGCGCTCACAGGTGGACCTGGCTCGAACTCGGCAGGTTCCTCCAAGGTCGGTGGAGGGGGTTCCGGTGCGGTGACGGTACCGTCCTCGACCAGGAATCCGGCCTGCGAGAGCTGCTTCTCCAGACCATCCCAGTCTGCCTGCCGTTTCTGCGATTCGGCCAGTTCCGCCACCCTCCCGGCCAGCTCGACGATCCGATCGGGGCTGTCCTGTTTGAGGTAGAGAGTAATCAGCTGCAGATGAGAGTCGAGATGCTCGGGAGCCAGTTCGATCACCTCTTCGAACTTCTCGGCCGACTTGTCTTCCAGGCCGTATCTCGAGAGGACCTGGGCTTCAATCAGTAGCTCTTTGAATCCCTCCACTTCGGGCTCTGCGGCAACTTCGACTGCTTCGATCGTTGCAGCGACCTCCGCCTCGAAATCCTCCAGCTCGATTTCGAACTCGAGCTCCTCTTCCTCTTCTTCGGGCTCCTCGGGCTCGGTCTCGACTCCCAACTCTTCAAGAACCTCGGCGGGTGCCGCTCCATCTCCCTCTTCTAGATCGAATTCGTAGACATCCTCTTCCACCACCTCGACGGCGGAATCCTCGATCTCCTCGACATCTACATCCTCCTCCTCGACTCCTACGGCCTCGATCTTCTGCTCGAGATCTGCCACCAGATCTTCCTCGGGCGGTGCCTCGGGTGTCTCGACCAGGATCTTGGCAGCGTCCGGATTGCGCTCCGAGGCAAACTCGAGGAACTGCTCGGCCTCCTCGTCGAATTCACTTCTCTTGAGCTCTCCGATGACATTGGAGACGAAATTCAGATTGCCGTGATCGAGCTCATAAGCCTCTCTGCAGACGGTCAGAGCGTCACCGACCTTGCCATGAACCAGCAGCAACTCCGCGATGGCCCCGTACTGCTCCTGGGCCTCCAGGATCTGGCCCTGGCCCTTCAGGAGATCGGCCAGATGGAGGCGATGGGCCGGATCATCGGGCTCGAGCTCCACCAGCTTCCGATGAACGGCGGTCACCGATGACTGATCGCCTCGACGCTGATAGCCCTCGGCGACAGCTTGATACTGCTGGCGGGCGTCCTGCACCAGACCTTGACGCGTCTGTAGGTCGGCCAGACTCTCCGAAGCTTCGAGCTGCAGGGGATCGAGACGCAGGATCTTTCGATAGATGGCGATGGCCTTGACGATGAAGCCCTCGTCCGAGAAGTGCTCGGCTGCTCGCTTGAAGAGCTCTATCGCCTCTCCCAGGCGCTGCAGACGCGCGTAGAGATCGCCGACCCTGTTCAGGGTCGTGGTGTCATCAGGGTTGGCCTCCAGGACCCCGAGATAGGCCTCGATTGCGGCATTCAGCTTGCCACGTCCGACGAGTCGCTCGGCGTCTCTTATGAGCTTCTGGCGATCAGCAGCCATCAGTGCAGAACCTCGGCGCCTCTTGGCAGGACTGAGCGAAACGTCAGACGATGCTCGGGACTGGGGCCGAACTCGGCCAGTGCTCGTCGGTGCTCCGCAGCAGCATATCCCTTGTGCCTGGCGAACCCATAGTGTGGATAGACCCGATCCAACTCAGTCATCAACCGATCCCGCTCCACCTTGGCAAGAATCGAGGCACAGGCCACACTGTAGCTGACAATATCGCCACGGACCAGACTCAGACAGGGATAGTCCAGCTCTGGAACGCGTACAGCGTCGATCAGCGCACACTCGGGCCGCTCCTTCAGGGCACCGAGAGCTCTCCGCATGGCCATCCGTGTCGCCTCGAGGATGTTGAGCCGATCGATCTCGGAGGGTGAGGCGGCACCGATGCCCCAGGCAACTGCGGTTTGGCGAACCAGGACGGACAGCATCTCCCGATCGGCAACGCGTAGCATCTTGCTGTCGTCGACTCCTGGTATCGAGTGAGGATCATCGACAACCACTGCTGCTGCCACCACCGGTCCTGCAAGACATCCTCGGCCCGCTTCGTCTACCCCGGCGAGCCGTTGCCAACCATGGGACCGGAGCAGCCCGTCCAAACCGCGCATCAGGCGCAGCCTGTAGGCTTCGGCTCCCAGGTATTCAAGGATATCCACGTCGGATCGACTCGGCTTGCAGACTGCTCCCGTGGTCGATCTCAGCTGGCGCTACGAGATGCCTTCTGGGTGACCGGACGATCCTCGCGACGCTCTTCGATTCTGGCCGCCTTACCTCGCAGGCCACGCAGGTAGTAGAGCTTGGCGCGGCGCACACGACCCCGCCTGAGAACCTCGATCTTGTCGATGATGGGGGAATGGAGGGGGAACACCCGCTCCACGCCGATCCCTCCAGACATCTTGCGAACGGTGAAGGACTCGTTGGTCCCCGAACCCTTGCGCGAGATCACGACACCTTGAAAGATCTGGATTCGCTCTTTGTCGCCCTCTCGGACTCTCACATGGACCTTCAGGGTATCCCCTGACCGAAACTCCGGTACATCGGTTCGCAAGTATTCTTTTTCGATTTCCTGCAGCTTGTTCATTTTCTGGTGAACCTCCCAGACAAACTCTGAGTCATCTCGTGACGAGATAGTCCGTTATTATCGTTTTCTCGGCCTCGATTGACAAGTGTAAGGATTTACATTTCCTCGGAGCCAGGATCTTCTTGCAGCAGTTCTCCGAGCCAAGCTCGCTGGGCCTCGGTCAATTCTGTCCCTTCGAGGAGATCGGGTCGCTTGCGCGCCGTCGCCAGCAAGGCCTGTCTCATCCGCCAGTCCTCTATCGCTCGATGGTCGCCCGAGAGCAGGACTTCCGGCGCCTCGATACCCTCCACCTCCCGCGGTCTAGTGTAGTGGGGATGATCGAGAATACCCGCGCGGAAGCTGTCTTGTTCCACCGAATCTGCTCTCCCCACAACACCTGGGACCTGTCTCGATATCGCCTCGATCAACACCATCGCAGCCACCTCTCCACCCGACAGCACATAGTCGCCGATGGAGATCTCCTCGTCCACCACCAGCTCCCTCACCCGCTCGTCGATACCCTCGTAGCGACCGCACAGCAGGAGCAGGTCTCCTCGCCCGGCAAGTTCCCTCACCTTGGCGTCATTCAGCCTCTTGCCCTGTGGTGAGAGCAGAACTCGCCAGACCTCGCGCCCCTCGCTCAATGCCCTGACGGCTTCGATCCACGGGGGAGCCTTCATCACCATCCCTCCGCCACCACCGAAGGGCTCGTCATCCACCGTCCGATGGCGATCCGAGGTGTGGTCTCTGAGATCGTGAACCTCCACAGCCAGGACCGAGTCTTCGATCGCCTTGCCGACCAGACTCGTAGCCAGGAACTCGGTGAACAAGCCGGGAAAAATCGTCAGGATTCGGACGTGCATGTCTCGATAAGTCCCTTGGGAAGATTCAGGTCGATCCGCCGACCATCTACTTGCACTGCGTCGAGATAGGCTTCGACAAACGGCACCAACAGGCGCTTCGAGCCACTCTCTACCTCGAGGATCAGACCACCGCCGTCCTCCAGGACACCCACGACCCGACCCAACTCCCCTTCCTGGGCATCGACACAGAGGCAACCCACCAATTCAAAGAAGTAATACGAACCCGAAGGAGCCTGTGGTACATCGGCCAGAGCGATTTCCAGGCTAGACCCGCGCAGCGCTTCGGCTTCGTCCCGGTTCTCGATGCCCGAAAACCGGATAATCGCCTCATTCTCCCGGCCACGCACGGAAGCTACCCGAGCCTGACGCAGTTCCCCATTGGGCAATACGATCGAGAGGACCGAACCAACAGAGAACCTGTCCTTGACATCGCTGTGCACAGCGACCACCACCTCACCACGGACACCGTGGGGCTTGCGGACTCTTCCTACAGCTACGGTTTCTGGGAGCGGCGGTGAATCAGAGCTCGATAATCTCGAATTCATAGCGCTCCCCGACCTGGTCGCTGCGGGCTGACAGGAGGGAACGCAATGAGCGAGCGGTGCGGCCTTGACGGCCGATGACCTTGCCGAGGTCGTCCGAGGCTACCTGCAGCTCGAGTAGCGTCGACTCTCGACCCGGAATCTCGTCGAGGACCACGTCGTCAGGCTGATCCACCATGAGTTGGATCAGACGCAGCAGGGCTTCTTGGGTCTCAGACACTTCAGGCAGCCGAAGCGGTTTGGCGCCTGAGGAGTTTGCGCACCGTGGGACTCATCTGCGCCCCTTTTTCCACCCAGTGCTCTACTCTCTCGGCATCGATCTTGATCGTCTCGGGCTCGGCTCGGGGGTCATAGTAGCCCACCTCGTCAATTGCCGAGGCCGTCGGAAATCTTCGCGAATCGGAGACCACCACCCGATAGAAAGGGCGATGCCTGGATCCCATCCGACGAAGTCGAATCTTTAGCATTGGCTCGAAACCTCCTGCACGTTCTCTATTGCTCGACGGTTGCCTGCGGCGCACTTATCCTTGGCCGCCGGATCGCCGGACGAAGGCGCAATAGTAGCAGGATCAGGTCTGACAATCCAGTCTGACTGACTCAGCGCATCCCCATGGCCTTGCGAAGCCATTTGCCTTTGACACCCTTGAGCATCTTGCGCATTTCGCGGTACTGCTTGAGCAGCTGATTGATCTGTTGCACCGGGACCCCCGAGCCCCTGGCGATGCGGCGTTTCCGGCTACCGTTCAGAATCTGTGGTCGCTGTCGCTCTATCGGAGTCATGGAGTTGATGATGGCCTCGACGCGGGTCAGTTGGCCCTCGTCGACCATGCTGGCGTCCAGCCCCTTGAGCGGTCCTGTCTTGGGCAGCATCTCCATTACCTGAGACAACGGACCCAGGCGTCGAATCTGCTTCAGTTGATCCCGCAGGTCCTCGAGACTGAACTCCTGTCGAGCCATGCGCTCGGCCAGCCGCTGAGTCTCTGCGGAATCCAGTCCCTGTTCGGCCTTTTCGATCAGGGAGAGCACATCCCCCATGCCCAGGATCCGCGAGGCCATCCGGTCGGGATGGAACAACTCCAGCTCGTCAGCCTTTTCCCCGACTCCGACGAATCGAATAGGCACCTTGGCGACGGTTCGAATCGACAGGGCGGCGCCACCTCGCATGTCGCCATCGAGCTTGGTCAGAATGACGCCTGTCAACGGCAGGGACTCGGAGAACTCCTGGGCGCTGCGCACGGCGTCCTGGCCGGTCATGGAGTCGGCGACCAGCAGTGTCTCGGCAGGTTCCAGCAGCTCCGCCAGGTCCCGCAGCTCCTGCATCAGAGCCTCATCGATATGCAGGCGACCCGCGGTGTCTACCAGCACGACATCGTGTCCACGCTCGCGCGCTTCTTGCAGTGCTCTCCGGACCAGATCGAGTGGCCCTTCACCCGCCTGCGGCTCGACCACAGGAGTCTCTACCGCCTTGCCAACCTGCACCAACTGATCGACGGCCGCCGCCCGTTGTAGATCGGCAGCCACCAGCAGCGGATGTCGACTGCGGGACCTGAGTCGCCTGGCCAGCTTGCCGGCAGTCGTCGTCTTGCCAGAGCCCTGGAGACCGCAGAGCATCACGACCGTCGGGCGGCCTGAGAGGGTGAGCTCCGTGCCTGTCTCGCCCAGCAGCACAGTCAGCTCGTCGCGAATGATCTTCACGACCTGCTGCGATGGCGTCAGACTCTCGAGGACCTTTTCTCCCAGTGCCCGCTCCTTGATTCGAGCGATGAACGGTTTGACCACCCGAAAATGGACATCCGCTTCCAGCAGTGCCAGACGAATCTCACGCAAGGCCTCATCGAGAACGCGCTCTGAGACACGCCCTTCGCCCTTGAGATCCCGAAAGACCCCCTGAAGCTTGCTTTGTAGTCCATCGAACATGACTCGACCTCGAGTGCCCCGGTCTCGGGACGGCAACGGGGCCTGATCGTAGCAAATGCGCCATGCCCCGGCGCTATACTCCGCCCAGCATGTTTCGTCGCAGCAAGATCATCGCCACTGTGGGGCCTGCCAGCCGGGACCCGAAGACCCTTCGACGACTCCTATCCGCCGGCGCCGATGCCTTTCGACTGAATCTCAGTCACGGCTCGTCACAGGACCATGAGGAGCTGATCCGGGAGATCCGTCAGGTTGCCGACGCGCTCGACAGGTATGTTCCGATTCTGCTCGACCTGATGGGTCCACGCTATCGCCTGGGGGTGGTCCCGAGCGATCGGCCCGCACTGCGGGCGCGTCAGCAGGTTGTGCTCAGCGCCGACGCCGAGCAGGCTGATGTGCCGGTCGGTAACCCGGAGATCCTCGACCATTTGAGAGCCGGCGAAAGAGTCCTGATCGGCGACGGTATGGTCGAGCTCAAGGTCGTGCGAACCGAACGAAACCGGGTCGTAGCCAGGGTGGTGACCGGGGGGCCGATTTCGACACGCAAGGGAATCAATCTGCCTGATTCCGATCTGCCCTTCGAAGTCTCGAGCAAGGACCTGCAAGACATTCGGCTGGCCGTCAACGCGGGCGTCGACTATCTGGCGGCCAGCTACGTCGGAACCGCCAGAGACGTTGACGCCATCAGAGGTGAAATCGAACGCCTCGACGGCAACATCCCACTGATGGCAAAGCTGGAGCGAGCGCGGGCAGTTCAGCATATCGATGAGATCGTAGATGTAGCCGATGCCGTCATGGTGGCCCGAGGAGATCTTGGAGTGGAGATTCCCCTACACCGGGTGCCTACCGTGCAGAAGGAGATCAACCGGGTAGCTCGTCACTATGGCAAGCCAGTTGTGGTGGCGACCCAGATGCTCGACTCCATGATTCATCATCCCAGACCCACTCGGGCGGAAGCCTCCGACGTTGCCAACACGGTGTTCGACGGCACCGACGCCCTGCTTCTCACCGGGGAGACTGCGGCCGGAGACTATCCGGTGAAGGCTGTCCAAACCATGTCCAAGATCATCGAGGAGGCGGAAACCTACGCCCTGGCCCAGGACTCGAACTGGCGTTACAAACTCTTGATAGAAGCCGACTCGGGTGACTTTCCGGACGTCGCGGATGCAGTGGCCAGAGCGGGAGTCTTCACCGCGCAGAGTCTGGGCGTTCAGAAGATCGTGGCCTTCAGTCGCAGCGGATTCACCGCTCGTCTGATCTCTCGCTATCGACCCTCTGTTCCTGTGCTGGTCTTTACAGCCGAGAAGCGGATCGCTCGTCAGATGCAGTTTCTCTGGGGGGTCCACCCCCTGGCCGTCAGCGAACGACCCGACTCCGACGATGAGATCGTCGCTACGGTCGAAAGACACCTTCTGCAGGCCAAGCTGGCGAAGCCGGGAGAACGGCTGGTGATTCTGATGGGGAGCCGGGTAGGCGATCGTCGCCCGACCAACATGATGCGGATTCACCAGATCGGCGGCTAGTCGATCCGTCTGTTTCGCCACAGAATCAGAAAGGCCGGCAGGACAGTGATCGCCACGAGTGCCGTAGCGATGGCCCCGAGGATGGCGACCATGCCCATCGACTGCAGTCCCGGGTAGTGGGAAAAAGAGAGCGACCCGAAGCCGACCGTCGTCGAGAGCGCAGCCAGTACGATGGCCTTACCCGTCTCGATCAATCCCTGCTCCAAGGAGCTCTGGTCGGACCCCGCCAGTTCGCGATATCGGTGCATCATGTGGATCCCGTAGTCGACACCGATACCGATGATCATCGTGGTGACGAAGATGTTCATGAAGTTCATGGATTCGCCCAGCGCTGCCATGCCGCCGAGCATCCACAAGATCCCCATGACGAGAGGAGCCAGCGATAACAGCGTCGCCGGGAGTTGACGAAAGTCCAGCCAGAGCAATAGCCCGACCACCAGGAGTCCGAGGATCGCGGCTACAATAGCGTCCTTCAGGACTCGCTCGCGCAGGAATCTACTGACCACGTTCGCTCCAGTCAGCTCGACAGCCGGGCCCAGTCGGGTAGCCAGAGCCAGGGCCTCTGGCGGCGCTTCGCGCCGCCAGACCTTGGGGGGCGGAAACAGGTAGACCACCGCCTTCCAGCGGTCCCCGTCGGTCTCGAGGTAGCGATCCAAGAGTCTAGCTGTCTGCGGCGAGTCCTGGAAATCTGCCAGGCCCAAGAGCTGCCGGCGCTCCACTGCCTGCCGAAACAGTGACAGCCCGGCTTCGAAGGGCTCGAGTCGTAGCCCCTCCCTGTCAACTTCGCTGGCAAAGGTCGCGAGGACTCGGTCCGGATTCAGAACTTCGCTATGTCCGGCGGCCAGCCAGGCGAGATTCTCCCTTTGCACATCGACCGGAGGAATCAGAGAGGTCACTGCATCGAATCCTGTCAGGACCCTCGCCTCCACCAACAGGTCCGCCTCCCGCGCCGCCTCGGAGGCCAGATCCAGAACCTCCTCCATCGATCCACCCTCGACCAACAGCATCATCTGCTCGAACCCCAGTCCGAATCGCTCTGCCACCTCCTCACGCACTGCGACCCCGGGATTGCCTTGGGGTCGCATGGCCTGCACGCTATCGCGAAACTCCAGCTTGGCAGCCATGAGCGCCGCCACACCGGTCACCAGGATCCCAACCAGGAGGACCGTTTTGGGGTGCTTGAGACTGACCTGGATCAGCCGGCTGCTCCCGAGTCCATGCAGATAGAGGCGCACTTGGCGGGACCGGCGATGATGATGGTCTTCGCTCCAGGCCAGCATGGCCGGCAGCAGTAGGAGAACTGCCACCATGCAGAAGAGAATGCCGGTTCCGGTGAGCAGGCCCATCTGCAGGAGGCCGGTGAAATCGGTGACTCCGAAGGCATAGAAGGTGGCGGCGCTGGTGATCGCACCCACGAGCACTGCCCGGCCACTCGAGCCGCTCATCTGAGCCAGAGCACCCTCGAGATCCCTCCCCTCCTTGCGTTCTTCTACATACCGTCCGTAGGAGACGATGACGAAATCGATACCCAGACCGATCAGCAGGGCAGCCACTCCGCTGGTGGCCGCACTGAGATTGCCCAGGGCCAGACCGGCGAACCCGAAGGTCAGAATCAGGCCCGAGGCGAGGGGAACGAACGCATAGAGCAACAGACCCAGACGACGGAAGGCGAATAGGAAGAGCACCAGCACTCCGAGCATCGAGGTCAGAATGTTGACCGTCACGTCGCGGCGGATCAGCGAGTCGTCACCCAGGGCGATGACGTACCGGCCGCCGAGAACCACCTCCGGCTGGGGCTCGCCGGCCGAGCCGATTTCCGGCCACCGGGACAGGGCGCCGTCGATGACTCCCTGGACCCCCTGCATCATCTCCTTGACGAAGTCCACGTTCTGGGGTGGCTCGACGGGTTCCGCCAGGATCAGCAGCATCTGATGATCCCGGGAGAGAAAGTAGCCGCTGGCCCAATCGAGCGAGAGCCCCGCTTTGGCCCCTGTGAAGCGGCCCATGAAGACTTCCGCCATTCCCAACGGGTCCCGCAAGATCAGCTGCTTCAAAGCCAGCGATTGGGGTGTTCCGACGAGTCTTCGCAGCTCTTGCACCCGTTTGCGGACCGACTCTTCGGAGAGCTTCTCTTCGATCAGAGCTCGACCGTCCGCGTCCAGAAACAGCATCGCGTGAGGGATGAAAGCCGTGAAGAGCTCATCCAACTCGCCGAGCTTGTAGTCCACCTCCGCCAACGAGGGCAGCTCAGCCAGCTCCCGACCTACCTGCTCGGCCAGCTCCTCGTAGGCTCCCAGATGAGCGTCGATCGGTATCCGAATCGCGACGACCAGAAGATCGATGCTGCCGAAATCGTCGAGCGCTCGCCGCAGGGTCTGAACCTCCGGGGCATCTCTCGGCAACAGGTTCAGGATATCTGTATCGAACCGTAGCCGACTGGCTGACACCAGCGCCAATGCCACGACAACGAAGGCCGCGATAAAGACGATCCTGTAACGATGGCGCACCCTCAGCGCCAACCGCTGCAGCTGTCGTTCAGGCATCGAAACGGTGGGAGAGGCTAGTCCAGAGAGGCGTTGAGCTCGGACTCGGTGCGACCGGACTCACGCAACACCTTGGGGGCGAATCGAACGAAGTACTCGACTCCCGAATAGAGGCTTGCCAACATGGCGAGCCACAACGAGATCGGCGCCAGATGCTCGAAAGCTCCGAGCTGGTTGTAGATGATCAAGAGGGAGATGGCGATGATCTGCAGAACCGTCTTCGCTTTTGCCGAATGGATCGCTCCGAGGACGACGTTTTCCGACGCTGCCAGGCTCCTGAGGGCCGAGACCGCAAATTCGCGTGCGACGATGATCACCACCATCCACGCCGGCGCCAGGTTCAGCTCGACCAGAGAAATGAACGCGGCGGAGGTCAGCAGCTTATCGGCGGCAGGATCCAACAGCTTGCCGAGACGCGTCACCTGTTGCCGGCGTCGAGCGATGAATCCATCGAGAAAGTCGGTCAACGATGCCAACAAGAAGACGGCGAGACCCACGAACTCCTTGCCGTCGAACTTCGTCAGCAGCACCGCGACAAGCAGTGGCACCAGAAGAATCCGAATCAGTGACAGGAGATTCGGCAGATTGGCGATGGCGCCGTAACTGGATGTGATGGACCTTCCCCCGGGGTCAGCGATTGGCCACCTTCGAGGTGGTCAAGACATAGTTTCCATCTTCGTCGCGGGTCAGGACGGTTTTTCGACCCCGACGGTAGGACGAGGATGGTTGAACGGACAAGCCAGGTTCGTTTCGGTAGAGACGCAGGACCTTCTCGACATAGTCGACGGTCTCATCGAAAGGCGGTATCCCGCCATATCGCTCCACATTCTCCGGCCCGGCGTTGTACCCCGCCAGAGCCAACTCGAGCTGACCACCGAATCGATCGAGCAGGTGCCGCAGATAGACAGTTCCACCGCGAACGTTTTCCTCTGGATCCCACGGATCTCTCACCGAGAGCAGTCGAGCCGTGTCGGGCATCAGTTGCATGAGCCCCATGGCCCCTTTGTGAGACTCTGCCCACGGCTTGAAGGCCGACTCGACCTGAATCACCGCTCGCACCAGGTCGGGATCCAACTGCTGACGCTTGGCATGAGCCTCGATCACACCCTCGAGGTCGGGCCTGGGTGCGGTCGATGCTCGCGGTTGAGACTTCCACGTCTGGCGCGCCGGCCCATCGTTGTACATCACTCTCGAGCCGTCTTCCAGGATCTTGATCTTGACAGCCGCCTCGGCGGCGGAGGCAAGCAACGCCAGTGAAAGAGCTGCGACCAGATGTCTACAAGCGATCTTCATGGTTTTGTCGGATCGAGTTTAGACCGATCGCTCGGTTTCGCCAATTGCGAGCGCCACAAACCCAGATCTAGCCGGAATTCAACTGCTGGCGCACGAATTCCTCCACCTGCTTCAGAGCGCTGGGCAACTTCTCCGGGTCCTTGCCACCGGCCTGGGCAAAATCCGCTCGTCCACCTCCGCCGCCGCCCACCACGCCGGCGATACTCCCCGCCAGCTTTCCTGCATGGACCGTGTCGGTCAGATTCGCCGTAACCGCGGTGACGATGGTCACCTTGCCATCCTCGCGGCTGCCCAGAACGACTACCCCGGAGCCCAGCTTCTGTCGGAGCACGTCCGCCATATTGCGAATCTCGTGCACCGGCGCCGGTGGAACCTCTCGGGCCAGCACCCGGATGCCTTCTACTTCGAGCTCCTCGGCCGTCTCCGTCCCGGAGACCAGGCGCATCCGCAGCTCGGCGAGCTCCTTTTCCAGAGTCCGTGTCTTGTGGCGCCACTCTTCGACCTCTCTCGGAGCACGGTCGGTCGGGACGCCCAGCGCCTCGGACACCTCCGACAGCACCTCCTGCTGGTGACGGACGAGGAGCTGTGCTCCTTCGCCGCTGACCGCCTCGATGCGTCGTACTCCGGACGCCACTCCCCTTTCAGCCGTGATCAGAAACAACCCTATCTCGCCGGTGTTCTCGACGTGACAGCCACCACAGAGCTCGAGACTGGTCAGCTGCTCACTTTCCGGGCCTCCTGTCTCCAGACGGTCGACCTCCACCGTCCGCACCACATCTCCGTACTTCTCGCCGAAGAGCGCCATGGCTCCCAGGTCGACCGCCTCGTCGTAGCTCCGTTCACTCGTGATCACCATCGGACGGGCTTCCAGGATCCAGCGGTTTACCAGATCCTCGACACGGTGAAGCTCCTCCATGGTCAGCGGCCGATGAAAGGTGAAGTCGAATCTGAGTCGGTCGGGAGCCACCAGGGAGCCGGCCTGCCGAGCCCCTTCTCCTAGAACGTACCGGAGGGCCAGGTGCAACAGATGGGTGGCAGTATGGTTCCGCTGTGTCGGCCGGCGTCGGGTCGCGTCGACATGGGCGCTGACCCGAGTATTCCGGTTCAACTCGCCAGTCTCGACATCGACAAAGTGAAAGCGATTGCCGTTGGGTTCGCTCAGGGTGTCGACCACTGCCGCCGAACCGCCTTGCCAGATCAGATGCCCTCGATCCCCGACTTGACCGCCAGACTCGGCGTAGAAAGGAGTTCGATCGAGTACCACGACCCCGTGGTCGCTGGAACCGAGCTGCTGGGCTGGCTCGAAGCGCCCATTGACCGAGCGCGCCAGACCGGTGACGCGAACGCCATCGAGATCGAGACGACCATATCCCTCGAAGGTAGTCGCGGGGAGCCGCTCGTCCCGCAAGGCCGCGCTGGCGGCAGCGAGCTCTTTCTGAGCCTCTCCGCCGGCCTGGCGGGATCTCTGACGCTGCTGCTCCATCGCCTCTTCGAATCCTGGTTCATCGAGATCGAACTGCTCCTCCTCGGCGATCTCCCGAATCAGCTCGAGTGGCAGACCATAGGTGTCATAGAGCTGAAACACCTCTTGGCCGGGCAGTACCGAGTCGCCCGAGTGGCGGATCTGGTCGATGGTCTCCTGAACCTGACGTGAAGCTGCGGCGATGGTGGAAAGGAACTTCTCCTCCTCGGCCCGGACCGTGGCAAGGGACGACTTCTCGGCCTTGGCCAATTCGGGATACACCTGTCCCACGGTCTGCTGGACCACAGGCAGGAGTCGGAAGAGAAAGGGCTCCTCGAAACCCAGGATCATCCCGTGGCGAACCGCCCGACGCAAGATTCGACGCAAGACGTATCCACGGCCCTCATTGCCGGGGATCACACCATCGGCGAGGAGAAACGCCACGGCTCGGATGTGGTCTGCGATCACCCGATAGGAGACGTCGGCCTCAGCGTCCACCCCATAGCGGCCCCCGGCCAGATCGGCGGTGGCCTGAAGAATTGGCTGAAAAAGATCGGTGTCGTAGTTGGAAGCCACTCCCTGCAAGACCGCCGCTACCCGCTCGAGTCCAGCTCCGGTGTCGATGGACGGGTTCGGCAGCGGTTTCAGCTCGCCATCCGCGTCTCGCTCGAACTGCATGAACACGAGATTCCAGATCTCGAGATAGCGACCACTCTCGGTCCCCTCATGCCAATCGACCCGGGGCTCTGTGGGCTGAGTGTCTACAAAGATCTCGCTACAGGGACCGCACGGTCCCGTATCGCCCATTGCCCAGAAATTGTCCTTGGCGCCGGCACGGACGATTCGATCGGCGGGCAGTCCCGAGACCTGCCGCCAGATCTCGGCCGCTTCGTCGTCTTCCTCGAAGACGGTCGCGGTGAGGTGCGCCGGGTCGAGCCCCCAGACCTCGGTCACCAGCTCCCAGCCGAAGCGGATGGCGTCCTCCTTGAAGTAGTCGCCAAAGGAGAAGTTTCCCAGCATCTCGAAGAACGTGTGATGCCTCGGACTGGGACCGACGTTCTCGAGGTCGTTGTGCTTGCCGGATACCCGCATGCATTTCTGCGAGCTGACGGCCCTCGGGCTCGACGGCTGACGGGTACCGAGAAAGAAGTCCTTGAAGGGGACCATGCCTGCGTTGGTGAAGAGCAGTGTTGGGTCACCGTGGGGCACGAGAGGGGCACTCGCCATCGACTGATGGTCCCGCCGCTCGAAGAAATCCAGAAAGCTCTGTCGAATCTCGCTGCTGTTCATGGGTAGAGGCAATCCCTGGAGGTCGGAATCGGTTCGTAGACCCCCTCCGGAGGAGGCCCACAAGCAGGCCACGATAGCACGATCGAGTCAGTCGAGGGGACCTTCCAGGTCCGAATCCATGTCCTCCAGAACTCGCAGAATAACCGACTTCGAGAAGCCCTTGCGGTCGAGCTGCCGAGCCATCCGGTCACGGTCGCTCCTGGGACCCGATCCGCCTCTGGCAACGATCTCTCTGGCCCGCTGGAGCTCCGCATCAGGCTCCTCGAAGATCTCCGAGACTACCGTGTGCGCGACGCCCTCTTCGACCCCTCTTCGCTGTAGCTCGTAGCGCATCCTTCGCGGCCCGAAGCCCTTGCGACTCAAGGAGCCGGCGGCCATGTCACGGGCGTTCCGCAGGTCGTCGAGCAGACCGAGTCGACCAAGATCCGCCAGAGCCGACTCCACCTCCTGGTCAGAGAATCCGCGATCGAGGAGTTTCTGACGCAACTCCTGCCGAAAGTGAGGCCGTCGCCCGACGAGCTCGAGAGCCTTGTCCTTGCAGCCCCCCACAGCCCAGTGAGCCTAGTTGTTGTCGACTTCGAAGGCCGAGTCTTCGCCGCCCATGAGGACATTCTCCTCGGACAGCTCCAGTGTCGACTCCATCTGCTCGCGGGCAATGTCCGAAGTGAACTGGACGCCCTGGACTTTGAGCTTGAACTCGTCCGGGTTCGAGGAACGTCGCAAGGCCTCATCGAGGGTGATGAGTCCGGTCTTGTAGAGCTGGTAGAGCGACTGGTCGAACGTCTGCATGCCGTACTGGCTGGTGCCCACCGAGATCTGCTCGCGAATGTACTTCGTCCTTTCCTTGTTCTCGATGCACTCGCGAATGTAGGGCGTGGCGATCATGACTTCCACCGCCGGAACACGACCGGTGCCATCGGCCCGCGGCACCAGGCGCATAGAGACCGCGGCCCTGAGGACCGAAGCGAGCTGGATACGGATCTGCTTCTGCTGATGCGGCGGAAAGACCGAGATGATTCGGTTGATGGTCTCGGTGGCGTCCAGGGTATGCAGGGTCGAGAGGACCAGATGTCCTGTCTCGGCCGCCAGTAGCGCGGTTTCGATGGTCTCGTAGTCCCGCATCTCACCAACCAGAATGACATCGGGGTCCTGACGTAGGGCGACTCGCATCGCTGGGGCGAAACCCCGCGTATCCACGTCGACTTCACGCTGATTGACGATCGCCTTCTTGTCCCGGTGGAGGAACTCGATGGGATCCTCGATCGTGATGATGTGTTCCAAACGGTTGCTGTTGATGTGGTCGATCATCGCCGCCAGCGTCGTCGACTTACCGGAGCCGGTCGTCCCCGTGCAGAGCACCAGACCACGTCTCTCGAGACAGAGCTTCTCCAGGACTTTCGGGAGTAGCAGCTCCCGGATGGTCGAGATCCGAGCCGGAATGACACGCAAGACCAGTCCGACCGAGCCCCGCTGCTGGAAGATATTGCAGCGAAAACGACCGAGGCCTGGAACCGAATAGGCGATGTCGATTTCGAACTCTTCCTTGAAGCGCTGCTTCTGTCTCGCGTTCATGATCGAGAACGCCATGGATACCGAGTCTTCCTGCATCAGCCGTTTGAACTCCGGCATGGGCTGGAGCTCTCCGTCCACCCGGACAACCGGATGGGTACCCACCTTCAGATGCAGATCCGAGGCTTTGCGTTCTATCGCGACTTTGAGCAGGTCGTTGAGATTCATGGCACTACTCCTCTGGACCGGGAACGACTCGTACCTGTCTGGTACCTCGGACCGAGGGTAGCGACCGGTCGCCGGAGTGTCAATGGAATGCTTCGCTATGTGGACCAATCCTGGGCGAGCAGCGCTGCGCAGCCCACGACCGCGGCGGTCTCGATGCGCAGGACGGTGGGACCCAAATCCAACGGTCGACAAGCCAGTTCCTCGAGGCGCTGCAGCTCGTCGGGCGCCCAACCGCCTTCGGGCCCCACCAGGAGCGCGGCCCTCTCTCCAGCCGCCTTCGCCTCCGCTGACTCGGCCCCCGGCTGGAGAACCCATCGCTCCGGCAGCGATCGGAGAAGCTCGGGTAGCTCGTCAAAACCATGCGGGCCGGAGATTTTCGGAACAACCGAGCGATGAGACTGTTCGACCGCAGCGATCGCCACCCGTCGTAGCCTCGCAAGAGTCCCGACACCGATCTTTCTCGGACCTCTCTCGGTGCGCAGAAGACGAATTGCTGATGCGCCCACCTCGGTGCTCTTCTCCACCATCCAGGAGAGGCGTGACCCCTTGGGAATCGGTGCCAGTAGCTCGATGTGTCTCGAGGACTCGTTGGCGGGAATCGACTCCCCAAGGGCAATCGTGGCCCTCTCGGGACCGATATCGATCACAGTGCCCGACCGCGCCGACCCGGCACCGTCGACGACTCGAAGGGCGTCACCCGTCGTCAGTCGTCGGGCCCTGAACAAGTGTCGATGGCGGTGGCCAGTCACCAGCACCCGATCGTCTCGAAGCTCGGTCTCCGACACCACCAACGAAACCATCTTCAGGCTCGCTCCAGAGTCAGGGCTGCCCACTCCCCGGACACCAGTCGATCTTTCACTTGTAGACCGAAAACCGACATCTCGGCAGAAACTCCGCTGGCCTGTTCGTCGAGAATGCCTGAGAGGACAAGAGATCCAGTCGGTCGCAGACACTCGGCCAGGCCAGGATAGGAGGGCCGCAAATGAATCGGCAGAACGTTGGCAACCACGCAATCGAAGCGCTCAGCCTCAGTCCGCAACTCCAGAGCCGCCAGCTCGCCGGCCAGCAGCTGCGGGCGACAGCCGTTGAGTCGACAGGTCTCGCCAGCGACGATTACCGCCACCGGATCGATATCCAAGGCCACGACCTCCCGTGCACCTGATGCCAGAGCCACGATCGCGAGAATCCCCGATCCCGTACCCACGTCCAGGACCCTGGCACCTTCCAGGGCCAACCTTTCCATCGATTCGATGGCCAGTGAGGTACTGGCATGAGATCCGGTTCCAAAGGCTGTACGAGCCGGAATGCGTAGGAGTACGCGACTGGGGGGCGGCTCCTCCGGCAGCTGATCTGGCTCTCTCGGATCGACCCACCAGCGCTTGGCCACCGCAAAGGACTTCGCCTGATCGCGATAGGCCTGCAGCCAATCCACTCCAGCGATCTCCACAATCTCAACCAGAGCTCCCTCAGGGCTGGTCATTTCGCGGTCGATCAGGGATCGAACGGGCCCGGTCAACGGCGCTGCAAAGTAGGCGAAGAACTCCGATCCGCTGGCCGAATCACGGATGGACTCGATACCCAGTGTGCCCAGGCTCCAGAGATCGGCCATCCAGCTGCCTTCAGCCGTCGCAGGAACGCGGAGATGGAGCCGCAAATATCTTGGTGGATTCCTCGCAGGCTCCATGGTGAGCCGTCCGTCAGCCGAAGAGATCGCGTACCCGATTGAGCACGCCCTTGTCTTCCCTGATCTCCTGACCGGACGCTTCGGCCAGTTGACGCAGAAGATCGAGCTCTTCGTCCGACAGGTCCCTGGGATGCGGGACGTTCAACCGGATCCGAACCAGGTGATCCCCGTGACCCCGACCGTCCAACCGGGCGATGCCCTTCCCAGTCAACCGAAACTCCTTGCCGTGATGGGTTCCCGCAGGAATCTCGAGAGTTTCAGGACCGTGCAAGGTGTCCACCTCGGCCGTACTCCCGAGAACTGCCTGGGCGTAGGCCAACTCCAGATCGCCGAGAACATGCGGTCCTTCGCGATGGAACTTGGCGTGTTCCTCGACCAGGATGTCGACATACAGGTCACCGGGACGCCCTCCCTTGCGACCATGCTCTCCTTCACCCGCCAGTCGGAGTCGAGTGCCATTGTCCACACCGGCCGGGATCTTCACCTCGATCGAGCGCTCCTGCTCCAGCCGCCCCTGGCCGCGGCACTCCTGACACGGATCGGTAATGACTTGGCCTTCCCCTCGACACTGCGGGCAGGTTCGCGCCACCGTGAACAGGCCCTGGCTGATTCGGACCTGACCATATCCGCCGCAGGCCGAGCAGGTGGTCGGCGAAGAATCCTCGGCACTTCCTGTTCCTTGGCAGGTATCACAGGTCTCCAGCCGCGGGACCTTGAGAACTTCGTCGGTACCGAAGGCTGCCTGTTCCAACTCCAACCGCAGGCGGTATCGCAGATCGGCTCCGGGCTCACCACCCCCGCGCCGGCGGCGCCCACCAAACAGATCGCCAAATCCGACACCAAAGAAGTCACCGAGAATGTCGGCAAAATCACCGAATGTGGAGGCGTCGAAGCCGCCGAAACCGGTGCCCGAGACTCCACCGTGACCGAACCGGTCATAGCGCGCCCGCTTCTCGGGATCGGAGAGCACCGCATAGGCCTCCGCAGCCTCTTTGAATCTGGACTCGGCTTCCTTGTCGTCGGGATTTCGATCCGGATGAAACTGCACCGCCAGACGCCGGTAAGCGGACTTGATCTGGCGCCCATCCGCGTCGCGCGAGACGCTGAGCACCTCGTAGTAGTCCCTCTGCGTGGTCATCGAGTTCGACCGGGGCTAGCGGGAATCTCCGCGCTCGGAGGCATCGGTCTGCTCCAGCATGAACTCCGAGAGCTGTCTCGAGACGCTGCTCAGATCGAACATGGCGGCTTCCAGATCCGCACGCTCGCCGCTAGCCAGCGCCATGCGCGATTTGAGGATGATCTCTCGGATCCGCTGCCTGTTCTCCTCGCTCACCGTCTCCTGCAACTGATCGAACACCCGCTCATTGGTGTAGATCAGGCCCTCGAGACGATTCTTGAGGCGGCGTAGCTCGCGTCGGTCCGAGTCTTCCCGCGAGTACTCCTCCGCCTCCTCGAGGAGACGGTCGATCTCCTCCTTGGAAAGACCCCCGGCAGGATTGATCTGGACGCTCTGCGACCGGTTGGTGGCCATGTCCCGCGCCGAGACGTTGACGATGCCATTGGAGTCGATGGCAAAGGTGACATCGATTTGCGGCACCCCGCGCGGAGCCGGTGGGATACCGACCAGGTCGAACTTGCCCAGGGACTTGTTCTCTGAGGAGATCTCCCGCTCTCCCTGGAGAACGTGGATCTCCACCTTGTCCTGGTTGTCGACCACCGTGGTGAAGATCTGGGTCGCTTTGGTGGGAATCGTCGAATTCCGCTCGATGAGCTTGGTGAAGAGGCCTCCACGGGTCTCCACACCCAGCGAGAGTGGGGTCACGTCGAGCAGCACGATGTCTTTGATATCGCCGCGCAGGATGCCGCCCTGAATGGCGGCGCCGATGGCGACCACCTCATCGGGGTTGATCTCCCGGTTCGGTGCCCGGCCGTAGATCTTCTCTACCATCTCCTGGACCTTGGGCGTTCGCGTCTGTCCACCGACCAACAAGACCTCGTCGATCTGGTCCGGAGAGACATCGGCCGCCTCCATGGCCTCCAGAAACGGCACCTCGGTCCTTTCGACCAGATCTGCCACCATCTCCTCGAAGGCCTCCCTGGTCAGCGTCCTGGAGAAATGCTTGGGGCCACTCTCGTCGGCCGAGATGAACGGCAGGTTGATGGGGGCGACCTCCGCGGCCGAAAGCTCGCACTTGGCTCGCTCCGCGGCCTCCTTGAGTCTCTGCAGCGCCATGCGATCAGCCCGCAGATCGATCCCGGTCTCGGCCTGGAACTCGGCCAGCATCCAGTCCATTACCTTCTGATCGAAATCCTCGCCACCGAGGTAGGTATCACCGGACGTGGCCTTGACTTCGAAGACCCCCTGCGAAAGCTCGAGGATCGAGATATCGAAAGTGCCACCGCCCAGATCGAAGACAGCGATGGTGCTGGCGCTGGCGTCGCCCTCGATGCCGTAGGCCAGAGCCGCAGCCGTCGGCTCGTTGATGATCCGCAAGACCTCCAGACCGGCGATCTTGCCGGCGTCACGGGTGGCCTGACGCTGTGAGTCGTTGAAGTAGGCCGGCACCGTGATGATCGCCTCGGTGATCTCCTCGCCCAGTGCCTCCTCGGCAAAGCTCTTGATCTCTCGCAAGACGAAGGCGGAGATCTCTTCCGGGCTGTGCTGTCGATCGCGAACCTGGATGGCCACGTCGCCGTTGGCGGCTTCAACGAGCGGGAAGGGCAAGACGTGCCGAGCCCTCTCCATCTCGGGATCCTTGAACTTTCTACCGATCAGTCTCTTGACGGCGAATACCGTGTTCCTCGGGTTGATGATGGCCTGGCGCTTGGCGATCTGACCGACGAGACGCTCCCCGTCATCCGTGAAAGCCACGATCGAAGCGGTGGTCCGGCTCCCCTCGCGATTGCTGATCACCCGCGGCGCCGCCACATCGACGACCGCGACACAGCTGTTGGTCGTGCCCAGATCGATTCCGAGAATCTTGCTCAACGCTCAACCTCTTTCACGGTGCTCAGCCGACACCCGTCGATCGATAGTACGTTACTCATCCGGTTCGACCTCGTCGTCTCCTTCAGGTGGCATCGCCACCTTCACCACTGACGGACGAAGGAGCCTCTCGTGCATCAGATACCCTGCCTGCAGCTCGTCGCTGACGGTCGGTAGCGACACGGCCGAGTCCTCGTGATGGGTTACCGCTTCGTGGTATCGAGGGTCGAATTCCTCGCCGACAGAAGAGATTCTCTCGACTCCGGCATTCTTCATCAGATCCTTCATTTGACGAAGGATGAGCTCCACGCCCACCTTCAGGTCATCGTTCGAACCTTCGGCAGCGAGGGCCCTTTCCAGGTTGTCTACCACCGCCAGGAAGTCGCGCATCACGTCGAAGGCGGCGAATCGCCTGTCCTCTTGCTTTTCCCGCTCGACCCGACGACGAAAATTCTCGAAATCGGCAAGCGTCCTCGCAGCTCGATCGGTGAGCTCGGCGACCTGTTCTTCGAGCTCAGCGATCTGAGCGTGGTTGGCCTGAGGGGCCTGGGATGCGGCCGGCGGTCGAATCTCGTCACCGCTCTCTGACCTGGACTTGGCAGTCTGACTGGCCTTCTCTACCGCCTCCAATGCCTCCTGCATGGCGCTCTCGAGGTCTTCGGGACTCTCGACATCGAGGTCGATCTCGTCCTCGAGCACCTCATCGCCCGGCACCAGGTCCCCCTCCGTTCTCCGCTCGTCACCCATCAGGAATCCCTCTCCTTGCCATCGACCAAAGTCTCGCTGACGGTCCTGCCGAGAAAATCGACCAGGGGAACAACTCTCTCGTACTCCATACGGGAAGGCCCGAAGATACCGAGCGCACCCAGGGTGCGATTGCCGCTGCCATAGGTCGTCGCCACCAGACTGAAGTTCAGATCAGAGGTCAGCTCGCTGTCCTCGCCGATGATCACCTGCGTACCCGAACCACCGATGAGCTGATCGAGCAGACGCACGAGCTCCGCCTTGTCGGTAAAGGTCTCGAGAAGGCGCCGGATCCTCGAGACATCAGCCAGCTCCGGTCGGGTGAGGATCGATTCCGTCCCTTCGAACAGTACCTCCGGTCCCTCGGCAGTAGCGACAGCCTGCTGAGCCAAGCTGATGGCGCTCTCCAGGAGCCTGTCGATCTGCTCGCGATCCTCAGCCATCAACTCCAGTAGACGATCACGGATCTGTCGCAAGGTGAGGCCGGAGAAATGGGCCGTCAGGTAGTTCGAGATCTCGACCAACTCTTCGGAGGTCAAGGGCTGCACGGTCTGCACAATCCGATTCTCGACCAATCCACCTTCCGACTCGACGACGCACAGAACTCGTCGACCGGAGAGATTGACGAAGTGGATCGCCTTGACCGTCGCCTCGCCGAGCACGGGAGCGACCACGATACCGATCTGGTGGCTGAGCTCCGTGAGAAGATGCGTCACCATCCCCATGAGATCCTCCACATCGGTGAGAACCTGCTCGAGATGATCGCGGATATATCGCCTTTTGTCCGCGGACAGAACCCTGCTCTCCATCAAGCTGTCGATGTAGTAGTGGTAGCCGGCAGCCGTGGGCACTCGCCCCGCCGATGTGTGGGGCTGGGTCAGGTACCCGCCATCTTCGAGATCTGCCATCACATTTCGGATACTGGCCGAGGAGAGTCCGTGGGTCGCTTTGCGCGCCAGGGTACGAGATCCGACAGGCGAACCGGTCTCTATGAATGTGCGGATCACGTCCTCCAGGATCTTGCGATCCCTTCCGGCGGGTTCCAGGTCTGATCGATCCAAGTCCATTTTCTGATTCCACGCCTACACTTCGGACAGGCGGCCACGCCGCTGCCTTCAGGCTCCCTTGACTTGATGCCTCGACGGGAGCGCAGCTATTGTAGCGCAATGGTCGGTCAGTCAGTGTCGCTGAATTCACTCACCTTTTCCGTCGTCGGACCTGGGAAGGTGGGAGCCAGTCTGGCTCACTGGCTGGAGGTGCAAGGCGGTCGGCTGAAGCTGGTGGGCCATCGTAGCCGGGGGCCGGCTCAGGACCTGGTCAGGGGCCTGGGGGGCCGGCCGATACCGATCGGCGAGATCAGCACGGTCGAAGAGGATCTTTGTCTGATCGCCGTTCCAGATGAGAGTCTCGGCGATGTCGCTGCCCTTCTCGCCGAGCGCCCGCAGGCGGGAGTGGTTCTGCACACCAGCGGCCGGGCTCCTGCCGAGATTCTCGCTCCATTGCGTCGCACCGGCAGCGCCATCGGATCCTTCCATCCCCTGAAAGCCTTTCCCCAGGTGATCGCGGATCCCCGGGAGGCCCGCTCACTGGTGTTCGGGATCGACGGTGACGAGAAGGCACTTCTCCTGGCACGCCGCCTCGCCTCCGCCTTGTCGGCCTCCGCCTGCGAGATCCCGGCAGCGGTCCGCAGTCACTATCATCTGGCGGCCACCATGGCAGCCGGCGGCCTCGTCACCCTGCTGGCCAGTGCTGCGGAGCTGGCTGCGAGGGTCGGGCTTGGCGACGAAGTGGTGGCCGGCTACCTGAGCCTGGCCCAGGGAGCTCTCGACCGAGCGGCCGGCAGCGATTCCATCGCTGAGGCGATTACTGGACCCGTCGCCCGGGGCGACCATGAGGGCTTTGCTCAGCAGATCGACAAGGTCCGCTCGCTGGATCCGGCCCTGGCGGATCTTCTGGAGCTGCTGGCGAAGAGGACCCGGCACCATTGTCGAGACCTATAGACGAGACCTAGTGAGGAGGGTTAACAGTTAGCTCGTTCATAGGTTCTGGGTAACCTGAGTGCTAAGATCGTCCCGCCCTGGCAACCAGGGCTAGGTGTATTCGCAATGGCGACTTTCAACTTCAGTACCATGCAGATGACCGTCAAGGTCGTCTACTATGGTCCCGGGCTCTGCGGAAAGACCACCAACCTGCAGTTCATCTACGCTCACACCACCCCGAAATCTCGTGGCGAGATGGTCTCACTCGAGACCAAGAGCGACCGTACCCTGTTCTTCGATCTACTGCCGCTGGAGGTCGGGACGATTGCCGGATTCAAGACCAAGATCCAGCTCTACACGGTACCGGGCCAGGTCTTCTACAACACCACGCGAAAGCTTGTGCTGAAGGGTGTCGACGGTATCGTGTTCGTGGCCGACTCCCAGCGGCCCATGTTGCCCTCCAATGTAGAGTCCCTGGCGAATCTCGGAGCGAACCTGTCCGAGTTGGGCATCGTGATGGACACGGTTCCTCTGGTGTTCCAGTACAACAAACGAGACCTGAAGGACATCTGCAGCAGCGAGGAGCTGAGTGAGTCCCTCAACGATCGCCGGGCTCCCGCAGTCGACGCCGCCGCACTGAGCGGTGTGGGTGTTTTCGAGACTCTCAGGGCCATCTCGCGACTGACCCTCGGCGCTCTCAAGAAGCAGCTCGAGGAAGGCCCACCGCCCCAGGCTCAGGCCCAGGCACCGGGTCCCAGACCCGCACCGGTCCGCTTGGAACCGCCGGCGCCCACTCGACCGGAAAAGCCGTCTCCGGCGGTTCCCACCGAGGTACCACCACCGGCATCTCCCAGGCCCGTGCCACCGCCGGCATCACCGGGCCCGACTCCGAGCCCAGCTGCAGCGGCCACCGCTGTGGCGCCACCGAAACCAGCCCCTGCCAAGCCATTGGTCTCGGCCAAGCCGCCTTCCAGGCCTCAACCGCCCCAGCAGGCCGCCAGGCGAGACGGCAAGGTCAGCCGCGACGTGCTGATGAGGCTCAACAAGATCGATTTCTTACGGGCCCACAGGCTGTCCGTCAACCTGCGGCTCGAAGACGGCGACCGACAGCTCGTTCAGGAACTACAGGACCTGCAGGTGGAGCTGGCGCGACAACCCGATTCCGAGGAGCTGCTGCTGCAGCTCAATATACGGTTGAATCCCGACGGCTAACCGCAAAGCGCCGAACCTACGGCCACCGAATCATCAAAGATCATGAGGTGCCCGTTCTGCAACGAGAACAGCGACCGGGTGGTCGATTCTCGCGAGAGTCGCGAGGGACACACCATTCGGCGGCGACGGGAGTGCCTCGATTGCGGTCGCCGATACACCACCTATGAACGGATCGAAGAGATCCCATTCATGGTAGTCAAGCGGGACGGCAGCCGAACCGAATTCGACCGCAAGAAGCTCCTGATAGGGCTCTACAAGGCTTGTGAGAAGCGCCCGATTCCTGCTCGGAGCATCGACCGGATCGTCGACGAGGTGGAGCAGACGGTCCATGAGCGGGAAGAGCGCGAAATCACCACCCAGGAGATCGGCCTGCTGGTGATGAGCCGCCTCAAGGACCTGGACCAGGTGGCCTACGTCCGCTTCGCGTCCGTCTACCGCAGATTCGAGGACATCGACGCCTTCATGACAGAACTCAAGGATCTACTGGACCAGAAGCGATGAGCACTAACACCAACCAGACAGATTATGTCGACGGCGCCATGAAGCTGCCGGATGTCCTGCCGGTTCTGACGCTCAAGGACACCGTCATCTTCCCCTACATCATCCTGCCCCTCTCGGTGGGTCGCGAGCGCAGTATCCTGGCCGTCGATCAAGCTCTGGCCGAGAACCGCATCATCATGCTGGTCACTCAGAAGGACGCCGCCGTCGAGAGCCCCACTGAGCACGATCTGCATATGTTCGGAACAGCGGCTCTCATCATGCGAATGCTCAAGCTCCCCGATGGCAGGATCCGCATTCTCGTTCAGGGACTGAGCCGCGCCAGAATCGAGCACATCGGTCAGATCGAGCCCTACATGAAGGCCAAGATCGAGCAGCTGGACGAGCCGCTCCTCGAGGGTCAGGACCTGGAGCTCGAGGCCCAGATCCGTACGGTCAAGGAGGGTCTCGATACCGTGGTCAACCTGGGCAAGACAATCTCCCCCGAGGTCATGATCATCGCCGCCAACCTGGACGATCCGGGCAGATTGGCAGACCTGGCGGCAGGCAATCTCGAGCTCAAGGCGGAGGACGCGCAGGAGATCCTGCAGACGGTCTCACCGCTACGCCGGCTGAAAAAGGTCAGTGACCTCCTCCTGCGGGAAATCCAGCTTCTCAAGATGCAGCAGGAGATCTCGCTTCAGGCCCGCGGAGAGATGGATAGAGGTCAGCGAGAGTACTTTCTCCGGCAGCAGTTGAAAGCTATCCAACAGGAGCTCGGTGAGGGCGAAGAGCTCGACGAAGAGGTGGCGAACTTCCGTCGGCTGGCCAAGGAGAAGGAGTTGCCCGCCGAGGCCCTCGAAGAGCTCGACCGACAGCTCAAACGTCTCGAGCGAGGGCACCCGGATAGCGCCGAGACAGCCATAACCCGCACCTACCTGGAATGGCTGACTGGGCTCCCCTGGGCCATCCACAGCGAGGATCGGCTGGACCTCAAACGGGCTCGCCGAATCCTCGACGAGGATCACTACGATCTCGAGAAGGTGAAGAACCGGATCCTCGAGTACCTGGCTGTCCGCAAGCTCAAGGATGACACGCGTGGACCGATCCTCTGTTTCGTCGGCCCACCCGGTGTGGGCAAGACCTCCCTCGGGCGATCGATCGCCCGAGCCCTGGGCCGCGAGTTCATCCGTATCTCCCTGGGCGGGGTCCGGGATGAGGCCGAGATTCGCGGACATCGTCGCACCTATGTTGGTGCTCTGCCGGGTCGAATCATCCAGGGCATCAACCATGCGGGGACCAACAACCCGGTGTTCATGCTGGACGAGATCGACAAGGTCGGGGCCGATTTTCGCGGTGATCCCTCATCGGCCCTTCTCGAGGTGCTGGATCCTGAGCAGAACTTCAGCTTTCGCGACCACTATCTGAGTGTCGCCTACGATCTTTCCCAGGTCATGTTCATCACCACCGCGAATCTGCTGGATCCCATCCAGCCGGCGTTTCTGGACCGCATGGAGGTCATTCGGCTGAGCGGCTATACCGAGGAGGAGAAGCTCCACATAGCGCGCCGTCATCTGATTCCCAAACAGGTCGAGCTACACGGCTTGCGTCCCAAGCACATTAGCTTCACCACGGCTGCCATCCGGAGAATCATCGGCGACTACACCAAGGAGGCTGGCCTCAGGAATCTCGAACGCGAGTTGGCGGCGATCTGCCGCAAGGTCGCCGTCCAGGTGGCCAACGGACGGGATGACAAGACCTCGATCAACATCGAAAGGGTCGTCGAGCTTCTCGGTCCGGCGCGTCACTTCAGCGAGGAGTTGCTGACTCAGGACCGGGTGGGAGTCTCCACGGGGCTCGCCTGGACGGCTGCCGGCGGCGACCTCTTGTTCATCGAGGTGGTGATGGTGCCTGGCAAGGGTGACCTGAAGCTCACCGGTCAGCTGGGCGAGGTAATGAAGGAGTCCGCCCAGGCTGCTCTGAGCTTCGCCAGATCCTACTGTGCCGATGGCGATCTGGACGGAGACTTCTTCACCAAGCACGATATCCACATTCACGTGCCGGCCGGATCCATCCCCAAGGACGGACCTTCAGCCGGAATCACCATCGCGGCGGCCCTGGTCTCGTTCCTGACTCAAAGACCGGTGAATCGTCGGCTCGCCATGAGCGGCGAGATCACTCTCCGTGGCGATGTTCTGCCGATCGGTGGGCTGAAAGAGAAGGTCCTGGCTGCCAAAGCCGCGGGAGTCAAGACCATCGTTCTCCCCAAGCTCAACGAAAGAGATCTGACGGAGGTCCCCGAGGCCTTGCGGGAAGGGATCGAGTTCCACTTCGTCGATCACATGCGCGAAGCCCTCGATCTGGCCCTCCTGAAAACTCGCCGCCGGCAACGCACAGCGTAGACCTGCCGATGTCCCTGAGTGCTGAAGATCGGATCCATGTATGGCTCCGGCGGAAGCTTCTGGCAGATGGGCACGACCGCCTGGGTGACGATGGTGCCATCCTGCCCTCCGGCCGGCAGCTCGCCGTATCTCAGGACCATCAGATCGAAGGCGTGCATTTCCCGGTCGGTATGGCACCGAGCCTGGTGGCGTATCGGCTGCTGGCTGTAAACCTCTCGGACCTGGCGGCCATGGGGGCGGAACCCGCCTACGCCTTTCTGGCCCTGGCCTGTCCCGCCGACTACGATGCCAAGGCCCTGCTGTCGGGCTTCCTGACGGCTTCGCAAGCCTACGGTGTCGAGTTGGCCGGAGGGGACCTTGCCAGAAGTGAACAGCTGACCACCTCCTTGACCCTGCTTGGCCGAAGACCTCGAGGGGGTTCCTGGGTGCGTCGAAGTAACGCTCTGCCCGGTGACCGACTATGGGTGACAGGCCCCTTGGGTATGTCGGCGCTCGGGTGCCGGGTGCTGGAGCTGGGGGCCATCGTTTCCGGGCGCCGGGTGCGGTTGCCGGATCTGCCCGCCATGACTCGGGCCGAAGAGCGCCTTGTTCGCCGGTGCGTCTGGCGGCATCTGAGGCCGGAGCCTCAGATCCAGGTGGGCCGCTGGCTGGCTCGACGTCGGCGGGCGGCGGCCATCGACATCTCGGATGGCCTGTCGTTGGATCTTCACCGGCTGTGCCGGGAGAGTGGCTGCGGCGCTCGAATCGAGTGGCGCCTCCTCGCTCCGGACCGAGTTTTCGAGTCGGTCTGCCGGCTGTTGGATCTTCGACCGTCGAGTCTGGTGCTGGCAGGCGGCGAGGACTACGCGCTCCTCTTTGCCCTGCCGCCGCGGGTGGTGCCTCCACCCGAACTTCATTGCCAATGTATCGGAGTTTTGCTGAAAGAGAAGGCCATACTGTTGGCCGAGAACGGCACCGACCACGATCTACCCGCCGCCGGTTGGGACCACTTCGATCACCGGTTCTGAGCCGGTCAACTTCGCTTGATCGTGACCTTCAGAGGCGAGTTGATCGCCTTGAGCACCGATTCGAGTTGTCGGGCCATCAGCTTCTGGGATTTCTCCAACTCTCGCAGACGACGCAGGACGGCCTTGTCCGTGCGACTGGGTCCCGCGGAGGCGCTCTTTCGCCGACCGCTACGGCTCTGATTGCGCAGCTCACGAAAGACCGTCGCTGCCTCCGGAGGAAATCTGCGACGCCTCCCAGTTCCCACATGGGGAATTCGATCGAGATGTCTCTTCACATAGTTGATACAGGTTGGATAGGAGATCCCGGTCCGCTTGCTGATCTCGGTGAGCGTCAGAAGATCGGTGGGCTTCGGTGTCACCCTGACCGCTGCGCCGCGGCGAGCCGCAGATCGGGTTCTGGTCCGCGTTCGCGCCGGAGTCTTCTTCGTCTGCCGCGCCTTGGACGAGGATCTGCTGCGAGTCTGCTTCTTGTCCGTCGACTTCTTGCCGATGATCTCCTTGGCAGGCCGGCCCCGCTTGCTCAGATTCTCCAGCTTGATCTGCTCGAAGACCTTGAGGGCTTCTCGCGGATAGCGCTGCTTGCGGCCCATCCCGACGGCGGGGATACGACTCTGGTAGGACTTCTTATACCTCTGAGCGGTGGGCATGGAGACGTTGATACTCTCCGCCACCTCGGTAAGGGTGTAGAGCCTGATCTCGCCCACCGATCTGTGCTTGCCATTTCCAGCGTACGCCATGGGCTCCCCCCAGAGGCCGTTTGAGAGTTCTACATCCCGCTCTTGAGACAGGAACCCTATTCTTGTGGCTGCCATCGAATCTGTCAAACAGCAATGCAACACCGTCCATATTCGATACCTGGCGATAGAATCCGAGGATGAATCGAGCGACAGAATCGACCGTGTACTCGCAAGCCCGACAGCGAATCGAGGCCCTGATCGCCGAGTCGGCAGACCCGGTGGCAGCGATGTCCAGTACCGCGGCTGTCCTCTTCGAGTCGATTCCCGCAGCGAGTTGGGTCGGGTTCTATCGAGTCGTCGGTCCCGAACTCTTGCGAGTTGGCCCTTATCAGGGCCCTGTTGGTTGTCTCGAGATCTCCTTCGACCGAGGAGTCTGCGGCGCCGCAGCCCGGCGGCGACGGACCCAGATCGTGCCGGATGTAAACAGCTTTCCGGGACATATCGCCTGCGACAGCCAGACGTTGTCGGAGATCGTCGTCCCGGTCTTCGGCACCAACGGAGATCTGGTGGCAGTTCTCGATCTCGACTCTCACCAGGAGGCGGCCTTCGATGAAGGAGATCGGGAGCACCTCGAGGGCATTGTGCAGTTGCTGCGCCCCTGTTTCCCAGCCGACTGAGGCCCGTGCCTCACTCCAGACCGAATCGACGCACCAGATACGACAAAGCCTGGCGACTCAGATTCAAGCGCCGCGCGGCAAGGGTTTTCTGGCCGGCACTGGCGGCCAGAGCGTCACGGACCAGCTGGCGTCGAAACTGCTCCACCTGCCGGTGGTAGCCGTCGAGCGGAGTCGACTGCACGTCGGGTAGCTCCAGATCGGCCGATCGAATTTGTGCGCCATCGGACAGCGCCAGCGCGACCTGTACGACGTTTTGTAGCTCTCTGACATTTCCCGGCCAATCATGGTTCAGCAGAGCCTGTCGCGCTCGTGGCGAGAGACCACGACCTTCCCGCTGGACGAAGTGCTCCGCCAGAAGGAGCACATCCTCACCGCGAGATCGCAGAGGCGGAAGGACCAGAGTGCCGACGTTGAGTCGATAGAAGAGATCGGCTCGGAATTTCCCCTTGTCCACCAGAGATCGGAGATCTCGATGGGTGGCCGCCACCACGCGAATATCCACTCTTCGGGGCAGACTCTCCCCCACCCGGCGGACTTCACCCTCTTGCAGGACCCGTAGGAGCTTTCCTTGAGCCGTCCACGGAAGGTCGCCGATCTCGTCCAGCAGAACGGTGCCGCCGCCGGCCGATTCGAACACTCCGGCCCGGTCTCGTTCCGCCCCGGTGAAGGCACCGCGGATGTGCCCGAAGAGATCGGCAAGCAGGAGACTCTCGGACAACGCCGCGCAATTGACGGTCACCAGTCGTTGTTCAGCCCGATGGCTCAATCGATGGAGATGCCGGGCGGCCAGCTCTTTGCCGGTGCCAGTCTCACCCTGGATCAGGACCGGGACCTCCGAGCCGGCGAGTCGTTCCAAGCGCCCCAGGGCCTGCTTCAAGGACCGACTCTCGCCGAGAATTCCGTTTCGTCGATCGACGCCGCGGCAGTCGACCTCTCGGGTGTCGGGCTCGTACTGCTGCACGGCGAGGGCGAAGAGAGTCCGCAACGCTGGGTCTGTCGAGTGCGTCGAGAGGACCAGTTGCCCGCCCATCATTTCGGCTTGCATCTCTGTGGAACCACCGCGGCCGGCGACCAGCACCCGAATCGAATCGCGGTGGCACCATACCAGCCTGGCATCGAAGAAGCCGGCCTCGACGAAGAGCTCGCCCAGATCACGAGCCTCTCGGGGACTCCCCGACAGGAAGGACTCGAGAATCCTCCAGGTACCCTGCTTGGTCCGGTCCAAACGCTCGGCATAGGAGTTGGCTCCAGCGGCTCGCAGGATCTTCGCAGCCCGCTCAACCCAGTGGGAGGGCGCCGTTCCGGGCATCAGAATCTGTAGATCCAGAACCAGCCGCGCAGCTCGATACCGATCCAAGCTGTCCAAGGACTGCCAGCTATCCCGAGAACCGGGCTGCCCGTCCAATGCGGCGCGCCACAGCTTGCCCACTGGATCCGCCGGCACCGATTCTCTGGCTCGTTGCCAGTCGCCAGCCAAGGCCCAGAGCGGCGGAATCTCTTCAGCATCCAGGTACAAGCTTGCCGCTTCGCCGACCGCCTCCAGGATCTCCCGCGCCTCGGAGCCTCTACCCAACCAGCCCAGCGCCCGAGCAGCGAGGATTGCCAGCCGCCGGCCCTGAACCGAGCTCGATCGGCCTCCAGTTTCGAGGAAGGACTCCCAGCGCTCCACGGCCGCCGCCGGTCGACCCTTCACCAGGTCGAGCCGGGAGTGAAGGCCTCGGGGATCCGGGTCTCCGACCCTTCGCGAATCGGAGAACCACGAATCCTCCGAACCCAAGAGCGCCTCCACCCCCTGACAGCGACCGCGTCTGAGACGAAGATCGGCCAACCACAGGGCGATCTCGGAAGCTGCCGACTCCTCGAGGTCAGCGACAAGCCGAAAGGCGTGCGTCGCTGCCCTCTCGGCGGCGGGCGTGTCTCCGGCGGCGAGCCGGATCGAAGCCAAACGACGCCAGAAGTCCGCCGCTTCGAAGCGGGGCATTCTTCGTCTTGCCGAGCGAAAAACCGCCAGAGCGCTCATCTCGGCAGATTCACGACAGCCTCGCGAACCCGCTAGCAGTAGACGCAGACGGTCCCACCTCCAGGCCAGTTCCGTTTCAGGGCCGAGCTCCTCGCGTTCCGGCAGGTACCGATCGACCCTGACCCAGTCATGGCAGTGCCCCGCCACCTCGGCCGCCAGGAGATCGAGTCGGCTCTGCCGTTGTGGAGTTATCGCAATCTCCTGTTGAGCCAACTGCGCGGCGGCTGCTTCAGCCTCTCCCCGATCCAACAGCAGTCGCACCCGAGTCTCGAGGGCCATCAGTTCCAGCGAGGCCGATCCCTTGCCGTGCTCAGTCAGGTCATCGAGGAGCCGCAGCGCGGTCCTGGTGCGGCCCAAGAGCCGGTGACAGTCGGCCAGCAAGATTCGCGCCTCGACGGCCTGCAGGGCTCCCAACACCTCCACCGCCTCTCGCCAGCGCCCAGCCCTGTGAAGACTACGTCCTTGCGCCAACCGACCCTCTCCACAGATCGTCCCACCAACACTCTCGCTTCGTCCCTTCCAGAGATCTCGGGCACTCTGTCCGGTGACGATCTGCTCCGCGCTCCCACCTCCGTAGACCAGAGCCTGCACCCGGCGTTCGAACCGTCCGGACCCGGCCACCAGGATTCGAGATACCGACCCTTCGGTAGTCCTGGCTACCAGAGACCGGCGGATCGGTGCGTACCGGCTCTGCCAGAGAAAGCCGTTCTCATTCAGGAGGGTGGCCGCGACTCTGTCGGCCGACAAGTGGTTCCAGCTTCGGTGCAGGTATCGCAACAACCTGGCCGCGGACCTCCTCGCCGCGCCCTTACCGACGATGGAAGTGCGGGCGGCGAAAAGGGTCTCGAGCAGAGCGATCAGCCTGATCTGGAGCGGTGCGGGATCTCTTCCCTGCCCGACTCGCGCACCCCGCAGCAGACCCTCACGATCGAGCTCCAGCTCCTGCCAACCAGAGACCAGATGTCTTCCTGCGGCCCAGAGATGCGACATCAGTGCCGCAGCCTGCAAGACGGTCGTCAACCTTTCTCTGTCGGTCAGAGAGAGATCTTCGAGCGGCCTGCCACCGTTCCCGCCGAGGGCCGTGTGCTCGAAGCTACTATCCAGACAAGGATCGGTCATTCCTGGATCAGACGATCCAGGTCGTCCCAAAAAGTGGGATAGGACTTGGCAACGACCGCGGCATTGCCAACGGTCACACCTGGCCGGGCCAGACCACAGATCGCCAGGCTCATCGCCACCCGGTGGTCTGCATGGGAATCGACCTCGACCGGCTCGCTGGGCCGATTTTCCGGGTCGCTCCAGGTGCCTTCGATCCGCAGGCCATCCCGGGTCTCCTCGATCACCGCTCCCAGACGACTCAGTTCCGTGGCCATGGCCGCCAAACGGTCGCTCTCCTTGATCCGCAGGTGACCCACATTGCGGATGACCGTCTCTCCAGACGCGAAAGGGGCCAAAGCCGCCAGGGTCGGCACCTGATCCGGGATATCGGCAAAGTCCGCCTCGATCCCGCGCAGGGGCTCGCCGGCGCCGACCCTGACACCCGTCGCCGACCAATCGACTCGCGCCCCCATCTGTTCCAGGACATCGAGGAATCTCTTATCACCCTGGAACGACTCGCGGCCGAGACCCACCAGTACGACCGAACCGCCAGTGACCACCGCCGCGGCGGCCGGGTAGGCGGCCGACGAGAAGTCTACTTCGACATGAAATCGGCCCAGCCGCGGTGCGCCGGGTCTGACCCGGAGGACACCGGACTCGCGGTTCGACTCCAAGAGCCCCCCATGGGCCACAAGGAGTCTCCGCGTCATGGTCAGATAGGGCTCAGACACCAGACCACGGAGATTGATGGAGACCCCTTCGATGGAACGGGTGGCCGCCATCATCAGGGCCGACGCGAACTGGCTGGACAGGCTGGCGTCTAGATCCACCGCTCCACCGACCAGGGTACCTCCCACCACTGTCAGGGGTGCGAAGCCCTCCTCGCCGCCGTAAGTCACCCGAGCACCCAGTGCACGCAAGGCATCGACCAATGGCGCCACCGGCCGTTGACGCAGCCTGTCGGTGCCATCGAGAGTCCACTCGCCGGGAACCGTACAGACGGAGCCCGTCAAGAACCTCAGCATGGTGCCGTTGTTGCCGCACCAGAGGTTCGCCTCAGGAGGTCTCTCACCCACCTCGACCACGACTCGATCCTCTTGCCGCTCACTCCGCATTCCCAGAGCTTCCAGGCCTGCGAGGAAGAGCTCCGTGTCCTCGGACATCAATGGATCATCGATCTGGCAGGGGGCACCCCCCAGCAGGGCGAGATTCAGGGCTCGTTGGGTCAGGCTCTTCGACGACGGCGGCTGGAGCCGGCCCTTCGCCAATCGATTCGCGGGCAGCACCGCTCCTCCATGTCCCTGAATCAGACTCGAAGTCATCTCACCGGCCACCGGCACCCAACAACTCGACCTCCCGGGTACGAAACCACGCTTCGAGGAGCAGAACCTCGCCGCCATTCACCGTCCACTGTCGGCCCTCATGAAAGTGTCCCAGCAACAAAACATCAAAGCCCTCCTGCAGGCGTCGCTGCGCGTATCCCTTGATCACCTCGGCAGGGATCACGCTCTTGTGTTTGAAGTTGGTCTTGGCAAGCTGCTTTTCCGTTACACCGACCAACCATCGCGCCAGGGACCTCGGCAGATGGAGCATGAAAAACCGACTGACCGCGCTCTTGGAGAGCCAGCTCCAGAACCGATAGAAGTAGTCACGATCATTGAGCCCGTCGCCGTGGACCGCCAGATAGCGTCGCCCGTCAACCGCGAACTGGACTTCGTCTCCGACGTGATCGAAGAGCTCGCCGTAGGGACCCGAACCAATAAAGAAATCCCGATTCCCCTCGACATACTCGAGACGAATACCCTGTCCCTTCAGCTCAAGGAGGACCGCAGTGAGTGCTCGAATCTCCGGTGTGTCGTATCGATGGGCTCCGACCCATACGTGAAACAGATCGCCGAGCAGTACGATGTGGCGGCAACCCTGATCGACCAGTCGACGCAGCTGCTCGATCAGCGGTTCCGCCGAGCCGCCGGGTCCGCCCAGATGGGCATCGGCGATGACAGCGACAGTCATTCAGACAATCGAGATCTTGGGAGCGGGCCGTTGAGCGACCTCTTTGGCCACCGCCTCGGCCACCGAAGTGAAGGCTTCGACGTGCGATCCGGCCTCGTCGGATACGACGATGGGTTCACCTGCGTCGCCTCCGGCGACGATGGCCGGATCGAGCGGGATCCTCCCCAGAAAGGCACAACCGAGAATCTCCGAGGTACGCTCGCCACCCCCCCGCTTGAAGATGTCGGTCGACTCTCCGCAATGGGGACAGACAAAGGTCGACATGTTCTCGATGATACCGATGACCGGCACTGCCACCTTCTCGAACATGGCCAATCCCTTGCGGGCATCGATCAGGGCAATATCCTGGGGCGTGGTGACGATGACCGCACCAGAGAGCGGCACCCTTTGGCTGAGAGTCAGCTGCGCATCTCCTGTTCCCGGTGGCAGATCCACGATCAAGTAGTCGAGCTCGCCCCAGTCGACGTCGCCCAACATCTGTTCGACAGCCCGCATCACCATCGGTCCGCGCCAGATCACTGGGGTATCCACATCGAGAAGGAATCCCAGAGACATGATCTTGATGCCATGCTTGTCGAAGGGCTGAATCCGCTCTCCGTGGACCACGGGCCGATCGGAGACACCGAACATCATCGGCACCGACGGACCATAGATATCCGCGTCGAGAAGGCCGACGCGATGACCCTGACGACCCAGGGTCACGGCCAGATTGGCCGCCACCGTGGACTTGCCCACACCTCCCTTGCCGCTCGCCACCGCCACGACGTGCTTGACCCCCGGGATCAGATCCGGTGATTGCGACACGGCCTGCTGGGCCGTCGACACCGGGGCTTCGAACTGTAGGCGGACCTCGACGGTAGGAGCGATGGCGGCTTCCCGAAGAACCCTTTCGACCTCTTCCTTGACCTGTCTGGCGACCTGTTGGTCGTGAGACTTGATAGCCAGATCGACTTCCACCTTCGACTCATCGACGGCCACCCGATCCACGAACCCGAAGGAAACGATGTTCCGACTCATACCGGGGAACTGGACCGCCTGCAGCAAAGCCCAGACCTGCTTCTCACGCTCTGATGACATGGATTCTCCCTAACCTTCCGGCGATCCCGACAGGGCCGCAATATCACTCTTGACTCGCTCGATCAGCTCCCCACGGGTCCGCACGGTGTACTCGCTTGTTTCGACTGCTTTCCCGTAGGCGACCTTGATTGTACCTGGGGTTACGATCCACCCGTCCCTCTTGCGGACATTCAGCGATCCCCTGATACCCGCCGGCACGATGGCCGCTCCACTCTTGATCGCCAGCAGGAAGCCCCCTCGTTCGAAGGACAGTAGCCGACCGTCCAGAGAGCGCGTACCCTCCGGATAGATGACCGTCGACCTTCCCTTCTGCAGGCTGGCTACCGCCTTGGCAAAGCTCTGCCTGGCGCTACTCCGGTCCTTTCGGTCGATACTGACAAACCCGCCGGCGCTCAAAGCCCAGCCGAAGATGGGAATCTGGAAGAGACTCCTCTTGGCGAAGAAGAACGCGGGCACCGGCAGCGTCGCGATCATCGCCGGAATGTCGTAGAGACTCTGGTGGTTGGGCATGAAGACGTAGCTCAGCGATGCCTCGACCTCCACTGGTTGGGTGACCTCCAGTCGCAGACCGCTGGCGGCCAGCAGACCGCGGCTCCAGTAACGGGCCATCCGAAACACCCAACGATCTCCCTGCGGGGCCCAGGAGCCGAGAATCGCCAGAGACCCGAAAACCACCGAGCCCAGGACAATGAACAGATTACCCCCAAGGGTGGCCAGAATGATCTTCAGACTTCGCAAGACTTCACCTGTGAGCGGCCTCCCAGCGCCGCGGAGTGATGCGCTCGGGATCATGGCCTTGCTACAATCCCGGCCGAGCTCCAGAGCGGAGCTATTCTAACCTCGCCTCGCCGACCGACTCTCCCTACAAGCTGACAGGACGACCATGAGACCCGCTGAATCGGTGGCGCGCCTTCTGGAGTACTCCGGACGCATGGCCATGCTCGGCTGGCGGGCCCTGTACTGCATGTTGACCCCACCCTTCGGCTTCCGAGCCTGGATCGCCGAGATGGAGCACATCGGCGTGCAGTCCCTGGGTGTCGCCGCCCTGACGACGATCTTCACAGGCATGGTGCTGGCACTCCAGACGACCTACAGCCTGCCGTCCATCGGGGTCAAATACTACATCGGTACCGTAGTCTCCAAATCGCTCGTTCGCGAGCTCGGCCCGGTCCTGATCGCGCTGATCGTCGGCGGCAGGGTGGGGACCGGTATGACCGCCGAGCTGGGGACCATGAAGGTCACGGAACAGATCGACGCGCTGCGCTCGATGGCGGCCGATCCGGTGAGGAAACTGGTGGCGCCCAAGCTGGCAGCGGCCCTGGTCATGTTTCCCATGCTGACCATCCTCGGCGATGCCATAGGCATCCTCGGAGGCCTGCTGATCGCCGTCTTCCAACTCAAGATCACCGCCGGGTTCTACATCAACGACGTGTTGAGTGCCATTACCCTGGACGACATCTTCAGCGGCATCGGCAAGTCGGTCTTCTTTGCCTTCTGGGTGGCAATCGTCGGTTGCTACAATGGCTTGCGGGCAAAGGGAGGGGCGGACGGAGTCGGTCGTGCCACCACCCAGACGGTAGTGGTCACCTCGGTGTTGGTCCTGATCACCGATTTCTTCCTGACCAAGCTGTTCTACATCCTTTTCTGACACGTCCAAGGGAGAATTCCGGTGGTAGAGCCTATCTACGAGATTCGCGGATTACGCAAGAGCTACGGATCGAGACCTGTACTCGATGGCCTCGACTTCGAGATCCGTCGTGGCGAATCGCTGGTGATCCTCGGCCGCTCGGGCTCCGGCAAAAGCGTCATGCTTCGACAGCTCAACGGTCTGGAGAAACCGGACAGTGGATCGATCCGCTTCGAGAGCGAGGAGATCACCCATTTGCGGGAGAGGGACCTCTACCCCCTTCGCAAGCGGGTCGCCATGCTCTTCCAGGGCGGCGCCCTATTCGACTCCATGACCGTTGCCGAGAATGTCGCCTTTCCCTTGCGCGAGCATACCGATCTGGATGACGGGCAGATCGCCCTCGCCGTCCGTGAGAAACTGGGCCGAGTGGGACTGAAAAGGATCGAGAACAAGCTACCCGCGGATCTGTCGGGCGGCATGAAGAAGCGTGTAGCTTTGGCTCGATCGATGGCCCTGGATCCGGAGGTCGTCCTGTTCGACGAGCCGACGACCGGCCTGGATCCCATGACCTCGGCCACCATCGGCAGTCTCATCCGCGAGACCCAACGCGACCTGCAGGCCACGGCGGTCGTCGTAACACACGACCTGGCCCTGGCACGGCTGGTCGGAGATCGCCTCGCCTTTCTGAACCGGGGTCGATTCACATTCATGGGATCGTGGGAGGAGGCCGACGCCGCACCGGATCCGCAGCTGGCGGGATTCCTCGCCGGCAGGGAGGAGCGCCTCGATGAAACGTGAGGCCAAGGTCGGTCTTCTGGTCATCTGCGCCTTTGTGGTGCTGGGAATCAGTGTCTTCCTGGTCAGCGAGCGACGGAATCTCTTCGCCCTGAAGAACACCTACTCCATCGAGCTACAGACGGTCAGTGGGCTGGCGCAAGGGAGTCCTGTCCATCTCGACGGGGTTGGCGTGGGCAGCATCCAGAGAATCGTGCTACCAGAGGCCGTGGAGCGCAAGCTCCTGACGGTCTGGGTTACCGCCGACCGTCGCTACGCCCAGCGGATTCGGGAGGATTCGCTGGCCATGATCAAGACCCTGGGCCTGCTGGGAGACAAGTACATCGACATCTCCTCCGGCACCATCACCTCGCCGGTGATTCCAGCCGGCGGGACGATTCCGGCGGCCCCACCGACCGATGTCGACCGGTTGATCGCCACCGGCGGAGATGTCATGGGCAACGTCGTGTCCATCTCCTATTCGCTGCGTCACATCCTGGAGAGAATGGAGGCAGGCGAGGGCCTGCTGGGTGAACTGACAACCGACAGCGAGGCGGGCAAGAAGGCCAAATTCGCGCTGCTCGAAGTCATCGAATCGACTCGGCAGATCACCGAGCAGATCCAGCAGGGCGAGGGAACTCTCGCCCGGCTGATCAACGACGATACCCTGGCCCTGAAGATCGAGGGATCGGTGGACGAATTGACCGCGATCCTGGCCACCGTCCACCAGGGTGACGGCGCCATCCCCACTTTGCTCAACGACCCCGAGTCCGGCGCTCGACTGACCAGCCTGCTCGAAAGCTTCGATCAGGCGAGCAACCGCCTGGTACACATCACCGACGCCATCCAGGAAGGTGATGGCCTGCTGGGTCGGATGATCCACGACGAGGAATATGCTGGCAAGTTGACAGAAGAGCTGGTATCACTGCTCGAGAACCTCAGGGTGGTCTCGGAGAGGATCGCTCGTTCCGAGGGAACTCTCGGGCTGCTCATCTCCGATCCACAGGTCTACGAGGCGATGAACGATATTATTGTCGGCGTCGACGAATCGTCCATGCTGCGATGGCTAGTACGGAATCGCCAGAAGAAGGGGATCGAGAAGCGATACGAGACCGAACAGCAGGAGTTGCAGGAGGCGACGCCGACGTCGAGTGACGACCTCGGTTCTTCTGAAACTCCCTGATCGGATGCAACTCCGCAGGCAGAATCGAATCGAGTCCTTGATCGGTCCCCGGCAATGATCCAACTTGAAGAAAGGTCTGCCCTATGTCTTCCCATATCCTGGTAACCGGTGGAGCCGGATTCATCGGCAGTCACCTCACCCACCGTCTTCTTGGTCGAGGCGACCGGGTCACCGTGATCGACGACTTCAACGATTTCTATGATCCGCAACGGAAACGGGCCAACGTCGCCCCCTTCCTCTCCCGGCAGGATTATGAACTTGTCGAGGGTGATATCCGCGATCAGGAACTGGTCCAGACGCTGTTTGAGAGAGGCTCCTTCGATGGCGTGGTCCATCTGGCAGCCCGAGCCGGTGTTCGGCCGAGCCTGCAGGAACCGATTCTCTACGAAGAGACCAACTGTATAGGCACCCTAAGACTTCTCGAGGCGGCCCGTCACTACGGGCCCGAGGTCTTCATCTTCGGCTCTTCGTCTTCGGTCTACGGAATCAATGAGAAGGTGCCCTTCGCCGAGACGGACGAGATCAACCAGCCCATCAGCCCCTACGCCACTACCAAGCGGACCGGCGAGCTGCTGTGCTACAACTATTCCCACCTGTACGGCCTTCGAACGGCCTGTCTTCGCTTCTTCACCGTCTATGGACCCGCCCAGAGACCGGAGATGGCGATTCACAAGTTCACCGACCTGATCGCCAATCACCGACCGGTCACAATGTACGGCGATGGCGAGAGTCGTCGTGATTACACCTTCATCGATGACATCATCGACGGGGTGGTCGCCAGTCTGGATCTGGCGCCGAGATTCGAGATCATCAACCTCGGGGGCGCTGAGACGACCTCCCTGTCGGATCTGATCCATTGGATAGCCGAGGAGCTGGAGGTCGAGCCGACCATAGAGACCCTCCCCGATCAACCCGGAGACGTGCCCATCACCTACGCGGACGTCGGCAAAGCCGCCTCTCTGCTTGGCTATTCTCCAAAGGTCCCCATTCGCGAAGGCCTCCGACGGTTCGTGGCCTGGTACAGGCAGCATGCGAGTTGAGGTGAGAATGCTCCTCAACAGATCGTCGAAGGAAAGTGGAATCCTCTTTCAGGAAAGCCAGAAGTCATGAATATCTGCGTTGTAGGCAGTGGATATGTGGGTCTCGTGACCGGAGCCTGTTTGGCAGACTTCGGCATGAAGGTTGTCGGAGTCGACAAAGATGCCGCCAAGGTCGAGGCTCTGAAACGCTGCGAGATCCCCATCTATGAACCGGGCCTGCCGACCCTCGTGCGGACCAATATGGATGCCGGCCGACTGCGGTTCACCACGGATCTGGGACCTGCCATCGAGGAGGCTGTGGCCATCTTCATCGCCGTGGGGACTCCCTCGCGATCCGACGGATCGGCCGATTTGAGCTTCGTACGCGAGGTGGCCCGGTCCATCGGCCAGCACCTCAACGGCTACAAGGTAGTGATCACCAAGAGCACCGTGCCCATCGGCACGGGTCAGATGGTCCGCGAGATCATCCAGCAGGAGCAGTCTGGAGAACACGAATTCGCCGTGGTCAGCAATCCGGAGTTCCTGCGGGAAGGATCGGCCATCGCCGACTTCCGGAACCCGGACCGGGTGGTCATCGGCAGCGACGACCCCAGAGCCATCGAGATCATGCTGGACATCTACTCGCCGCTGCGTGTCGCCGACGTACCTTTCGTGGTCACCAATGTCGAGAGCTCGGAACTGATCAAGTACGCCTCCAATGGTTTTCTCGCCACCAAGATCTCCTTCATCAACGAGATCGCTCGACTGAGCGAGGTCCTCGGAGCCGATGTGGAGACAGTGGCCCGCGGCATGGGTCTGGACAAGCGCGTTGGGCCGCTCTTCCTGCATCCCGGGCCAGGCTTCGGTGGCTCCTGCTTTCCCAAGGATGCCCGGGCGGTGGCACAAATCGCCCGTGACAGGGGGACCTCCTTCCAGATCATGGAGGCCGTGCTGGAGGTCAACGAGAGCACCAAGAAGAGAATGGTGGGCAAGATTCGCGATGCCTTTGGTGATCTCAAGGACCAGACGGTGGCGGTTCTCGGTCTCTCCTTCAAGCCCGATACCGATGACATGCGAGAGTCTCCGGCGATCGAGATCATCAACGGACTCCTGGACGACGGCGCCAGGGTCAGAGCTTTCGACCCGGCTGCCATGGACGAGTGCCGCCCCCTCTGGCCGCAGGTGAAGTTCTGTGAGACGGCCTACGAGGCTGCGCAAGATGCCAATGGGCTGGTCATCGTCACCGAATGGAATCAGTTCCGTGCTCTCGACCTGGGCCGGCTCCACAAGCTCCTCGAGAGGCCTTTGATCGTCGATCTGCGCAATATCTACGAACCGGTCAAGATGCAGGCCGCCGGCTTCGAATACGTCTCTTTGGGGCGCCCGGCGATTCAATCCAGGGAGACGGTTTCGGTATGACCAACTCTGTTGTGACAGGTGGGGCGGGGTTTCTCGGCTCCCATCTCTGCGAGCGGCTGCTGGCCGAAGGCCATCGGGTCATCTGCGTCGACAACTTGATCACTGGCAAGCTGGAGAACATCCAGCATCTGGACCAGCACCCGGATTTCGAGTTCCTTCGTCACGACGTGACCGTGCCCTTCGAGATCGAACGGGAGGTTCACAACGTCCTGCACTTCGCCTCGCCGGCCAGCCCGGTGGACTATCTGGAACTGCCGATCCAGACCCTCAAGGTCGGCTCCCTCGGTACCCACAACACTCTCGGGCTGGCCAAAGCCAAGAGGGCACGCTATCTCCTGGCTTCGACCTCCGAGGTCTACGGTGATCCGCTGGTTCATCCCCAGCCGGAATCGTACTGGGGCAACGTCAACCCGGTTGGACCGCGTGGGGTGTATGACGAAGCCAAGCGATTCGCCGAAGCGATGGTGATGGCCTACCACCGCTACCACGGGTTGGAGGCCCGGATCGTCAGGATCTTCAACACCTTCGGCCCTCGGATGCGACTGAGGGACGGTCGGGTGGTGCCGGCCTTCATTCATCAGGCCCTGCGGGGACAAGATCTGACCGTCTTTGGTGACGGCCAGCAGACACGGTCGTTCTGCTATGTGGACGACCTGATCGAAGGAATCTGGCGGCTGCTGAATACCGACACCGCCGATCCGGTCAATATCGGCAACCCGAGAGAGATGACCATTCTCCAGTTTGCCGAGGCCATCCTGAAGGTCACCGGCAGTGCCAGCCAAGTCGGGTTCGAGCCGCTACCGGTCGATGATCCCAAGATCCGGCAACCGGACATCACCCGGGCCAGTGAGATCCTCGACTGGCGGCCTCAAGTCACCCTGGAAGACGGGCTCCAGAAGACTGTGGACTTCTTCCGTGAGATCCTGGAGATTCCGGAGTAGGAACCAAGAAATGGAAGATCTCCTCAAGTCCCTTCAATTCGCTCTCGAGAAGTATCCCCACAAGGTGGAGTTGGCACAGGTGAAGGATCTGCTCATGGACAGCGCTCGTCAGAATGAGCGCCGACCTGCTTTCGTCAAGCTCGCGGTGCCCGACGAGGTGATCAAGGGTCTGCGAGGCAAGCGCCAGGGACAGGATCTGATACTGCTGGTCCGGGTGCCAGGCGAAATCTCTGAACGAGCAGACAGTCCCATTGTCTTGCCAGGAGAGTAGGATGCAGCTCTCATGAATCTGATCACTTGTTCACGCTGTGGCCAGGAGCGCCCCCCGGTACAGGAGATCACGGCCAGCGGCGAGCTCGGCGAAACGATTCGGCAGCGAGTCTGTGCCGGCTGCTGGGCAGAGTGGCAACAGGCCGAGGTCATTGTCATCAACGAGTTGCGCCTCGACTTCATGGACCCCAAATCCCACGAGATCCTGGTCCAACACATGCGTGAGTTTCTCGGTCTGGACGGCCAGACACCGTCCTCCCAGTGACTCCCGACACGCCAACCGAGGTCGGCGCGCGGCCCCGCCCCTCATTGAGAGCCGCAGTCTTGCGGTTCTCGATTCTCGTGGCCTTTCTCCTCGTAGCCTTTCTCGTCTTTCGCTTCACTCCCCTGCACGATTTCCTGACTCGGGAGCGCATGATCGCCTGGATGGCGGAGCTGCGATCCGCCTGGTGGGCTCCAGTGGCCCTCATCGGCCTCTACGTCGTGGTGTCGCCGTCTGGTCTGCCGGTGAGTCCCTTGATCTGGGCCGGCGGGATTGTCTTCGGGGTCTGGTGGGGATGGCTCTACAACTTCCTGGGTGCCCTGGCCGGCGCGTCGGTCAGCTTTCTGCTGGCCCGAGCTCTGGGTCGCGACCTGATCCTGCACGTTGCCAGCGAGACGCTGCTCGATCGGGTGGAGAAGATCCTGGAGCGCCACGGCTTCTGGACCTTGGTGAGGGTCCGGTTTCTGCCCATTCCCTTTTCCATCATCAACTACGGAGCGGCCTTGGCCGGCATCCGCTGGCCGGTGTTTCTCACCACCTCGACCATCGGCCTGGCGCCCTCGATGGTGATCTGGACCTACTTCGGCTACGCCATCTTCAGTGTCACCACCGCCGATCGCGGAGAGATCATCCGCAATCTGATCATCGCTCTGGTTCTAGGTCTCGGTCTGACGTTTCTGGTACCTCTGCGCAACGCCTGGAAGAAGCGACGCTACGCAAAGCAGAAAAGCAGCGACGACGGTTAGGACCCCAAAGCCTCCTCGACCTCGGGTAGATCGATCATCAGGGTGCCATCGCTGGCCGAATCGTGCGGCGCGAATTCATAATCGCGCACGACCCGACGAAAGACCTCCTTCAAGGCGCGGGCTCCCAGACGGGGCTGTCTCCCGGCTTCCACCGCGATTCGCCTGACAGCGGCCGGCGAGACCGCCAGATCCACTCCGACGGCCTCGAAATAGGTGCGAGCCTGGTGAAATCCTGACTCGGGATTGTTGAGAAAGATGTCGACTAGCTCCTGCTCACCCAGATCATTCAGCAGAACCACGGCATCGAATCTCGACAGGAATTGCGGGGTCATCCCGTAGTCGAAGAGGTCTTCGTACCGCATCCACTCGCGTAGCGAGAACCTCATCTCATGATGGACCTCGCCATCCTCCATGACGCTGACCCCCTGGAGCGCGCCCCGGTCTCGACCGACGGTAATGCGATCGTAGACCTCGTCGTACAGCCCCTCGAACGCACCTGCACAGACAAAGAGCAGATGACTTGCGTCGAAGGTCACCGCGCCACCCCCTGCCCAGTCTGGGAGCCGGAACGGAATTGCCTCGTTCTCGATCAGTGTCAGCAAGGCTTCCTGGGCTCGGATCCCGGGTACATTCGGCTGGTCACCTACCGATGCCCGGATCTTGTCGACCTCATCGACGAAAATCACACCACCAGCAACCCGCTCCAGCAGCCGATCGGTTCCGACGTCTCGACCGAGATCCTCTCGGGCCTTGTCCAGCAGTCGCCGCAGCAGGACCTCACCACCCCTCCCTTCCTCCGCCTGCTCGGCCAGGACGCTGGCGTGGACCCGGATGAGCAGGGTCTGCTCTGCCAGATGCGAATCTGCGGCCAGATACTCCTCGACTGCCCGCATCAGAGTGGTCTTGCCGGTGCCGGAGGAACCGATCATCAGGACGTTCCCGGTACGCAGACCCGCCAATCTCTTGGCGAAGGCAATGGAGATCTCGCGCACGGCCTCCTCCTGACCGATGACTCGTTTCGTCAGATCCGCCGCGATCTCCGCCGGCAGCGGTGTCTTGCTGTCCATGGGCCTATTGTAGTGCGGCGCGGGCCAAAACCGGTGTGCGCCTTTTCGCAGCCCGAAGTGTGGAGTAGCCTATTGAGCCGACGATCAAGGTGTTCTACATTCCCCCTGCCATGTCTCCGACACCCCAGAAGCTCCTCGAAATGACCAGGTCGGCGCTCCTCGTTTCCGCGGCCGGTCTCCTGCTGGCGCTCTGCCCAGCGGTCGTGGGAGCCAGTCCGCAGGCAGCCGAAGAGCCGCTGGCTCGAGCCCAGGAGTTGCTGGACGGCGGAGATGCCCAGAAAGCGCTACAGATCCTCAACATGGCGGTCAAGAGGAAACCGCCCAACGCACAGGCCTATCTCATGCGCAGCACTGCCCTGTTCATGGTCGGTGATTTGGAGCAAGGTCGCAAGGACCTGGATCGATCCCTCAAGATCGATCCGCAGCTGCGCCAGGCCTGGCTCAATCGGGCAGCACTCGATCTGTCCGAACAGAAATACTCGGCAGCTCTGGCGGCTCTGACAAAGGCCAAACAGCTCGATCCAAGCGCTCCCGACAACGATCTCAACATCGGCGCCGTCCAGCTTCTGCAAGGCAATCTCCAGGAGGCAACCAGCTTCTTCCAAGCGTATCTACAGAAGAACTCGTCCTCGGCCGAGGCCTTCTACCTGGTGGCCACCAACTATGCCATGGCGGGCTATGCCGGGCCCGCCATCGAGCATCTCCGCCGGGCAGTGGAAATCGACGAGAAAAGCCGCCTACGAGCCCGTACCGACCCGAACTTCCGCGAGCTCGAGTCCAATTCGCGATACCAACTGATCCTGGGTACCGACGGGTTTCGCGCCCCGCCCGGCTCCTACCAGCGTTTGGTGACCGTGGAGACCCCCTTCGAGGGCACGGACAGCGTCTTGCTACGAGCCGTCCTGGACGCCCTCCAGTTCTCCAACCAGCCTTTCGATCGACGGGTCGAGGTAACGCCGGACTGGGCACTCATCTGGGGTGAGATGCGGATCAAGCTGAGCAACAACGAAGCAGGACAGGGTCAGATCCTATTGTCCGCGGCGGCCGATCAGTACACCCCCGGTCAATGGCAACAGCAGACCGACGACCTGATTCGCGAGATCACGGTGCGGCTAACCACTCGCGGCCGCTGAGACCTCTTCAGAGACGAACCAGCACCGAGCCCCAGTGCAGACCCGCACCGAGGGCCGTAAAGGCGACGAGCGAGCCCGCAGGAGCCTTGCCCGCTTCCCGCGCTTCGTAGAAGCATAGCGGCAAGGTGGCAGAGGTCGTGTTGCCGTACTTCTGGATGTTGTTGTACACCTTCTCGGGCGGCAGACCCAACTGCTTCTGGGCCGCCTCGTTGATGCGCAGATTGGCCTGATGCATGATCAGGAGATCCAGATCGTCGAGATCGAGTTCCTGCTCAGCCAGGACCTCCCGGGTCACCTGCGGCATCCGGGTCACCGCCAGCTTGAAAACCTGGCGCCCATCCATCACCGGTACGGTCCGGCCGTCGGCAATCATCTCGGCGTCGACCCACGGCCGTGAGGCCGATCCGCCTCCCGGAACCTGCAGAATCTCACGATTCGCACCGTCACCATAAAGCTTGGCAGCCAGGATCCCTCGTCCGTCTCGACTCTCGTCGGCGGCGAAGACCATGGCTCCAGCGGCGTCGCCAAAGAGCACGACCAGGTGGCGATACCGAGAGTTCCATTCGTAGACCCCCTCCTCCAGCGGCGCCTGAGCCCTACCGTAAAGGACATCCCAGGTGTGGTCCGAGAAGGGCATCAGAGTGGTGTGAACGTCCGTGCCCACCAGAAGCACCGTGCGCGCAAGACCCCCTCGGATCAGCGCATCCACGACCTGCATGCCATAGGCGAAGCCGGCACACTGCTGACGTATGTCCAATGCCGGGCAGGCTTCCAGTCCCATCTTCTCCTGAATCAGGGTCCCAGAACCGGGGAAATAGTGGTCGGGGGTCATCGTCGCACAGACGATGTAGTCGACCTCTCGTCCCTCGATCCCAGCGTCCTCCAAAGCCGCCTGCGCCGCGCGAGCTCCCAGATCGGAGGAGCCTACCCCAGGCTCCACGTAGTAGCGGGTCTCGATACCACTTCGCTCACGGATCCACTCGTCGCTGGTATCCATGATCCGCGACAGCATCTCATTGTCCACGCAGATCTCGGGGACCTCGATCCCCGCCCCACGCAATACGGCGCTTGGCTGACTCATTCCCCTCTCCTCCGCCGGCAGGTGTGCTTGGAGGCTACTGACGGAGAATGGCACCGGTGCGCTGACGATTCAGCGGCCCCTTGTAGAACACCGTTCTTCCGTCCTTCTTCACAAAGTGATACAACCGCTCGGGCTGCTGTCCATCCAAACCCTTCTCGACTTCTCGACCGTACTCCCAGATTTCCAGGAACTCCCCGCGACCTCGTGGGGCGGCCTCGAAACGGATCTCCGTCGGCTCACCATAGAGCACGAAGATGGTCCCGCGGTCGGTCCGGTGTCCGACATAGGTACCGTCGGCAAACACGCGGTCGGCCTCCTCCTTGCGCTCGGCGAAGATCACCTTCGGACCCTTGGTCGGGAACACCGAGTCGCCACCACGCTGCTGCCAGAAATCGCTGATGAAGGCGGCGGCCTCCTCGTCGACCTGCAAGTTCAAGAAGGTCTTGCGCTCCTCATCGGAAGCGATCCTTGCCACCGGACCCACCAGCCACTGGGAATAGCGCGGCGAGAGGAGGAAATTCGTCAGCTCCTCCGGATTCTGACGCTTCTTCTTGCCCGCCTCGAGCGGCGCGGCGACTGAGAAAGTCAGCAGCAGAACCGTCTCAACGACGGCGAAGCAGATCGAGAAACTCTTCACGGACAGGTCTCTGATGAAACGCTCCGCGGATAGCGGAGGTGACGGTCAGCGCTCCCGGTTTCTTGACTCCGCGCATCTCTACACAGAGATGACGGGCTTCGATGACCACCATGGCACCCAAGGGATTCAGCTTCTCCTCCAAGAACCCTACCACCTGTTCTGTCAGTCGCTCCTGCAGCTGCGGTCGCTTGGCGTAGAACTCCAGGATGCGAGCGAACTTCGATAGCCCGATGATCCGATCCCTCGGGATGTAGGCGATGTGAGCCCGGCCGTAGAAAGGCACGAGATGGTGCGAGCACATGGAGTAGAAGGGAATCTCCCTCTCCATGACCATATGGCCATACTCCTCCTCGTTGGGAAATGTCGTCACTCGAGGCTCCGACCCTTCCTGAAGCCCATGGAACATTTCCAGATACAGCTTGGCGACGCGGAGATCGGTATCAACCAGATTGGGATCGCTGGTATCGAGGTCGAGCTCCTCGAGAATCGCCCGCACATGGCCGGCGATCCGTTCGACTCGCCCCCTGTCCTCCACCTCGACGGCATCCACGGACCCGATTTCCCGGTCCACCGATACAGCTGTCTTCTCGTCGTTCATGGCCACTCTTCTCCAGTCCTCTTCCACAACTGCGTTCACCCAGGCACTCGTTCGGCACCCCAAGGGTATACGGTCATGGACAAGGTCGGGATTCTACCGTACCCTTGCCCGGTGGCTGTTCTCGACTCGCTTCAACACTTCCAGGAGACCTGCTCAATGGCGACGATTACCATCGAATACTGTGTGGTTTGAAACTACCATCCCAGGGCCGCCGGTCTGGCGGACCAGATCAAGAGTCGCTTCGGCATCGATGCAGAGCTGATCAAGGGCTCGAATGGGGTGTTCGAAGTCAATCTCGATGGAGAATCCGTCTTCTCCAAGCGGTCGACAGGTCGATTCCCCAACGACAACGAGGTCGAAGAGGAGCTCGCCGGGCATCTCGAGGGCTGAGCCCGCGATCGATATCGCACGCTCAGCGACCCACCAGATGGGCCACGACTTCCATGTGGCCGGTCTGTGGGAAGAGATCCACCAGCAGGATCTTCTCGATAGAGAATACCTGCTGCAAGACCTTGAGATCACACGCCAGGGTCGCCGGGTGGCAAGAGACATAGGTCAGCCGTCTGGGCCTGCGAGCGCAAAGCGTATTGCTCACACCCCGAGAAAGCCCCGCCCTGGGTGGGTCCACCACCACCCGATCCACTCGCTCGGGTAGATGGCGAATCCAGCTTTCTACGGCTGAGCGCACCCATCGCAACCGGTCCAATCGATTCAGGCGGGCGTTCTTCTTCAAGAATCGCGCGGCGACGCTGTCGCCCTCGACCGCTACCACTTCGTCGTAGAGTTTGGCCAGGGGCAAGCTGAAAAGCCCCACACCCGCGTAGAGGTCCACCGCCGAGCGACCTTGCCACGGGCCCACGACACGCTGGACCAGTTCGGTCAACAGCTGGCGATGAGCCTGGAAGAAGCAACGAGCATCGAGCTGCAAGCGCATCTCGCCGACCTCGATGGAGATCTCGCCATGGGGCAGTCCGGAGATCTTCGGCGCCGAGCTCAACTCTCCTTCATCTCCGACCACCAGATCGATCCTGCCGGGTGGCTCATCGGGCAGGACCTTCGCCAGATCGACGACCGAGCGCTCCAATTCGGGTATCAGAATCGGGCACATCTCGACCGGCACCAGATCGTGCCCCCGCCGGGTCCGAAAGCCAACGCGGAGCTCTTCTCCATCCCTGACCGCATGTACCTGTGCCCGCTGCCGATAGGCCCATGCGGGGCCTCGCACAATCTCCAATGCGCCGTCCACCTCGAGGCCGCCCAAACGGACCAGAGTCTCCAGCACCGCCGCCGCCTTGTGCCTTGTCTGCAGCTCATCCTCCAGGTGCTGCAGATCGCATCCACCACATCGACCGAAGTGACTGCAGGGCGGTTCACGCCTGCCCGGTCCGGGCTCGAGGATCTGCAGGATCTCAGCCCTGCCGTAGTCGGGCCGTCTTTCGACCAGCTTGACGCGCAGTCGGTCGCCCGGCGCTGAGCGAGGGATGAAGACCGGGACTCCTTGCCAGCGAGCCAGACCGTCCCCACCCGCCACGAGCTTCTCTATTGTTACTTCGATCTCGTCGACTTCCGCCAGCAGCCGGGCCGACGATCGCGACGGCTTTCCAGCATCGACTCCGGAGGACTTCGAGGGCGTTGATCTCTTGTTCAAGGCGAGGTCCGTTCAGAAGCATCCGAAGAGATGAACTCGAGTCTCTTCCAGACTCAAACGTGACTCGATCTCTGCCTCGAGAAACCGGCAATCGTGACGGCGACTCGCGTGATGCAGCACCAGATGGCGGTTGCGCAGAACCGGGGCATGAGCGACGAGATCATCGAGGTGCATGTGTCCATACTGAGCCGCCTTGTCACGCGAGCTCTCTGCGAAGAAGGTGCACTCGAGGACTAGCACCGGCGAAGTCAGAATACGCGGCTCCATCTCGAAGATATCGGGTCCCGTGTCGCCGCAGTAGGAGAGCCAGATCGAATCCTCCAAGGTCTCGATCTCGATGCCCTCCGCCCTGAGCGCCGCGAGCTCCTCACCGGACCGCTCCCTGTAGGCCTTCTTGAGACGGTTCTTGCGGCGCAGAAGGTGATAGCCCAGGCTGGGGACGACATGATGGGTGGCGAAGGCCTCCACCATCAGTCCACGGCCAACTTCTACGAGCTCACCGGGCTCGAGCGGCTCCAGCTCGTACTCGTACTCCTCCTCTGCCAGAGAGGCAGCCGCCTCTACCAGATCTGTCAGCTGGCCCACGACGGGAGCCGGCGCAAAGATCCGAGTCGGCTGGGAGGCATGCAGCGATCGTTGCGAGAGGACGAAAGGCAGACCCAGGACGTGATCCAGGTGTCCGTGACTGATGAATATGTCCCGAGCTCCCGCGAGCTTGACCGCTCCCCTGCCGACATCGAAGGCGAGCCCGGGTGGATGGACCCGGATCCAGGTCTCCTCGCCAGCCCGCGAGACCCCCTCGATCCGCAGCTCGCCGAATTTCAGTCTATCTACCGGCACCCTGTCACTCGACCGGGCTCTAGATCTCGCGAAAGACCCAGCGTCTGATGGGCTCGAGCCGGCTGGTGACATCCTCCCAGTCGGGCTCCATGACCCAGAGGCTCGCGGCCACCGAGGAGAGGAGCGAGTTGCCGTCCTGAGGAGTGAAACAGAAACCAACGATCTCGCGTCTGTTCCGCACGATCAGACTGGGGATCACCACGACGGTCTGGGAGAGGATTCTGCCGTAGTACCCATGGTCTCTGCCGAAGCTGAAGATCAGATTGGCTTCCTGTTTGTCGGTGATCGCCACCCGATGATTTGCCGAGAGTCGGTCCAATACCTCATCCAGCTCGACGTCCCGGTTGAGGCGCAACTCGAACCAGATCGAGTGCATGTACTGCGTATTGAGCTTGACTGCACTCGAGAACAGATCGAGACTCTGGCCCAGTGTTTCAAAGACTCCGTAGGCATCCCGAGCATGGTGGGTCCCGAACTGGGCATCGTCGTGCCTGCCGACGCTCGGTGCCGGTACGAACTTGCCGACCTGCGTGATGTCATTGGCTCGGCGCATGCAAACGAATCGACCGCTGTCGAGCTCGTATTCGTCTTCCCCGGCCGCCAGAGTCTTGACCAGGGTGGTGATGTTGTGGGTGTTGCAGGAGACAATCTGGATGTAGGTGTCCTCGCCTGGGATCAACGCTTCCTCATTGATTCCCCTGGCGTAGGGCTTGCCAAACCCGAACTCGCTTCCCTGAGCCAGGAATCCCATGGGCCCGGACAGCTTGCTGTAGAGATCTTCCTTGTTCTGGTTCCCCGCCGGCGTGCAATCGATGACCACGGTTGCCCGTTCTAGCGCCTCGTCCGCCTCATAGCTGACCTTGTGACCCATCCTCTCGAATGAGTTGAGACGGTCTCGACCGACGGCCAGCTTGGCGCCACGACTCATCAAGTGATTGATCCGGGATTTGTCGGAGTCCAACGGGGTCCGCTTGTGAAATGTCACTTCATCGATCCCCATACGATCCCCGAAATCGGCGAACAGACCGATCAACGGTTCGCCGATCGTACCGGTACCCACCACGTGGACGATTCGCTTCATGGCTCCCTCTCTTTGATCTTGGAAAACGGCTGTTCGAACGTCGGTTCTGCGATCTCGAAACCGACGAGTTGACCTGGTTCCAGATTAGCACAAAGCGGATTCATCCCCGCCAGCTCGGATCCCTTCTGGCAAAGTCGTCCAGCTCCCTGGGGACCTCCACCTGAGTCCGGGTCACCGCGGGGTCACAGACTTGATCCTCGCACTCGTAGGTATAGACATTCCACTCGCCCGAGCGGTCGAATCCGCACAGGGTCTGGTAGGTGCCACAGTTGCCGCACTTGATGGACAGATTCCTGATATTGATGGATTCCACTGGCATTCTCCTCGAGAGACTGTAGGCTACCGCACGTGAGACGGAAGCGACGCTTGTCACTGCATCTGGCTGCGATCCTGCTCTGGATCGGTCTCGTCTCCCCTTCCCCGGGGCAGGAGGCGACTGCGGCAGAGCTGCATTCCGGATTCGAGGACAGGGTCTCCGTGGCCTACATTCTGGTACCCGTCATCGCCCGATCACCTCTGGGATACGCCCGCGACCTGGTGGCCGAGGATTTTCGGCTCGCCGTCGACGGAGAACCCATCACCTTCGAAAGCTTCGAAATCGGGGCCACGGCACCGGTGAGCGTCCTGTTCCTACAGGATCTCTCCGGCAGCATGGCCAACGCCGACAAGCTCGCTCTGAGTCGACTGGCCATCGGTCGCCTGCTCCAGGAGGCCCGTCCCAGCGACCAGTTCGCCCTGGCCAGTTTCGCCGACGGCGCCCTGGATCTGCAGATCCCGTATTCCAGCGATCCGGATCTCATCGACAAGGCAATGCCGCTCTGGCGCCCCTATGGAGTCACCGGACTCCACGATGCGGTTTCCCGGCTGCCGGAGCTGACGCGCCATCGTCAGAGCGCCAAGCGAGCGGCAATTCTCATCACCGACGGGGCCGATAACGCCAGCGAGCTCTCCCCGACCGAGGCCCGGGGCAAGGTACGGCAGGCCGAGCTTCCGGTCTACGTCCTGGGGCTCGCCACCGGTAGCCACGAGGAGCTCGACCGCGAAGGCCAGAAGCTCCATCGCTACGCCGATGTCCTGAATCTGCTCGCCCACCTGACCGGCGGCCAGTACTTCTGGGTATCGAATCGCGACGAGGCGGTCAGTGCGGCCCGTACCATCGCTGCCGATCTACGGCACCAATACGTCCTGGGGTTCTCGACCACCGATACCGGGGAAAGCCGCTACCGCCAGATCGAAGTCTCCACTCGAAAAAAGAGGGTGACGGTCACTTTCCGGCGAGGATACGAGGGGCCACCACCCCGCCTTCCCGGCGGCAGCGAGCCCTAGCAAATTGGGAGCTGACTCGCCGGCTCAACCGGCAGCAGCCGCCAGCGCTCGGCGAAGGGTCTCGCCATCGGAGATTCCCGGTTGCATGAACGTGATGCGGCCAGCGCCATCGACGATCATAACGGTGGGCAGAGCGTAGACCTCCAGGGCATAGCCCAGGCTCTCCTCCGGATCGAGGAGAACCGGATAGGGGAAGGGATCCTTGCGGACGAAGTCCCGAACGATCTCTTCCGACTCTCCCAGACTGACCGCCAGAAACTCCAGATCCTCGCTCTGGACCTCCTCGTAGAGCCGCGACAGGATCTCTGCCTGCATACGACACGGCCCACACCAGGTGGCCCAGAACTCCACCAGCAGCACCCGCCCCTCGAATTCGCTCAGTCGATACGGCCTGCCATCGAGTCCTGCCAAGTCAAAATCGGGCGCCGGAGGGGCATCGGTATTGACCGATGTCCCCCCGGCACCCGATCGGTTCCACTGACATCCTGCGAGGCCGATGAGAGCCAACAGAATCAGGCCCAGAACAGACCGCGCAGAAACGGTGGGCCGCTTCGATCTCCTCGATAGGTAGGCGGGCATCGAGGGAGATTATCGAAAGTCGGCCTACCTGAGAACCCCGCCGCTACTTCTTGCGGCGAGCGGTCGTCTTGCGAGTCGCCTTCTTCTTCGGCGCAGCCTTCTTCTTTGCGACTTTCTTTTTCGGCGCTGCCTTCTTCTTCGGCGCCGCCTTCTTCTTGGCTACCTTCTTCTTCGGCGCGGCCTTCTTCTTGGCGGCTTTCTTTTTCGGCGCCGCCTTCTTCTTGGCTACCTTCTTCTTCGGCGCCGCCTTCTTCTTGGCGGCTTTCTTTTTCGGCGCTGCCTTCTTCTTCGCGGCCTTCTTCTTCGGCGCTGCCTTCTTCTTGGCAACCTTCTTCTTCACGGCCGCCTTCTTCTTGGCAACCCTCTTCTTGACCGCCGCAACCTTCTTCTTCACGGCTTTCTTCCTGGTCGCAGCCTTCTTTTTCACGGCCTTCTTCCTGGCCGCGACCTTTGTCTTCAAGGTTCTCTTCTTGGCCGGCTTCTTTGCGGCCTTTTTCCTTGCTGCCATCTCTCTGCTCCTCCCAGCCCTTATCGGGGCCACCGGGCCCTAGAGCCCGACTCCTTGCAGGCGGCACCATTGCCACCTGCTAAAAGGGGCCGAGTGTGGCCCCGAGGAATACCACTACTGTGGGGACTTTCGATCAAGCGTCAGCTCGATTCTCTAGCTGCAACCGCTCGTCGAGCCACAGTTCAGACACTTGTAACAGGTGCCGTTGCGAACCATGATCGACCCGCACTCCTGGCAGCTCGGAGCGTCCTGTTGGTACAGGAAGGTGACTTTGCCGCTGCCCTCCTTTGCGGTTCTGGATGGCACAGCGGCTTCACTGCTGCCGGCCCCCGACGAGGCCTCGGTGCTCGGAGTGTCCGCTTCGTCTCGCAGGACAACTCCGGCAGCTTGCTTGCCTTCGCGGCTCATGAATTTGGAGGCCAACCAGCGGAAGATGTAGTCCATGATCGACTTGGCTATGGGGATTTCGGGATTGTTGGTGAATCCCGAGGGCTCGAACCGCGTGTGGGTGAACTTGTCCACCAGCGTCTGGACAGGGACGCCGTACTGGAGAGCGATGGAGACCGAGGTGGCGAAAGCGTCCATCAGTCCTGAGATCGTCGATCCCTCTTTGGCCATCACCAGAAAGATCTCTCCCGGCATCCCATCTTCGTAGAGACCCACCGTGATGTAGCCCTCGTGGCCGTTGACCGAGAACTTGTGGGTCATGGCTCGACGCTCGTCGGGGAGCTTGCGGCGATGAGGTTTGGCCTCGGTTGTCGTCTTCTCTTCCTCTCCCACACTGGTCGAGAGCGGTTGACTCCTCTTGCAGCCGTCCCTGTAGATGGCGATGGCCTTCAGCCCCATCCGCCAGCCTTCGATGTAGGCCTCCATGATGTCGTCGGGGGTCGACTCTTCGGGCATGTTGATGGTCTTGCTGATCGCCCCGGAGATAAACGGTTGTACCGCTCCGAGCATCTTGAGGTGCCCCATGTAGTGAATCGATCGCGAGCCCTTGGCGGCCTTGAACGCGCAGTCGAACACCGCCAGGTGCTCGTCCTTGAGATGTGGAGCGCCCTCGATGGTGTCGTGCTCATCGATGTATTCGACGATGTCCTTGACCTCGGCCTTGTCGTAGCCCAGGCGTTTGAGCGCCACGGGAACCGTGCCGTTGACGATCTTGATCATGCCGCCACCGACCAACTTCTTGTACTTGACGAGCGCGATATCGGGCTCGATACCTGTCGTATCGCAGTCCATCATGAAGGCGATGGTACCGGTTGGGGCGATCACCGAGATCTGGCTGTTTCGCAGTCCATCGGCAGAGCACAGGCCGACAGCCTCGTCCCAGGACTCTTTGGCCGATTTGAGAAGCTCGAGCGGCACGTGGGCCGCATCGATTCCCTTCACCGAATCGCGGTGCTTCTTCATGACGCCGGTCATGGGTTCGCGATTGGTTTCGAAGTCGTTGAAGGGCCCTTTCGCCGCCGCCATGCGGCCAGACTGGGCATAGGCCGCGCCAGACATCAAGGCGCTGATGGCACCGGCGAAGTCTCGCCCGGCATCGGAATCATAGGGCAGCCCCTGGGCCATCAACAGGGCTCCGATGTTCGCAAAGCCGATGCCCAAGGGACGAAAACGATGGGAATTGCGTTCGATGTCCGGTGTTGGATAGCTGGCGTGGTCGACAATGATCTCCTGCGCTGTGATGACGACCTCGCAGGCATGCCGAAAGCTCTCACTGTCGAAACGCTCGTCCTCGGCGTCGTAGTACTTCATCAGGTTCATCGAGGCCAGATTGCAGGCGGTGTTGTCGAGAAACATGTACTCACTGCAGGGATTGCTGGCATTGATGCGGTCCGTGGAGGAGCAGGTGTGCCAGTCGTTGATGGTCGAGTCGTACTGCATCCCCGGGTCGCCACAGACCCAGGTGGACTCGGCGATCATGCGCATGAGATCACGGGCTCGATGGGTCTCCAGGGTATGGTCGCCAGTGATACTGAGTGTCGCCCACTCCTTGTCGTCCACCACCGAGGTCATGAAATCGTCGGTTACCCGTACCGAGTGATTGGCGTTCTGGTAGAAGACCGAGTCGTAGGCGCCGCCGGGAACGTTGAAGCCCCCGTCGTACCCCGCCTCGATCAGCGCCCAGGCCTTACGTTCTTCGACCTGCTTGCAGTTGATGAACTCGACGATGTCGGGATGATCGACATCGAGGATCACCATCTTGGCAGCTCGCCGGGTCTTGCCACCACTCTTGATGACGCCGGCGAATGCGTCGAATCCCTTCATGAAGGAGACCGGTCCGGAGGCCGTGCCGCCACCCGCCAGAGCCTCTTTCGACGAGCGGATTGTCGACAGGTTGCTGCCGGTTCCCGAGCCGTACTTGAAAAGCATCCCTTCGGTCTTGGCCAGGTCGAGAATCGACTGCATTGTGTCCTCGACGGCGTTGATGAAACAGGCGCTGCACTGGGGTTGCTCTTCGATGCCGACGTTGAACCAGACCGGCGAGTTGAAGCAGGCGTATTGATGGAGCAGGATGTAGGTCAGTTCATCGTGGAAGGCTTGGGCATCTTCCTCGGTGGCGAAGTAGCCACCCTTTCGCCCCCAGTCGGACATGGTGTCGGTCACCCTGCCGATGAGCTGTCGGACGCTCGTTTCCCGCTCCTGAGTCCCCAGCTGACCCCTGAAGTACTTGCTAACCACCACGTTGGTCGCCGTCTGTGACCACGTCTTAGGGACCTCGACGTCGAGCTGCTCGAAGATCACCTCGCCCTTCTCGTTGGCGATTCTCGCATCGCGAGTCTCTCACTCGATCTCGTCGAAAGGGTCGACTCCCGCCTCGGTATACAGCCGCTCGAAGTGGAGTCCTCGCGCGGTCTCCTCCGCAGCTTGATGCTGATGCTTCTCTACTGCTCCCTCGCCGCTTGTGCTCTCCGTGGTCAGCATCGGCCCCTATTCCTCCTCGTCCTTGGTGTCCATACCCTTGCCTGATTCGAACCGCATCGAAACCTCATCGGATGCCGCAGTCGGTCGCTCCATTAGAAAGTCGGTCCTACACTGACTGCAGACTCGAACTTCACCCGATCGCCCTCACTCACCCACTCACCACGGCGCCGGATCTGAGATGTTTTGCTGGAAAGTCGAAGCCGCGCGTTTCCTCGACTTTGTGAGCCCCCCGACTGCTTGTCCTTGGCCCCCTACACGGCATCTCAACGATCTCGGATTGGCCTAGCTTGCACGAGATCTGGCGGTCTGTCAAGACTCAAACCACAACATATTGTGGTTTTTTTGGAGATTCTTCTATAAGGAATAGTCCCATCGATATGGCAGGCGACAGTGCCCCATCTTTGACAAGTCATTGGCAACACTTAATTTGCCCGGAATCTGAATTGCTCTTTATTGATCGGAACTTAGCTCTGTGTCCGTCGAGGGGAGTTGTTCATCGATGGCGGTTTTTACACTCTCGGACCGCCGAACCCGCTCCACGTTGGCAAGGATTTCAGTAAATTCATCACTTCCAACCAATAGAACGACCCGCCGGTCTTCGACCGTGGCCAGAACACCCTCCTCGCGGATTTCGTGAAAGACGGCGCTCTGCTCTTGGCCGCCGCCCCTCAGTTTCACCTCCAGGAGAGGCTCCGAGAGAGGAGCAGCGCTGCCGATATGCCTCTCCTGGGACAACAGGTAGAGTGCCTGCAGGTCGGTCAGGGAATATAGAAGATCACTCACCGACGGGAACGAGATCTGATCTTCGTTTCGGCTCCAGTTGGCTCCCTGCCGGCTGAGACTCATCGGCTCGCGGGCGGCTTGGGCGACTTCCAGGGAATCGATCTGAAAGGGTTCGAGCGAGATCAGCTCGCGGGACTGCCAATCGTCGACCTGAAGATCGAGGAACTCCTGTAGATTGGCATCGGTCGAGAAGATCATGCCCAAGGTGCCGGCATAGTGCCGGGATTCGGACTGCGGCACCGGCCTCCCCCAGACGATCTTCAAAGGCGAGGCCCCTCCGTCTCGGGTAATCGTGACGGTGCCCTGCGGAGGATCGAGTCCCGGATCCGCGGATGGATCCGACCACTCGTCGGCGAACTCGGTGATGGTCGCCGTAGCCAAGGCCGCCAGAAGCCCGGCGACTCTCTCCGGATCGGCTCGATCGACGAGCGGCTGCTCCAGCCAGAAATCCGTGTCACGCCGCGCCAGAGTCAACCGATTGTCGTCGCTCTCCAGAACGACCGTCTGGATCTTGTCTTCGCTGCCCTCCAGGATCCGTCGACTCCGCCAATCACCGGGACGACGATTCAATTCGGCCCAGGGAGAGTCCTCGACCACCAGGATCTCGTCCTCGCCGGCCAGCGCCACCATCATCCTGTTCCCGGCGGGCACCTCGGCGCCGACAGCCATCTGCCATTCCCGATCCTTGCCGACCAGCCTCACGGTCATCCGTGGAGTCTCGAGTCCGACCTCACCCGCGGTGACGTTCTCGAGCACCCGCTGCTTCTCCAGGCCGACCAATGAGTCCATCAGCGACAGCACCAGCGTGGTGTCCGCCGGTGCCGTCAGCGGCTCGACAAGTTGCCAATGCGAGTCCTCGAGGTCCGTCGTCGCCGTCTCTTGACCATCGTCAGACCGAAGGCGCTCGAGGCGGACTGTCCCTTCGATCCCAGCCAGCTCGACCGCCTCGATGTCGTCGGGGTCGAATTCCAGAACCAGCTTCTGCAGCCTTTTCCGATCTTCACTCGAGGGTAGCTCGTGCTCGTACAACTCGATGAAGGCCACCAGGCCGACAACGAGGATCAGCAGGATCAGCACCGTCCGACCGCGCATCGACTATCTCCTGCGTTTCAAGTAGACAGCCAGTCCGAAGAGCAAAGCCAAGCCCGGCAGGCCACCCAGGACCAGCCAGGTCATCCTCGAAAGCTCGGCCCGGGTCAGGTTGAGTCTCACCTGCTCGGGAGTCTTCGGAGGAATACCCACCAGGGTCTCCCGATCGACCAGCCAGTTGAGGGCGTTGGCCAGCAGAGTGGCGTTGGGGACATTCTGCATCTGACTGTTGCTGGCGAAATCGGAATCGCCGATCACCAGAAGCCGCAGATCTCGACCGTCATCCTGCTCCGTCGGCGTCGGCTCTTCGTCCGCATCGGCCTCGACGGCAACGGCCAATGACACCGGCCCGGGAGTATCGTCATTCTGCAGCTCGACCCGATCCAGGTTCTCCAGATCTGTCTCACCCCAGCCTTCCACCGACGTCAGGAGCAGCTCGGTGGCCCGCAGGCCTTCGATACCCTCGCTGGCCGCTCGCACCGACCGACCCAGCGGCACGATCACCGGCAGCTGCGCCTGATCCAGCGAACGGGTGATGACATGGCCACCGTAGACGTTGACGAAGATCGTCTCAGGTCCGAAGAACGGTAGCGGATTGACCGGATCGACAACGATATCGTGACCGATCTCGACTCCCCACTCGCCCATCAGGGCCTCCAGACCGGTCTCGACAAAGCCACCCTCCGTCGCCAGCGTCGGGTCGAGAAGGACCAGCATGCGCCCTCCGTCGCTCAGATAGAGCCGGAACATGTCGATCTCCGGCGCCAGGAAATTGGACGTCGGGCCAGCGACCACGACGAGATCGGTGGCGGCTGGTACCTCCGTTGAGCCCAGGGTGATCCACTCCTCGAGATCGAAGTTGTCCTGTCCCAGGAGCTCTCGGGCCAGCGACAGGCCCTCTCCCGACATGTCATCCAGACTCATCTCTCCATGTCCGCTGGTGAACAGGATCCTCGGCTTGCGGCTTTCGAGAAGCTCCAGCAGGGTACTGGAAAAGACCTGTTCGCCCCTGAAGCCGATCATCTTGGGGCCCTCGCCGTACTGCATTCCGGAGTAGTCGTACTCCGCCAGATCGGCCGTATCGATCACCCGGCGATCCTCACCGGTCTCGAATATCACCACATTCAGCTGTGCGATCTGATACTTGTCCACCAGGGCCTGGGCCTCCAGGAGATTCTTCTCCGGATCGACAATTCGCACCGTGATCCGCTCTGAGGCCTCCTCGTAGCTGGCAAGGAGCTCCGTCACCGAGCCGAACAGCTCTTCGCCAGGGCTCAGAAAGACCAGGACCTCCAACTCCCGATCCAGCTGGGAGAGAACTCCAAGGGTCTTCTCAGAGATGGAATAGAACCCCGCCCGGGTCCAATCGAGACGAGCGTAGTACTTCCAGCCGAAATAGTTGACGATGACGAAGAGAATCAACGCCAGAGAGATCCCAGCTCCCAGTAGGGAGCCACCGATCATCCTCCTCCTCGACCCGTTGGCCACCGATCTCACCAATTCACCTCCACTTCCTGGACTCGAGGGCCCGGGCCGAGAAGAAGAGGAAGAGAACCGCGCTGGAGGCGTAGTAGACCAATCTACGCGTGTCCACGACGCCTTTGCCGAAATCGTCCATATGCCGCATCAGATTCAGGTAGCCGAGCAGTGCCTTGACCGATTCATCGGTGAACAGATTCTCCAGAAAGCCGACGATGATCATGAAGACCAGCAACGAGAAGGTCAGCACCGCCGCCACCAGTTGACTACGGCTCAAGGCCGAGGCCAGCACACCAGCGGCGAGAAACATGGAACCGATCCCTAGGATGCCCAGATAGCCCGAGGCCACGGGTCCCCAGTCCACCTCGCTGTAATAGGAGAGCAGAGCCGGATACAACAGAGTCGGGATCCACAGAAAAACAAAGAAAACCAGGGCGGCCAGATACTTCCCAATCACCACCTGTTCCTCGGTGACCGGCGCCGTCATCAGAACTTCGATGGTGCCGCTGCGCCTCTCCTCGCTGAGCAGCCGCATGGTCAGTACCGCGGCCACGAAGACAATCACCAACCAGAAGAAGAAGGTCTGCCCGAAGAAGAGTTGCAGCGGCGCGCCGACGGCCGCCCGTGGATCGTTGAGATAGCTGACGATGAGCCAGAAGACCACGCCATTGATCAGCAGCACGAGAGCCGCGACGATATAGGCGAGGGGAGAAAAGAAGTAGGCGCGAAACTCCCGGTCGAAGTTGGCCAGAATGCCCTTCATTCGGACGCCTCCGGCAGCGGATCTGTCTCGGCAACGGCCTCTTCAGCCTCGGTGATCTCGTCTGTCGTCAGGCGCACGAAGATGTCTTCCAGCGAAGCACGCTCTTCGGTCATCTCCAGGATCACCCAGCCGTTCGCCACCGCGGTGCGAAAGACCGCTTCCCGGGGATCGGCCTGGTGCTGGCCTTCCAGCTTGAACTGACGATCCCCGATCTCGATGACCGACTTCACTCCGTCGAGCTCAGCCAACGTCTCGACCGCACCGGGCGCGGACTCCTTGAGCTCCAGTCGCAGGAGCGTGTTGCCCTGCCAGCTGTCGCGTAGATCCTGCGGCGTTCCTTGGGCCACGATGCGACCCCGGTCGATGATGATCACCCGGTCGCACAGCAGCTCCACCTCGGGCAGCACGTGGCTGGAGATCAACAGCGTCTGCTCTCGGCCGAGCTCGCGAATCAGCTCCCGAATGGCGATGATTTGTTTGGGATCGAGTCCCACTGTCGGCTCGTCCAGCACCAGCACCTTGGGGTTGTGCAAAATCGCCGACGCCAGCGCGACTCTTTGGCGATAGCCTTTGGAGAGAGTGCCGATGATCTGGCGTTCCACCTCGTCCAGAATGCAGGCGCCAATGACCTGGGGAATTCGACTTCGCGACTCGGCGCGACTCATCCCTTCCAGCGTGGCCCGATACCCTAGGTACTCGTTGACTCGCATCTCCGGATAGAGGGCCACGTTCTCTGGTAGGTAGCCGATCTGGCGACGAACTGCCACCGGATCGGTGAAGAGATTCAGACCGCCCACCGTGAGCTCCCCTGCGGTAGGGGGAAGAAACCCGGTGATCATGCGCAGAGTGGTGGTCTTGCCAGCCCCGTTGGGCCCGAGAAAACCGACGATCTCGCCTTCATTGACGGTGAAGGAGACCTCCTCCACCGCGGTGAAGTCTCCGTATCGTCGGGTCAAACCCTCGGCTTCGATCATTCTTCGTTTCCTTACCAGAGGTCTCGGGCCAACTCCATTACCGGACTTGGACAGGGACGGAGAGTGCTTATAACAAATTCCCAGGTCCCAATGCTAGTCCTGGAGTCTCCTCCGTCGCCTGGAGGCAGGTCAAAATCCTCGGAGTCACGTCGAGAATCGAGCGGGCATCGGCGAACTGCGGGGCCAGGGGTCCGGCGACGAGCAGCGGCACCGTATTCCGGGTGTGCCGGCGGTGTCGACCGTCTTCCAGATTCCCGTGATCGCTGGTCAGCAGCACGGAGACTGCCGAGGACATGCTCGCCAGAACCCCGGCCACCAGACCGTCGATTCGCTCGAGGGCATCGCAGGCCTTGTACCCCATTCGTCCGTGACCTGCCAGATCCGAAATGAAGGTCTCGAAAATGGTCAATCGGTGGGCATTGGCCAGCTGGGCGAGATGCTCACCGGCTTGCCTCGCAGTCACCCGACTCAGCGCAGAAGGGATCTGTTCCGCAAAACGATCCCGGATGATGTCCCAGGAAACGGCCTGGTTGCGTTGCAGATCTTCTAGGCGCCGAAACTCGAGCTCTGCCGAGGCCACGGCGCAGGTGGTTACCGAGGGCCGCCGGTCGCCGGCCGCCACCGCATCCAGGTAGGCCTGGGAATAGGGATTGGCGAAGGTCGATCGAAGACCATGACCGACGGCTCGTTTGAGCAGATTGTCTTTGTCCACAAGGCCGCGAATCCGGGGACCTGGAAGACCCGTCAGGTGTCGACCGAATCTCTCGGCGGCGTTGATCCCGGTGAAGAGCGCCGCTTGGCCGGTGGCGCTCTGTGGCAGGCCTCCGACCCCCAGATTGGCATCGATGGGCGCCAGCAACAGATCGGCCCGACTCTGGCAACGCTCGAGGGTCAAAGAGCCGCCGAGGAGAGCGTCGAAGGCCGGTGTCGAGCAGGTCGACAGCGGGTTGTGACTCGATGCGGGAGCCAGCCCCACGCCATCGACGAAGATCAGCAGCAGCCGGTGGTATTCTGGGTCCATGAGCGACGAGGACAAGAGCCAGGGGATGAAGTCGGCCTACGAGCTGGCCCTGGAGAGGCTTGAACAGCAGGGCATCGACCGACCCCGGGAAGCAGGGCTGGAGCCAAGGATTCGCGAACAGATCGCCGAGATTCGAAGTCGCACCGAAGCCAATCTTGCCAAACTCGAAATCCTCCTGCGAGACCGACTGCGCAGCCTCCACGATCCGGTCGAGCGAGCCGCGGCCCAACGCGAATACGCCCTGGATCGGCAACGGCTCGAAGAGCAGCGAGACCTACAGATCGAGAAGCTCCGGTCTTCCGACTCCTGATACTCTTCCACTAGGCGGGTAGGCGTCGAGAAAGGCCCGCGTCGCCTGGGAACTGCCCACGATGTAGACCGCGTCATCGCTGTTGAACTGGAACTCCTGCTCGAAATCCATCACCAGCTGGTCGCCGCGCTCCACCGCCACCACCGAACACCCCGTCTTTTCCCGGATCCCCAACTCCACCGGATGTCGCCCGGCCAGGCTGCCGCCCGACACTCTCAGAACCTTGAGCTGCGGATCCACCGACACCGCCTCCTCGCCCAGCAACCGCCTGGCCAGAATCTGACCAGAGACCTGGCTGAAGGAGAGGGCGAAGTCGGCGCCAGCCCGGTGGATCCTCTCCACGTTTTCGGCCCGGTTGACCCGCGCAATGACCGGCACGTCCGGAGCCAGGTCTTTCAGGATCACGGTGGCGAACATGGTCGCGCTGTCGGTATCCAGGGCCAGAATAGCGGCCTGAGCATTGGCGACACCGGCCTCTTCGAGGATCCGCGAATCGAGGGCGTCTCCGACCAGGGAAACTCCTGCCCGCTCGACACGATCGATGACTACGATCTCTTCACCGACGTCACTCAGAAGCTGTACGACCTTGCTGCCGACTTCACCGAAACCCGCCACCACGAAGGGTCCGGTTCGTCGCAGAGGTAGAGCCTCGCCACAAAGCTCTTCGAATCGCTGGACATTCTCGACGCTGCCCACGAGGATGACGATGCCGTCCGGCTCCAGACGCATGCCGGCCGTCGGTGGTGTCACCAGACGCCCGCCGACCCACTGGCCGATCACACTGACTCCGGTTCTCTGACCAAGCCCCGCCTCGCCCAGGGACTGACCCGCCAGACTACTGCCTCTGGGGATCCGCACCTCACTGACCTGCAGACCCCGGCCCAGATGTTGGGCGTCCGCCACCGTCGGACTGACTCGCTGGCTGGCTCGGGCAGCCAGCGCCGCCCCGAGAACGTGGTTCGGAGTGTAGGTGGCCGTGGCCCCGGCCAACATGATGGGCTTGCGGTGAAAAGGCTCCTCGACCAGGGCCAGGGCCTCGCCCTCATATCCGAGCTGTCGCGCGCCGAGAATCACCGCCGCGTCCTCGTCGTCGGTGCTGTTGGCGATCAGCGTTCGAGCCCGGTTCAGACTGACCTTCTTCAACACCCCGTCATCCAGGGTGCCCAGAATCACCTTGTGGCCCTGCTCGATCAACAAGCGTGCCCTGGCCTCGTCCGATTCGATGACCAACGTGTCGACCCCGACGCTGGTGAGCTCGTTCAGCAGGGTCGTCACCGCCGGACCATAGCGGTAGATGATCACGTGATCGGCCATCTCCGGAACTTCCTTGGGCAGCCGGGCTTCGAAACGCTCCTCCAGGAACGGAATCAGATAGACCGGGAACACCAGGAAGATCAGGAAGACGCCGAGGAACTGGAGCACGATGACGAAGACCGTCATGAGCGGGCTCTGCCAGGTTTCGTCGGCTCCGTAACCGGTCGTCGACAGAGTCTCGGCCGCGAATTCCAGCGCCCTCCAGAAACCTCTCTCCTGGCCCTCGAAATACGCCATGCCGAGCATGTACAGGACCGCCGCTACCACCAGCAAGACGGCGATACCGACCACCAGGGCCAGCAGGCGACGTTGCGATCTCAGCATGGGGGGATTGTATCGGCTTCCGCTACACTCGGCGCATGCGCGTTCGACTGGACAAGTGGCTACAGGTGGCACGGGTTTTCAGAACCCGCAGCCAGGCTACCAAGGCCTGCAACCTGAGTCGGGTCCGGGTCAACGGGCAAGTCGTCAAGCCCCATCGAATCCTGGCGCTAGGCGACGAGGTGGAGATCGACATCCGCGATTGGACCCGGGTCCTGATCGTCAAGGAGCTGCGCGACAAGCCGCTGCCCAAACAGGAGGCAGCGCGGCTGTTCGAAGACCTCAGCCCTCCGCGACCCAAGCCCGATCCATGGTCGAGGCTCCTGCGGCGGGCTCCTGCCCAGCGTGAGAGAGGTCTGGGGCGACCGACCAAAAAAGAGCGACGCGAAATCGATCGCTGGCGTTCCCGCTGAACCGGGCGACGGACCTCAGACGCCGATCTCGATCTCCGCAGCGTCGGTCGGTCGACTCGCCGGTTGAAACAGCTCCAACTGCGACAGGCGGCCGTGGATCAGATTCGAGGCGGCGATTCCCAGCAGGCGTACCCGCCTGCGACCTGCCTGGGTGCGCCGAAGGAGCTCCTTGGCCCAGGCGGTGATGGTCTGCGGATCACAGGTAGGACCGGCCAGAGTCGACGAGCGGGACAGAGTCGTGAAGTCGCTGTAGCGCACCTTGACCGAGATGGTGCAGGTCGAGAGTCCCTTGCGTTCGAGATCCTGCGCCACCCGACGTCCGAGGTCTTCCATCTGCTCATCCATCTGAGCCAGGCTCTTCAGGTCGGTCGTGAAGGTACGCTCGTGACTGAGACTCTTGCGACTCCGGTGGGCGCGGACCAGTCGATGGTCGATTCCTCGAGCGCAATCGTAGAGCCATTGGCCCGACCGACCGAAACGCTGCTTCAGGGTTTCCAGCGGCAGGGCCCGCAGGTCACCGATGACCTCGACTCCGGAGCGCTTCATCCGCTTTTCGGTGGCTGGACCGACCCCTGGTAGCCGTCGCACCGGTAGAGGATCGAGGAAGTCGGTGACCCGCTGCGGCGGAACCACCGTCAAACCGTCGGGCTTGTCGAAGTCTGAAGCGATCTTGGCCACCAGCTTGTTGGGCCCGAGACCGACGCTGACCGTCAGACCCCGTTCAGCCTCGACGCGCCTCTTGATCTCCTTGGCCAGGGCCGTGCCGCTCCCCCACTCCTGGAGTTCATCGGTAACGTCGAGATAGGCCTCGTCGATAGATACCGGCTGGATCTCGGTGGTGAATTGTCGAAAGATGGCGAAGATCTTCTCCGATTCGGCTCGATACCTTTGAAAATCGGGCCTGATGAAGATGGCTTCCCGGCAGAGCCTGACAGCCCTGGCGGCGGGCATCGCTGAGTGAATGCCGAATTCCCTGGCCTCGTAGCTGGCCGCTGCAACGACACCCCGACCCTCCGGGCTGCCGCCAATGACCACCGGTTTGCCCTGCAGGGTAGGGTCGTCGCGCATATGGACCGCAGCGTAGAAGCAGTCCATATCGCAGTGCAGAATCCTTCGAGAGCCGACGGCGACCATGAATCAGCGCCCAGATCAGCCGCCTTCGGTCTGGGATCTGGCATCCAGAACCCGAGTCAGCTCTTCGACCGGCAGGACCTCCTTCTCCAGCGCCAGCTCTCGCACCGTCCGGCCGGTCGCAAAGGCCTCCTTGGCGATCTCGGCAGCCTGGTCGTAACCGATTCTCGGCGCCAGGGCCGTTACCATGGCCAGAGACTTCTCCACCATCTCCTGACAGCGCTCGCGGTTCGCCACCACCCCTTCGACACAGCGGTCCGCCAGCAGGCTGCAGGCGTTGGAAAGGATCTCGATGGACTGGAGAAGATTGTAGGCGATGACCGGCATCATCACGTTGAGCTCGAAGGTACCGGAGAGCCCGCCGAGGCTGATGGTCGTGTCGTTGCCGATCACCTGCGCTGCCACCATCAGCACCATCTCCGGGATCACCGGATTGACCTTGCCCGGCATGATGGAGCTACCCGGCTGCAGGCTGGGCAGGGTGATCTCACCGATGCCGGTCCGCGGGCCCGATCCCAGCCAGCGCAGGTCGTTGGCGATCTTGGTCAATGACACGGCGACGGTCTTGAGGACCCCCGAGGTCTCCACTGCTGCATCCTTGGCCGCCAGGGCCTCGAACTTGTTGGGTGCCGGGGTGAAGGGATGCCCCGTCCGAGACGCCAGCCGCTCGATCACGGCATCGGCGAAACCCGCGGGAGCATTCAGACCGGTGCCGACCGCCGTTCCGCCGAGGGCCAACTCCCCGAGTCGCTTCTCGACTCCGGCGAGCCGATCGACAGCGTTGCGGATCTGCACGGCGTAACCGGAGAACTCCTGACCCAAGCGAACCGGCACCGCGTCCTGCAAATGGGTGCGACCGATCTTGACCACATCGTCGAATTCACTCGCCTTCTTCTCCAGGGCTTCGGCCAGGTGGACCAACGCCGGGGTCAGATCCTCCACCAGAGCGCCATAGGCAGAAACATGAATCGCCGTAGGGATGACGTCGTTCGACGACTGCCCGGCATTGACGTGATCGTTGGGATGGACGGGGGCCTTGCTCCCCATCTCCCCACCGAGGATCTCGATGGCCCGATTGGCGATGACCTCGTTGGCGTTCATGTTGGTGGAGGTTCCCGAACCGGTCTGAAAGATGTCCAGCGGAAAGTCCCTATCTCGCAGCCCATCCGCCACCTCGGCGGCCGCCTCGCGAATCGCCCCGCCGATCTCGGGATCCAGGATTCCGGAGGCCTCGTTGACCGCCGCCGCCTCGCCCTTGATCATCCCCAGTGCGGCGATGAAGCGGCGGGGAAACCTCAGGCCGCTGACCGGAAAGTTCTGCCGCGCCCTCTCCGTCTGGGCCCCATAGTAGGCGGTGGCCGGTACCTCGATCTCACCCAGGCTGTCTCTCTCGGTCCGCACTTCGGTCATCATCTCTCTCCATAGCGATTTCACGGCCTCGGCGGCCGTGCGTTTCCTGGTTCTTGGCAGGAATCTCGGGTTTCACTATGCCATAAAGGCTCGACCGGCGGCCGCCGAGCTCACGCCGTGACGGGCCTTGAACGGTGGAGCTCCTGGAGCGAGGCGACGTTCAAGCCGTGCTCTTGTAGAGCGGCGATTCCTTCGGCTGCCGCCAAGGCCCCTGACAGGGTCGTGATGCAGGGGATGTCGTACTTCAAGGCCGTCTGCCGAATGACGGCATCATCGACGTGGGACTCCCGACCGAGAGGGGTATTGATCACCAGATCGATATCGCGGTTGATCAGATGATCGACGAGGTTGGGGCGACCTTCGTGGACCTTGTTGATACGCCGCACCTCCAGTCCCCGATCTTCCAGAAAGCCGGCCGTTCCCGAGGTGGCGAGAATCTCGAATCCGAGCTCCGCCAGGCGTTGCGCCACCGGCACCAGACCCTCCTTGTCACGGTCGTGCACCGAAACGAAGGCGGCTCCAGCCAGTGGCAGCTGATGCCCGGCGGCGATCCAGGCCTTGGCGAAGGCGTTGCCGAACAGCTGGCTGCTTCCCATGACCTCGCCGGTCGACTTCATCTCCGGACCGAGCACCGGATCGACTCCCGGGAACCGCTGGAACGGAAAGACCGGACCCTTGACGAAGATTCCGGGAACTGCCGGCTCGGCGGTGAAACCGAGCTCCTCCA
>CAJHZZ010000073.1_pt1 | contig 75575 bp, 52 predicted proteins | sample 9199071 | NCBI WGS metagenome assembly CAJHZZ01 (sample SAMEA7708275, study PRJEB35096) | sediment metagenome | biome: marine neritic benthic zone biome [ENVO:01000025]; feature: sediment [ENVO:00002007]; material: shallow marine sediment [ENVO:03000034] sea grass bed [ENVO_01000059] ...
CGAAGGACGAGCGCACGAAGAGCTGTTTGCCGCGGTTGTAGGCGTAGAAGGCCTCGAGGTTGTCGGTGGGACCTTGGCGTATCCGTTCTCGTTCCTCGGTGGACAGGGTCACGCTGAGCGCCTCCGCAATCGTCTGCGCGATCTCGGACTGAATCGCGAACAGGTTTTCGACCGAGAGCTCCCGATCGAAGGTCTCTGCCCAGAGGTGCTCGTCGGTGGCGGCCTGGATCAGCTGGACGTTGATTCGCACCTGGTCACCAACCTGCTGTACAGAACCCTCCAGCAGGTTGGCGGCTCCGAGCTCTTCGCCGATCTGCCGAAGATTCTTGGTGGTATCGCGATACTGCAGTACCGAAGTACGCGAGATGACCCTCAATCCGCCGATATCCGTCAAGGTCGTCAGCAGATCGTCATGCATGCCGTCGGCAAAGGACTCAGTGTCCTCCTCGGTACCACGGGTCGAGAAGGGCAGGACGGCAATCTTCTGGGATGTTGCCTGGTCGACATCGCCAGCCGGGTCCGGCTGTGCAGGCTGCCTGTCACGGCCGAGCCACCAGGCGCCGAAGGCGAGGAGTGCCAGGATCGCAACGGTCAAGACGATCCGGCGCTGCCGACCTGCGGCCTTCGCTGGACCTGATGGTGGAGGGTATCCACCCACCGGGTGGCCGGAATCGATGGTCTGAGCTTCGGAGTCCACATGGACGGAATCGATTCTCGGAGTGATTGCCGGAGCGCTCACCTCACCGGTGACGACCTCTGTCCTGAGCCCATCGAGGGCCGCACGGACCTCCTGGGCAGACTGGTAACGCTCCTCTAGATTCTTCTCGAGACAGGTGTCGATAACGTCGGTGAGGTTTGGTGGCAGATCCTGGCGAAGATCTGAGGCCGGCGGCGGCGAATCTCGGAGGATCTTCGAGGCGACTTCGATGCCGCTATCGCCCTGAAACGGCCGTTTGCCGGTGACCATCTCGTAGAGAATGATCCCCAGCGAGAAGAGATCGGTCCGATGATCGACGGCTTCTCCCTTGAGTTGCTCCGGCGACATGTAGGGTGTGGTGCCCATCACCGCACCTTCGCGGGTCAAGTCGGCCGCCTGGGTCGCAGCCTGTGTCTCGGCCTCTGGTCCGAAGACTCCGAGTGGCTGGTTGGAGAATTTGGCCAGGCCGAAATCGAGCACCTTGACCTGCCCGTCGGGTCGGACCATGACGTTTGCTGGCTTGAGGTCGCGATGGACGATCCCTTTTTCATGGGCTGCCACCAGCGCGCTGGCGAGCTGAACGGCGATGGTCAGGGTCCGCGGCAGGGGAAGCCCTTCGGCGCTCAACAGCCGATCGAGACTGTGGCCCTCGACCAGCTCCATGATCAGGATCCGCTTGCCTCCTACCTCCTCGATGCTGTGGATGGTGACGATGTTGGGGTGGTTGAGGGCCGCCACCGCCTCGGCCTCGCGTTTGAATTGAGGAGACGCTCGGGGTCGGCGGCCATCTCGGGTGGCATCACTTTCAGAGCCACCTGGCGCTTGAGGTTCTGGTCTTCGGCTAGGTAGACCTCACCCATGCCGCCTTCGCCGAGCTTGTCAGTGACCTTGAAATGCGAGACCGTCTGGCCGATCATCGAATTGGCCCTCAGCTACACCTCGTTGGAGTGTCGCCGCTTGGCGTGCCATTGTAACCGGGCCCGAAACCAGGGTGGCGCTCGAGTGAGGACCGTAGCCCCTGATCCGATAGCATGATCGCTGCTGAACTGTTGCAGGACGGAGACGGAGAATGAACAAGATAACCAAGCCGAAGAAGCCGCGGCCGTCCATCCGCTGGTGGCCCGCCATCCTCATCGTGGTGGCCATGATGGGCATTCTGGCCTGGATCTGGTTGCGCGACGTCGCCAGCACCCAGAACCAGGTGGTCAAGACCTTTCCGACCCTGTTCTTCGGAGCCGTTTTCCTGTTCCTCTGGCTGGTCCTGTTCTCACGGCTGTCAGGCCGGCTGCGGCTGACGATCTTCCTGCTCTCCGCTCTGATGGGGGGGCTGGGCTTGGTGCTTCTGGAGATCAAAGGGGTCGACGGCAACCTGGTGCCCATCGTCGGCTACCGCTGGAGCGCCGACACGACCTTCGAGCAGCAAGCTGCCAAGCTCGACGGGACGACGCATTCGGGTCCTGGAGACTATCCCCAGTTCTACGGTCCTGAGCGGCTGGCGACCCTGGTGGGCAGGGGCTTGGAAACAGACTGGAAGGGCCGACCGCCGCGCGAGCTCTGGCGGCGACCGGTAGGGGAGGCGTGGTCGTCCTTTGCGGTCGTCGGAGGCGCCGCGGTGACCCAGGAGCAGCGTGGTGAGGAGCAGACAGTGGTCCGCTATGCCCTACACTCGGGCGAGCAGATCTGGGTACGAAGCCTGGGGGACTCCTTCACCACCACCATCGCTGGCCGGGGTCCGCGATCGACACCGACGATTCTCGACGACAGGGTCTGGGCGATGACCGCCAACGGTGTGCTGGCTTGCATCGATCTCGACACCGGCGAGCTGGTCTGGTCTCGGGACGTATTGGCAGACCATGGTGCCGGACGACCCGAGTGGGGGATGGCGTCCTCGCCACTGGTCGTCGACGGCGTGGTCATCGTGCAGCTGGGGAAGCGCGGGCAGGGTCTGGCGGCCTATGACCGAGCTTCGGGTGAGATCGTCTGGACCGCGGGTCAGGACAGCGGCACCTATTCGAGCCCGATTCTGGCCGAGGTGCTGGGACGTCGGCTGGTTCTCATCGTTCAGCGAGACAGCGTCCTCGGCCACGATCCGGCCTCCGGTGAGGTCGTGCTGAGTGCCCAGTGGCCCAACCCTACCGGCGGCGAGCGGATCACGATGCCCTTGATGCTGGCCGATGACCGGATGCTGGTCTCCGCCGGGTATGGGGTGGGCAGCAGGATGTTCCGATTCGACCGGGGTGAGAAGGGTCTGGAGGTCGAGCTGGTTTGGGAGTCCCCGCGTCTCAAGTCGAAATTCGCACCCATGGTGCAGCGGGATGGCACCGTCTACGGGCTGGACGACGGCGTGCTGGTCGCCCTGGATCCGGTGACCGGTGAGCGACGCTGGAAACGGGGCCGCTACGGTCATGGGCAAATGATCCTGGTCGACGATCTGCTGCTCATCCAGGCGGAGAATGGAGATGTGGTCCTGGTGGAGGCCAATCCGGAGGAGCACCGAGAGCTGGCCAAGATCTCTGCCATCGACGGCAAGACCTGGAACCCGCCGGCGTTGTCGGGGAATCTGCTGCTGGTGAGGAACAACGAGCAGGCAGTCTGCTACGAGCTCCCACAGACTGACAGAAGGGTGTCCAGGTGAGCTCCGAGTTCGCTTACAACCGGATCGTTCTCCGCAGCCCGGAACTGACCCTCAAGGGCAGAAATCGGGGGATGTTCGAGAGGGCTCTGGTGAAGAACGTCCGGAAGCGGCTGCGGGGACTGGGACTCTCCTGGCCTGTGCTAGTACCCCATGGCCGGGTCTACGTGGACAACGAGGATCTGTCGCCGGAGCGACTGGAGCAGGTCCTCCAGGCTCTCTCCGAGGTAGCGGGAGTCGAGTCCCTGGCGCCGACCGTCTGGCACCGCTCAGGTGACACGAAACAGCTCACGAAAAGACCCGATAGGGAGCTCATCGAATCGACCACCGTGGCCCTGGCGCGCCAGGCCTACCGGCCCGGAGGCTCCTTTGCGATACGAGTGAATCGGGTCGACAAGCGCCTGCCCATGAAGTCCATCGAGATGGAGCGGTGGCTGGGTCGTGCGGTTCTCGAGCAGACCGATTGGGATCGGGTGGATCTCAAGCATGCCGACTGTCTGCTGGCCATCGACGTCTACTCCGACGGCATGTACTTCCGGTCGCGCCGCGTGCAGGGCATCGGTGGTCTTCCGGTGGGTACCGGGGGTCGGGTTCTGGCCCTTCTTTCGGGCGGCATCGATTCTCCAGTGGCCGCGTTCGAGCTCGCCAGACGCGGCTGCGAAGTCGACTTCTTCCATCTGAGCGCAAGCTACGCTCAGCAACGGGACGACGCCACGCCGGTGGTGAGGCTGGCCAGGTCGCTGTCACGCTTCACTCTCGAATCGCGTCTCTTCACCGCTCCAGCCACCCATCTCGATCTGGCTCTGACAGGGCCACCCACCGGCTACGAGGCGATCCTCTTCCGCCGCTTCCTGGTGCGAGCGGCTACCCGCCTGGCAGGGCGTCTGGGAGCCAGAGCCCTGGTCAGCGGTGACAGTCTGGGCCAGGTGGCCTCACAGACCCTGGAGAACCTTGCCACGGTGTATCGGTCCACCGACATGCCGGTCCTGCAACCGCTGATCGGTGCCAACAAGCAAAGGACCATCGATACGGCTCGACGTATCGGTACCTACGAGATTTCGATCGAGCCCTCAAAGGACTGCTGCGCCCTGCTGGCGCAGAGTCCCAAGACCCATTCCGAGCCCGAGGTGCTCAGCGAGCTGGAGGATCAGCGGCTACCAGAATACGATGCCCTCCTGGATCGCACCCTGACGGACCTGGTCTGGCGATCCTTCGAGTGCGGAGTCGAGGTCGGCGATTGGCGCTCTATCGACGAGGATCCAGCGGCGCGGGCCGCGACTCCAGATACTTCTGACGCTCGAGATAGTCCTGGGGAAGTCGTCGTAGGTGATGACGGAGCAGGGTCAATGGGGCGATGATGGGCAGCTCCTCTGTCCGATAGGCATGAATGGTCTCGTCCAGCTCGGCTCGATCTCCAGCATCCAGCCCTGAGCTCAGGTAACCGGCCATGTGCTGCAGGACATTGACCTGCGCCGTTCGCTTGGCCGGTTTCGCCAGCGCTTTCATCATTCCCGAGATGTACTGATTCCCGATGGCTTCCAGATCACCCGATCCGGCCTCGGCCACCAGTCGACCGAGCCGCCGCATGGCCTCCTGATCGTGCGCCATCAAGAGGAACTTGTATTCAGAGTGGAGCTCGACCAGATCTCGTGGTGTCAGACCGCTGGCCACAATTTCCTGCCAGCGGTGGAAGGCGAAGACCCGCTCCAGGAAACTGCTTCGCAGACCCGGATCGTTGAGCCTGCCCTCCTCTTCACACGGCAGCAAGGGTTGAGTCTCCATGAGCGCTTTGGCGAAGATGCCTCGACCGTTGGGCGAGGGCACGCCGTTGTGGTCGTAGACCTTGACCCGCTCCATGCCGCAGCTCGGTGACTTGGATTTCAGAATGAAGCCGCTGATGAAGGTGTGGCTGGTGCCGATATCGCGACCGTATCGATCGAGATCGTCCGTAGCGTCGATGGAATCGTCATCCGGACAGACGGCTCGGGGTGAGTCGATCTTGCCCACTAGGCGAATGGGCGGTCTGGGCACCCCCAGACCGATGGCGAGCTCCGGGCAGAGCGGTACATAGTCGAAGTACTCCGCCAGGATGTCGGTGATGTAGCGACTCCGCTTGTGCCCGCCGTTGAAGCGCACCTCCTCCCCCAGCAGACAGCTGCTCACCCCGATCCGGATCTTGTCCCCATTCAACTGGTCCATAACGGCACCCTCTCGAATCTCTCCACGTCGATCAATCCCTGGTCAGTCAGCTTCAGGGAAGGGATGACCTCCAGTGCCAGGAAGCTCATGGCCATGAAGGGGTCGTGAAGTGGTGAACCCAGATCGCCAGCGGCGGCGAGAACCCGGTCGAGGTCCCGGCGGACGGTCTCGATCGGGTTGTCGACCATCAAGCCGGCGACGGGGAGTGGCAATTCAGCCAGGACCTGATCGCCGTCGGCGGCAACCATGCCACCTCCCAGATCGGCGGCCCTGCGGGCGGCTGTGGTCATGGACACATCATCGGCGCCGATGACCACAAGATTGTGATGATCGTGAGCCACCGAGGAGGCCAGCGCGCCGCGCGAAAGCCCGATTCCGCGGACGAATCCCAGACCCATGGCGCCAGACTTCCGGTGCCGCTCGATCACCGCCATCTTGAGCAGATCGCGTTCAGGGTCGGCAACAGCCCGATCGCCGTCCGCCGGGATCTCTTCGATCAGATGCTCGGTCACCAGCTGGTCGGGCACTACGCCGATGACCCTGCCTCGGCCCGACTCCGAGGCGATGGAGAAGTCGACCGAGCTCCAGTCGACATTCATGGTGCTGCGCAGAGGGTGGGTCTCCCTCGCCAGTCGTCGCACGGTCATGCGCCCTTCGTGCGCCACCGGGCGGCCGCCTCGCAGGACGATATGCGGTCGTAGATCCTGCAGGTCCCGGAAGGCGATCAGGTCGGCTCGTCGCCCCGGAGCGATGGCTCCACGATCCTGAAGACCGAAGTAGTTCGCAGGAATCAGGGTGGCCATGCGGATCGCCATGACGGGATCGATTCCGGCCTCGATGAGACGGCGAACCATGAAATCGATATGCCCCTCGTCCAGCAGATCGCGGGGCTGTCGGTCGTCGGTACAGAGACAGATCCGGTGGTGATTTTCCGGGGTGATCAGCGGTATCAGGGCCTCCAGGTTGCGGGCATTGGTGGCTTCACGAATGAAGATGGTCAGTCCGAGGCGCAGCTTCTCGAGCGCCTCCTCAACGGTCGTGCACTCATGATCCGAGCGGATCCCGGCGGCAATGTAGGCGGCCAGATCCCTGCCCAACAGCGCCGGACAGTGACCGTCGATGACGGTCTCCTCGAAGGTCTGCAGCTTGTCGAGAACCTCGGGGTCGCCGTGGATCACTCCCGGGAAGTTCATCACCTCGGCCAGGCCGAGGACCCACGGGTCCGATTTCAAGGGGGCCAGCTCGTGGCTGCGCAGGGTGGCACCGCTGGTCTCCATATGGGTTGCCGGAACGCATGACGGGGCCATGACAAACATGCTCAAGGGCCCGTCCTTGGCGCTCTCGAGCATGAAGCGGATTCCCTCGAGACCCAGGACGTTGGCGATCTCGTGGGGATCGGTGATCACGGTGGTGGTTCCCCTGGGGACCACCGCCCTGGCGAATTCGGCCGGCGGAACCAGGCTGCTCTCGATGTGTACATGGGCGTCGATGAATCCCGGCGCCAGATAGGCTCCGTGCAGATCGAGGGTCTCTTGCGCCTCGTAGTTGCCGAGCCCGACGATGCGGGAGCTGACCACCGCCACATCGGTCTCGAGGATCTCGCCGCTGAAGACATTGACCACCCGGGCATTAGCCAGCAACAACTCCGCCGGCGCCTCGCCGCGAGCGAATCGGATCAGGGATGAACGCTCCAAATCAGCCTCCTGCTGCCGATCTTATCGCCCGGTAGCCGAGCCCACTGCCAATCGGTCTCAGCGCAGGGCATGGAACAGGACGAGGAGCAGAGCCAGAAGGAAGAGCAGTGGGTGCACCTCACGTGGGCGACCGGAGAGGATCTTGATACCGACATAGGAGACGATGCCGAAGGTGATGCCGTGGGCAATGGAGAAGGTCAGCGGCATGATGGCCAGGGTCAGGAAGGCCGGGATCGCCTGGTCGGCCCGCCGCCAATCGAGATCCTTCGCACCACGCATCATCAAGGCGCCCACGACGATCAGGGCCGGTGCCGTGGCCACGGCGGGAACCGCGATGAAGACGGGAGTGAGGAACAGTGCCAGGCAGAATAGGACCGCCACTGTCACCGCAGTGAGACCCGTTCGTCCTCCTTCTTCGACACCCGTTGCCGATTCCACATAGGAGGTCACGGTGCTGGTACCCAGAAGCGCCCCGACCGAGGTGCCGACCGCATCCGCCGTAAAGGCTCGATTGGCCCTCGGCAGACGCCCCTGCTCGTCGACGAAGCCGGCCAATCGGCCCACACCGATCAGGGTCCCGGCGGTGTCGAAGAAGTCGACGAAGAGAAACGCCAGGATGACGGTCAGGACCTCTCCCGACCAGAGCCCACTGAAGTCCAGAGCCAGCAGGGTCTCCTGTGGGAGGGAGGGCAGCGTGAGCAGCCGGTCTGGCGGAGAAGCGACGCCCAGCAGCCAGGCACCGACCGAGACCGTCAGGATACCTGCCAGGATCGAGCCTTTGATCTCGCGATTCAAGAGCGCCGCCATCAGCAGCAGCCCGAATAGCGCCAACGCTGTAGGGGCGGCCGTCAGATCGCCGAGGGTCACCAGGGTGGCTGGATCGCCTTGGACGATGCCGGCGTTCTGCAGGCCGATCATGGCCAGGAACAGGCCGATGCCGCTCATCGTGGCGATCTTCACGGATGCCGGAATGGCATTCAGCAGGGCCGCGCGAATGCCGGTTATGGCCAGAATCAGGAACAGCAGACCCTCGATGAAGACCGCTGCCAACGCTACTTCCCAGCGGATTCCCATGGCACCGACCACCCCGAAGGTGAAATAGGCGTTGAGGCCCATCCCCGGAGCGAGAGCAAACGGGTAGTTGGCCCACAAACCCATGAGCAAGGTAGCTACCGCCGAGGCGATCGCGGTAGCGAAGACGACGTCTGCGGCTGGTAGTCCGGCCTGAGAAAGTACCTGCGGATTGATGAAAAGTATGTAGGACAGGGTCAGGAAGGTCACCAGCCCCGCCCGCAGTTCGACCCCGATCGACGTTCGTTGGGCCCGGAGACCGAAGATCTGGTCCAGCAATTGCATCACTAATCGGCCTGATTGTAGCGCGGAGGATTGAAACGTTTTGGGGGTTTCGGGCGTCTATTAATAGAGAGACCCGGATATGTCCATGGCCATGGCAAGCGAGCCTCGGTACCCAAAGATCTGCGTCGAGATCGACAGCAAGAATCCGCTGGCACTGGTAGCCGCGGTGCGCGAGGCTCTGCGACTGGCCCACGTGCAGCGAACCGAGATCAGCGAGTTCTCCGACGAGGCCTTTGCGACCGACTCACCTCAAGAGGTCGCGGAGGTGTGCAAAGGATGGGTTCGCTTGGAATCGAAGCAGTTCAACTGAGCAGCGAGCCTACTGAACCCTCTGGTCCCCGACCACCCCTCGCACCGACAGCCCCTTCCCTTCGACCTCGACCTTGATCTCTTCCAGCTCTACCTCGCTGAGCTCACGATCGGTGGCGAAGGTGAGAATGTACTGACTGCGCAGTTCCTGGTTGATCCGGTCGTAGGCCTCGGACAGCTCCGAGAGCTCCGTGATGTAGAAGACCTGGCCGCCGGTGCCCTCGGTAATGCCCTCCAGATCCAATCGACGCAGATTGCGGCGCGCGTAGTGCACGCCAGCCAGCGAGACGATATACACGGGAACTCCCAACCGCTGGCCGTACTGGATGCAACGGCGCGGCCCGTAGCGACTCTTGACGTCATCCCCGTCCGTCAGAACGACCAGGGCCTTGCGACCCTGCCGCTCCTCGAACTGCAGCATCGAGAAGATGATGGCGTCGTACATGGCGGTGTAGCCATCGGGCTGGAACCTGTTGAAGGCCTTCAACAGGGTCATGAGATCGCCGGTGGTGTCCTGGGCCAGGCGGGGTTGGGTATCGAAGTCCACCAGAAAGGCGGCGTCACCGTCGGTCAGCGTATTGGCCACGAACTGGGCACCGGCCTTCTGGGTGTCTACCATCAACGGATACATGCTCTCGGAGGTGTCGATGATCACGCCCAAGGTGAGCGGCACATCTTCGGCGAAACCCAGCCGTTGAATCTCCATCTCCTGCCGACCGAGCCGGACGGTGAAGTCCTGCTGCTCGAGTCCCTCGACCGGTCTGTCGTCCTTGTCTGTGACGACCACGTGCAGCTCCACCAGGTTGACTTCCACCCTCTCCGAGATCGACCCCTCGCCGAGCAGCTGGGCATCGTCGATCCAGGTGCCGTCGGTGAGATAGGCCGCCACCCTGACAAAGGCCTGGGCCCCCGGGTCGGGTGTCGGCAGCTCGATCTTGAACGGCGGCTGCCGCTGCGTTTCGACCAGGGTCTCGTTCCAATAGAACTCGACCTTGTCGAGCTGCGACTCCGCGGGCACCCGAACCGCCGCCGTGACGTTCTGGATTCCACCGAGTGGATTGGAGATCTCGGTGATACGGACCTGAAAGCTGTCATCCCTGGGGTTGACCACGATCTCGTGGGAACCGAGCCGTGCCCCGTTGGCGGCGTAGGCCACCACCCCGATCCTGTGCATGTCGACCTCTGGTCCCAGATCGAGGCTGGCGGCAAACGGAGCCCGATCGTCGCGCGCCAACTCCTGGCCGTCCAGAAGGAAGGCCACCGCGTCGATGATCGGCGAGCTCACCAGCGTCTGAAATCGGGTGTTTCCCACCACCGGGCGACGCTTCGGAGGCAGAACCCGAATGACAGCCTGCTCGGTGGCCGTCGGCCGGTTGACGGCGCTCGGTGGGGTGCCCCTGGGCGCCGCTGGTGCCTCCCACACCGCGACCTTGCGGCCCTCGGTTGACAGACTCTGTTCGGCGAGCTCGAGGGGAGCCGAGCCCCAGAGGCCCGAGGTCAGGTCTTCCACCACCACCGCACCTGCGGCGAGGCTCTCGGTGACCAGCAGGCGATTCTTGTAGAGCCAGGTGTCGGCATCGGCCAGGTCCCCCGGGGACACCAGATCGTGCGCCGTGTCGGGGGGGCCGTCCGTCTGGATCAGCAGCAGCGAGATACGAAAAACGGCCTTCCCACGATCGATCCTGCCCAGATCGGTCATCACTTCCATGATTCCAGGAAAGCCGTCCTGACGGGGCGCCGCCTCGGCGTCCGGACGGATGATGCCGACGGTGGAGAGGGGACCCACCAGAAGGTCGGCCTCTTCCAAAGTCTGCAGGGTTCGGATCTCCGACAGTGTCAAGGGAGTGCCGACCGCAGCCCACTGTGGGGCCTGGAACTGCTCCCTGGCAGTCGAGTACTGGATCTCGATCGGACGGGGAGCACCATCGGGCACGCCGGTGATCTCCGCGCGCACGACCAGGGCCTGGGAGATCTGGTTCAGGACGGAGGCGAGACCCGCTTCATCGACGACCAGAGATCCGCCCGTGGAGTCGGCGAGAAACCGCAGGGTCTCATCACGACCAGGAAGCAGATCCGAGCCGGCAGATTCCAGGCCCAGGGGCACGACGGTCCATCCTGCCGCCGACAGGGTCGCACCGAGGCTGGCATGAGCCTGGGTGACCTGGGCGAGGATCTGGGGAGAGGAGTCGGTCTCGGCAGGGGAGTGCTGTCCGCTGAATACGGCTCCGAGGTCAAAACCGTCCTGAATGAGGATCAGACAGCTGGGCCCCTGTCTGGTTTGCCCCGAGAGCCAGCGCAGGAGCTCGAGACGGCTCTCCTGCAGAAGCTCTGCCTCCTCCTGGAGCGCCAGAAGTCGACTCTGCTCGTCCCGATCCGAATCGGCGAGGACCGCCTCCAGCTCGTCTCTGAGCGCCAGGATCTCGCCAGCTCCGTCGGCCAGGTCCTCGATCTCGAAGAGCGCCTCTCGAACACTCTCGGCATCGCGGCTGGCCTCGAGATAGGACTCCGTAAACGGGTCGGCAACGACCACCTCCACCGAGCCCAGCTCCACCAGTCGCTCAGCCGCCTCGCCGAGAATCCGGGTCGAGCCCGTGATGCCATCCGGTGTGGAGAGTCGTGGGTCGACATAGAGCACGAATCGCCACTGGTTGACCGGCCCTATCCCCGAGACGGTCTGCGGTCGACCATCGAAGACAACCGCCAGAGATCGTGGATCGATGGCTGCACTGTCGGACTGTGCCGAAGGCAACAGCACGAGCTCCTGGCCGGTTGTCAGGAGAGTCGAGGCGCCGGCTAGGGAAGCCGGCGGATTCCTCTGGGCCGACAACGGAGTGGTAGCCAGCTGAGCCGTGACCAGCCAGAGCATGGCTTGGAGAAGAAGACGATTCATTTTCTTGTTCTTTTCCGGGGAATCAGAGTAGAAAACTGAGCAACAGGATGGCCCCCAGGATCACCAGCACGATCAATTTGAACCTCTCGGCTGGCATCCCGAGGATCTGCTTCTCATCTCCAGCCGCTGGTTTGCCAGCCCCTTTCTTGGTCTCTTTCTTCTGCTTCTTTGGACCGGGCTTCTTGCCACCCGATCGGTCGGGCAACTCGGAGGGTCTCGGTCGCGGGAGGGGCTGAGGTGGCCGCGGCTTTCTCTTTGGCGGCGGCGGAGGCTCGGGTCCGAGCTCCTCGAGAGCCTTGGAGACTATGGTTTTGAGGATGGCGCCGCCAGCGCCTTCTACCAGGCGGAACTGGAGTCCGACGCCCGCAGGTCGCTGGGGCCCATCGGCCGCGGTGCGCATCCAAACCACTTCGGCAGTTCCGTGCACGGCTGCCGGCGGAGTGCCCAACTCGACCTTGTACTTGACGATTGAACCCACTGGGGGTTGATCGTCCATTTGGACGAACATCCCTCCCAGGGAGACGTTGGCCGTCAAGCCGCTCAGCGGCTCGCTGAAGGCATCGAGCTGCAGTGTCGCCGGTGCCTGAACCGGGGCGCGAGTGTTTTCGCGAAAGTCCGACGGTGAGCTCGAATCGTTGGACATTGTCGGGCGATGCTAGCAGAGCCAAGCACCCGCAGGCGCCCCTGGACTCTTGTATCGGGCGTCAATGGGCCGGGACTGGTAAAATAGGCCTTCTCCGACCTGAGCCCGGGTTTTTATGGAAGCCAAGTCCCCATCATCCCTGTCTCCGCCCGACGTGCCCGTGGACTCGGGTACCGAGGCCACAACGGGCCCGGGTAGCCGGTTTCATCGGCCGGTCAAGCCCTTGAAACCGCGTCAGGCCTCCGAGGTGCCCAACCGTTATCTGATCAAGGAGGACGAGCAGGGAGGGTACCTGACTTGCCTGGAGGCGCCCGAGTTGAAGGTCCGCGTGGATCCCTCCATGTCGGTGACCGCCAACGCCGCGCGCAAGGCCGACGAGGGAACGATCTTCCTGGATGGTGCGGCGCAGAGCGAGCCTTTTCTCGACCTCGAGCGCCGGATCTACAACTTGGATCACCATGAGGGCTGCGTTCGCCCTTTCACCCTGGCGACCTGCGAGCAGGCGTTGGTGCTGATGATGCGCGGGCTCGACATGCGGGAGAAGCCCTGGGAGGTGTACGCCAACGAGCCCGACCTGGATACGCTCATGGCCATTTGGGTATTACTCAACAGCATGCACCTGCAGGGTGAGACCTCACCCATCCGTGACGCGGTCATTCCACTGGTGCGTCTCGAAGGCGTGATCGACTCCCACGGCTTGGAGATGGCCGAGCTGACCGGTTTTCCGCCGGAGATGTTGGAAGAGACGCGTCGTCGGATCGATCGTCTGCACGAGACCGAGATGGCGCTCAAAGAGACCGGACAGTGGGATGAGATGGATCCGCTGGATTACGTCTCGGCCCAACTCCAGGCGCTGGACCGGATGATCTATCCGGCCGACTACTTCGAGGCGTTTCGCGGCATCGAGGAGTTGGCCAAGGTGGAGCTGATCGACAGCCGAATCGCGGTGGTCTGTCGTTGTGACTGCGGTATCTACGAGCTGGAGAAAGAGCTCAAGCGGCTCTACGGCCGGCGTCTGGGTGTCGTGGTTCTGGAGAAGGCAGGTGGCACCTACACCCTGCGGCAGGTGGATCCTTTTCTGCCGGTCAATCTCAAGGCCGCCTACCAGAAGCTCAACGTGCTGGATCCGGCCGTGGAGGGTGGTGGATCGGCGGATCGCTGGGGAGGGTCGGGCGATATCGGCGGCTCGCCGCGCAAGTCCGGCACCGCCCTGAGTCCGATGGACATTGCCGATGCTCTCCGTCTGGCCTATCGCCGGCCTTCGGCGTGGGATCGGGTCAAGTCGGTGGCGGTGGCCGTGGGTGTCAGTGCCGCGCCGATGCTGACGGCCTGGCTGGCGGTCTGGGGCCTGAACGATGGAGCCGTGGCCCAGTCGAGGCTGCTGATCGAGAACGCGGTGCTGTTCTTGGCGACGGCGTTGATCGTCGCCCTGGCTGCGTTTCTGGTCTTCGGACGTCGAGGCCGTTATCGACTCTACGGCTTTCAATGGCCCGAGGGATATCGATGGACCCTGGTGCTTCCCGCGGTCTTGTTGGGAGCCATCGCTGGTGGCGCCTGGCTCTCCTGGCCCATCAGCTTCGCGGGTCTGCTGCCCGGACCTCGGAGTCCAGCATCATGGTTGACATTGCTGGGTTTTCCCTTCCTCGCCGAGGTCCTGTTTCGCGGTCTGGCCCACGGCGTCATGGTCGAGACCTTCAGCGTACAGCACGCAGCGGGCCGCTGGTTTCTCTCTTGGCCGGTGGCCATCTCGGCGCTCCTCTATGCCCTTTGGACACTGCCCTTTCTGCCGTTTACCCTGGCGGGGGAGCTGTGGCCGCTGGCCTCCATCCTGTCGGTCCCTCTGGGAGCAGCGGTCGTGGGTGTGGGCCTGGGAATCGCTCGCGAACGCTCAGGGGGTCTACTTGCACCCCTGACCCTTCACTACCTGGCCGTTCTGGCGGTAGCCATCACTGGCGCCATCCTCCGCTGACCGGCGGACGGGACTCCAGTGAAGAGGTACCGGATCAACGAGATCTTCTACAGCATCCAGGGAGAAGGTGTGCGGGCGGGCTGTCCCAGCGTCTTTGTCCGCTTCTCCAAATGCAATCTGCTCTGCACAGTGGCCAGTCACGGTTTCGATTGTGATACGGACTTCGAATCCGGGACGGAAATGACCCTCGAGGAGCTGGTCGGCCAGGTCGAGGCCCTCTCTCGAGGCTGTCGCTGGATCGTTCTCACTGGCGGCGAGCCGGCTCTGCAGATCGATCAGGCTTTGATCGAGGCGTTCCACGCGGTCGGATTCAGATTGGCTATCGAAACCAACGGCACTCTGGAATTACCGAGTGGACTTGATTGGATCACTGTCAGCCCCAAGGTCTCCGAGGACCAACTGCAGCAGCTGCGCGCCGACGAAGTCAAATACGTGCGTGCCGTAGGACAAGGGATACCGGACACTGTCGTCGAGGCCGATCACTATCTGCTCTCTCCCGCCTTCGAGGGAGAGGAGCTTCAGGCCGGAGCTCTGGAGTGGTGCCTCGATCTGGTTCGCGTTCATCCGCAGTGGCGCATATCTGTACAACAACACAAAGGGTGGGGAGTCCGCTAGCGCGCGATGGTGGATGGCTACCTTTTCGGATAGCCTGCCGGGCTACCCCGATTGATGTTGGATTCCCCTCGGCTGATCGCTAGGGTTCGTGTATGCTCTCGCCGCCCATGAGGACCGCACGTCCAGCGCCATCACCCGGTCGGGTGCGCCGACTGCTGATCTCGGTATCGGCGACACTGCTGATCGCCTTTCTGACGGCGTTTCATGCGGTCCTCTTCTGGCAGCGAATCCTGGATCTGAGTCTCTTCGAGCCGGTACCGGCGCTGCGCTGGTTGGCCACGGTGGCCCTGCTCTACGGACTCTGGCGCCTTCACCGCAGAGGCGTCTCGCTCCTCAGAGGGCGAGGTGCGGTTGTTTTGTGGTTGCTGATCCTGCTCTTGCATGTCAGCTTTTGGGGACCGCTGGCCGAACCCACCACCGCGAGCGGTGGCTGGGCGGGCACCGGTCTGTTGCTGGCCCTACCCGCCCTACCCATCATTCTCGGGGCAATCTTCCCGACGATTCGCAAGCTACTGGCTAGGGTCTTTCTCCTCTCCCCGGCGAGTGGCTTGCCTGAGTCTGGCGTCATCACGGACAACCAGTCTCATTTGATTCGGGCCGGTGTTCTGCCTGCCCTGTCGTGCCGTCCGCCACCACCGGCGTACTCCCACTAACTCCACACAAAACCGCTTTGGCGTCAGGCCACCCAATGGGTGGAATCGCCAAACAGGCCTCGGCAGCGACGGGGGAGGATCGGGTCGGTAGCAATGCCTCTTCCTGTCGGATTGGAACCGATGTCCAACGCTTCAACGAGCCTGAATGAGAATCGGCAAACTTCGCATCAAGGTGCGAGTCTCTGCCGCTAAATAGGAAGAGAAGAGCGATGCATTTTCGAACCATGATCCTGATAGCAGTCTGCCTCGTCGCTGCGCTGGCGACCCCGACCGATGGTTGGGGGGTTCCCCAGAACGAAGAAGCGGTAGCCACTGAAGAGCAGATGGAGGAGGGCGCGGCTGAGGGCGAGAGCAGTGAGGCGTCCAAGAAGTCCTTCTTCGAATCGACGACCGTGACCGCTACCGGCGAACCGGTGGATGTCTTCGATATCGCCACCTCCGTGGCTGTCATCCCGGCGGAGGTGATCGAGCAGAAGATGCCCGAGAGCCCCGTCGATCTGTTCCGCGAGCAGCCGGGCGTCGACGTCAACGGCGTCGGCCCCAACCAACCCCGCCCCATCATCCGTGGTCAGCGGGGCCTGCGGGTGCTGTTCATGGAAAACGGCCTGCGGATGAACAACGCCCGCCGACAGACCGATTTCGGTGAGGCGTCCGGGCTGGTCGATCTGGACAACGTACAGACCATGGAGGTCGTTCGCGGCCCCGCTTCGGTCCTGTACGGCACCGACGCCATCGGCGGAGTGCTCAATCTGGTCACCAAGACCCCTGCCTACCGGGACGGCTCCTGGGTGGGTTTCGACCTCGGACTGCGGTATGCGACGGCTACCGAGCTGAACCGCATCAACGGCTTCCTGCAGGGCCGCCAGAACAAGTGGTCCTTCAATCTCGGCGCCACCGTTCGCGAGACCGAGGCCTACTTTGCGCCGTCGGGATCCTTTGGGGACATCACGTTCGAGGAGAAGGCCTTGGTCAACGACACGGGAATCAAGGACGACTCCATCTTTGGTTTCCTCGGCTACGACATCACCGACAGCCAGGAGCTCTCCCTGCGCTTCAACCGCTACCGGGCCGACCAGACCGGCTTCGGTTGGGTGGATCCGCTGCTGCTGGGCGAGCTGGACAAGGTGCAGATCCTCTATCCGTTCCAGAACTTCGATCGGGCCACGTTGAACTACCGGGCGTCGGCTTTCCAGAACGTGCTGTTCAATACGGTCAATGCCAACCTCATGTACCAGAAGAACGAACGAGAGTTGTCGAACAGTATCGACGCCTACACCCCTTTCGGAGGTCCTACCTTCTTCCAGGTATCCATCAACACGCAGAATCTGACCGATCTCGACACTACGGGTCTGCGGGGTGAGTTCAGCAAGGTGCTCAACGACAAGCACCTTCTCACGTACGGCGGGGAGTACTACGGTGATGACTCGCTCAACACCGACTTCAGCCTGACCCAGGGCTTCATCTCCTTCCAATTCGATCCCAGCCAGCCGCCGCAGCCCGGGGGCCCGCCGATCTTCTCGGTGGAGGACGACATCGCCAACACCCCGAACGCGGAGAACACCAACTGGGGCATCTTCGTCCAGGACCAGTTCCTGATCGGCAGCCGCTTGTCTGGCACCATCGGATTGCGCTACTCCGCCGGCGACACCAAGGCCAAGGAGACTCCCGGGATCCCGACCCTGCCGGCGGACTTCAGCGATAGCCAGACGGTCGGTGCTCTCAATCTGGTCTATCAGGCCACGTCGAACTTGAATATCTTCGGCACCTACGGCACCGCCTTTCGGATGCCCAACATCGTCGAGCGTCTCTTCAGTGGCGTCACCCCTGAGGGTTCCGGATTTCAGCTGCTCAACCCGAACCTGGAATCCGAGACCAGCCAGAATTTCGATCTGGGTCTCAAATACCGGCGTCGCAATGCCATCTTCGAGATCGTCTACTTCCGCAACGAGATCGATGACGGCATCACCCAGTACTTCCTGAGCGATGAAGAGATCGCCATGCTGCCCGACGACATCAAGGACCTGCTCGAGATGCTGGGCACCGACTTCGTCGTGCAACAGCGCAATATCGATCAGGTCATCTTCAAGGGGATCGAGACCCTGGTGGGCTATCGCTTCAACAACGGGGTCTCGCTGGGTGCCAACTACACCTATTTCGACCCCGAGTTCATCGACAGCGACAACCCGCCGACCGGCAACACCTACTCGGACAAGTTCAACTTCAACGTCCGCTACGACCAGCCGCGTGGGCGGTTCTGGGCGGAGTATCGAGTGCGGATCAACGGCGAAGCCGACACGGTGTCGGATCCCGATCAGCCGATTCCCTCCATCGGATTGAAGTTGCCCTCGTTCCAGATTCACACCCTGGCCGGTGGAGTGACTCTCTTCCCGCAGGCGAGAATCAAGCACATATTCGGCATCGTCATCGACAACTTTACCGACGAGCTCTATTCCGAGGCGTCGAACTCGTCCTTCTTCCGGCCACAGCCGGAGATCAACGTCAGCCTGTCCTATCGTCTGAAGATGTAGCTGGCGTACAGCGATCCAATCAGCATGGAGTCTTTGCGGCCGGCCTTCGGGCCGGCCGTTTCTTTGGCATTGCTCACTGCTTCACTGTTTCCTCAACCCATCCAATGATTCGGCTTCATCAGACCGGGATCGAGGCCGGCGATCTCACGCAGGGCCGCCTGGGTGTAGCGCTCGGCCATGATTCCCCGCCATTGGGCCTTGAAATCGGTGTTGTCCATCGGGGTGGCCAGCTGCCGTGCCCTGTTGGCGACAACTCCGATGGTCTCCTCGGTGAGAGGCTGGCCGATCAACATCTCTTCCAGATCGGCTACCGGTAGTGGTTGAGAGCCGACGGCTCCGAGGTAGATCGAGGCGCGTCGGATCTGTTGCCGGTCATCGAACCAGATCGCGGCTGCCACGGAAAGGACGGCGAAGTCGATCGAGCCGCGACGGCGCAGCTTCCAGAAGCTCGATCGGCAGTGCTCGACATCGCTCGACCCGGGAACGACCACCTCGGTCAAGATCTCCTCGGGACGTTTGGCCAGATAGTCGATCCCGTCGTCGAGAAAGAGCTCCGCCACCGGCAGCGAGCGGCATCCGGTCTTCGAATCGAGTCTGACCAAAGCGCCCAGGGCGGCGAGGATCGGGGCACTGTCGGAGGCCGTGTGTGCCCAGCAACGCGGGGAGCTCGGAGCGACCCAACAGATGGTCCCGGCCTCCTTCATGCAGTAGTCGATGGAGCGGCGCCAACCTTCGGTCTGGTTGTAGTAGGTGCAGCGTGTGTCGAGACAGAGATTGCCGCCGAGGGTTCCCATGTTTCGTAGCGGCGGGGAAGAGATCGAGCCGACAGCCCGGGCAAGGGCCGGAAACCGGCGGCGAATCTCGGCGTTCTGGTGGAGCGAGCCGAGACTCGTGGTGCCCCCGATCCGCAGGTCTGGGCCATCTTCGTGTCGGGAGATTCCTCGCAGCTCGGGGATCGCCATCAGACTGATCACCGTGTCGGCATTCTGGTGGCGACGCTTCATGTTGGGCCAGAGATCGGTGCCGCCGGCCACCAGCCGGGTGCCGGGTCCCAGGTCCGACAGCATGGTGGAGGCCTCCTCCACGTTGGTGGGGCGGCGATAGTCGAAGCTCGGTAGTCTCAGCATGCTGGATTCCTCTACCTGGTAGTCAGGTCCGCAGTCTTCTCCCGCAAAGCCTCTTCGCGAGTGGTCATCGTGCCGCTGGCACCCCTCATCCTGGAGCGGCTTCGGTCCTTGGGGTCGTTGGTGGCCGTACCATCACCGCCCTCCGCGGGAGTCGGCACCTCGAGAGTGTCGCCAAAGTCGATCTCCGGGAAACTCCGAGGTCCGAATCGAGGCTCTTCGCCCTTCTCGCGGGCCTGCAAAGCCGCGACAACCATGTGAGGCTCGATCGGTACCTGATCGATGCGCACCCCGACAGCGTCGTAGAGAGCGTTGGCCAGGGCTGGGGCCATGGGAAGAAGCGGCCCTTGTCCGACCTCCTTGGCTCCGAACGGCCCCTCGGGATCCGGCTCCTCGATCAGGTAGGAGGTCACCGGTGGCATCTCGAAGAAGGTCGGACTCTTGTACTCCAGCACGGATGGCATTTTGTGGACCAGAGCGCTGGACAGGTGCTTGGGTAGCCTGCGGAAGGCCTGGTCCTCCATCATCGCCTCTCCCAATCCCATGTAGACCGAGCCTTCGATCTGACCGAGTACCAGAACCGGATTGAGCGCCCGGCCGATGTCGTGCGCGATCCACACGTGGACCGGTCGGTAGAGGCCGGTCAGAGCGTCCACTTCGACCTCGACGACAGCTGCGGTGTAGGAGTAGGTCGGCGAGGGCCCGACGCCGGCACCTCGATAGCGCCCCGGCGAGCGCGGGGGCGTGTAGGACCCCACCGTTCCCAGGGTACCGAACTTGGCTTCGGCGGTGATCACGGCCTCCTGAAAGGTCAGCCCGTGATCGGGGTTCTGGGAGTCGAAGACCCGGCCACTGGCGAAAACCAGCCGAGCGGCGTCGATCTCGAACCGATCGGCAACCGCTTCGGCCACCAGATCTCGGGCTCGTTCTGCCGCCTGAACCGTGGCGTTGCCGGCCATCAGGGTGACCCGCGAGGAGTAGCTCCCCAGATCGACCGGCGTCAGATCGGTGTCGGCCACACAGAGGCGGATGTCCTTGAGATCGACTCCCAGGATCTCGGCGACCAGAGCGGCCACCACCGAATCCGAGCCTTGACCGATCTCGGTCTCACCACAAAAGACCGCCACGCAACCCGAGCGATCCAGTTGAATCTGCACGCCGGACTGGGGCATGTGATTCCAGTAGATCGGCAGACCAGCGCCACACATGTAGGCGCCGCAAGCCAGGCCCAGACCGCGGCCATGAGGCAGGCGTCCGTAGCGTTGCCGCCAGCCACTGCCTTCGACCACCGCCTCGATGCACCGCTCGAGCCCGGTGGTTCCCAGCTTCAGCCAGTTGGCGGTGGTGGAGTGAGCGGCGGCCAGGTTCTCGAGCCTCACCTCGGCCGGATCGAGCTCCAGGGCAGCCGCCGCCTTGTCGATCTGCACTTCCAGGGCAAAGCGCGGTTGCGGTGTGCCATGCCCTCGCTTGGGACCGCACGGTGGTTTGTTGGTGAAGAACCGGGCGCCGTCGAAGCGATAGTGGGGCAGCTCGTAGGTGGTGGTCTGCAGGGCTCCGGTGTAATAGGTGGAGGCCACTCCGTAGCTGCCGTAGGCACCACCGTCCAGGGCGGTCTGCAAATGTTGGCCTGTGATCGCACCGTTCTCGTCGAAGCCGGTGCGCAGTCGCATCAGAACCGGATGCCGCCCGCGGTGGCAGTAGAAGACCTCCTCACGATCCAGAGTGATCTTGACGGGACGACCCAGCTTCAGGGCCATCTTGGCAGCGACGATCTCGTGATTGAACGGGTCACTCTTGCCGCCGAAGCCGCCGCCATTCGTACAGGCCACGACGCGAATGCGGGACGCTGGCAAGCCGAGGACTCGGGTCAGGGCCCGATGAACATAGTGGGGGGTCTGGGTGGAGGAGTACAGGGTGAGCCGGTCCTCGTCTTCCGGTACCGCCACACAGGCGTGTTGCTCGAGGGCCAGATGGTTGCTGCCCGAGTAGAGAAAAGTATCTTCCAGGGTCAATGCCGCCGCCGAGAGACCTGCCTCGGGGTCGCCGAAACGCAGCGAAACCCGCTTGTGGATGTTGCCTTCGACCCCATAGTCGTGGATCCTCGGCTCCTCATTGGCCAGGGCGTCTTCAACGCCGGCGATCGTCTGCAGAGGCTCGATGTCCACCTCGACCTCGAGAGAGGCTTCGTAGGCAGCCTCTTCGGAGACGGCGGCGACGGCGGCGACCGGATCGCCGACGAACCGGACCCGATCGGGACAGAGAGCGTGCTCGTCTTGTGAGACCGGCAGAATGCCGAAGGTTTCGGGCATGTCGGCACCGGTCAGCTCTCCGAGATAGCCGGGGTGTCGACGGGCGCGGGTGAAGTCGATGGAACGAATCCTGCCGTGCGGATGGCTGGATCGCACCAGCCGGACCCAACACATGCGGGGAAACGACAGATCGTCGGCGAAGCGGCTGGCGCCGGTGACCTTGGCGCGACCGTCGACGCGACGGAAAGGTGTGCCGAGGAGACTGGTTTTCTGGTCTGGCATGGCTGATTCCCCCTAACGGCTGCCGTCGGCGGGCTCGGTGCCGAATTGGATTTCCTTTGGAATCTGAGCCTCGGGATCCTCGGTCTTCAGGCAGACCCACTGCACGGCCTGCAAGATCTTGTGGTAGCCGGTACAACGGCACAGGTTGCCAGAAAGGGCCTCGCGCACTTCCTCGGAGTCGGCCTGCGGATTGGCTTGCAGGAGGGCTTTGGCGGTCATCAGGATCCCGGGTGTGCAGTAGCCGCATTGCGCCGCGCCGAGATCGGCAAAAGCCGCCTGCAGAGGATGGAGTTGGTTGTCGATCTGCAGACCCTCGACGGTCTCGATCTCGGCCCGATCCAGATCGGCTGCCAAGAGCAGACAGGAGAGGACCGGCTCGCCGTCGACGAGCACGGTGCAGGTGCCGCACTCTCCCAGCTCGCATCCGTGTTTGGTGCCGGTGAGATCGAGCCTCTCCCTGAGGACCTCCAACAGCGTGTGATGCGTCGGAAAAGTGACGGTCCGACTCTCGCCGTTGACCTTCAGTTCCAGGGTTGTCCAGTGCTCTCCCATCATGTGCTCCCCTTCATCGATTCTCGATCGGTGTCTGGCGAGCCCTCGAGCGCCGTCAAGGTCGTCTGGCGATCTTCGGCCAGCAGGCCTCGGATCACGAGGACGGCGATCTCGCTGCCGATCTGTCGACTGGTCTGTCGGCCCCGTGGCTGGAACCATTTCACCGTCCAGTTGATCGCTCCCAGAATCGCTCTGGACGTGACCGCCGGGTCGGCGGCGCGGAAGAGCTCGGACTCGATCCCCTCCTCGATCAGCCGCTGCAGGATCGACTCATAGCGGTTTCTTTGCCTGACGATCCGCCTCTTCCAGGGGTCATCCAGCGCCTCCACCTCCAGGTGGGCCAGGGAACCCGGCATCTCGTCGTTGAGCAGCACGACATGACCGACGATGAGCCTGAAGAGCTCTTCGTCGGCCGGCAGGCTCTGCTGGCGGACATCCTCGGCCAGGGCCATCAGGGCCGACAGGGTCTCCTGCTGGCAATAGGCCAGGAGCTGCTGCTTGTTCTGGAAGTAGTAGTAGAGGTTCCCCACATGCATACCGGACTCGTCGGCGATTTCGCGCATGCCGGTGGCGTGGAGGCCCCGGCGACGAAAGACCCGCGAGGCGGCTTCGAGAATCTCCTTCTGTCGGCGTTCGGCCTTGGAGTCCGGGATAGGGCGGCGGCTCTCAGAAATTTGAACCATCGTTCAAATTCTGGCGCAAAGAAGCCCGGGCAGTCAAGCGACGGCCCGGGTCAGGTAGAAATGCTAATGGATTAGAGCGTCGAGTGGTCGATGCCCCTGTCGAGCGAGCCGGACACGTCGGCGACCACGTCCTCGGACGCCACCCATTTGCCATCGACGAAATCGCGGAGCTTCTCGCGGGAGGTCTGTGGCAGGTGAACGAACTCGACTCCCATTCCAGCGATCTCCTCACGATCAGGATCGGTGTGGCGGACGACCCGCACCTTGCCGTCGATGGGGCGAGGATCACCGGGAAGATAGAAGCTGACATCCATCTCGGTCTCGAGCGGCATGAGCCTCGTAGTGTGAATCATGAGGCCGGTCTCTGAGACGTTGGAGGTCTGGCAGATCCGCATCAGTTTGCCCGCGCCGAGCTTGGCCTCGAACTGGACCATGAGCCGACTGGCCTTGCGATCCGCCACCGAAGTCAGACTGCCGGCCAGGGCGCTGTGCAGAAACTGCGCGGAGGATTGCTGGGGCACCACCTTGACGCGGTCGTCGTCGGCGGTGTGCTGGTTCACCCCGGCGATCTGATCCTCACTGGTGATCAGCAGAATCTGGGTGTCGGCGCTCGGTAGAGTCGGCGCCTGCAGGATGCCCAGAAAGTCGACGATACTGAGGTCCGGCAAGGGATACTCAGCCACGATCAGGTCGTAGACGACGTTGGTCGCCAAGATCAGGCTACTGGTAGCGTTGGCAGACCGGCTGACCTCGATCGAGTCGCGTTTGAGGATGGGCTCGAGCTTGAGATAGAGCTGCTCGTGCGGAACAATGACGAGAACTTTCTTCTTCTGCTCCATGGATCGGAACCCTCTTTCTCGAATCCACAAATTGACTTCGTGCAACGGTATTGTGGGTCCATGCAGCCGCAGGTCGCAGTGAACTTATTCACAAACAGCGATGGAGAGTCACCATGAGGATCGCCCAGATCGACGCCTTCACCGATCGCCCCTTCCGAGGCAACCCGGCCGCCGTCTGCTTGCTCTCCACCTTTCCCGAGGCTCGGGAGATGCAGATCCTGGCCCGCGAGATGAACCTCTCCGAGACCGCCTTTCTGAAGCCCGGCGAAGAGGGCTTCGATCTGCGTTGGTTCACCCCGACAGTGGAAGTGGATCTCTGTGGCCACGCCACCCTGGCCAGCGCCCATTTCCTCTGGGAGTCGGGGGTACTCGGTAGCGAGGAAGAGGCCCGGTTTCACACCCGCTCGGGTCTGTTGACCGCCAGTCGCCGCGACTCGTGGATCGAGATGGACTTCCCGGCCCAACCACCGACGGCGGCGGAGCCGCCCGCCGGGCTGCTGCAAGCCCTCGGGATCAGCCCGATCTACGTCGGCCGCAACCAGGCCGACTGGCTCGTCGAAGTATCCACCCCAGAAGAGGTGGCGGAGCTCCAACCGGATATGGGTCGAATGAGTGAGGTCTGCACCCGAGGCGTGATGGTCACCAGCGTCTCGGAGTCCGAATCCTTCCACTTCGTTTCGCGCTTTTTCGCCCCCGGGGTGGGGGTGCCCGAAGATCCGGTCACCGGCTCGGCCCATTGCTGTCTCGGCCCATACTGGGGAGAGAAGCTGGAACGAACCGAGATGAACGCGCTGCAGGCCTCGGAGCGCGGTGGCGTCGTCCGCGTCCAGTTGCGTGGTGATCGGGTCCTGCTGGCTGGGCAGGCGATCACCGTATTGCGCGGTGAGCTCACCGTCCCCTGGCCCGAGACCGACTGATCAGGTCTTCAGTTGGCGGCAGGCAGGCGCGGTTTCCAGTTGGCATTCGGAGGCCGATAGTAGGCCATCAGGATCGCCCTCCTGCCGCGCTCGGTGGAGCGGTTCTCAAAGAGCCCGTAGACGATGGTGGCGCTGGGACCTCGCTCGACCCGGGCACTCCCCAGCCACACGGCGTCGCCGATCGGGCACGTCTGGCCTGGCGCGCAGGCTCCGCCGTTCTCCTGATCCATCGCCCCGATACGCAGTCGCGAAAAGCGGACCGCCTTGGGAAGAACGAGACCGACAATCTGGCAGGGGCTGCTACCTCCGATGTAAGGGGCGAGAGCGCCCTCGAAGGGAGCGGCTAGATCCGGCTCCACCCGGCGTAGCGCATCCTGGGCGCTGCCGTTGCCAAGCGGACCGATGAATCCGTCCAACTCGAGCTGAATCGACGTCGACAGTCCCTGCATGGCTGCCTGGGCCACTGCCAGCACGTCCGGGCCACAGGAGGAGGATCCGCTGGCAGCTGCTGCCGGAGCGGCCACGCTGACCTGGAGAGTCCATTCGGCCGATTCACAGTCCTGGCAGGTGCCGTCGCGGTGTGAGCCGATCTGAGCTCCAGGGTCCGTTGGCGGCGGCAGAGCGGCCACCGCGGTGGCGGGTGCTTCGGCGAGGGTCGGTGCCGGGGCAGGGGCGCTCGGGGTCTCGGCCGGCACCTCGGAGGGCTCGACAGCCTGTGGCTGGGCTTGCGGCGTCGGCAGAGTGGGTGGGGGAGTCGCTTGTTCCGGCGTCGGGATCTCGGCCTGGGTCTCCTGGGCTTCGATCGCTGTTTCCACCACCTCCTCAGCAGTCGGAGCCGGGACCGGTTCGGGTGCGGGTACGGGCGTGGTCGCCGGTGTCTCGGGAGCGGCGACCGCGGTCTCGACCACGGTTTCCGTCACCGGCTGTTCGGGAGCGGGTGTCGGTGTAGTGGCCGCCGGCTCAGCGGTCTCAGGGGCCAATTCGGCCACCGGTTCAGCTGCCGCGAGATCGGTTTCCGGCTCATCCTGCGGCAGGCTGGCAACCTCTGCACCGGTCTCGATCTCGGGCTCGACCTCGGCGACTACGGGCTCGGGAATGGGCTTCGTCGCGGGCTCCTCACGGGGCTCCTCGGCAGTCGCGATGACCGGTGGCTGCGCAACCATCGGCGCCTCGGGCTCGACGGTCGGTTCTGGGGTCGGAGTCGGTGCTGCTGGTTCGGTCTCGGCTCGGGTGGTCGGCTGCGGTTCTGCCGGCTCTTCCGTTGGCATCAGCTCGGCTTCCTGCGGCTCGGCTTCGGTCGGCAAATCGGATTCGGCCTCGGCTATCGCTGCAGGGACGGGTTCTGCGACGGGTGGCGTATCGACGGCACTGGAGGGTTCGGGCGCGACGGGTTGCGGGGAATCGACTTCCGATGCGGCAGAGGTCTGTACCGACTCGGCTGATGGCGTCGGCTGCGGCTCGGGGACCGCGGCTGTGGGAGGTTCGATCTCATCCGGCGCTACGGCCTCCGCTGGCGCCTTGGCGATCCAATCGTCCTCAGCCTTCTTGGGCGGTGCCGCGGCCGGAGGAGTCTCGATCTCTGCCGGTGTTGGGGCTTCCGCGGGAGCCTTGGCGATCCAATCGTCCTCGCTCTCCCGTGCTGCGGCCGGTGACTCCTCTGGCGGGGCAACCTCCGAGGGTCGGCGGGCTTCGAGGACGGGGCTCGCGGGCTGCCCTTCCGCCTTACCGAACTTGACTTTCACCGGGGTCAAGGAGCGACCACCAGCTTCGAGAAAGGAAGCGCTGACCAGGGGTTTCTTGCCCCGGCGGACTTCCAGCATGGCGATGAACGACAGATAGTCGGGATGGCTGACTTCGACCTGCCAGGGTCCCGGAGCGAGGTTGGTCAGCACCGCCCGACCCTTGCTGTCGGTGGCCACCACATCGGGGCCCATCTCGCCGGGAATCCCCAGAAATGTGAAGACCACTCGGGCCTCTGAGACCGCCTTGCCCTTGGAGTCCTTGACCTCAACCGACACGGCTTGACTGCCGCTCCAGGTCTGGGCCGTCAGTCCAGACGTCGAAAGGACCAGAAGAATCGCCAGCCACTTGATCCTCTGCTTCATACCTTCCCCCTTTTAGCCTGCCGGCAGCGTTCGGTCGACTCTCGGGTGCCCCTCGTCACTCGTTGAGTCTACGGCTCTGCAGACATAGCGGCTTGGGCAGCTTACCCTCCGCCGTCTGCGGCGACAAGTCGGTCGGAGGGCGAAACCCAACCGCTGCAAGCACCGTAGGGTTGGACGAGCGGAGGAGGGTAGAACGATGAACGAGCTGGCCGTGCCCATGTCCCGAGACTGGCCGCGGGCGATTGTGGCGGTCGTCTGGGATCCCAGGACCTACCTCAACATTCTGTACCTGCTGCTCTCCTTGCCGCTGGGGATCTTCTACTTCGTTTTTCTGGTCAGTGGGTTCGCTGTCGGACTCGGCCTGGCCATCGTCTGGGTTGGACTACCGATCCTTCTGCTGATGGTTCTGGCGGTCTATGGGCTGACGGGCTTCGAGCGGCGACTGGCCATCCACCTTCTGGGTCAGAAGGTCGTACCGCTGCGCGACGTGCTGCCGCAGGAATCGGCCTGGGATTGGCTCAAAGGGGTGCTGACGACTCCAGCCACCTGGAAAGGTCTGTTCTTTCTGCTGCTGAAGCTGCCACTGGGGATCGTCAGCTTCACCGCCACCGTGACCCTTCTTTCCCTGTCTCTCGCTCTCCTTCTGTCCCCGGTCCTGGTGCTCTCAGGGGGGGTGGTGGACTTCGGATTCTGGGTCGGTGACACCTTTCTGGAGTCAATCCTCTGCTCGATTCTCGGGGTATTCGTTCATCTGATCGCGCTGCATATCCTCAATGGTGTGGCCTGGGTCTGGGGTTGGCTTTCGCGGGTGCTTCTCGGCAAGGAGCTCCCCACGACCTCCTGATACCATTGGCCGAATTCGAGGAGGAGTGCATGAGTCGGCTAAAGGCGATGGAGGAGTACGGCCAGGCGATCTGGTTCGACTACATTCGACGTGACATTCTGCAGGACGGCACCCTCGCCCGGATGATCGCTGAGGATGGTGTCAGCGGTTTGACGAGCAATCCGGCGATCTTCGAGCAGGCGATCGGCGGCAGTGATCTCTACGACGAAGCGATTCGCGTGGCGTTGCGAGACGCGGGCGATCTGGCGGTGGAGACGCTCTACGAGGAGCTGGCCATTCAGGATATCCAGAGAGCGGCGGACCTTCTAGACGGTACCTTCGTCGAAACGGACGGTCGGGACGGCTATGTGAGTCTCGAGGTTTCTCCTCATCTTGCCCGGGATACCGCGGGTTCGATCGAGGAGGCGCGTCGACTCTGGAACCGGGTCGATCGGCAGAACCTGATGATCAAGATCCCCGCCACGACGGAAGGCATTCCAGCCGTCGAGGAATTGCTGAGTGAGGGCATCAATGTCAACGTGACCCTGATGTTCTCGTTGGCCCACTACGAAGCAGTGGCGCAGGCCTACCTGCGGGCCGTGGCGAGGTGTTCTCAGCCGGAGCGTCTGGCCTCGGTGGCTTCGTTCTTCGTCAGTCGTGTCGACGGCAAGGTGGACCAGCAGCTCGAAGACCTGGGCTCGGAGGAAGCCAGGGACCTGCTCGGCAAGATCGCCATCGCCAACTCCAAGGTCACCTACCGGCGCTACCAGGAGCTCTTCTGCGGTCCCGAATTCCAGGCGTTGCGAGACGATGGTGTGCGGCCCCAGCGGGTGCTCTGGGCCTCGACCAGCACCAAGAACCCCGCCTACCGTGATGTGATCTACGTCGAAGAGCTCATCGGCCCCGAGACGGTCAACACCGTGCCTCCCCAGACCCTGGAGGCCTTTCGGGACCATGGACAGGTCCAGTCGACCCTGATGGTGGGCGTCGACGAGGCCGTTGGTCAATTGGCGGCGCTGGCGGAGATGGGAATCGACCTGGATGCCACCACCGAAGACCTGCAGAGAGAAGGAGTGGAGAAGTTCGCCCAGCCGTACGACGCCCTCTTGGCGAGCCTCGAGGCCAAACGAGAAGCTCTGCTGACGGCGCCTGGGCCGGCCGGTGTGAACACCGAGTAGCGAACCCATGAGCTCGCGGAGTCCATTTGGTGGCCCCCGACAAGGGGGGTTCGGAGGGGGTCTCACAGGACCGGTGCCCACCGACCTGTGGGTGCTCCTGGGGGTGATTCTGTTCACCCTGACTCTCGGTTCGTTCGAGGCGACCCGGTCCGTCACGGAGTGGCTGCGGCTCACCCCCCTGGTCTGGATGAAGGGATTCGTCTGGCAGTTGGTGACCTATCCCTTCATCAGTGTCGGCGCCACCAGCCCGATCTGGTTCCTGATCGAGATGGTGATCCTCTTTCTCTTTGGACGCGACGTGCTGACCAAGTTGGGCCGACGTCAGTTCTGGAAGCTGCTGATCTCGGCTGCCGGTGTCGCGGGTGTGCTCGCTGTCCTGGTCGGGATCGTCATCCACCTGGTGGCCGGTCCGGCCAGTCTGCAGTCGGCTTTTGTGCTCATGCAGGGGCAGCGCATGATCGTCACTATTCTGATCGCGGCCTTTGCCACGATGAATCGCAACGCCACGATCCTGCTGTTCTTCGTGCTGCCCATCCAGGCTCGGTGGTTCCTCTTGCTGGAGATCGTTTTCGCGTTTCTCGCCTTCCTGGGCACTCACGACCTGGCCGGGTTTCTCGGGATCTGCGCCGCGGTCGGCTTCACCTTCGGCTCTCTTACCGGCTGGCGAACCCAGGGCTGGTGGCTGCAGACCCGCCTGCGGTTCGAGCAGCAGTGGCTGAAGATACGACTGGCGTGGATGAGGCGACGACGGGGCATGCACGTGATCAAAGGCGACAAGCGCGACGACGACCCCTGGCTTCACTGAGCCGAGCCGGGGAATACCGGGCCGCTCCGCCGGCGTTTCCTACTGTGAGCTCTCGAGCGGCACCAGATCACCTCGATCGTCCGTGGGTCTGAAAGTCGCAGTGGCCGCGGGCCCGCCGCTCTCCTGTCAACAAGTAAGAGGTATCGGAATCGCATGTCAGACACTCTCACGCTTCCTGTGTTGCCACTTCGAGACACCGTGGTCTTCCCCGGCGTCACCACCCCGATAGGCGCCGGCCGACCGGGAACCCTGCGGGCCATTCAGGCGGCTTCTGCAAGTGAAAACAAGATGGTCTTCGCGGTCTCGCAGCGCGAGAACCGCGAAAAGGTCAGCGCCGACAGGCTCTACACGATCGGCACGATTGCCAGGATCGGCCAGCTACAGCGGGTGACTGGTGGTGTGCAGTTTCTCCTGCACGGCGAAGAACGAGGTATCGCTCTACGAATCAGCGAGACCAACAACGGTTATCTAGAGGCGGTCGTGCGGGCGGCCGAGGAGATGCCCAACACGGATCAGGCCGATGCGGCCTACGAGGCCCTGCAACGGGAGGTCCGCGAGCGGGCGGTGGAGCTGGGCCAGAAAGCCGGGTTTCCGGAAGAGGTCGTCAAGCAGGTTGTGGATAGTGCGGCGGAACCCGGTCGGCTCGCCGACCTGGTGGCGGCCTATCTGGAGATTGGCCACGACGAGCGTCAGTCCCTGCTCGAAACCCTGTCGGTGGAAGAGCGGCTGCGGCAGGTCCTGCTCCATGTTCAACGTCAGATCGGAGTCCTGGACGCCCAGCAGGACATCAAGTCGAAGGTTCAACGGGAGCTGGGAGATCGACAGCGCGAGATGGTCCTGCGCGAGCAGCTGAAGGCGATCCAGGAAGAGCTGGGAGACATGGAGGAGGGTGGAGACTCTGGTCTAAAAGAGCTCAAGGAGCGCATCGCCGGGCTGGATCTCTCCGCCGAGGCCCGCAAGGAGGTGGACCGCGAGCTCGATCGACTCGGTCGGATGAATCGGGAATCGATGGAATACCAGGTCATCCGGACGTATCTCGAGACAGTGGCCGAGCTGCCCTGGAACGAGCGCAGCGATGACGATCTGGATCTCAAACGGTCCGCCGAGGTCCTGGATGAGGACCACTACGGTCTGCAGGATGTCAAGGATCGAGTGCTGGAGTTCCTGGCCGTGCGACAGCTCCAGGCGGCCAAGGGAGATGCGGCGGAGATCCTGGAAGATGCCGACGATCCCGCCGAAGCCATAGAAGACGCACTGGCGGAAACCAGCCTCGGCAACGAGGACGACCGCAGCGCCAGGGGTCCCATCCTGCTGTTCGTCGGACCTCCGGGTGTGGGCAAGACCTCCATCGCCAAGTCCATCGCCAGAGCGATGGGCCGCGAGTACGTGCGTATCTCCCTGGGCGGTGCCCGTGACGAGGCGGACATCCGTGGACACCGACGGACCTACGTCGGTGCCATGCCGGGCCGCATCCTCAAAGGAATGAAGCAGGCCGGTACCAAGAACCCGGTGTTTCTGCTCGACGAGGTCGACAAGCTGGGCGTCTCCTATCAGGGCGATCCGGCCAGCGCGTTGCTCGAGGTGTTGGATCCGGCCCAGAACGACAGCTTCGTCGATCACTACCTGGGGGTGCCCTTCGATCTGTCGGAGGTGCTCTTCATCACCACCGCCAATTTCCTGCAGAACCTGCCAGGGCCGCTGCTGGATCGGATGGAGATCGTCGAGTTCAGCGGCTACACCGAGCAGGAGAAGCTGGAGATCGCTCGTCGATACCTGGTGCCACGCCAGATCCGGGAAAACGCCCTGGAGGCCGAGCAGATCTCAATGACCGATGGCGCTCTGTCGACACTGATCACCTCCTACACCCGGGAGTCCGGGGTTCGCCAGCTCGAACGCGAGATCGGCCGCCTCTCCCGCAAGGTGGCGCGCAAGATCGCCGCCGAGGAAGAGACCTCGGTGGCGGTCGAGGCCGAGACGGTTCCCGAGCTGCTCGGCAGGCCAAAGCTCCACCCTGAGAAGAAGGCCCGTGAAGATCAGGTCGGAGTGGCCACCGGGATGTTCTATACCCCTGTGGGCGGCGACATCATGTTCGTCGAAGTCAGCACCATGCGCGGCAAGGGGGAATTAGTCCTCACCGGGCAGCTGGGCGACGTGATGAAGGAGTCTGCCAGGGCTGCCTGGAGCTATGCTCGCTCCCATGCCACCGAGTTGGGGATTCCGCCGGATATCTTCGCAGCCAGTGATGCCCATATCCACTGTCCCGCCGGGGCTATACCCAAGGATGGTCCGTCGGCCGGAGTGACGATGGCCACGGCGCTGGTGTCGGCGTTGTCCGGGCGACCGGCGAGGCACGATATCGCCATGACCGGAGAGATCACCCTCTCGGGGCGTGTGCTGCCCATCGGTGGGGTGAAGGAAAAGGTCCTGGGTGCGGTTCGCGCCGGGATTCACACCATCATCCTGCCCTCGGAGAACGTTGCAGATCTGGAGGATCTACCCGCCGATGTCCGGGAGAGTCTCGAAGTGGTGTCGGTGGACGAATTGGGAGAGGTCCTGGCCCCGGCCATTCGCGGCGGCTCGTTCGAGGATGGCAAGCTGCTGTTCACCGAGACGGAGGTGGAGACCCAGTCTCCCCGAACCGGCCCTCTACCGCACTGATCTGGCACGACCACGAGTCGGCTCTGCAGGCCGTGAGCTCCCGCAGAAGGGGGCTCACGGCCTCTGTTCGTGTATCTGGCTGAGTGGATTCTCTTCAGGGACCCAGCCGTCTGCTTCGCTCCACTGGCGAACACAGAGCGCGCGCAGATCGAAGGTATGGGTCAGCGAGCCGGAGAAGCGCTTGCTGTAGCGGAAATTGAAATTCCAGGCTGCGACGTCGTCTCTGCGCGTCGAGCTCCAGACACAGCAGGAGGACAAAGAGATCTCCTGTGGTGTGCTGTAGGCCGAACTGGAGAGCGGATCCATGATCTCTTCGAGCTCGCCGAGGATGGGAAGTCGCCAGTCGTCGAAGCCAGCCAGGTCCAGCTGGACGCAGAAGTCGTTGGCGCGTCGCCAATCTATGTCGCGCCCGTTGTCTCGAGCCGTCCACACCAGAAGAGTCTTGCGATCCAGATAGATCGAGCTGCTGCGCTCGCGGATGACCTGCAGCGCGGCCAGCTCCTCCTGCGTGGAACGCAAGAAACTGACATTGACGAATGGAGCCACGAAGATCGAATCCTCGGGGGATTCGACCCGCGGCTTCAGGAGGGTGGGCTCCTGAGATTGGCAGAAGGCCGCTACGGCGATCAGCCAGACGCTGAGAAAAAAGGAGAGGGGCAGTACTGGATTCAGATCAAACCACCCAGAGACCCGGTGACGACGGCGCGGCACCTGGGGCAAATCATCACCTGACCCCGCCGTGGCAAACTCGAAACGAAGTTCACCTTCGTGCGGAGGATTCTCACTACCTGCAGCTCGTCGATGGATTCCCTGCACTGGGGACAGCGGACAGGAGCTTCCAGGGTGAATTCGGCTTCGACATCCGTGTCCTTGATGGGTTCTTCCATGGTTCGCCCTTTCTTGGAATGTCGAACCCTCAGATTCCAGCCCCTGGGACCGTCTCTGGCAGGCCAGGAAAGCTGGACTCGACGCCAGCGGAATTGTACAGGATCGGCGCCCGGAAAAGCGTTAGATGGTTCACTTCCGCTTCGGATTGGCAGCGTTGCCGGCCCTTCGAGGGCTCCGGCGCTGTGCTACGATTCAGGGCCTTCGGAGGGGTCTATGAACGGGCAGCGTCGCAATGAATTGATCGGCGATACCCTGCGCCGGTTTGTGCGGCGCGGCGCCCGCGCCCACATCTCCAACCTGCTGCGCAAGACACGGCCCGAGGACGTGGCCCTGCTCTTTCCGCGCCTCACTCCTTCCGAGCAGCTCCAGGTCTTCCGGATTCTCGTCGAGGAGTATCTGGAGATGGCTGGCGAGGTGCTGACCGAGCTCGAGCCGCCGATCCAGCAGGAGATCCTGGAGGCTCTATCCACCCAGGACATCGCCAAGGTGCTGGACAACATGTCGGTGGACGACGCCGTCTCCTTGGTCGACTCGCTGCCTGACGACCTGCGGGACCGGCTGGTGGAGATCGTCGATCGCAAGGATCTGGCGGAGGTACAGGAACATCTGACCTACGGCGACGATACCGCCGGACGGATCATGGATACCGATCTGCTGGCGCTGGGCGAGGACAAGACGGTGGCGGAGACCATCGCCCACATCCAGCAAGTGGGCGACCTCGACAACGTCTTCTACCTGTACGTGGTCGACAAGGACCACCATCTGGTCGGGGTCACCTCCTTGCGGCAGCTGCTGCTGTCGGCTCCCGAGCGGACCCTGCGCGAGGTCATGGCCAAGTCGCTGATCAAGGTCAACACCGAGACCGATCAGGAGGATGTGGCGCAGCTGGCTGCCCGCTACAACCTTCTGGCGATACCGGTGACCGACGAATCCAACCACCTGCTCGGGATTGTCACTCTCGACGACATCATCGACGTTATCGAGGACGAAGCGACGGAAGACTTCTTCAAGATGGTGGGCACCTCGGATGACGAGCTGGTCTACCAGGACCGCTCTTTCAAGGTAGCGGGTATCCGACTGCCATGGCTGCTGTTCAACCTCGCCGGTCTGGTCCTGGCGGGTGTGCTGATCAGCTTCTTCGAGGTCACCCTCAAGGAGGCTCTCTTCCTCTTTGCTTTCGTGCCGGCGATCATGGGTATGGGTGGCAACATCGGCAGCCAGACCTCGACCATCGCAGTACGTGGTCTGGCTACGGGGCGCATCGTCATCGGCGAGGGCGCGGTACGACAGTTCCTCTGGCAACAGATCAAAGTGGGCGCCATCCTGGGAGTGATCTGCTCGCTGGTAGTGGGGCTTGGGGCAATGCTCTGGCAGGCGAATCCCGCCTACGGGGTGGTGGTCGGCGTGTCGCTCTTCGTGGCCGTGATGTTCGCATCCATTTTCGGCGTGCTGATTCCCATCGTCTTCGAGCGCCTGGGTGTCGATCCGGCAGTGGCGGCTGGACCCCTGGTCACCACCTCCAACGACATCACCGGGGTGCTGATCTACTTCGGGCTGGCCACGATGTTCATGGATCTGCTGGTGCGCTGAACGGCCCCTGGCCGTCGGCGAAGAAACCCGACATGCAACTGCAGACGGCCGAGGCGTTGGTGCTCGATGTGGTGGATCTTCACGACTACGACCGCATCGTCACCTTTCTGACCCGCTGGCAGGGCAAGAAACGGGGGGTGACCCAGGGTGCCAGGCGCAAATTCAGTCGCTTCGGCGGCCAACTCCAGCCCCTGGCGAAGGTCAGCGTCACCTGGCGTCAGAAGGAGGGTCGCGATCTGGCCCGCATCAGCTCGGTGGAGTTGATCCGGCCCGCCGACGGTCTGCTGGCCGATCTCGAGGGTCTGTTGCTGAGCGCCTACTTGCGAGACCACATGCTGGAGTTCGCGCAAGAGGACGAGCCTGGCGACAAGATGTACCGGTTGCTCGATGCCACCACCGAGGCGCTGCTGTCGGGTCTGGATCGGGACCTGGTGACTCGCTACTTCGAGGCTTGGGTGCTGCGTCTGGCCGGCATCTTCCCAGCGCCCTACACCTGTCCCGAATGTGACCGGCCCCTGGTGGAGCATGGCGCCGTCCTGCCAGCAGATTCCGAGGGACTGGTCTGTGCAGACTGCGTAGTTGGTGGCGGCACCCCGGTGACCCGGGACGTGCTGCTGTTTCTCCTGAGAATCGGTGGTGAGAGCCTGATCGAAATGGCGCGGTCGGCTCCGCCACTGGCCACCCTGCGAAAAGTCGATAAGCTATGCGCCGCCGTCAGGCGGAGATTCCTCCAGCACGAGTTGAAGAGCTATCAGGTGATTCGCGAGACCCTGGATGGCCTCGACAGGGCGGCGCGGAGCGGCGAACCAGCCACGGACTGAGATCATGAGCGTGCAGAGCTTTCAAGAACTGACCCTGCGTCTGGCCGAGTTCTGGTCGGCCCAGGGATGTGTAATTCAGCAGCCCTACGATCTGGAGGTCGGTGCCGGCACCATGCATCCCGACACCTTCCTCAGGGTTCTCGGCCCGGAGCCGTGGCGGGTGGCCTATGTGCAGCCTTCGAGGCGGCCAGCAGACGCGCGCTATGGTGAGAACCCCTTCCGTCTGGGCAAGCACTACCAGATGCAGGTCATCCTGAAGCCGTCGCCGAGGGAGATCCAGCAGTTGTACGTGCAGAGCCTCGAAGCGTTGGGTGTGGATCTCGCCGTGCACGATCTTCGATTCGAAGAGGACAACTGGGAAGCGCCGACCCTGGGAGCCTGGGGCGTCGGCTGGCAGGTGATGCTCGATGGCATGGAGATCACCCAGTTCACCTACTTCCAGCAGTCCGGCGGGCTGGATCTGGAACCGATCAGTGTCGAGATCACCTATGGACTCGAGCGCATCACCATGTTTCTGGGTCTCTCGAGAAACGTCTACGACATCGATTGGGTCCCGGGCGGGCTGGACTATGGACAGGTCCGGCATCAGGACGAGGTCGAGTTCTCCAGGTACTACTTCGAAGTGGCTGACGTGGAATTCTTGCGGCTGCGTTTCGACGGGCACGAGAAGGAGGCTGGGCGCTGTCTCGAGGCCGGGCTGGTTCTGCCGGCCTATGAATCCGCCCTCAAGTGCTCGCACCTGTTCAACGTGCTCGACTCGCGAGGGGCCGTATCGGTCACCGAAAGGGTGGGGCTTATCAAAAGGGTGCGAAATCTGGCCGTGGCCTGCGCCCAGGCCTATGTGGCCAGTCGAGAGCAGCTGGGATATCCCCTGTTGAAAGAGAAGGCGGAGAGCCATGGGTGAGTTCTTTCTGGAGATTCGCTGTGAGGAGATTCCAGCCCGGATGCTGCAGCCGGCCATCCGGGAAGCAGGGACCCGTCTCTTCGAGGAGCTGCTGGGTACCGGTCTGACCCCGGGCGAGGTGCAAACGGGATTCACCCCGCGGCGACTGGTCATCACCCTGCAGGGGGTCCCGGATCGAGAGCCGGATCGCGAAGAAGAGACGCTGGGGCCGCCGGCGAAGGTGGCGTTCGACGACGAGGGCGAGCCGACGGCGGCAGCGATCGGTTTCGCCAAGAAGTGTGGGGTCGAGACCTCGGAGCTGCGTCGGGTGACCACGGCCAAGGGTGAGTATCTGGGTACGACTGTCAAGACCACCGGTCGTCCGGCCGCCACCGTTCTCGCCGAGATCGTGCCGCGGATCCTGAGCGATATCGCCTGGGCCAAGTCCATGAGATGGGGCTCCGGTGAGGGACCCTGGGTACGCCCAGTGCACGGCGTAGTGGCGCTCTACGATGGCCAGGTGGTGCCCTTCGAGCTCTTTGGCGTGGCGTCAGGTGACACCACCTTAGGACACCCGATTCATTCCCCTGCGGAGCTGCAGATCGAAAACAGCGAGGACTATCGCGCCAAGATGTCCGCCTGTGCCATCGAGGTGCGCTTCGATGAGCGTCGCCGACGCCTGCAGGAAGGGATGATAGAGGTGGCGACGGATCTCGGTGGCGAGCTGGTGGATGATCCGGAGCTGCTGGACAAACTGGCCGCCATCTGCGGCATTCCTGGCATCGTCGAGGGCTCCTTCGACGCCAAGTTCCTGGCGCTTCCCAGGGAGGTCTTGTCGGCCAGCCTGCGGGATCACCAGAGCGCCCTGACCGTGGAGAAGGACGGCGAGCTGATGCCGAGCTTTCTGACCGTCATGGATCGCTCGGATGATCCGGCTGGGCGAGTGCAGTCCGGCAACGAATGGGTCGTAGAGGCTCGCCTGGAGGACGCGCGGTTCTTCTATGGCGAAGACCGCAAGCGCTCGCTGGAGGAGCGCCGCAGCGATCTCGATCATCTGGTCTTCCACGTCAAGCTGGGCACCTACGCGGACAAGACTCAACGAATGGTCCGACTGACAGAATCCCTCTGCGATGTCCTGGGCTGGGACGAGGAGCTACCGCACGCCGTCGATGCAGCAGGCCTCCTCAAGGTCGACCTGACCACCGAGATGGTCAAGGAGTTCACCTCGCTGCAGGGTGTCATGGGCGGCATCTACGCCCGCGAAGATGGCAAGGCCAGCGAGGTATGGCAGGCCATCTACGATCAATACCTGCCAGCCAGCAGCGAGGACCGCATCCCGCGCACCCGGGCCGGAATCGCTGCCGCCATTGCCGATCGGGTGGATACCCTGGTCGGCATGTTCGGACTGGGGCTGATTCCCAGCGGCAGCCGGGATCCCTTCGGTCTCCGCCGGGCGGCCCAGGGTCTGGTGCGAATCGTTCTAGAGGCGGAGCTTCCCCTGGATCTGGATCTGGTGGCGGCCCTGGCGGCCCGCAACTACGGTGACCGGATCGATCAGGGCGGTGAAGAGATTCTGCTCACCCTGCGCCCGTTCCTGCACGATCGCGTACGCCATCTTCTGGGTCTCGAGGGCTATGCCTACGACACCATCGAGGCGGCATTGGGCGCCGGCAGCAGCAACCTCCCGGATCTGGTCTCTCGGATCGATGCCGTCCATCGCGTGCGCGAAGAGCCCGGATTCCTTTCGGTGGCCCTGGCGGCCAAGAGAATCGCCAACATCGTCCGAGACTCGACCGAGTTCGAGGTCGACACCGAGTTGTTGCGCGAAGCGGCGGAAATCGACCTGCACGCCGCTGCGGAGAGTCATCGCAGCGTCGTCAGAGAGGCCGAAGGCGCCGGTGAGTACGAGAAGTGCCTGCGCCAGATCGCCGATCTGGCCGAGGTGCTGGACCGGTTCTTTGTCGAAGTCCTGGTGATGGACGAAGACCCCGAAATGCGACAGAATCGGATCGGGCTCCTGCAGTCCATTCAGAGGATGATTTCGAGAACAGCTCGACTGACCGAGGTGGTGGTCGACAAGAGCGAGCACCGCGAACGGGCGGCATCCGGGCAACAAGACTGAAATTCAGCTGATAGAGAAGACCAGAAAGACCTCCGCTGCGGCTGGGAAGAGCGGTGGCGAGACTCCTGACTAAATCGATTCGGTAGGGCCTTCTCGACTCTTCTATAGTGTCGGCAGCAAGCCCAGAAAGGGAATCATGAGCAAAAAGTACGTCTATTTCTTCGGTGGCGGCAGCGCGGAAGGGCGGGGTGACCAGAAGGAGCTTCTGGGGGGCAAAGGGGCCGGTCTGGCGGAGATGAGCGGTCTCGGTCTGCCGGTTCCGCCCGGATTCACCCTGACCACCGAGGCCTGTATCGAATACCACGCCGCTGGCCAGCAACTGCCGGCAGGGCTCGAAGACCAGTTTGCCGAACAGCTCGCGAAGTTGGAAGAGTTGCAGGGGAGAAAGTTCGGCGACCCCGAGGACCCACTTCTGCTGTCGGTTCGTTCCGGCGGGCCGGTGTCCATGCCGGGAATGATGGACACGGTCCTGAATCTGGGTCTCAACGATGAGATCGTCGAGGCGCAGATTGCCAAGGGCGTCGACCCGCGATTCATCCGCGACTGCTATCGCCGGCTGCTGACCATGTACGGGGATGTGGTCCTCGGCGTGCCGCACGCCCGCTTCGAAGAGGTCCTGGCCAGCGCCCGTCAGAGTGAAGGCGTGGCGACCGACTACGAGATCTCGGCCGAAGGTCTGGCAGGGGTGATCTCGGCCTTCGAGAAGGTCATCGCCGAGCACGGGAAGCCGTTTCCGCTCGATCCGATGGACCAGCTGTGGGGCGGCGCCAAGGCGGTGTTCGACAGTTGGAATGTCCAGCGGGCCCGGGACTATCGCCGTCTCCACGGACTCCCGGAGGACTCGGGGACCGGTGTCAATGTCCAGACCATGGTCTTCGGCAACCGCGGCACCGACTGCGCCACCGGCGTGGCCTTCACCCGGGATCCCGCCACTGGCGAGAACAAGATCTATGGTGAGTTTCTGATCAATGCCCAGGGTGAGGACGTGGTGGCAGGGACTCGTACGCCACACGCCATCGGTGCCGAGGAGGGGGGTCTGCGCGAGGAGTTCGCCGAGGCCTACGACGACCTGGTGGAGGTCTGCAAGACTCTGGAGAACCACCGCCGCGACATGCAGGACGTGGAGTTCACCATCGAGCATCGCAAGCTTTACATGCTGCAGACCCGGGCTGGCAAGCGGACGGGTGCGGCGGCCGTCAGGATTGCGGTGGAGATGGAGGAGGAGGGCCTCATCGACAAGGCCGAGGCGCTCCGTCGTGTCGATCCCAACCAGCTGGTCCAGCTCCTGGCACCGGTCTTCGATCCCGCGGACAAGGAGAAGGCCGTGGCGGCCGGCGATCTGCTGGCGCGTGGCTTGGCCGCCGGACCCGGAGCCGCGGCCGGCCGCATCGCTCTGACCGCCGATCGGGCGGCCGAGATGGCGCAGGACGGTCCGGTACTCCTGGTTCGCGACGAGACCTCACCTGAGGACATCGTCGGTATGCACGCCTCGGCGGGAATCCTGACCTCCAGGGGCGGCATGACCTCGCATGCGGCTGTGGTGGCCCGCGGTCTCGGCAAACCCTGCATCGTGGGGGCGGGAGCCTTGACCGTCGACGAGGAAAAGGGCGAGCTGCGGGTCGATGGCCGGGTCTTCCAGGAAGGCGATCGGTTGTCCATCGACGGCACCACCGGGGAAGTGCTGGCCGGTGAGCTGGCCGCACGACCCTCGGAGGTCTTGCAGGTCCTGCTGGAGGGTGAACAGGCCGTGTCGCCTTCGGTGCACGCCTTCGAAGAGCTTCTCACCTGGTCGGACGAGGCCCGCAAGATGAGGGTTCGCGCCAATGCCGACACACCGAACGACGCTCGGGTGGCCCGGTCGTTGGGTGCCGAGGGCATCGGCCTCTGTCGCACTGAGCACATGTTCTTCGAAGAGGATCGGCTGCCATGGGTCCGACAGGTCATCCTGGCCCGCTCGAGTGAAGAGCGGGACGTAGCCCTGGCCCATCTGTTGCCGGTGCAGCAGGGGGACTTCGAAGGCATTCTCGAAGCCATGGACGGTTTGCCGGTGACGGTGCGGCTCCTCGATCCGCCGCTGCACGAGTTTCTGCCGCGGGAGGAGAAGGCGGTGGCGCAGCTCGCCGAACAGATGGGGCTACCTGCTGCGGAGATCGAGGAGAAGGTGGAATCGTTGGCGGAGTTCAACCCGATGTTGGGTCACCGGGGCTGTCGCTTGGGTTTGACCTATCCCGAGATCTACACCATGCAGGTCGAGGCCATCGTGCGTGCGGCTCATGTTCTCAAGGGCAAGGGCCTCGATCCCCGACCGGAGATCATGGTGCCGCTGGTCGGGCACGAAGGTGAGATGACTCGCCTCAGAGCTTCGATCGTCGACACCCTGGCGAAGGTGGCTTCGGAGACCGGGGTGGAGATGGAGATTCCCGTGGGAACCATGATCGAAGTGCCGCGGGCGGCGTTGGTGGCCGATCAGATCGCACATCACGCCGATTTCTTCTCTTTCGGCACCAACGACCTGACCCAGATGGCCTTTGGATACTCGCGCGACGATGCAGGGAGATTCTTGCCCCACTATGTGGAGGCCGAGATTCTGCCGGCCGATCCATTCGAGCGCCTGGACACCGAAGGCGTCGGTCAGCTGGTGGCTCTGGCCTGCGAACGCGGTCGCCAGACGAAGCCCGATCTCAAGCTCGGAATCTGCGGCGAGCATGGCGGCGAACCCAGCTCCATCATGTTCTTCGCCGGTTGTGGACTGGACTATGTCTCGTGTTCGCCCTACCGGGTGCCCATAGCGCGGCACGCGGCGGCGCGAGCAGCGCTGGCGGCCGACTGAGTGACAGGCAAGTGACGATCGGCGTAACTGCAATTCACCAGCATCGAGCGCTGTGGTACAACTGCGCTGAGGCACCTTGTGTACCTCGTGCATACTGTTCAGGAGGTGAAGTTTGGCAGCATTGAAAGTGGGCCTGGCCGGCTTCGGTCGGATCGGGCGCAATCTGTTTCGTATTCTCTACAAGAGCGACGAGTTCGAGATCGCTGCGATCAGTGATATCGCGGATCACGGTGCCCTCGAGTACCTGATTCGCTTCGACACCATCTTCGGCCCGTTTCCCGAGGAGCTCAGCATCAAAGAAGGCAATCTCTATGTCCACGGACGCCAGATACCCATGTACTCGGGTGAGCGTCCGGGAGACGTGCCCTGGGGCGAGTTGGGCGTCGATGTCGTCGTCGAGGCAACCGGCAAGAACCGCACTCGCGAAGAGCTCCAGGGTCACCTGGACGCGGGAGCCAAGTGGGTGGTGCTCTGCGCACCGCCGAAGGATCCGCCCGACGCGACGGTGGTCATCGGCGTCAACGACGGCGATCTGCGTCCGGAAGACCGGATCGTCTCCAATGCTTCGTGCACGGCACATTGTGCGGCGCCGATCGTCAAGATCCTGCACGAGGCCTTTGGTATCGAGCGTGCCTTCCTCAGCACGGTGCACGCCTACACCAATCAGCAGCGTCTGGCGGACGTGCCCTCGAAGGACCCCCGCCGGGGACGTGCTGCGGCCGAGAACATCATCCCGCAGGAGACGAATTCGGCGAAGATGGTCATGAACCTCCTGCCGGAGCTCGAGGGGCGTATCTCGGGCGAAGCGATGAACGTGCCGGTCCCCAATGGGTCGTGCATCGATCTCGTCTGCTGGCACGGTAAGCCGGTGACGATCACCGCCATCAACGAGGTGGTCCGCACAGCGGCCTCGGCCAGCTGGCAGGGCATCGTCCACTACGAGGACGATCCGATCGTCTCCAGCGACATCATTCGCAGTCCCTACTCGAGCACCTTCGATTCCCTGGCGACGATGGTGCTGGGTGATCGGGTCTCCAAGACCATCGCCTGGTACGACAATGGCTGGGGCTACGCCCATCGGGTCGTCGATCTGATGCGACGATTCCAGGCGCTCGAGGGAAAGGAGGCCGCCTGATGGCCACCCGTATCGGCATCAATGGATTCGGTCGCATCGGCCGCAGCGTGTTTCGCATTCTGTCGGACCGCGAGGACATCCAGGTCGTGGCGGTCAACGACCTCTTCGACAACCAGCAGCTCGCCTATCTGCTCAAGTACGACACGGTCATGGGAGTCCTCGACAAGGAGGTTTCGGTCGAGGGCGATTTGATGTTCGTCGACGGGCAGGAAGTGGTGATGATCGACGAGACCGATCCGGCCAAGCTCCCCTGGCGTGAGCTCGAGGTGGATATCGTGATCGAGGCGACAGGAGTATTCCGCAACCGGGCACCCCTGGAGAAGCATCTGGAGGCGGGCGCCAAGAAGGTCATCCTGACCGTGCCGCCCAAGGACGAGATCGACGCCACGATCGTACTTGGAGTCAACGACGACGATCTCAAGCCTGAACATCGCATCGTCTCCAACGCCTCCTGCACCACCAACTGCCTGGCTCCCATAGTCAAGATTCTGGATGACGCCTTCGGTCTGGAAGAGGGATTCCTGACCACCGTCCATGCGTACACCAATGATCAGAGACTGGCCGACGTGCCCCACAAGGATCGCCGACGCAGCCGCGCGGCAGCCGAGAACATCATTCCCACGACGACTGGTGCCGCGCGAGCGGTCGGCAAGGTGCTGCCGAACATGGCGGGCAAGCTGGATGGCATGGCCATGCGGGTGCCGGTCCCCGACGGATCGATCGTCGACCTGGTCTGCCGATTCCGTCAGAGCCCCGATCGGGAAGCGGTCAATCTGGCGGTGCAGGAGGCGGCGGCGGTTGAGTTGGCCAAGGTGGTGGAGTACAGCGAGGTCCCCCTGGTGTCGAGTGACATCATAGGCAACCCGCACTCCTCCATTTTCGACGCTCTGTCGACCATCACGAAGGCTGATGGATTCGTCCGGGTCGTCGCCTGGTACGACAATGAGTGGGGCTACTCGAACCGGGTTGTCGATCTGATCGACCGCCTGGTGGAGGTGAGCGGATAGAGTAGGCAGTATGATGCGCCGAATCGTCACAGCGATTCTCGGGGGAGGGCAGGGGGCCCGGCTCTCCCCCCTGACCCGCTACCGGGCCAAACCGGCCGTACCGGTGGCAGGTAAGTTCCGACTGATCGACATTCCGATCAGCAACAGTCTGCACGCCCGCATCGAGAAGATCTACGTACTCACGCAGTTCAACAGCGCCAGTCTGCATCGCCATATCTCGCAGACCTATCGCTTCGATGTCTTCAGCCGGGGATTCGTCAACATCCTGGCTGCGGAGCAGAGCGTGCGCAACCGTGACTGGTACCAGGGCACGGCGGATGCCGTGCGTCAGAACCTGCCGCGGCTGATCCATAACGACCCCACCGAAGTCCTGGTGTTGTCGGGTGATCAGCTCTACCGGATGGATCTCCGGGCCTTCGTGACCTGGCATCGGGAGAATCAGGCCGACCTGACGGTGGCCGTCTCGGCGGTGCCCAAGAAGGAGGCCAGTGCCTTCGGTGTGATGAAGATCGACGACAGCGGCAGAATCGTCGACTTCGTCGAGAAGCCCAGCGATCCGGAGCTGTTGAACGATCTGGTGGTTCCCCAGGACACCCTGGAGAGATTGGGATTTCCGCCGCGGGAGAATCTGTGTCTCGCCAGCATGGGAATCTACACCTTCCGGCCCGGGGTCCTGAGCGAGCTCCTGGACGACTCTGCGGCCACCGACTTCGGCCGCGAGATCATCCCCAGCGCCGTCGAAAACCTGCGAGTGTTCGCTTTTGGCTATCCAGGCTACTGGCGGGACATCGGCACCATCGAGGCCTTCCACGAAGCAAATCTGGAGCTGACTCAGCCGATCCCGCCCCTCGATCTGTTCAGTCCCGAGGCGCCGTTCTACACTCATCCACGCTTTCTGCCCGGCACCAAGATCGACGACTGCTCGGTCCAGCAGTCGCTGGTCAGCGAGGGGAGTGTCCTCTCGGGAGCCCGAATCAGCCAGTCGGTGATCGGCATCCGCTCCGTCGTGCGGGAGCGCAGCGTCGTCGAACGGAGCATCGTCATGGGGGCCAACCGCTACGACTGGGACGCGGATGGAACCCTGCCGGCTCTGGGAATCGGACGGGAATGCGTCATCCGCAACGCCATTCTCGATCTGGACACGCGGATCGGGGACGGCGTGCAGTTGATCAACGCCGAGGGTGCGCGTGAGGCCGACGGCGACAACTTCGCCATTCGGGAAGGCGTCATCGTCGTCCCGAGAGGGGCCCACATTCCGCCTGGGACCGTCATCTAAGCCTCCGACCGGTCCTATACTAAGGGCGTCGAATTCAGCGACGCCGCGAATATGAGCCTTTTCATCTCTCGGACCTTTCGCCAACGCGATCGGGCCGCTGCTCCCCTGGCCCTGCCTGCCGGCAAGGTGCCGGTACCCAGCGCCGCCGAGGCCCGCGAGCTCGATGCGGCGCTCGCTGGACTTGCTGGTGACGGAACCGACGGTTCACCGGGCACACCCGGCGAGCTGGCGGCCCTCTCCTTGCTCGATGACCTGTATCAGAGGATCCTCGACGATCATCTGCAGAACCGGGATGCGACCCTGATGAGTCGCCTGCTGGCGGTCCTGCGATCCCGGGTCGGACTCGATCTCCTCGATCGTCTGCTACTGGGCTTTGCAGAGGAGTACCTGGGAGCCCGGATCTCCGGTCTGTCCCTGTGGGCCGAAGGTCCCGTGCCGGGTGTCGGAGAGGACCTCGACAGGAAGGGAATCCTGCGCCAGATGCTGGTGTTCTGGCTGCTGCAGACCAACCCAGCGGCACGTCCCATCGTCCGCCATACCCACGCTGCGCCGCTGCTCGAGATTCCCGCCCTGCGGGAGATTGTCGAGGTCATGGCAGAGGTTCTCGACCGCGAGCCGGGCTTCGGTACCGAGGAGGGCAGCCTCTGGGGGCTCCTGCGCCGGCCGCAGGAGGTGTCACCTGATTCCCTGAGCGGACAGCTGGTGCGGCTGCGGGAGATCTGGCCCGAGTCAGTGGGAGATCTGGTCGATCGCCTGGATGTCTTTCTCGGAGTCCTGGCCGAGGAGCAGGCACCGCGCTTCGGTCCCGGTCCCGGACCGCCGCAGGAGGTGCCGAGCTTCGAGGATCTGGGCGAGGAGGTCCGCTTCAGCTCCGACCAGAACTGGATGCCCAGCCTGGTACTGGTGGCCAAGCACACCCTGGTCTGGCTGCACCAACTCTCCGAGGTGCATGAACGAGCTATCGAACGGCTGGATCAGATTCCGGAAGAGGAGCTGGGGCGATTGGCCGAGCTGGGCTTCAATGGTCTCTGGCTCATCGGTCTGTGGGAGCGGAGCCCGGCTTCCAGTCGCATCAAGCAGAAGTGTGGCAACCCGGAAGCGGCCTCTTCGGCCTACTCGCTGATGCGCTATCGAGTGGCCGAGGAGTTGGGAGGTGAAGAGGCCCTCGGGAGGTTGCGGGAGGGGGCCGCACGCCACGGAATGCGGCTGGCAGCCGACATGGTGCCCAACCACACGGGCCTCGACTCAGACTGGATGGTGGACAGAGCCGAATGGTTCATCCGGCAGAGCTCGAGCCCTTTCCCAGCCTACTCGTTCCATGGCGAGAATCTGTCGTCCAGGCCGGAGATCGGCGTCTATCTCGAAGACCACTATTTCGATCGCTCGGACGCGGCGGTGGTCTTCAAACGGGTCGATCACCGAACCGGGGAGACGACGTTCGTCTATCACGGCAACGACGGCACCTCGACGCCCTGGAACGATACTGCCCAGCTGGACTATCTGAATCCGGAAGTCTGGCCGGCCGTCATCGACACCATTGTCGAGGTCGCCAAGCGTTTTCCAATCATCCGGTTCGACGCCGCCATGACCCTGACCCGCAAGCACTTCCAGCGCCTCTGGTATCCAGCGCCGGGGACCGCCGGGGACATCCCGTCCCGGGCCGAGCACGGCATGACCACAGAGGCATTTCGTCGCGCCATGCCCCAGGAGTTCTGGCGCCAGGTCGTCGATCGAGTGGCACAGGAAGCGCCGAACACACTGCTACTGGCCGAGGCGTTCTGGCTGATGGAGGGTTTCTTTGTTCGCACTCTGGGGATGCACAGGGTCTACAACAGCGCCTTCATGAACATGCTCCGGGATGGCGAAACCGGGAATTTCCGGCGGCTGATCGAGGAGACCCTGCTGTTCGACCCCGGGATTCTGCAGAGGTACGTCAACTTCATGAGCAATCCCGATGAGCTCTCGGCGATCGAGCAGTTTGGTGATGGGGATCGGTACTTCGGTACCTGCGTCGTCATGGCCACGCTGCCGGGTCTTCCCATGTTCGGCCACGGTCAGGTCGAGGGTTGGCGAGAGCAGTACGGTATGGAGTACCGGCGGTCGTACCACCAGGAGCCGGTGCGCCGAGATCTCGAGCAACGCCACCTGCAACAGATTGCGCCCTTACTGCATCGTCGCGACCAGTTTGCCGGGGTCGAGGACTTTCGGCTCTTCGCGATGAATACAGACGGTGGTGACCTGCAGAGCGACGTGCTGGCCTACAGCAACGGGTCTGGGGATCGTTCGAGTCTCGTGCTGTTCAACAACAGCGATCATCCCGTGCGAGGTCGACTGAAGACCTCCGCTCCGGGTCGAGTGGTCAACCCGGCGGGCAGCGATGAGCCCGAGACCGTCGAGATCGGCTGGGCTCTGGATCTGGCTGGCGCCGAATTCTGGTCGGCCCGCGACCGGCTGACCGACAGCGAATTCCTCTTCGATTCAGAGGCTGTCCTGCAGGGTGGACTCGAGCTCGAGTTGGCACCCTGGGAATCTCGCGTGCTGGTGGATTTCGCACCGGCCGGAATGACTGCCGAGTGGGCCCGGCGAGTCCATGATCATCTCGGGTGCCGCGGCGCCACCAGCCTGGCGGCTGTGCGTACCGACCTGGCTCTGGAGCCCTTTCGAAGGACCCTCCTCGAGGCTCTGGATCCGGCCCTGACCGAGAGGCTGATGTCTCCCTTCGAGCCCTTGGAGGCCGAGGTCGAAGGCGAGCCGGAGCCTCCGCCAGGCCTGCGGCGACCGGTCGAGCACCTGTGCCAACGATGGGGACTGGAGGGTAGCGAGGCCGATCGTAGGGTTGCAGCCCTCGAGACAATGCTGGGGGAGAGTGGCCGATCGATGCCCTCCAAGGATCGGCTGGCCGAGACAGTCGGAGAGGGGTACCGGCGAGCCCTCGTCCGGCAGCCGGAGACCCTGCCGACCGTCTTCAGCTGGGTTCTCTTGACCCTGCTGCTGGACGCAGTGCGGCGGGAGATGCCGGGAGAGAGCCAGCTGGACTGGCGACTCGAGGAGAGCCTGGGACCGCTTCTACAGTCCTCAGGTGGGCATCCGGATGCCAATGTCCGCTGCCTGGCGGTTCTCGAGCAGGCGATGCGGCTGGGCTGGGGTCGACAAGCCGAGTTGCCGCCCGCTCCACAGACTCTGCAGCATCAAATCCTCAACGATGAAGACCTGCGGTTGATCCTCGGAGTCAACCAGTTCGAGGGCCGGGAATACCTCAGTCGGGAGGCACTCGAAACCTTGCTCGACCTGCGGTTGTGGCTCGAGTGCCTGGCCTGGGAGGCCTCTGGGGAAGACGAGGTCCAGGTGCAAAAGGCGATCAGCCAATGGTCGCGTGCCCTTGAGCAGTTCGCCCTGGATGCCGAGGCGAGCCGCTACCAAACCGATCAGCTGGGGGTTGTCGTGGTCGACCCGATCAGCGACCCCGAATCCTGAGAGCCGTCGGCTCAGTCGGCTGCGGCTCGACCTTCGGACCTCAGGAAGAGGAGCGATCTGGGAGGAACCCGGACCGCGCGACCGCGTAGCAGCCGCGAACCGCTGGTCGACGTGTTGAACAGCAGTCTCCAGGAGTGACCGTCGCCGAGGTCTGGGAGCTCGAAGAGGTGGCCCTGGGTATCGCCATTGAAGATGGTCAGGCTCTGACACCGATCGTGCTGACGGAGCCAGCCGAACGGTTGTGGGCGTGACCGGTGGCGCTCGACAGCCGACAGTGGACCGGCGTCTGCCGCCAGCCAGGCACCCGCATCGCTGACTCCCAATCGCAGCTCCCGCCGCAGGGAGAGAAGATCCGCGATGCTCTCCCCGAGGTTCTCCCCTCCCTCGTCCAGGTCCCAATGGACCCAGGTCAGGGGGCTGTCCTGGCAGTAGGCGTTGTTGTTGCCCTGCTGGCTCCGATCCAGCTCGTCGCCGTGGCTCAGCATGGGGACACCCGCTGCTAGGGCCAGGGTCGCCATGAGATTCCTCCTGGTCCGATCGCGGTGCTGGCGTATCTCGGGATTGTCGGTGGGGCCCTCGACTCCCCAGTTGCGGCTCAGATTGTGCTGGTGACCGTCACGGTTCTCTTCACCGTTGGCCCAGTTGTGTCGATGCTCGAAGCTCACCAGATCCTGCAGGGTGAAGCCGTCATGACTGGTGATGAAGTTGAGGCTGGCCGGTGCCGTGTCGGTGGGTCGGTCGAAAAGATCCCTGCTGCCCTGGAGGCGGTGGATGATCTCGGAGGTCAGTCCGTGATCGCCTCGCCAGTAGGCCCGCGCGGCGTCGCGAAAACGATCGTTCCACTCTCGCCAGGGCGCCGGAAAGCGACCCAATCGATAGCCCTCTGGACCCACGTCCCAGGGCTCGGCGATGAGCTTCACCTTGGCCAGTATCGGATCCTCGCGTAGACGCTCGAAGAAGGCGGCCTGACGATCGAACGAGTCCTGCTGCCGACCGAGCACTGTAGCCAGGTCGAAACGGAAGCCGTCCACGTGGAGCTCATGGACCCAATAACGCAGCGACTGCAGGGTCGTCTCGACCACCTGGTCGTGGCCGAAGTGGACCGTGTTGCCGCAGCCGCTGTAGTTCTCGTAGTGCCTCGCATCGTGTGGACGCAGCCGGTAGAAGATCCGATTGTCCAACCCCCGGAGGCTCAGGGTCGGACCGTATTCGTTGCCTTCTGCCGTGTGGTTGAAGACCACATCGATGAGCACCTCGAGACCCTCAGCGTGCAGGGAGCGGACCATCTGTTTGAACTCGAGAACCTGCTCGCCCCGGTCACCGGACGCGTAGGCGGCGTGGGGTGCAGTCCAGCCGATGGGGTTGTAACCGAAATAGTTGGTCAGCCCCAGAAGATGGAGGTGGTGTTCGGAGACAAAATGCTGCACCGGCAGGAGCTCCACCGCCGTGACGCCGAGATTCTGCAGATGTCCGACGACCGCCGGGTGCGCCAGACCGAGATAGCGACCCCGGAGCTCTGCGGGAACCTCCGGGTGGAGCTGGGTCATCCCCTTGACGTGGCACTCGTAGATCACCGTGTCGCTCCAGGGGATGGCCGGCGGTCGGTCGCCCAGCCAATCGAAGGCGGGGTCGACGAGAACCGATTTGGGCACCCATGGTGCGGAATCCACCGGATTGGGACCGCCTTCTGGCTGGTGATGGTGGAAGTCCCCCAGGTCATCGTGCCAGCTGAGTGAGCCGCAGATGGCGGACGCCATCGGATCGATGAGGAGCTTGGCAGGATTGAACCGCAGACCACGGGAGGGATCCCAGGGACCGTCGAGACGGTATCCGTAGATCTGCCCGGGCTCGAGCTCGGGGATCCGGGTCTCCCAAAGGCCCTCACCCCTCGCCTGCAGCTCGACCGAGCCGGTCTCCCGAGTCGAGTCGGGATGATCGAAGAGACAGACCCTGACAGCTTCGGCCTCGCTCGAGCGGAGGACGAAGCGGGTCTCACCCTGACTCCAGAGAGCCCCTGGATCCGGCAGATCCTGTTGACGGTCCATCAGGAATCCGACTCCGCTCCGCGTCGCGATCCTCGGCCCGACATCTCGGTCAGCAGACCCAGGCGCTCCGCGAGATCGTCGGTGAGGGAACCGGCAGTCAGCCGCCAATCCCAGTTACCCGACGTCGTGCCGGGTGTGTTCATCCGGTGATCGCCATCCAGGCCCAGCAGATCCTGCACCGGGGTTACCACCAGATCGGCAATGGAGGCATGGGCCAGACGGACGAGATTCCAGGCAAAGTCCTCCTCTGTACCCCCCACGAGTGCGAGGGCTCGCCGCCGTAGCTGGGTGTCGACGCTACCGATCCAGCCTCGCGCCGTATCGTTGTCGTGGGTGCCGGTGTAGAGCACGACATCGGAGCTCAGGTTGTGGGGCAGGTGAGGTGACTCGGGGGAATCGAAGGCGAATTGCAGGACCCTCATGCCAGGGATCTGCAGCTGCTGTCGAAGCTCGTCCACATCGGGGGTGATCAGACCGAGATCCTCGGCGACGAAGGGCAGGCCTCCCAGGCTCTCCCGCACGGTCTGGAAGAAGCCGGCGCCTGGGCCCTGCCGCCACCGCCCAGCGATGGCGGTCGGTTCGTCTGCCGGGATCTCCCAGAACCCGGCGAAGGCGCGGAAGTGATCGAGACGCAGTCGATCGACCAGCCGCAGCTGAGCCGACAACCGGTCGATCCACCAGGCGTAACCCTGCTCGAGATGCCGATCCCAGCGATAAATGGGGTTGCCCCAGCGTTGACCCGTGTCGCTGAAGTAGTCCGGCGGCACACCGGCGACCGTGCGGGGCCGGCGGTTCTCGTCGAGATCGAAGAGATTAGGGTGGGCCCAGACGTCGCTACTGTCCAGGGCGACGTAGAACGGAAGATCTCCCAGCAAGGTGATCTCCAGGTGCTCGGCCCGCTGGCGCAGCTGGTGCAGCTGCTCGAAGAAGAGGTATTGCACGAACTCGTGAAAGTGAATCTCTGCCGCCAGATCCTGGCGGGCCTGACGGAGCTCCTCGGAATGGCGATCCCGGAGCCCGACCGGCCAGTCCAGCCAGCTGCCATCGAATCGATCCTTGAGAGCGGCGAAGAGGGTCCAGTCCTCCAGCCAGCAGGCCTGGGAAGGCGATTCACACCAGCTCCGCACCCGGTCCTGCCAAGGTTGAGCCCGGTCGCCACTGCGGCTCCTCTCGAAAGCCAGACGGAGTAGCTGCATCTTGGCCCGGCTGGCGGCGGAGAAGTCGACCCGTCCCAGCGGCTCCAGGGTGGCGGCCTGGATCTCGTCCTGACTCAGCAACCCGGCAGTGTGGAGATCGACGGGGCTGATCAACAGGGGGTCGCCGGCAAAAGAGGATTGTGCATCGTAGGGGGAAGATCCCTGACCAACCGGGCCGAGGGGCAGAATCTGCCAGACTGTCTGACCGGCGCGGTGGAGCCATTCCAGCAGATCTCTGGAGGGTTCTCCGAGATCGCCGACGCCGTGGGAGCCGGGCAGCGAAGTGGGGTGGAGAAGGACTCCAGAGGCTCGAACCGCCATCGGCGAGATGATACCCTGATGCGCTCGCTGCCGATGCGTCCAGCAGCCCGGATGACGCCGGCTCCGATGGATTCCGACGACACGCGACGCGGTTCGCGAGGAGAGACCCGGCTGTGACCAATACGCCCGAACTGGTGCCCAGAATTCCCTGCCGTCAGGTGGCCGATATCGAGTTGCCGGCCGAGATCGACGGCCTCTACGATCTGGCCTACAACCTCTGGTGGAGTTGGACCCGCGAGGCCCGCCAGCTGTTCTCCTCCATCGACAGCGGCGCCTGGGCTCGCTATCGGAATCCCGTCGAGGTACTGGTCAATGTCGACCGCACCCATCTGGAGCGGTTGGTGGAGAACAGCACCTTCATGGACAGTTACGTCGCGGTGCAGCGGGCCTTTCAAAGCTATCTCGGAGCCACCGGTCAGTCCTGGTTCTACCGTCGGTTTCCAGGCTACTCGGGAGGACCCTTCGCCTACTTCTCGATGGAGTACGCCATCACCACCTGTCTGCGGGTCTACTCTGGCGGACTCGGAGTGCTGAGTGGTGACCACTGCAAGACCGCCAGTGACCTGGGGCTGCCGTTCGTGGCCATCGGGTTGCTCTACCGGGCGGGGTACTTTCGGCAGGCCATCGACGCGGATGGCTTCCAGCAGCATATCTATCCGGAGTACGACTTCACCCGACTCCCGGTGCGTCCTGCCATGGACCCGCGGGGTCGAGACGTGATCATCCAGGTACCGTTTCCGGGCCGTGAGGTGGCCGCCAAGATCTGGGTGGCGCAGGTTGGACGGGTTCAGTTGCTGCTTCTGGACACCGATGTGTCGGCGAACGATCCAGCGGATCGGCCGATCGCCAACGTGCTCTATGTTCGCGGTCGCGAGATGCGCCTGGTGCAGGAGATTCTGCTGGGGATCGGCGGAGTGAAGGCGTTGGCCGCGGTGGGCATCGAGCCCTCGGTCTGGCACATCAACGAGGGACACAGCGCCCTGCTGCAGCTGGAGAGGCTCCGGCGAACCATTGCCGACCAGGATGTCGACTTCGAGGCAGCCCTCGACCTGATCAGGGCCAACACCAGTTTCACCACCCACACCCCGGTTCCGGCCGGCAACGAGCAGTTCGACCGGCAGCTGGCCGAGTCGTACCTGGAACCCTGGGTGGAGCCTTTGCGGACCGATATGGGGCGCCTGATGTCGCTGGGCGCGGCCGATCACGGAGAGCCCGATCAGCCGCTCAACCTGACCGCTCTGGCGCTGAAGACCTCGTCCTATGCCAACGCCGTGAGTCGACTCAATGCCGAGGTTTCGGACAACATGTGGCGGCACCTGTTCCCGGATCACCCTGCCGAGGAGCCGGTGATCGAGCCGATCACCAACGGAGTTCATCTACCGACCTGGCTGGGAACCGAGATCCGGGCCCTGTTCCGCAAACGATACGGCACCGATTGGATCGACGCTCTGATGGAGCCCTCGGCCTGGGAGTTCATCGAGGAGATCGAGGATCAGGAGCTGTGGTCGGCGCACATCGCCCAGAAAGAGAGATTGATTCGCTTCAGCCGTTCCCGGCTGCGAGAGCAGTATGCGCGTCATGGCCGATCTCCAGGAGACCTGCGCCACGTCGCCGAGCTGTTCGATCCGGCGGCTCTGACCATCGGTTTCGCCCGGCGCTTCGCCACCTACAAGCGGGCGGGTCTGCTGTTCAGCGATCTGCATCGACTGCGGCAGATCCTCTGCCAACCCGAACGCCCCGTACAGGTGATCATGGCCGGTAAGGCCCATCCGGCGGACCGCCCCGGTCAGCAGCTGATCCAGCACATCTACATGCTCAGTCAGGAGCACGATCTGCACGGGCGGGTGGCCTTTCTGGAGAACTACGACATGCGGGTCGGTGCCATGTTGGTGCAGGGGGTCGATGTCTGGCTCAACACCCCCCGCAAGCCACTGGAGGCCAGCGGCACGAGTGGTGAGAAGGCCGCCGTCAACGGCGTGCTGAATCTCAGCATTCTTGACGGCTGGTGGCCCGAGGGATTCGATGGTGAGAACGGCTGGGCCATCGGCGAAGGCGAGGACGCAGCTGAAGACTGGCAACAGGACCAGCAAGATGCCAACAGCCTCTATTCGACCCTCGAGGAACAGGTGGTACCGACCTTCTACAGCCGCTCTGACGGGGATTGTCCCCGGCACTGGATTGCCATGATGAAACGCTCCATCGTGTCGATCGGTCCGCGATTCTCCGCCAATCGCATGGTCCGCGAGTACGCCGAGCGGGCCTATATGCCCCTGGTGACCGATCCGCCGGGCTGAGCAGCGAGTAGCGGTCGAAGCCATGCACCAGATACGTATTCTCGACGATCGGCTGATCAGCCAGATCGCCGCCGGTGAGGTGGTGGAACGACCCGCTTCGGTGGTCAAGGAGCTGGTCGAGAACGCCCTCGATGCCGGTGCCACCGACATCCAGGTCGAGCTCGAGGAGGGGGGCCGAAGATCCATCCGGGTGAGCGACAACGGCTCGGGGATGGGGGCAGCCGACGCGGTTCTGGCTTTCGATCGTCATGCCACCAGCAAGATCTCCACCTTCGACGATCTGCAGAGCGTCGCGACACTCGGCTTCCGCGGCGAGGCGCTGTCATCGATCGCGGCGGTAGCGAGGGTGGAGCTGCGCACGGCCGCCGAGCCCGGCGAAGGACAGCTGGTACAGATCGAAGGCGGTCGCGTGCTGGTCTCCGAACCGGTAGCTCACGCCCGAGGCACAAGTCTGGAAGTGGCCTCACTCTTCTTCAATGTGCCGGCTCGGCGAAGCTTTCTGAAGTCGCCCAGGACGGAGCTGCGACGGGCCTCCGAGGTCGTCCAGGGGTACGCGTTGACCCGACCGGAGGTGGGGTTCACCCTACGCCACGAAGGTCGGCTCCTGATGCAAACGACTGCGGCAGCCGAGGGGGCCGCCGGGGCGCTCGACCGCATCGCGGAGATCTTCGGCGGCGGTCTGGCGGACAGACTGGTCGAGATTCCGGCTGCAGGGTCCACCGGGGAGAAGATCTGGGGTTTTGTCGGCGACCCGAGCACGGTCCGGGGTCGCCGGTACTTCACCTTCGTCAATCGTCGACTGCTGCGCGATCGAGCTTTGATGGCGACCTTCTACCGCACTGTCAGAGAGGAGTGGCGAGCCGAGGAGTTCCCGGCGCTCTTCCTGTTTCTGGATCTTCCTTCCGAGACCATCGATGTCAACGTCCACCCGCAGAAAGCCGAGATCCGTTTCCGTGATCCGGGGGTGCTCGATCGGTTGTCAGATGCCCTTCGTGGAGCGCTGGGGCAGGCACTTGGCGAAGCCGAAGCTCCTCTTCGGCAGCCCTTGGCAGCTCCCAGTGTTCCCTTTGTCTGGCAGGGCATGGGTGGAGTCGAGGCCAATGACTCGGAAGTGCGTGAGGGACGATCCTGGCCTGGGGGGTTCACCGGCTCGCAGCTGGCGGACGTGGTCTATTCGCCCGGGCCGCCGCGGTCCGTGCCTCTCAGTGGTCCAGGGGCGGAGGGACGGCGCCTGCGACTCCTCGGCCAATACAAGGGCTCCCTGATCCTCCTGGAGGGTCCTGAGAGCCTCTTTCTCATCGATCAACATGCGGCCCATGAGCGGGTCCTCTACGAGCGACTGCGCCGAGCTTCCCTGGAGGAGAAGGTGGCATCGCAGGCTTTCGTCGAGCCACTGCTGCTGGAACTGGGAGCCAGCGAATCGATGCGCCTGGCGGAATTGCAGCCGCCTCTGGAAGAGTGCGGATTCTCACTGCGTGAGCTCTCCGGACAGAACTGGGCGCTCAGCGAGGCTCCGGCGATGCTCAGTCCCGAGGAGGCCCAGGGTCTCGTTCTGGCCCTCTGCACCGACCCCGAGGCAGGAGATTTCGACGTCGACGTCCGCGAGCGCCTGCTGCATGCACTGTCCGCGAGCATGTCCTGTCGGTCGGCCATCAAGATCCACCACCCCCTCACCCCGGAAGAGATGGAGACGCTGGTGCAGGAGCTCTTCCAGGCGGAGCAGCCCTTCGCCTGCCCCCACGGTCGGCCGGTGATTCTGGAGATGACCGATCGTGACCTGGAGCGTCGTTTCGGAAGGCGTTGAGGCCGCTCTCAGTCGGATCCGCGGTGCTACCATTTGCGCCATGTCGAAGCGCCAATCCATCGAGGATATCCAGGCCCGTCTAGGTTATTCCTTCGACGATGTCGAGCTTCTGGAAACGGCACTGACCCATCGATCGTGGGCCAACGAGCAGGGCCTGGAGGAGCACTACGAGCGGGCCGAGTTTCTGGGTGATGCGGTCCTCGATCTGCTGGTGGCTCACTGGCTTTTCGAGCGGTATCCCGAGATGGCCGAAGGAGAGCTGTCGAAGCTCAAGAGCCATCTGGTCAGTGAACCGGTGCTGGCCCGTTGGGCGCGGCAGCTCGGTCTGGGCGGAGCTCTGCGGCTGGGAATCGGCGAGCGGCGGTCGGGCGGTGGTGACAAGCCGTCGCTGCTGGCCGACGTTCTGGAGGCCGTGCTCGGAGCGATCTTTCTGGATGGAGGCCTGGAAGCGGTCAGGAACGTCACAAACGGCTGGTTGGCGTCGGCACCGCCGGTACCGATGGAAGATCTGCAGATGACCGACGCCAAGACCACCCTGCAGGAATTGGCCCAGTCGCAGGGTCTGGAGCTACCGTTCTATCGACACGTATCCCAGGAGGGACCCGACCACGAGAAACGGTTCTTCGTCGAGTGTTGGCTCGACGGGGAGCCGGTGAGCACCGGTTCCGGAGCGAGCAAGAAACAGGCGGAGCAGAGCGCGGCCAGGGCCGCCCTGACCGACCTGCAAGTGAACTGAAGGCAACGAGATCGAGAGACTGAGATGACGAGAATTCACGAGCTTCCGCAGCATGTGGGCCAGCAGGTCCAGCTACGAGGATGGTTGGCCAACAAGAGATCGAGCGGCAAGATCGCCTTCCTGCAGGTGAGGGACGGCTCCGGATATGTCCAGGCCGTCGCCAGCCGCGCCGATCTGTCGGCCGAAGCCTGGGCGGAAGCCGAGCGCGCGACGCAGGAATCCACAGTGCGCCTCACCGGCACGGTCCAGGAGGACAAACGCGCCCCGAGCGGAGTCGAGATCCATGCCACCGACTTCGCCGTCGAGGCGCTGACCGAGGACTTCCCGATCAGCAAGAAGGAGCACGGAACGGGGTTCCTGATGGAGCATCGGCACCTGTGGTTGCGCTCCAGCCGCCAGCAGGCGGCGCTCAGGGTCCGCAGCGAGATCTGCCAGGCGATCCACGATTTTCACTACGAGCGGGATTTCGTCCACATCGACTCGCCGATTCTGACCCCGGCAGCCTGTGAGGGCACCTCGACGCTGTTCGAGACCGACTACTTCGGCGAACCGGCCTATCTGAGTCAGTCGGGCCAGCTCTATCTCGAGCCAGCGGCGGCGGTCTTCGGCCAGGTCTACTGTTTCGGCCCGACCTTCCGGGCGGAGAAGTCCAAGACCCGCCGACATCTGATGGAGTTCTGGATGGTCGAGCCGGAGGTGGCCTTCATGGAATTCGAGGGTCTCTGTGATCTGGCACAGGACTTCGTCACCTATCTGGTCGGTCGCGTGCTGGAGCGCTGCGCCGAGCCACTGAAGACTCTGGAGCGGGACACCGAGAAGCTGGCCAACGTCACCCAGCCGTTTCCCAGAATCACCTACACCGAGGCCATCGAGACCCTGCAGGAGGCCGGCCAGGAGATCTCCTGGGGCGAGGACTTCGGAGCCGAGCACGAAACGGTACTGGCCGCCCGCTACGACCGTCCGGTCATGGTCACCCACTATCCCAGCGCCATCAAGGCCTTCTACATGGAGCCTGATCCGGAGAATCCCGATCTGGCCCTGGCGCTGGATGTGCTGGCTCCCGAGGGGTACGGCGAGATCATCGGCGGTAGCCAGCGAATCCACGATCACGACCTGCTGTTGCGGCGGCTGCAGGAGCACGATCTCCCCATTGAGGCCTTCCAGTGGTACCTGGACGTGCGCAAGTACGGCACCTTTCCCCACAGCGGATTCGGTATGGGGCTGGAGCGCTTCGTGGCCTGGGTCTGCGGTCTCAGACACCTGCGGGAGACGATCCCCTATCCGCGGATGCTCTATCGGATCTACCCCTGAGCCACGGCGACCGTGGCTCCTCCCGCGGTGGTAACAGGAGCGGTGGCAGATGACGCGCAAGTCACTGATTTACGGCGCCCTGGCGCTGCTGATACTGATCTGGGGTACGACCTGGGCCGCCATCCGGGTTGGCCTCGAGGGGCTGCCACCCTTCACCGGCGTGGCGATCCGTTTCGCCATCGCCGCGGCGGTTCTGTTGGCGGTGGCCAGGTTGGCGGGATGGCCGTTGGGCTCGGGACGCCGTGCCTGGTTTCTCTGGATCGTCAACGCAACGGGCTCCTTTTCCATCTCGTACGGGGTGGTCTACTGGGCCGAGCAGTGGGTTCCCTCGGGTCTGGCAGCGGTCCTGTTCTCCACCTTTCCGCTGTTCGTCGCCCTGATGGCCCATTTCTGGCTACCCGGCGAACGGCTGAGGTTGGTGTCTCTGGGCGGCATCCTGCTGGGATTCGCCGGGGTGGTCACCATCTTCTCCGAGGATCTCACCAGCCTGGCGGGTAGCCAGACCCGAACAGCCGCCACCGTCTTTCTGATCTCGCCGCTGGTCTCGGCTCTCGCCAATGTCCTGATCAAGCGTTGGGGAGCCGGTTTTCATCCGGTCTCGCTGACCGCTGTACCCATGGCCATGACCGCCGGGATCATGGGTGCTCTGGCCGCCTTGGTGGAACGTGGAAGGGGAATCTCGCTGGATGCGGCTTCCACGGCGGCCCTGCTGTATCTCGCCATCTGTGGCACCGCGGTGACCTTCCTGCTGTACTTCTGGCTGCTCGACAGGCTACCGGCGACCCGCTTGTCGTTGATCACCTATGGGGTGCCGATTGTGGCGGTGACCGTCGGCACGCTGTGGATGGAGGAACCGTTCACACCGCGAATGTTCGTCGGCTCCTTGCTGGTTCTGGCTGGGGTGGGTCTGGCCGTTCGCTTCGGGGGCGCCAAGTGAATCCCGGTGTCGCCCGGAGTACTCAGCAGCAGCCGGAGGCCGGGGGCTCCTCGTCGCCGGGTTGATCACGGGAGAACAGCCGCTTCCACGATCGCAGGTCGCCGGCGATCTCCCGCAGCGCCATCCTCCAGGAGCCCCGGGCAAAGCTCCACAGCAGCAGGGCAGCCAGGACCAGGGCTGAGGTCAAGGTCACCCACGAGGTCTCCTCCAGGTGGTCTCCCGCCAGGGTCGGTACGATGCTCCAGCCGGTTCGCCGGATCAGCAGATCGAAGAGATAGCCGACTCCCAGGGCCGTGATTACGACACTGGAGAGGTAGAGCGCCACGAACTTGCGGCCGAAGAAACGGGCGATAACCACCAGCGACGAGGCATTGGTCGCCGGCCCGGCCAGCAGAAAGACCAGGGCGGCTCCTGGACTGACGCCCTTGAGGAGCAGGGCGGCGCCGACCGGTGTGCTGGCCGAGGCGCACATATAGAGCGGAATCCCCAGAAGGAGAAGGATCACCAGCGCTCCGGGGCCCTCCCCCAGAACGCCCTGGATCCAGGATTCGGGCACCAGGGCGGTGATGACACCGGTCAGGATCAGACCTACCACCAACCAGAAACCGATCTCATCGACCATCTCGAGGAAGCCATAGCGAGCCGCGCGACGGAGCTTGCCGGCCTCTTCGGTCGGGGCGCCTTCATCCGGGTCCGGCTCGCCGTTCGCCGCTTCGGACTCTGAGAGCTCGCCGTCTCGCCGGCGCCAGAGCAGGGACGAAGCCGCCGCCACCAGACTGGTCAGCAGAGCGGCGATGGGTCTGACGATCGCCATCACCGGCCCCATGAGGCCATAGGTCAGGAGGATCGAATCGACCCCGGTCTCCGGTGTCGAGACGAGAAAGGCCAGACTGGCCTCCCGGCTGGCTCCCTTCCTGGAAAGCTCGATGGTGACCGGCACCACCGCGCAGGAGCAGAGGGGCAATGGAATTCCCAGAAAGGCAGCCCGTACGGTCGAGCCGAAGCCGGGTTTCCCCAGCCAGCGAGCGATGCCGTGGGCGGGAATCAGGATGTGCATCAGGCCGGCCGCCGCGAGTCCCAGGAGGATATAGGGACTGGCCACCAGATAGACTTCCAGCGTCGCCAGCAAGATTCGCGAGAGCACCTCCATGACAGGCGAGATCGTAGCAGACGGTTTGCTAGACTCTGCCTCGCTCATGAGTGACCGAAAGCCCAGGAAACGCGTCGGGATTGTCAGTCTCGGCTGCCCCAAGAACCAGGTCGACACCGAGATCATGCTGGGTGAGCTCTCCGGCAGGGGTCACCAGATCGTCACCGATCTGGCCGAAGCGGACACGGTGATCGTCAATACCTGTGGCTTCATCGAAGAGGCGAAGCAGGAGTCCATCGACACCATTCTGGAGGTGGCGGACAGCAAGTCCGAGGGCGTGCGGGAGCTCTTCGTGGCCGGTTGTATGGCCAATCGCTACGGCGAGGAGCTGGCCCGGGAGATCCCCGAGATCGACGGTTTCATCGGGCTGGACGATCTGCGACGGGTCGAGAGCCTGGTCGAGATCGGCGGTGGCCCGCAGCCCCCTTCACCGTCGCACCTGGTTTTTGATCACACGGCACCGCGAGTGCTGACAACCCGCGGCTACGCCTACCTGAAGGTCGCCGAGGGATGTGACAATCCCTGTACCTTCTGCGCCATACCGAAGTGGAGAGGTCAGTTCCGCAGCCGGACGGTCGAGAGTCTCGTCGAGGAGGCCCGTCGGTTGGAGGAGTCCGGCATCCGTGAGCTGTGCTTGATCGCCCAGGACACGACCCGCTATGGCGAGGATCTCGATCTGGGTCGGCACGGTCTGGTGCGCCTCGTGGAAGCGATTCTCGAGGGAACCGGGTTTCCGTGGATACGTTTTCTGTATGCCTACCCGACCACGCTGGATGCGGATCTGGTGGCGCTGATGGGGAGCGAAGAGCGATTCGTCTCCTATATCGACATGCCTTTGCAGCACAGCCACCCGGAGATCCTCTCGGCCATGCGAAGGGGTGGATCGGCGGAGCGCTATCTGCGGCAATTGGAGGACATACGGAATCGGGTCCCCGATGTCTTCCTGCGCTCGACCTTCATCGTCGGCTTTCCGGGTGAGACCGAGGGTCACTTCGAAGATCTGCTGCAGTTCGTCGAGCGGGCCCGTTTCGACCATCTGGGCGCCTTCGTGTACAGCAGAGAGGAGGGGACACCGGCGGCGGATCTGGCGGCCGTTATTCCCAGGTCGGTAGGTCGTCAGCGGTACGAGAGGATTCTGGAAATCCAACGACCGCACGCCCTGGCGAGTCGCCAACGCCTCGTCGACCGGCGTCTGGAGGTGCTGGTAGAAGGAGTCTGCGATGAGACCGAGCACCTGCTCCAGGGGCGCCACCGCGGCATGGCACCCGAGATCGATGGGCGAGTGCTCATCAACGATGGACTGGCTCCCACGGGTGAGATCGTGGAAGTGGAGATCACCGAAGCCTTCGCCGACGATGTGGTCGGTCGAATCGTCGGACCGCGGGAGCAGCCCGGTGTCCGCCTGGCGGTGACCTGATTCCGCCCCCGACGAGATGAAGGTTCTAGACGATGCCTGGAATGCCAGGGACAGCCTGGGTCCGACGGTAGCCACCATCGGCAATTTCGATGGTATCCATCTGGGACAGCAGAGGGTCCTGGATACGGTGGCTTCGAGGGCCCGCCAGAGCGCGGCGCTATCAGCGGTGATTACCTTCGAGCCCCACCCCTTGTCGGTGCTCCGACCCGAGCGCCCGCCCCAGCGGATCACCACGGTGGAGCAGAAACGGGTGCTGATCGGCCGTCGCGGTATCGAGGTGCTGGTCAATGTCGCCTTCGATTCCCGCTTCGCCAGCACGCAGCCCCGCCAGTTCGTCGAGGAGCTGCTCTGCCAGCGGCTGCAGATACGAGAGCTCTATGTCGGCTCGCGGTTCGGTTTCGGGCATCAGCGAAGGGGCAATCTCCAGCTGCTCGAAGAGCTCGGTGGCGAGCTGGGATTCACGGTGTCGGGAATCGAAGAGGTCCGCCTCGGTCAGGATGTGGTCTCCAGCACCCGCATTCGCCAAGCCATTCGAGAGGGTGATGCGGCGGCCGCCGCCGCCCTTCTGGGTCGGGCCTTCGCCCTGACGGGCAAGGTGGTTCACGGCCAGGGCAGGGGTCGGGAGCATGGCTGGCCGACCCTCAATCTGGCTCCGGATCACGACCTGCTGCCCGCCGACGGTGTCTACGCCTCTCAGGTCTGGATTCCGGAACGCCAGAAGATCCATGGTGCGGTGACCAATGTCGGCCGCCGACCGACGTTTCCCGGTGAGAATCGCAGAATCGTCGAAACCCACGTCTTCGATTTTGGTCGAGAGGTTTATGGCGACGCGATAGAATTGAGCTTCGTCGAGAGGCTCCGCGGAGAGCGGCGATTTCCTTCTGCAGACGAGCTCTTCGAGCAGATCGGCAGGGATGCGGCGGCCGCGCGAGAATACTTGGCGCGCGAGGATTGTTTCACTCTCGTGCCGACCCTGGGCGTGGGATCGCCCCGAGATATCCAAAAACTCTGATTCGAGGAAATGACAATGGCAAGCGACAAGATCGTCCAAGTTAGCTCCGATAGCTTCGAGAGTGATGTGCTGAATTCCGATGTCCCGGTCCTGGTGGACTTCTGGGCTTCCTGGTGCGGACCCTGTCTGATGGTGGCTCCGGTTCTGGACGAGTTGGCGGACGAGATGGAGGGCAAGGTCCGCATCGCCAAGGTCAACGTCGACGAGAACCAGGATGTGGCCATGAAGTTCGGAGTCCAGAGCATCCCGACCTTCATCCTCTTCAAGGGTGGCGAGGCCGCGGACCGCATGCTGGGTGCCATGCCCAAGAGTGCTTTCGAGCAATTCATCGAACGCAACGCGTGATCCCGGCGACAGGTCCGTAAGATGGACGTCTCGATCTACGAGAAGCTGGGCGCCTTCTACCTTGGCCGTCCTGTCGACCCTGAGCGACAAGAGACGGTCGAGGAGCCGCTCCTCTACGATTCCAAAGATCTGTTGACCCACGCCGTCTGCGTCGGTATGACCGGCAGCGGCAAGACCGGGCTCTGCATCGGTCTTCTCGAGGAGGCGGCCATCGACGGCGTGCCGGCGCTGGTCATCGATCCCAAGGGTGATCTGGGGAACCTGCTGCTGACCTTTCCAGATCTTCTGCCGGAAGATTTCGAACCCTGGATCAACCCGGACGACGCCCGGCGGGCCGAGCTGTCGAATCGCGACTTCGCGGCCAAGCAGGCCGATCTCTGGCGGCAGGGTCTCGCCTCGTGGGGGCAAGACGGCGAGCGCATCAGGCGCTTGCATCGGGCGGCCGAGTTCGCCATCTACACCCCGGGTAGCGAGGCGGGGATTCCGGTGTCGGTCCTGTCTTCCTTTGCCGCTCCTTCCCAGGAGGTGCTGGAAGACTCGGACCTGGTGCGGGAACGGGTCGCCACCACCGTCTCAGGACTGTTGGCTCTCATGGGAGTCGAGGCTGATCCTGTCCAGAGTCGCGAGCACATCTTGCTTTCGACCCTGCTACAGGAGCGGTGGAGTCGCGGCGAGGACGCGGATCTGGCCGGCCTGATTCGGGGTATCCAGAATCCTCCGGTGGACAAGATCGGAGTCCTGGAGGTCGATACCTTCTTCCCGAACAAGGAGCGGATGAAGCTGGCCCTGAAGCTGAACAATCTTCTGGCTTCGCCGGGCTTCCAGAGCTGGCTCGAGGGTGTGCCCCTCGATATCGGAGGTCTGCTCTATACCGACTCCGGGCGACCGCGGGTAGCGATCCTGTCCATCGCCCACCTGTCCGAGACCGAGCGGATGTTCTTTGTCTCCCTGGTTCTCAACGAGCTGGTGAGCTGGATGAGGAGCCGGCCCGGCACCACCAGTCTCCGAGCGCTCCTCTACATGGACGAGATCTTCGGCTTCATGCCACCGGTGGCCGAGCCACCTTCGAAGCGACCCCTGCTGACGCTGCTGAAACAGGCGCGGGCCTACGGCGTAGGGGTCGTCTTGGCGACCCAGAATCCAGTGGATCTCGACTACAAGGGACTGTCCAACACGGGGACCTGGTTTATCGGTCGACTGCAGACCGAGAGGGACAAGCTGCGGATTCTCGAGGGCTTGGAAGGCGTGCAGGCGGGACCGGGATTCGACCGGGGTACGCTGGATCGAACCATCTCCGGACTCGGCAAGAGGGTCTTCCTGTTGCACAACGTACACGAGCGCGAGCCGGTCCTGTTCCGGACCCGGTGGGTGCTGTCCTATCTGCGGGGCCCTCTGACTCGTCAGCAGATCAAGCAGTTGATGGCCGATCGACGACCCGAGCTGGCGGCAGCCGATGACCAGCCGTCGGCCGCAGCTTCAGCCAGTGCTCAGCCCGAAATCGGATCGGGCTCAGAGGAGCGACCGATGGTCGAAAGGGGAGTGGAAGAGCTCTTTCTGGACCTCACCTCCCGGCCTCGCGATCCGGTGACCTACCGGCCCCACCTCTTGGGTGAGGCCCGGGTCCATTTCGTCGATCGTCGCAGCAAGTTGGAACTGCAGGTCGAGGAGGCGACCCTGGTAGTGCCGCTCTCCGAGGAGCTGTCGGCGGTGGACTGGTCCGCTGCGCACCAGCGACCCCTGGCAGAACAGGACCTCTATGACGAGCCCCGGGAGGGGGCGGTTTGGCTGCCGCTGCCTGCAGGAACGGGCAAGTTGAAAAGCTTCACCTCCTGGCGGCGGGATCTGGCAGAGACCCTCTATCGAACCCGCGCCCTCGAGCTGTTCAAGAGCCCGACGTTCAAGAGCCGCTCGGATCCAGGCGAGAGCGAAAGGGACTTCCGTATTCGACTGGCCGAGCAGGCCCGTGAGCGCCGCGATCTCGAGGTCGAGAAACTGCGGCAGCGCTTCGCCAAGAAGGCGGCCACGCTGGAGGACCGGATCCGGCGGGCCAGGGCCAAGGTGGAGAAGGAGCGCGAGCAGGCGTCGTCGCAGAAGCTGCAGACCGCCATCTCTTTCGGGACGGCGATTCTCTCGATGCTGACCGGTCGCAAAGGGGTCTCCAAGACCGATCTGAACCGCGCTGGTTCGGCCATGCGGGGGGTCGGCCGGTCGCGCGAGCAGAGTCAGGATGTGGACCGGGCGCAGGAGACGGTCGAGGCTCTGACCGTCGATCTGGAGGAGCTGAACGACGAGCTGGCCGAGAAGATCGACCAGCTCGAAGAGAGATTGGACCCCGACCTCGAGGACCTCGAGGTGATCGCCTGTCGGCCCCGCAAGGCCGACATCGAAGTCCGTCGCGTCGCCCTGCTGTGGATCCCCGAGGAGGACTAGCCCGTGGTGGGGTAGTTCGGGGCCTCCTTGGTGATCACCACATCGTGGGCGTGGCTCTCTTTGAGGCCGGCACTGGTGACCCGCATGAAGCGCACTTCGGTGCGCAGCTCCGCGATCGAGCCGCAACCGGCCAGCCCCATCCCCGAGCGTAGGCCGCCGGTGAGTTGCGGCAGCATCTGGTGGACGCTGCCCTTGAAGGGGACCATTCCTTCGATCCCTTCGGGAACGAGCTTGCTGAGCTCGGACCCCGATTCCTGAAAATAGCGCTCGGCGCTGCCGCTGGTCATGGCGGCGAGTGAGCCCATGCCCCTGTAGGCCTTGTAGGTACGCCCCTGATAGAGGATGGTCTCACCGGGGCTCTCCTCGGTGCCGGCGAAGAGAGATCCGATCATCACGGCGCTGGCGCCCGAGGCCAGGGCCTTGGTGACGTCGCCCGAGAACTTGATCCCACCGTCGGCGATGATGGGAATGTCGTGATCCGCAGCGGCTTTGCAGCTCTCTCTGATGGCGGTGACCTGGGGCATTCCGGCGCCGGTGACGACCCGGGTCGTACAGATCGAGCCGGGTCCGATGCCCACCTTGATGGCGTCCACCTGGCAGTCGATGAGTGCCTCGGCGCCCTTTCGGGTCGCCACGTTGCCAGCGATGATCCGCACCTCCGGATAGGTGGTCCGCAGGTCCCGCAACGCGTCGAGGACCCCACGGCTGTGGGCATGGGAGGAGTCGAGCACCAGAAAATCGACCTTGGCCTCGATCAGTGCCGCGGTCCGCTCCTGATAGTCCCCGGAGGCACCGATGGCGGCCCCGACCCGCAGCCGGCCCAACTCGTCCTTGCAGGCCAGCGGGAATTTGATCGCCTTCTGGATGTCCTTCACCGTGATCAGCCCGGTGAGGCTGCCTTGGTCGTCCACCACCAGGAGCTTTTCGATCTTGTGCTGATGCAGCAGAGCCATGGCCTCGTCCAGAGTGGTACCTTCGGCCACCGTCACCAGGTTCTCGCTGGTCATCAGTTGGTCGATCCGCTTTTCGAGATCGGTCTCGAAGCGCAGATCCCGGTTGGTGAGGATGCCGACCAGCCGGCCGCTCACGTCGGTCACCGGGACACCCGAGATCTTGTAGTAGGCCATGACATCCAGGGCCTCGCGGATCTTCTGTTCGGGTCGCATGGTCACCGGATCGACGATCATTCCGGCTTCACTGCGCTTCACCCGGTCGACCTCTTCGGCCTGTGTGTCGATGGAGAGGTTCTTGTGAATCACACCCACGCCGCCGGCTTGCGCCATGGCGATGGCCAGCCGTGACTCGGTGACCGTATCCATGGCCGCGGAGACCACCGGTATGTTCATTTCGATGCCCCGACACAAGCGGGTCCGGAGATCCACTTCATTCGGGTGCACCTCGGACATGCCGGGGGCGATCAAGACGTCATCGAAAGTCAGGGCGATCTCAGGCACCGGGTCGTGCTCGGTCATCTGGCGTTCCTATCCTGCTGCTGTGGGGTGGGACTTGCGGCTGAAGGGTGTCGAACCATGCGCAAGCCTATCAAGAATCGGTGGCGCCGGGGACGGTCAGCCTGTAGCGCGATCCTTGAGCAGACAGCACTTCTTGTACTTCTTGCCTGAGCCGCACGGACACGGATCGTTGCGGCCTACCTTGTCGCCCTGGCGAGTTACGGTCCGCTGTGGTTGCGGTGGACCGGCGGCGGGCTTGAAACTGGAGAATCGGCTGGACTGGGGTGTCGCCCGCGGCGCGCGCCGGCGGGCCGCCATATCCTCGACCGAAACAGGCTCGAGGGAGAAGATCTTCTTGACGATGGAGTCCTCGATCCTCTCTTTCATGGCCTGGAAGAGCTCGTAGCTCTCGCGCTTGTACTCCTGTTTGGGGTCCTTCTGACCATATCCCCGCAGGCCGATGCCCTCCTTGAGGTGATCGAGGGCCAGCAGGTGATCCTTCCAGGAGAGATCGACCTCGCGCAGCAGCACAAAGCGCTCGAAGGAGCGCATGACCTGGTCGCCGAAGCGCTCGGTACGCTCGTCATACTTGGCCTTGACCGCTGCGAGCAGTCCCTCCTCGATCTCCTCGGGCCCCATCTCCTCCAGATTCCAGCCGAGGTCGTTGAGATCGATCTGGAAGTAGGCCAGGGTGTCGGTGTGGATCGCCGAGAGATTCCAATCGCGGGGGTCGGCCTTGACCGGACAGTGCATGTCGACGAAGTAGGCGATGATGTCTTCGGCGATCCCCAGGATGTACTCCCTGCCCTCCCGACCGCTGAGGATGTCCTTGCGCAGCTCGTAGATGGCCTCGCGCTGCTTGTTCATCACATCGTCGTATTCGAGCAGGTGCTTACGGACCTCGAAGTTGCGGCCCTCTACCTGGGACTGAGCACGTTCGATGGCCCGCGAGACCATCTTGTGCTCGATGGGCTCGCCATCGACCATGCCGCGGCCGATGAAGCCCCGCATTCTCTCGGATCCGAAGATCCGCATCAGATCGTCCTCGAGGGAGAGGAAGAAGCGGGAAGTGCCGCCGTCGCCCTGACGCCCCGAGCGGCCGCGCAACTGGTTATCGATGCGGCGGGACTCGTGACGTTCGGTTCCCAGGATGTGCAGGCCGCCGGCTGCCAGCACGTCCTCTCTCTCGGTACGACAGGTCTCCTCGTAGCGCTGCAGCGCCGCATCGTAGGCCTCGCGGTCCTCCTCCGGATCGATCTCGCCGCGGGCCAGGGCGACGGCATTGCCGCCCAGCACGATGTCGGTGCCTCGACCGGCCATATTGGTGGCGATGGTTACCGCCCCCTTGCGTCCGGCCTGGGCGACGATGCCCGCTTCCTTGCCGTGGAACTTCGCATTGAGGACCACATGCCGAATCCCCCGGCGCTTGAGCTTCTTGGAGAGCATCTCGCTGTTCTCGATGGAGATCGTTCCCACCAGCGCCGGCTGGCCGCGCTCCTGGCAGTCGACAATCTCTTCGACCACCGAATCCCACTTCTCGTTGGCCGTGCGGTAGACCAGATCGGCCCGGTCGTCGCGAACCATCGGCATGTTGGTGGGGATCACCACGACATCGAGATCGTAGATCTCTCCGAACTCGGTGGCCTCGGTCTCCGCGGTGCCGGTCATCCCTCCGAGCTTGTCGTACATGCGGAAGTAGTTCTGGAAGGTGATGGTAGCCAGGGTCTGGTTCTCGCGCTCGATGGTGACGCCTTCTTTGGCTTCCACCGCCTGGTGCAGACCATCCGACCAGCGACGCCCCGGCATCATGCGCCCGGTGAACTCGTCGACGATGACCACCTGGCCGTCCTTGATCAGGTACTCGACGTCTCGCTTGAAGAGATGGTGGGCACGGAGCCCCTGATTGACACCGTGGAGCAGCTCCACGTTCTCCAGGTCGTAGAGGTTGCCGATGCCCAACAGTTGCTCGCAGCGCGTCCCGCCCTCCTCGGTGAGAGTGATGTTGTGGGCCTTCTCGTCGACCAGGAAGTCACCGGTGGTGTACTTGGTGCCATCGGGGTCCTCGATCTCCTCGCCCCGCTTGAGTCGCGGGATGATGCGATTGATCCGGTGGTACTTGTCCACCGATTCCTCGGAGGGACCGGAGATGATCAACGGTGTCCGGGCCTCGTCGACCAGGATGGAGTCGACCTCGTCGACGATGGCGTACGAGTGTCCCCGCTGCACCATGGAGTCGAGATCGAATTTCATGTTGTCGCGCAGATAGTCGAACCCGAACTCGTTGTTGGTGCCGTAGGTGACGTCGGCGGCATAGGCCTGTTTGCGATCGGCGTCGGAAATATCGCTCTGGATGACGCCGACGGTCAGGCCGAGGAATTGGTACACAGCGCCCATCCATTCCGAGTCGCGTCCGGCCAGGTAGTCGTTGACCGTCACCACATGAACGCCCTTGCCGGTCAGGGCGTTCAGATAGACCGGCAGGGTGGCCACGAGTGTCTTGCCCTCACCGGTCTTCATCTCGGCGATCATGCCCTGGTGAAGAACGATTCCACCGATGAGCTGGACATCGAACGGGCGCATCTCGAGGGCTCGCAGGGCCGCCTCGCGGACCACCGCGAAGGCCGGGACCAGCAGATCGTCCAGGGTCGCTCCCTGTTCCAGCTGCTGGCGAAACTCGTCGGTCTTGGCGCGCAGCTGAGCGTCGGTCAGAGCCTGAATCTCGGGCTCCAAATCGTTGATGGCAGCCACCAGCGGCTGCAGGCGCTTGATGTCGCGCTCGTGCTTGCTTCCGAAGACTTTGGTCAGGGTCCGATTGAGCATACTTCCAAGCTTGTCCTAGGAGTGGTGGGAGCGGGATGGCTCCGACAGGGGTAACACGGGCAGTCTAGCAGAGATTCCCGGGACCTCCTGGGGCTGCTGGCCGCGGGCGGTGGGTCGGCTGCCGGGTCAGAATCGTCGCGGTGATTCGTCGAGAATATAGACCAGCGGATTGACCGGTTTGCCGTCCAAGCGGACCTCGTAGTGCAGGTGGTAGCCGGTGGCCCTGCCGGTGTTGCCCACATAACCGATGACATCTCCCCGGGTCACGCGGTCGCCTGCCTGTACCGTGAATCGAGAGAGGTGTCCGTAGCGCGTCGTGTAGCCGAAACCGTGCGCGATGTTGACCGAGTTGCCCAGGCGGCCGGTCCGCTCCGCCTGCAGCACGATGCCGTCCGCCGTTGCCACCACTGGTTGACCCGGGGCGGTGGAGAGATCGATGGCCCGATGCAGAGCCTTCTCACCGGTCACCGGATCGCTGCGGTAGCCGAAGCCGCTGGTGAGAATCCCGCGGACCGGACTGATGGCCGGTGTGGCTGCGGTCTGTCGCGACTGCTCCTGCAGCAGATGGTGGATCTTGTCGAGATGCCCCGACAGATCGAGATAGCGATCCTCCAGGTCCCCTCCGACACCGGACTGCTGGGATTCGCCGGTACCGTCCAGACCGGCGACAATGGCCAGCTGCTGGGTGCGCTGCTCGAATTCAGTCAACCGGCCCTCGAGGAGGCGGATGTCGTTCTCGAACTCCTGATTGACCGCTCGCAGCTGTTGATTCTCTTCCTGGAGATCCGCCAACTGCTGTTGATTCACCGCCTTGGTGAAGAAGGACCAGGTGGAGAAGAGAGAGAGGACCAGGAGTGCAGCCGTTGTGATGCCGCCGATCAGCAGCTGCCGATTGGAGATTCGCCACTTCCGGAACCTGGCCCGGGTGTGCGGTACAACAATGATGGTGTGGTGTTTGAGACCCATACTGAAGAGTTGCCGCTGGGTTGGACTTGGTTCCCCCGAAAGGCGTTGATCGGAACGCCTTCATTGTAACTCGGAGGAGGGTGGTGTCAACCGACCGCGAGCCGGATCCGAGTGCTACGATTTCTCTTTGGTCGAGGTCGGAATCCGCCAAGGAGGTCTCTTGCCGAGCGAAGAGAATCGTCGATCCAAACTCAGGATAATTCTTGCCCTGCTGGTGTTCGCAGCGGCGGGCTGGGTCCTCTGGCAGGGGGTCATGATCCGCTATCTGGGTCCGGCTCCGGTGGTGGCAGAGGGCCTCGAGCGAGCCGATCCGATGGTTCGACAAGCGGTCGATTCCGCGATCGAAGAGGTGCGACGCGACAGGCGCGACCTCGACTCGCGTCAGCGGCTGTGCATGGTCTATCAAGCCAACGGTTTGATGGAGTCGGCTCAGGCCTGCTGGTCTCAGGTGTTGGCGATCGAGGACGGTCTCGCTCACGGCTGGTTCTATCTGGCCACGACCTATGAGCGGGCAGGCCGCATGGAAGAGGCCATCGAAGCCATGGCCCGTTCCAGCGCCATTGATCCGAACCACGCCGCCAGCTACTGGCAGAGGGCCTTGTGGCTCATCGACATCGGGAGCCTGGACGAGGCAGAGTTGGCGCTGGCCATGGCTCGCGACCTCGATCCGACGCACGAGGCGGTCTGGTTCGCCACCGCCCGTCTGCATCTGGCGCGGCAGGACCCCGAGGCTGCGGTGTCCGTCATCGACGAGCACCGGTTGGTCGACGGGCGAAATGCCGCCTACGCTCGCCAGCTGCAGGCGGCCGCCTACAGAGCTCTGGGCCGGAGCGATGAGGCCGAGCAGCTGGCGAGCAGCTCTTCCCCCCGGGCACCTGCCTTCGAGGATCCCTGGATGGATGATTCAGCGCTACAGGACCGGTTCCTCGCACCTGGCGACCGTGGCGACGCAGTTGACAAAGAGCGGTCGCTACAGCGAGGCCCTGGAGGTGCTCGGCCGGATCGAGGGGCTCCTGACCGACGATCCGAGGCTCGCCGCAGTCGCGGCGCAGTGCTGGCTGGGGCTGGGCGAGCCGGCACGGGCGGTGGAGATTCTGCGACAGGCGACGCTCGGAGCGCCGCAGAATCCCGTGCTGCAGACCAATCTCGCCCTGGCGGCCCTGGCCGGGGCGGATTCCGACCCCAGCCTGCTCGATCTGGCCCTGGAGGCGGCGCTGCGCGCCGTCGAGATCGATCCGAGCTCGAGACAGACCCGGTTGGCGCTGGCCAGGGCTCTGGTGGCCAACGGACGGTCGCAGGAGGCGGTGGTCGAATACCGTCGTGCCTTTGAATCGGATGCCCGCGATCCAGTGGCGGTCATCCGTGCAGCTCACCGCCTGATCGCCGAGTCCCACCTGAGCGAAGCCCGGGAGCTGCTGGAGCTTGTGGCCGGCACGCACCCCGAGCGAGCATCGGTGTGGGCTGGCCTGGCCAGGATCGAGGAGATCTCTGGGAACGAGGCCGAGGCCGAGAGACTTCTGGCTCTAGCCGCGGCCGCCAAGGTTCAGGACGCTGGCGATCTGGCAGCGGCGACAGGTTCGTACGCCATGGATACATCGGATTCATGAGTCCTCTACTGACGCGTCGAACACCGGCTCTGGCACTGATCCTGCCGGCGACGGTGGGACTGGCCGGGCTCGTTTCCTGTGCGGACAGATCTATTGAGGAGGTGCAACCCTTGTCTGGGCCGGTCGCTCCGGCCTGGTTCGAGCAACGAGCCGCAGAGTCGGGTCTCGACTTTCACTACCAATCGGGGCACGACGGCCAGTCCTTTCTCTTCCCGGAGATTATGGGCGGGGGCGCTGCGCTTCTCGACGCCGACGGTGACGGCTTTCTCGACATCTACCTAGTGCAGGGAGGAAGCTTGCACAGCGGTTCGGTATGGGAGGGGAACCGACTGTATTTCAGCGATACCGAGGGTGGTTTCCTGGATCGTACCGGATTCTCCCGTGCGGGCGATGGAGGATACGGAATGGGGGCGACCGTCGGGGACTACGACGGTGACGGAGACGCCGATCTCTACCTCACCAACCTCGGGTCGAATGTGCTGTTGCAGAACGATGGGACGGGTCGTTTCACCGACGTCACCGAGGCGGCTGGAGTCGCTGATCCGGGGTGGGGGACCAGTGCGGCCTTCGTCGATTTCGATCGCGACGGCCGTCTCGATCTCTTTGTCGCCAACTACGTCCATTGGTCTCTCGATCGGGAGCTCGATTGCTTCGATCGGAGTGGGGCGCCCGACTACTGCAGCCCAGTCAGCTACAACTCGCCGGCACCCGACGTGCTCTACAGGAATCTCGGCGATGGCCGATTCGAAGATGTCTCCATGGAATTCGGCATCCGCTCGGTTTTTGGCAACGGACTCGGTGTGGCGGTGGTCGACTTCGACGATGACGGATATGCCGACATCTTTGTCGCCAACGACCAGACGCCGAATCAGCTGTGGCACAACCTGGAAGGCAAGGCCTTCGCCGATGTGGCAGTCTTGACCGGTTGCGCCGTCAGCCAGACCGGTCAGGCCAAGGCCGGGATGGGAGTCGATGCCGCAGATGTCGATGGCGATCTGGACCTGGATCTGCTGGTGGTGAATCTGCACGCGCAGACCGATTCGTTCTTTCGCAATCAGGGAGAGTATTTCAGCGAGGAGACGGCGTTGGTGGGTTTGGGCAGTGTCAGTCGCCCGTTCACCCGATTTGGCGTCGGCTTGAAGGACTTCGACAACGACGGTTGGCTCGATCTCTACCAGGCCAATGGCCGAGTGACGCTGCCGGAGAGAGCCTCGCAGACCGGCTCCGACCCCTTCGCAGAACCGAACACGCTGCTCCGGGGGGTCGCTCCTGGTGGTTTCCAGCTGGTCGAGCCCTCGGGAGGAACCGTGGAGCCGCTGGTGCATACCAGCCGGGCCGCCGCTTTCGGCGATCTGGACAACGACGGGGATGTGGATGGGGTGGTGGTCAATCGGAATGGACCGACCTATCTCCTCGCCAACCGAGCGGCAGGCGACGCCAACTGGATCGGACTCGAGGTGCTGGACGACGCAGGCGGCCCCGCCCTGGGAGCCAGGGTGATTCTCGACACCCCTTCAGGGTCGATTCGGCGCGATGTGAGAGTGACCTATAGCTACCTGGCATCCCACGATCCGCGGATCCTGGTGGGTCTGGGTGAAGAGACGATCGTGTCGCAGGTCAGCGTTCGCTGGCCGGACGGTCGACACCAGGACTTCGGGCCACAGCCGATCAATCGATATTCGAAACTGAGAAGAGGTTCATGACCAGGGCTCGTCCGTTTGGGTTTCTGATACTGGCGACGCTGGCTTGCTCCCCGGACACCGAGCAGGTGGAACCGGAGCGAGCCCTCTTTGCGGATCGGGCGGCAGAGCTGGGCCTGACATTTCGACACGAAACGGGGGCAACAGGTCGCCTGTACATGCCGGAGACCACGGGCGGGGGAGTCGGGCTGTTCGATTATGACGGCGACGGTGACCTGGATCTCTATCTGGTCCAGTCCGGCGTGCTCGGTGGTTCCTCGGAGCTCGGAGATCGCCTCTATCGCAATGACCTGGCCAGCGAGAGCCGCTGGCGATTCGTGGACGTGACCCCCGAGTCGGGGCTCGCGGCGACAGGATACGGACAGGGCGTTGCTGTCGGGGATGTGAACAACGATGGTTGGCTCGACGTCTACCTCGCGAATCTCGGGCCCGACGAGCTGTGGATCAACCGAGGAGACGGGAGCTTCGAGAATCGAACCCCGCAGTGGGCTCTCGGAGACGAGGGCTGGGGGACCAGCGCCGTGTTCTTCGACTTCGATCTCGATGGCTGGCTGGACCTCTTCGTCACTCGCTACCTCGTCTGGTCCCCGGCGAGCCACAAGGACTGTCGATTCCAGACCGGGATGCTCGACTACTGCAAGCCGGCCAGCTACTCGCCGACGGTGGACCTTCTCTACCGCAACCTCGACGGAACCCGGTTCGAGATCGTCGAATCCCCGGAGATGGCCTCGCTACGCACCAACGGCCTCGGTGTAGTGGCGGCCGATCTGAACGACGATGGCTGGCTCGATCTCTATGTGGCCAACGATCAGTTGCCCAATGCTCTCTGGTTGAACGATCAGGGCGGGGGGTTTCGCGAGGACGCGCTGCTGGCTGGCGTCGCGGTGAACCGGGAGGGTATGGCGGAGGCCAGTATGGGTCTGGTGGTGGAGGATTTCGACCGCGATGGCGAGGTCGATCTGTTCATGACCCACCTGACCGGTGAGACCAACACGTTCTACCGGGGGCAGGGCCAGGGCCTGTTCGACGACGAAACCCAGGCCGCGGGATTGGCCGGGCCGAGTCTCGCTCGCACCGCCTTCGGTGTCGGGGCCCTGGACTTCGACAACGACTCCTGGCTCGATTTGGTGATGACTACCGGGGCGGTCCATGTCGATCTCGACCAGGTTGCAGCCGGCGAGCCACTGCCGCTGAAACAGGTCGATCAGTTCTTTCGCTCCGACCAGGGTGTGTTCTCCGACATCTCGCAGCAAATCGGTGCAGACTTCAGCGTTCCTTCGGTGGGTCGGGGACTGGCCATCGGCGATCTGGACAACGATGGCGATGCGGATGTGGTGATCAACAACGCTCAGGGCGAGCCCCGGGTACTGATCAACCAGGCCGGCCAGGACAGTGCCTGGCTGGGAGTGACGCTTCGTACTGGGTGGGGGCGGGATGCTCAGGAAGGGACACCGGTCCGCTTGACCTCGACCGATGGAGCCGAGAGAGTGCGCTGGACGCGCCAGGGAGCCAGCTACCTGTCCACCAACGACGACCGGGTGCTCTTTGGACTCGGTTCTCAGTTGCAGCCGTTCGCACTTCGAATTGACCGGATCCGGGGAGTTCCG
>CAJHZZ010000109.1_pt1 | contig 66093 bp, 58 predicted proteins | sample 9199071 | NCBI WGS metagenome assembly CAJHZZ01 (sample SAMEA7708275, study PRJEB35096) | sediment metagenome | biome: marine neritic benthic zone biome [ENVO:01000025]; feature: sediment [ENVO:00002007]; material: shallow marine sediment [ENVO:03000034] sea grass bed [ENVO_01000059] ...
GTCGGTAACGACGGCGGTGAACCCATCCGTCTCAGTCAACGACCGGGCACGCACTCGTCGACGGTATCGCCCGACGGCCGCTGGGCCGCGGTCCATTTCTCCAGCCAGAGCATGCCGCCGGAGCTGCTGCTCACCCGCCTCACGGAGCCCCAGGAGCACCGGGTGACGCATTCGCCGCTGTCCCAGTTCGATGACTACACCTGGGTGGAGGCCGAATTCGTCTCCTTTCCCAGTCATGTGGATGCCAGCACCTTGCATGGCAGGATTGCTCTGCCACCCGACTTCGATCCAGCCAGGAAATATCCTGCAATCGTCGGCTCGGTCTACACCGACAGTGTCCGCAACCAGTGGGGTTGGCGGACGGCCCACCCCACCTGGGGACTCGATCAGTACTTCCTCCAGCAAGGCTACGTGGTGTTCAATGTCGACATGCGCGGCAGTTGGGGACGGGGGCGCGAGCACCGGCGCGGCATCCGCCTCGACTACGGCGGCATGGATATCGAGGACATCGAGAGCGGTGTGCGCTATCTCGCCACTCTGGGCCATGTCGACATGGAGCGAGTCGGTATCTGGGGCTCGAGCTACGGCGGTCTGATGACCACCATGTCGCTGTTTCGCAAGCCTGGGCTCTTCGCCGCTGGGATCGCCGGTGCGCCTGCCACCAACGTCCGGCACGCCTTGACCGGTCAGATGGCAGTGATGATGCGTCCGCAGGATCAGCCCGACGAGTACGACGACTCCTCGCCCTTCCTGCATGCGGCCGGTCTCCAGGACCCACTGATGATCATCCACGGCATGCGGGACTGGGTAGTCCTCTTCAAGGACTCCGTCATCCTTGTCCAGCGGCTCGTTCTGCTGGGCGGAGATGTGGAGCTGGTGGCGCTGCCCAACGCCGGCCACGGCTGGGACGCCGAGGGGCTGGCCCAGACGCGGTTCGCCTTCCACAAGATGGTTGGTTTCTTCGATCGACATCTGAAACCTGACTGCGACGCCTGCCAGGGGGAGGAGCCATGAGAAGCCATCACGTGCTGCAACGGATCCTGCTGCTGTCGTTAGGGCTCTTCTCTTGGCAGCTCGGACCCGCCCAGGGCAGCGGGACCGATTCCGGCTGGACCGAGCTGGTAGAGATCCACGCCGCCCTGGAGGAGAGCCGCGAACCCCAGGTGCTCGAAGGCGTACCGCAGCTCGACGACGAGGCGATGCGGAGGCGGGAGTCGGCCATCGAGACTCTCCAGAAGAGACTGACCAACCTCGATCCAGCAGCCTGGTCGGTGGCCGGCAAGGTCGACTACCTGCTGGTCTGGGCTCGGGCCAACGGCCTGCTCTTCGAACATCGAGTCACCAGACCGTGGCAACGAGACCCGATCTTCTATCTGAATCTGGTTCGCCGACAGCCCTATGTCGAACTGCCCTCAGAGGAGATCGTCGCCTCACTGGCTGCGGTACCGCCGATTCTGGAACAGGCACAGACCAACCTCACCGAGGCCAACGGCGAGCTGGCCGACCTGACTCTCTTCCACCTCGACAACTTCGACGGGGTGGGCCAAGGCCAGCCCTACCGCGACGATCCACCTGCCGGCACCCTGGGCTGGTACCGGGATCTCTGCCAGCGAATCGAGTCCGAGCAACCGCAGGCCAGGGCCGCTTGCCAGGCCGCAGTGCAAGCCGTCGAAGGCTACGGCGATTGGCTGCGCAGCCAGCGCCCCGACATGCCCTCGTCTGCCGGTATCGGCACCGAGAATCTCGAGTGGTACTTCCGGAACGTCCGCCTGCTGCCCTACGGCGTCGACGAGATGGCCCTGCTGGGAGAGAGGGAGTTCCATCGGTACCGGGCGGCCTATGAGATCGTGCGCAACCGGAACCGTCTCCTGCCGGAGCTCGAGCTCACCCAGAGTGCCGAGCAGCACGCACAGAGAACGCGACAGGCGGAATCGGAGATCCGTGGTCTGATCGCCCAGCAGCAGCTCCTGACCCTGCCAGCGAACACCCCGGAAGAATTCGACACGGACACCTTCTGGAGCCCTCGTGCCCGGACCGACCGACACTTCTGGGAGGAGATCCAGTTTCGCAATGCCTTGAACAATCACATCCATGCCTCGATCCCGGGTCACCGATTCGACGGCCGCCTGGCCCGCGATGTCGACAATCCCATTCGCCGTGGGTACGGGGACAGCTCGCGGGCCGAGGGCTGGGCCACCTATCTCGAAGAGATGTTCGTCCTCGCCGGTCTCACTCGCGAGGTGCCGAGGGCTGACGAGCTCTTCTACGCCGCGCTGATGAAGCGCGCCAGCCGTATTTTCGCCGAGACCAAGATGCACTCTGGCGAGTTCACTCTCGAAGAGGCGAACCGCCACATGATCGAGTATGTCCCGTACATGGAAGAGGATCTGGGTCGCTATGACCTCGAAGGGTATCTGCGGCGGCCGGGTCTGGGCAGTGGCTACATCATCGGCAAGATCCAGCTCGAGAAGCTCCTATCCGAGCGCTCGCTGCAGGTCGGAGAGAGCTTTCGCCTCGGCGAGTTCCACGACGATCTGTTGGCGCGGGGGATGATCCCTCTGACCTTGCTTCGCTGGGAGATGACCGGGGACGACGACGAGATACGTCCGCTGTGGAAGCTGGCGGTCGGCCGCGAGCTGGAGCCCTGAGGCGCCGGGAGCCGGCTGTTACTCGACCCGAGCAGCCGCGTCTCCCGCGGCGGGAGTGGCGGGCGCAAATAGCTGGATTTCCGGCTCATCCTCCGCCAGACGAATCCAGCGCTCGAAGCGCAAGCCCAGCTTCTCGAGGAGCTTGAACGAGCGCTGGTTGTCTGGCGAGACGATGGCCACGATCCGCTCCAGTCCCAGCACCCGGTAGCCGTGATCGAGAACCGCCGAGGCTGCTTCGTAGCCGTAGCCACGAGACCAGTAGTCCGGCAGGAAGGCGAAACCGACATCGACGTCGTCGAGACCGTCGCGCCGCAGCAAGCCACACATTCCCATCGGCTCGCCGGATTCCCTGCTGGCCACCAGGAGAAGACCGAAGCCATGCTCCTCGTAGCTCGCCAGCGGACCCTCCCGGAGAAACCGCTCTGCGTCCTCGACGGTTCTCACTCCCCGGTCACCGATGTAGCGGAGAAAAGAAGGCTGATTCAGCAGATCGACCAGGAACTCGGCATCCTCCATCGTCAGGCGTCGCAGGATCAGTCGCTCTGTTTTCAGGATCGTCATTCTTCAAAGCACCGAATTTTCGGCTCCGATATCCCCCTCGGGACAACCTGGCCCGCTGCGGCATCCTAGCGCACCGAATCGGGGAGTCCTGGTCTGTTGGTCCAGGAAATATTTCCCTGAACCTGTTCTCGAGGCCTACCTCGCCGATAGTGCCCCAAGCCAACTCATGCGTCTAAACCCCCTTGAACAAAGGGTTCTCTGAACCGGACTACTAGACGCCGCCCCACTTGGCAGAGGCATTGCAGTGTTCAGGCCGCTCACCATGCGTGAGGAATCGAGCTGGGCACCAGGAGGGACCGGGACTGTGAACTACTTCACAGCCCCGAGGCCCGTTGGAGCTGCGATGCTCCTCGGTGCCAGGTCGAGGACTCGAAGGATGTTCGTGAAACAGGCCTTCAATTCCGAGGAGGAGAATCTCTGATGATCCAACACCTCACATCGACAAAGCGATACTGCTGGACACTCACCTCATGTCTCGCCGTGCTCTCCCTGTCTCTGCTGGCGCTCGCCTGCAACAGCAGCAGCCCCACCGAGCCGGAGGCTCCTACCGATCTGCAGACCTTCAACGGCAGTGCTGCGGCAGGGAACGGAGTCTCGGGACAGGGCGACGTCCCCTCCATCGATCTCGAGAAGTTCACCAATGGCGAGGACGCCGATGACCCGACGGGACCGGAGATCCTGATTGGCGACCCGGTCGAATGGACCTACGAGGTGACCAACACCGGCAACGAGGATCTCGACCCGGTGACCGTTAGCGACAGTGATCCCAACCTGACCGTCGAGTGCCCGCTGGCCGCCCTGGTGGTGGGCGAGTCCATGACCTGTACTGCTTCGGGAGTCGCCGAGCTGGGTCAGTACTCCAACGAGGCCACCGCAACGGGTACGCCGGGGGTGGGGGAGGACGTTTCCGACAGCGATACCAGCCATTACCTCGGCGTCGAGGAGATCATCGGTGAGGCGTCGATCGACATCGAGAAGTCGACCAACGGTGAAGACGCGGATGAGCCGCCGGGCCCCAGCATCCCGGTGGGCGATCCGATCGAATGGACCTACGAAGTAACGAATACCGGTGACCTGGCGCTCGACCCGGTCAGCGTCACCGACAGTGACCCGGCAGTGATCGTGGATTGCCCGCTCGCCGCGCTGAGCGCTGGTGAATTCATGACCTGCACGGCAACAGGCGTTGCCGCCTTGGGCCCGTACTCCAACATCGGTACTGTCTCGGGTATGACTTCGGACCTCCTAGAGGTCCAGGATGAGGACCCCAGTAACTACACTGGCTGTGAGGGCCAGGACTGTTTCGATGACGATGGAGATTCGGACTCGGACGACGACTCGGACAGTGATTCGGACGACGATTCAGATGATGACTCGGACGATGATTCGGACGGCGACTCGGACGAAGACTCAGACGGCGACTCGGATAGTGACTCCGACGGGGACTCGGATAGCGACTCCGACGCCGAGGGCAGCTGAGTCACCCTGGGCGGCACGCCTGCTTTTGCGACCCCATCGCTATCGGCGATGGGGTCTTCTTTTTTTTGCGGGCGGATTGGCTAGACTGATCGTCGGTTAGCCTTCCGCAGGCGGTTGACCAGGTCATGCAGAGAGCATTCACACCCCAGAACCGCTCCGGCTGGCCGGCCGCCTTGACGGCCAACTCCCTGGTCCTGGGCGTAGTGGTCTTCGCCTGGGCCCTACAGCACTGGAGTCCCGACCTCTATTACCGCGCCCTGCAGGAGGATCAGGCCCTCGAGTGGTCGACCTTCTGGGCCTTCCTCTTGGCGACCGTCGGCTTCTGTGTCGGGGCCCGGCGACAGTATGGACAGACCGCGCGGCTGCCGTGGTTCTCCGCCGGTCTGGCGCTGTTCTGTTTCTTCGTAGCGATGGAGGAGATCTCCTGGGGTCAACGAATCTTCGGCTACCAACCGCCGGAGTACTTCCTGGCGCAGAATTTCCAACAGGAGCTCAATCTCCACAACGTGCTGGACACCGGCATTCGTAAGCTCACCCTGAAGAGTGTCATCCTGGGCTATGGCGTTCTGTTGCCCCTCACCACCCTGATTCCCGGCTGTCGACGTTGGTGGCGGAGAATCGGCATCCAGGCCCCACCCCTGTCGCTTGCCCCCGCCTTTGCAGGCGCCTATCTTCTCTACGAGATCTACCCCTGGAGCCACTCGGGTGAGCTGGTCGAGCTGATGCTCGGTCTCGGGTTTCTTTTTGCGGCTCAGGCGTCCCTCGGTTCGGATCCGCTGCTGGAGACCGGGCAGCGCCAACCGACGGCCATCGGTCTGGTCGGCGCCGCGGTTGCCAGCCTGGCTCTGGGCACAGCGACGGCGGCCCTTACCAACACCCTTCGCGACTCCGACCCGAAGCTGCTGGAGGCAGCCCGGATGGAGACCGCTGCGCTTGCGGCCGACTTCTCCAGCGGGCGAGTGGAGTCCGACTGCAGCTTGCACAAGCGCCTCTACACCTTCATGAAGAAGTACGAGCAGCAGGCCCTCCGGGCAGGCGAGTTCGCCGATCTGGTGAGCCAGGGCCTGCCGGAGACCCGGGCCGAATTCTTCCTCGATCCCTGGAACTCCCCCTATTGGATTCTGGATGCCTGCCGACAGGGTCGGCGAGTCACCTTCATCTACTCGTTCGGCCCAGACCGCAGCCGAGATTCGACCCGGCAACAGATCCTGGGGGACGACATCGGTGCCTACATCAGACAGTAGGCAGTGTTCGGCGTAGAGCTCTGCGGTTCAACCCAGGAGCTTGGCCTTCACCTTGCGAAGGCTGACCAGAACCGCCTCGGCCAGCCGATCGATCTCGGCATCGGTCATCGGTGTGGACAGCGCCCCGGTGCCGGTCGAGATGGCCACGATCCCCTCTTCGTAAAGAGAGTTCACGAACAGCTTGAGGGCCTGCTTCTCCCTGGGAGTCGGAAAGGAGGAGCGATAGTCGGTGGGCGCCTCCGACCGCATGTGGATGCGGAAGAGCGAGCCTGCCCCGGTGACGCTGGCCGGTGCGTCCGCCACCCCGATGGCCTCTTCGATGCGACTCCGAGCCAGCCGACCGAGACGATTTAGATGAGCGACAGCCTCCTGATCGAGAATCTCCATGGTCGCCAGCCCGGCAGTCATGGTCAGCGGATTGGCCGAGAAGGTCCCCGAGTGGGGCACCTTGGGGTTCCGACCCCCCAAGCTCGAAAAGACGTCCATCACCTCGTCGCTGCCGGCCAGGGCACCCACTGGCAGTCCGCCGCCGATGATCTTGCCCATGGCGGTGAGGTCGGGCTGCACGGTGTAGCGCTCCTGCATGCCGCCCACCTCATTGCGGAAGGTGATGACCTCGTCGAAGAGTAGCAGCGCACCGTTCTTCGTCGTCCAGTCTCTCAGCGCCTGCACAAAGGCCGGATCCGCCGGCACCAGCCCCAGTCGGTGGGGCATCGGGTCCAACAACACACAGGCGATGTCGTCCTTGTGCTCATCGAGGGTGGCAATGGCCGCCTCCGGGTAATTGAACGGAATCACCACCACATCCTGTAGGACGCCTTCCGGGGTGCCGGCGGCCAGCGGTACCGAGGCCGGTCGATCGGCGCGTCCCCAGGTCTGGGGCGCTGGCGCCTGACTCACCTCCACGTAGTCGTAGGCCCCATGGTAGGCGCCTTCGGCCTTGGCGAACCTCGGTCGGCCGGTGAATGCACGGGTCGCCTTGATGCCGGCCATGATCGCCTCGGTCCCCGAGTTCATGAATCGCACCTTGTCGAAGCCCACCGAGCGGCTACACAAGTGGCGGGCGAAGTCGATCTCCACCTCGGTGGCCATGGTGAAGGCGGTTCCCTTCTGCAGCTGGGCGGTGATCGCTTCGACCACATGGGGATGGGCGTGGCCGTGGGGCAGGGCCGCCATGTTGTTGGCGAAATCGATGCGCTCATCGCCGTCTACATCGACGATTCGACAGCCTGCGCCCCACTTCACGTAGTAGGGATGCGGATCCCGGAGCAGAGTGTTGCGGCTGACTCCACCCGCCAGGACCTTCTGAGCCTCGAGAAACAGCTCGGCGCTTCGTTCGCTCATGGCAACCTCCGTCTCCTAGAGAAGCGGTGCCCCCGTCTTCCTGTGAACCTCTTCCTCGCTGACCCCCGGTGCGGTCTCCAGCAGCCGGAAACCCTCGGGAGTTACATCGACGACCGCCAGATCGGTGTAGATCCGCGACACGACACCACGTCCGGTCAGCGGATAGGTGCACGCCTGCACCAGCTTGGGATCCCCGGCCTTGGTCACGTGCTTGGTGATGACGAAGATGGTCTCGACGCCCTGTACCAGATCCATGGCACCGCCGACGGCCGGGATGGCCTTGGGCTCACCGGTGGACCAGTTGGCCAGGTCGCCGTTGGCCGCCACCTGCATCGCTCCCAGGACACATACATCGATGTGGCCACCACGGATCATGGCGAAGCTGTCGGCGTGGTGGAAGAAGGAGGCCCCCTGCACCGTCGTTACCGCCTTCTTGCCGGCGTTGATCAGCTCGGGATCCTCCTCGCCAGGCTGCGGGGGCGGGCCCATCCCCAGCAGACCGTTCTCGGTGTGGTAGATGAAGATCCGCCCCTCGGGTACGAACTTCGCCACCAGCTCCGGGATTCCGATACCCAGGTTCACATAGGAACCGTCGGGGATGTCGTGGGCGGCTCGGGCCGCCATCTCCTCGCGGCTCCAACCGACAGCCTCAGGCGTCTGGACGGTCATGGATAGCTCCTCCCCGCGGCGATGAGCTGCGATTCGATGAGTGGCTCCGCGACTTCGACGATGCGGTCGACGAAGATTGCCGGGGTCACGACATGCTCCGGATCGATCTCACCGGTATCGACGATACGACGCGCTTGGACGATCGTGGTGTGGGCAGCCATACACATGAGCGGACTGAAGTTCCGGGCGGTCTTGTTGTAGACCAGATTCCCCATCCGATCCGCCATCTCGCACTTGATGAGCGCGAAGTCCGCCTTCAGGCCCCGCTCCATGACATAGGACCTGCCGTCGAACTGCCGCTCTTCCTTGCCTTCGGCCAGCGGCGTGCCTACCGACGAGGGGGTATAGAACGCCGGTATGCCGGCACCTCCGGCCCGGATGCGCTCTGCCAGCGTGCCCTGGGGAACCAGCTCGAGCTCGATCTCACCGGCCTTGTAGAGCTCGGGAAAAACCTTCGAATGGCTGGAGCGCGGGTAGGAGCAGATCATCTTGCGTACCTGTCGGTTGCCGATCAGGGCCGCCAGGCCGACCTCTCCGTTGCCGGTGTTGTTGTTGATGGCGGTCAATTCGCGGGTGCCCTGGTCGATGAGGGCATGGATCAGCTCGATGGGACTCCCCACCTCACCGAAGCCGCCGATCATCACCACCGACCCGTCGGTGATACAGGAGACCGCTTCCTCTACGGATGCCACTTCCTTGTCGATCATCTGATTGCCATCCTGGCCGATGCCATTGCCGGGTTCGATTCGAGGGACGACTCGATTCTGTCGGAGGATTTCGGTGGCGTGACTCTCGGGATCTGCCAGCTGTATTCTGCCAGAAAGACCTGGCCTGATGACTCTATGCCGCGCCTGAGGACGAAGTCCATAAGCGGACCCGCATCACAGGGAAAGTCTTCGCCAACCCTGGCGACCGCACCACACCCCGCGGGGTAGGTTCCCGAAAAACTCTAGGCCTGACCCGTCTCCCCCGAAACCCAGACCGAGGCCACCACCTGCGTCTCGAACCCGAGCTTCTGGTACAGCGGAAACCCTGCCGGCGTGGCTCCCAGGAAGAATCGTTTGGTTCCCCTTGACCGCGACTCCGCCAGAGCGGTCGAGAGAAGCCGGCGACCGACGCCGCGGCCCTGTGCCTGCGGGTCGGTGCCCATCGCCCAGATTCCAGAGGTGTCGCCGTGGTGCGAGAGCGTCACCGAACCGACGGTCTGCCCATCGAGGGAGGCGAAGTACATGTCCATGGCCGGGCTCCCGATCAGGGAGGGTCGCAGCACACGGAGTGTCGACTCGAGCGGCATGTGAAACGCCGCGCTGACCGCACCGCTACCCTCGAGCGAACCACCCGATCCCGTTTCCAACTCGACGCCGACCGCGTCGTTGCCGGACGGTTCGATGGATACATCCTCACGCACCATGAACGGAAACTCCGCCGCATCGACCAGACCCAACCCTGCCGCGATCTCCTTTGGACGCTCTCCGGCCTCAGGAAAGAGGATCGCCAGAAAGGGCAGATCCCTGGACAGACAGGTTTCGCATGCCTCCTTGAAGTAATCATTGCCGTCTGCTCCCTCGCCGGCAACAAGGCAATTGAGATCGGCGACGGGCTCATTGCAGAGCACCAGATCGGCTCCGGGCCGCAGCACCGCCTCGAACCTCTCGGATTGGCCCAGAAACGATACGAAGGCTTCGGAGGTTAGACGCCTCAACACGGATTCGGTCAGCGGTTTCGACACTCCAAGCACCTCCCATCGATCAGCAGCTCTACAGCCTGTCTGACAAACCGCGCCATGATACACCGGCGCTCTCAAACCGGCCCGGGGACGGTACAATCACCGCCACCTCGTGATTGGAACCTCACTCGCTCACTACCGAATTACCGCCAAGCTCGGCGAGGGCAAGACTCTGGAGGCCCAGGGTGCGCAACGAACCGGGATGCCGATATCATTCGCCGTGCTGAGAGCCGCTCTGGGGGAGTTCCGATGTCAGCCGAATCCGAGAATCTGCCGAGTTTCATGGAGTGGGAAGGTGTCCCCTCCCTGGTCGGATCGATCCGTGCGCGCTCTCTCGTGGCCCGGCCCGTTTCGGTCGACCAGTGCCGGGAAACTCTCGCCTACTGCCGCGAACACGACCTGAAGATCTGCCCTCGGGGAGCCGGCAGGAGCTACGGCGACCAGGCGCTGCTCGATGGCCAGGTGCTGCTCGATGTGAAGGGCATGAACCGGATTCTCGAGTTCGATGAAGCGAAGAAGCAGATCACCGTCGAAGCCGGCATCCGGCTCATCGACATCTACGAGCACATCCACTACCGACTGCTGACGATTCCCTCGAGCCCCACCGAGTCTCACTCCTCCGTCTCGGGTGCCATCTGCGCCAACGTCAACGGCAAGGATGGCTGGAAGGAGGGTAGCTTCTACAAGCAGGTGGTGCGCCTGAGCCTGCTGACTGCCGACGGCGAGATCCTCGAGATCGACCCGGGGCACGAGCTCTTCAACATGGTGGTCAGCGGCATCGGCATGCTGGGCATCGTGCTCGACGCCACACTGCAGCTCAAGTCGATCCCGTCACCCTACCTGGAAGTCGAGGTCTTTCCGGCCGCCGATGTCGATACCCTGCTGGCGACGCTGGAGGAGGTCGAGAAAACGAACGATCTAGCGGTGGTCTGGGTGGACGCCCATGCCAAGGGCAAGCGCCTCGGCCGCTCGGTCATTCACGCCGGCAGGTGGATCGACGATGGTTCCAGCGAGGATGAGAGACGGAAATATCTCGACGAAGGCTACAAGCGACTCGACAAACATCGCAGTCTCGGCCTGGCACTGCACGAGGCCTTCGGCCCGCTCCTGTCGGCGATGCTCTACCTGCAACGGCCCCTGGTCAATGTCTTCAACCGGCTCTACTACTGGCTCAACACCCTGATGGCCCGCCTCGGCAAGAACACCAAGACCGAGCTCTTCCTGAAGTTCAGCTTCGAGGCCAGCTTCACCGTGCCGCCGGCCCATCTGGTCTGTGGTGCCCGGGGCTACACCGTGCAGCTGTTGTTCCCGAAGAGCTGTGCCCGGGAAGCCCTGACCGAGATCCTGGGGATCTGCAACTCCTCACCTAGCCCACCCGTGACCACTATTCTCCGCGGCCATCTGGCCGACGACGGGGTGCTGTCCTTCGCCGAGGATGGCTACAGCTTGAACTTCGAGTTCCACCCCAAGAAGTACAACGAGGTGGAGAGCCGCGAGGCGGTGGAACGCATCATCGATGCGGTGGCCAGGTTCGGCGGCCGCATCCACCTCACCAAGGACCAGGTGCTGACACAGGAGCAGTTCCCCCGTATCTATCCGCGGTATCGGGAGCTCCTGGAGGTCAAGGAGCGACTCGATCCCGAGGGGCTCTTCACCTCCGATCTGGCCAGACGTGTGGGGCTGACCCCGAGATAGCAGGCGACGGTCTCCACCTTCTCCTTGGCATTGCCGGCGGATTCGAACCGTGGCCCGGCTCTGTGCGCTCGGCAAGAACCGACTTGGTGTCCCGGGTGTGATCCATTTCACAGTGCGAAGCGCAGGCTGCACCGATCATGGGTGGATGAGAGTCCGATTACTCTCCCTGCTGGTCCTTTGGGTCCTCGCCACTCCCGTCGCCGGCTCCGAGCTTCGGTGGGAAGGGCCACCTCTGCCCGACGACTACCGGGGACCGATGCTCGTCGACAACTCCCAGTACCGGTATACCGCCCACGACATGCTGGCTTTCTCGACGGCCGAGCACCTGACCGACAGCTTCCCCGAGCTGCTGCCGCTCAGGTCGGCTATCGACACCTGGGCCGCGCGGGTTGGCATCCATCCTCGCCTGTTGAGTGCCGTGGTCCGCGACAGCTTCGCCGGCTCCACGGTGTTCGGCGACTGGGTTGACCAGAACACCGTGGCGCAGCTGGCCGCTGGTCTCGGCGAGGTGTATGCACTTCGAGCCTCCGATCCGTTGGCCGCCTCACAGGCGGTCGCTGCGGTTTCGCGGGCGCTGGGCTTCGAGCTCGATCTGCCGGCCGACCTGGCGGACGCCCGCCAACTGGTGGCTGCGCCCACCGCTGGCCCGCCGCTCTTCGGCTATTTCCAGCCCCCCTGGGAAATCGGGGACACCTGGTCAGGAGGTGGCGCCCATGGCCCGTCTCACAACGCTCTGGACTTCTGGGGCGACTGGGTACCCTGGGGCGGCGACACCACCCCATACTGGGTGTCGGCCATGCAGGAAGGGGTCGCGCGGGTATGGTCGAGTTGCAGCATGTCAGTGATTCATCCCAACGGCTGGACCACCAGTTATTACCATCTCGACAACATCCTGGTGGCCGATCAAACCCCGGTACTGAGAAATGACCGGCTGGCCAATTACGCCGACAACGAGCCGCAGGCGATTTGCGACGGTGGCTTTTCCACTGGCCCCCATGTCCACATGTATCAGCGCTACGACGGCACCAATATCTCTGTCGACGAGGCCAACGTCGACTTCACCGCCTTCTCCCATCACGCCGGGGTCGGTGACTACGACACCAACTGCGACCGGTCCTGGTACAACCACTTCACGGTCGGAACGGTGTGTCCCAACTGGGATCTACTCCTCAACGACGCTCCCGGTCCCGGGCCGCTCTTCGAGGACGGCTTCGAGAGCGGCAGCACTGCCAACTGGACCTCCACCATTCTGCAGTAGCTCGCCTCGCCCGGGAACCAACGGGTACGGAACCGATGCAGTCAGGTGCCCAGAATGGTCAGGGAATATAGAGCCATTTGGTGGCCCCACACTCTGCACGAGTCGTCCAACGAGCGCTCTCTACGCAATCGGCAGACCAGCGTGACCGCTAGAGCGGATTCCGGGAGTCTGATCGTCTTCGCCAGTTTCATCGACAAACCTAAGATCGGTTCAAACCCAATGCGTCGCCCTTGCGGAGCCAGCCCGCTGCTGCGGCCAACAGCAATACCACGATCGCAAATGTGGGCGATCCGATCCCGGTCGACAAATGGGTGTAGACGGCACCAGCCATGACCACCACCAGGATTCCGCCACCCCAGAATGCCAGCTTGGGCACCAGCAGCATGGCACCTCCCAGTGTTTCGAGTAGGCCGATCAACAGCAGGAAACCGCTGGAATAGCCCCAGCCCTCGAACGATTTCACCATCTGCTCGGTCTGCATCAACTTGGGTATTCCACCGGCGATGAAGAGCAAACCCACTACGACACAAAGCACCCATACGGCAATCGACTTCCCGTCCATCTTGGCCATTCGCATCCTCCCGTTCGAGTTGGAGATCTATCAGTTGTACGTCCCGCGCACCATCTCGGATGAGAGGGCCGATCTCTCCCAATCCAGGTCAGGAGTGACTGCCAGAATCAGGCCGCAGCTCTCGACGTAGACGTACGTAGATCCTCTTGTCGACCTCTACCACCGTCTCGCCCGCTTCGTTGCGGACGGCTACCGGGAAATCCACAAACTGCTTGCTGCCGTCCACCACCCTGGCTCGAATCTCCTCCAGCATCGACTCCTCGATGGTGAAACGCGCCGTCACCCGGCCGCGCGCCTGTGCCAGAAAGCGGATGTGGGTCTCGGCATCGATGACCCGATAGCCCGGCCCCAGCACCTGCATCAGCATCAGCGTCGGGAACGGATCGGTCATGGCCGCCAGGCTGCCTCCGAAGTGCGCGCCAAAGGCATTGCGGTTGTAGAAGTGTGGAGACATCGTCACGACGATCTCGCGGAAGTCATTGGACACATATCTGACCCAGATGCCCGTACCCCAGAGAGGGGGATATAGGCTGAGAATCCATTTGAACTGTGTAGGACTCCTCAAGAAGTGCATGGTCTACACCCTCCCAGATCCAGCTTATCTGCTCTGTGGATCTGGCGCCCACCCGCAGGTACCGCGACTGCAGATCGCCATCGACACTGAATCTTTGTCACACTCCTGCAAGACGCTACGCTTGGGTTTCGACCGACAGCATCCATGGGGGACACAATGCAATACCGACGACTGGGCAAAACCGGGTTCGACATCTCCGAGATCTCCCTCGGTACCTGGCAGGTGGGCGGCACCTGGGGCAGCGGTTTCGACGATGCCAATGCCGAGGCCATTCTGGAGGACGCCATCGATCGGGGGATCAACTTCATCGACACGGCAGACGTTTACGAGAATCGCCAGAGCGAGGCGGCTGTCGCCCGCGTCGTCCGACGCCGCTCGGAGCGCGTCTATGTAGCCACCAAATGCGGTCGTTTCCTCAACCCGCACACCAACGAGGGCTACACCCCCGAAGCCCTGCGTGGATACGTGGAGAGAAGCCTCGAGAACACCGGCTTCGAGGCCCTCGATCTGATCCAGCTGCACTGTCCACCGCCAGCGGTCTACTACCGATCCGAGATCTTCGGCCTCTTCGAAGACCTGAAGACCGAGGGCAAGATCCTCAATCTCGGGGTCAGCGTGGAGAAAGTGGAGGAGGCCCTCAAAGCCATCGAGTACCCCAACGTCACCGCCATCCAGATCATCTTCAACATGTTCAGACAGCGACCGGCAGAGCTCTTCTTCCCCGAGGCCATCCGCCGCGATGTGGGCGTCATCGTGCGGGTGCCGCTGGCCAGCGGTCTGCTGACCGGCACATATGACAGCACCTCCACCTTCGGCGAGGGCGATCATCGCCACTTCAACCGCGACGGGGCCGCCTTCGACAAGGGAGAGACCTTCTCTGGGATCCCGTTCGAGATCGGACTGGAGGCGGTCGAGCAACTGAGGCAGCTGTTTCCGGACGAAGAGAATCTCGCTTCTCTGGCGCTGCGCTGGATCCTCGATTTCGACGCGGTCTCCACTATCATCCCCGGCGCCTCCCGTCTCGGGCAGGTGGCCCTCAACCTGGCGGCCGTGGATCGGCCGGCCATCCCCGCGGAGACCCGACAGCGGATCGACGCCATCTACTCCTCGCAGATCAAACCGCTGGTCCACCAACTCTGGTAGGGCCCTGCTGGTAATACCCGCTCGAGAATCGGCAGACCTCTCTCCGTGTTGCCCCTTGCGGCTGTCCTACCCCCCTGGGTGTTGTCGGCCCCAGCGAGCCGTGGTACACCAGAGTCGAAGCGAGACTAACTCGAGCCAGACAATCTTCATGGGCGGGTAACCACCACGCCACGCTTCCTTCTTGGATACTTGGAAGGGGGGGTAAATGGACGGTTGTTCGATCGCACTCCTCTTGGCGGTTCTGATCGGTGCAGGCGCGATTGCCTGGCGGCACCTGTCAGATCGGTTGGAGAAGATACAGGCGGAACTCGACGACGTGAAGCTCGACGTCTACTCCCTGCGCAGAGACGTCGCAGATCGCGCGCCAGAACCCCAACCAGAAGCTCCTGCTGCGCAACCGGCAGAAGAACAGCCGACTGAGGAGCGAGTGAGTCCAACAGCCCTCCCGCAGGACACGGCGACTCCCGAGCCTCTGGAGCCCATTACCGACCGACCTGCCGCGGAAGTGGGTGCGCGGGTCCCGCTGGAACCTCCACCTATTGAACCCATCTCTCCTCCTTCCCCGGACTCCCAGTCCTCGTTTCCGAGTGTCGATTGGGAACGTTGGATTGGAGTGCGAGGCGCGGCGGTTCTCGGCGGCATCGTGCTCGCCCTGGCGGCCCTGCTTTTTCTCAAGTACTCCGTCGAGCACGGTCTGATTCCACCCATCGTGCGGGTGATTGCCGGAGTGGTCGGCGGCATCGGTGCCATCTGGGGCTCGGAGATGCTACGCAGGCGGCAGTATGAGACGACCGCCAATTCCCTCGCCGGCTCGGGAGTCGTCATCCTGTACGCAGCCTTCTGGGCTGCCAACCGTCTCTATGGCCTGATCCCCACGGTACCCGCTTTCGGGCTCATGATTCTGGTGACAGTGGCGTGTGGAATGTTGGCCTGGCGCCACAACTCGCTGGTCATTGCGGTTCTCGGACTGGTGGGAGGGTTCGCCACTCCCTTGCTGCTGGCAACGACGCAAGAGAATCCGTTGGGCCTCTTCTTCTATCTTCTCCTGCTCGATACCGGCCTGCTGATTCTGGCTCGCAAACGAGGCTGGCCGATCCTTGGGGCTCTGGGACTGTTGGCGACGTTCTTCCACCAGGCGCTCTGGATCCTGCTGAAGATGCCACCAGAGCGACTCTGGCTGGGATTGCTGATCCTGGCATCCTTCACCGCACTCTTCGCCCTGATGGCGCCGAGATCACGAACTGATTCTGATGCTACGGGATCCAGAACGTGGCAGGGGATTCAGATTGCTGGCGTGTTGCTACCGTTCGTCTTCGCGCTCTACTTCGCCGCGAATGCGGAGCTTGGTGAGCATCTCTGGGCCGTGGCCTGTTTTCTGCTCGTTCTCTCCGTAGCAGCTGCTTGGATATCCCGTCTCCAGAACATCCCCTGGATCGCCGCGGGCGCCGCAGCGGCCTCAATCGCCGTGGTCTTGGCCTGGATGGCTCGCACACGGTTCGAGAGCGCCTTGGCCTGGGAGGCCGTCACGATCGCTGCGGCGCTGGCTCTGGTCTTCCACCTCTTCGACGAATTCGATCTCCGCCGCGGAACAGCCATTCAGGAATCGCCCTTCGGACATCTCGCTTCCCTGGTGGCAGCTGGCGGCTTCTTCATCTTGCTCATCGGAGGGTCACTGACACGGGTCCCGTCGCTGTGGCCCTGGTTGGTGGGTTGGTCGCTGCTCGCGACCATGCTGGTCCGCCAGGCAGCTCTGCCCCACTCGAGCTACCGGCAGATTCTGGCTGCCGGTCTGCTCGGATCGGGGTTCGCCCTCTACTTCGGTGTACACGGCGGCACCCTGGCATTGCCACCGTCAGCCCTCTACTTCGGTCTCGTGATCGTCGCCTGCCTTCTCTTTCAGATGCTGGCACGGCAGCGACGCGATGGAGTGCCACGAGTTGTCGCAGAATGGGCGGCCGTGCTGATCCCGGCGATCGTACTCGCGGGTCTCTTGGTCGAGGCAATGGAGCCGTCGCTCGGTGTCGGCCTCTACCACCTGACGACCATCACCCTGGCCCTGCTCCTCATTCTTGTCGGCACCAGGCTGACGAAGGGAGCGATCCTGTTTGCCACCATGATCGTGCTGGCCCTCGAGCATCTCCTGACGACCGTCATACACCCCGACTTGAGCTCCGAGGAGCCCCGGATCGTGCTTCTCGCCATGGGGGCCCAGCTCGCTGCAGTCGCTCTCTTTGTCGTCTGGCCATTTCTTACCGTGCCGCGATTCACCGGCGACCGGTGGGCCTGGTCCGCGGCAGCACTCGCTCCGGTCGCGTGGTTTCTTTCGCTTCAGGATCTCTACTCGATGCGATTCGGGTCTTCCGCCATCGGACTTCTGCCGCTTGGGCTGGGGGCGGTCTCACTCGTTGCTGCCTTTCGGCTACGTCGTGTCTTCGCTACCGACGATCCGCAGCGCATCCGGAATCTGGCCTGGTTCGCGGCCGTCGCCCTGGGCTTCCTCAGCGTCGCTATCCCGCTCCAACTCGACAAGGAGTGGATCACCATCGGCTGGGCGCTCGAAGGCGTCGCCGTGATAGTCCTCTGGAAGTACCTCGATCACCCAGGACTCAAGTACTTTGGGCTAGCGCTGTTGGGTGCGGTCACCGTGCGGCTGGTCGCCAATCCGGCCTTGTTCGGCTACCACCCACAGACAGCCTGGCCGATCTTCAACTGGCTGATGTACACCTATCTGATTCCGGCGATTGCTCTTCTTGCAAGCGCAACAGTCCTCAGGCAACTCGAGCTCGGGCGAGCTCGAGATTGGGAGCGATCCGCCTTCGCCAAGGGCTACCCCCTCGGGGCCATCGCCTGTGCTCTCGCCGCGATTCTGGTCACATTTGTCTGGCTCAATCTCACTATCTTCGACGCATTCTCCCCGGGCACGGCCTTGGCGATCAGTTTTGATCGTCTACCCGCTCGGGATCTGACGTTGTCGATAGCCTGGGCGCTCTACGCATTGATTCTGCTGGCGGTAGGAATGGTCAAACGCAGCCAAGGCCTACGGTGGATAAGCCTGGCGTTCATCGTTCTGACAATTGGCAAGGTCTTTCTGTATGACCTCGGGGAGCTCAAGGATCTCTACAGAGTCGCCTCGCTCATGGGGCTGGCCATCTCCCTGATCCTGGTCTCCCTCGCCTATCAACGATTTGTGTTCCGCCGGATCCCCAAGGAGCAAGAAGAATGAGCCCGAACTTTCGTGTGCTGGCCTTTCTCTGCCTCTCCCCGGTCACCGCAGCTGTCGGGGCCGACACTCGCGATCTTCGTGCCCTTTTTCCCCATGAGGCACCCATCTTCGTTGACACCGAGCGCCTTGTGCGGGTAGAGCTGCCACCAGAGGTGCTGGCGGCGTGCCGCGCGGACTTATCGGACCTGAGGATCTTCGATCGAGAAGAGAGGGAAGTCTCGTTTCTGGTGGACAGCGGGCTGGGCGCCACCGAACGAGTCGAGATGACGCAGCAGATCACACCCCAGCTCCTCAACGTGGGCCAACAACAAACGGATAGCGATACGGGCCCCACTGTGCGGCAGGAGACCTACGAATTACTCATGCCGGAAGAGGAACCGGTCACCGCCGCTTGGGACCTGGTATTCGAGACCGATCAGCCCCGCTTCGTTCGTCGGATTCAAGTGATCAGCCACCATCCCGATGGCACAGAGAATGTTCTCGTCGAGGAAGAGTCGATCTTCCGCATTCTGGATCCACTGCGCGAGAAGCAGCGGATCACCCTGCCGCAGACTGACAGCGAGCGGCTGTCCGTCATCCTCGTCGGTGAAGACGGGTTCTTCCTCTCACCGGGGCTGCGCTTCGAGAACACTCGATCCCTGTCCTCCCGTGAACGCGCAACGGTCGAGCTCGAAGAGCTCGGGCGAGAGCATCTCGATGGACGGACGGTGATCGAGCTCCGACGCCCTCAAGGACTCGTTCCGGACATGCTCCAGGTTTCCACGACCACGGGAGCCTTCAATCGTCCCACTGAGGTCTGGGACGACGGCCCCGGAGCCTCGGAGGAGGTCCTGGCCAGGAAGGTCTTGTATCGACTGCCTGCCCTGACCACGGTTCAGGATGCCGACCTGCCCCTGCAACCGGCCCGAGGTGATCGCTTGCGCGTCATTATTCTCGACGGGGACAGCCCGCCGCTGTGGGACCTTTCCTTCCTGGCGGTCGTGCGCCGTCCAGCTCTTCTGTTCTCCCTGCCAGGAGAGCCAGATCAGGGACCTGCCGGAACGCTTCGCTTCGGCGGTGGTAGAGCGTTTCGCCCCCACTATGATCTCCTCGGATTACCCCCGATCGATCGTTCGGCCCGCGGTGAGACCGCCAGAATCGCAGAGGGCCTCTACGATCCTGCTCAACTCCAGACGGCCCGGCTCGGTGAAATACGAGCCAACCCTCACTTCGACCCTGCACCCGCCCTCAACTTCGCCATGCGTCCTGGTGCCGAGATCGAAACGCGACTCTTCTCCCACCTGCGTCACGTCTCCGCCCAGCCATCGGTCGAAGGGCTGTGCCGCCTTCGCCTCCAGCCGGAGGATCTCGCCCTGGCTCGCCAGGATCTGGCAGATATCAGGATCGTCGACGAAGAATCAAGACAGTGGGCCTATCTCCTCGAGCCACGTGCGGAACTGGTAATCGAGGAGCTCCCAGTGACTCATCGAATCACGGAAGACCGGCGGACCCGCTATCGGTTCGAGCTCCCTACCACGCCAGCCTTGATCGATCAGCTGACCCTCGATGCAGCCGAACCGTTCTTCGACCGTGCATTTGTCTTGACCGCCGATCTGGACGAGGAATCGAGGCAGACGGTCACCCTTACGACAGGTCGGTTGACCCGCCGGATTGACGACCCGCGGCCTGTGACAATCGGCTTCACTGAAGCTCGCATCCATACACTAGAGCTCGAAGTCATCGACGGCGATGACGCTCCCCTCCAGATCCGCGGTGTAACGTCCCGATTTCCCGTCCCGGAGCTGTTCTTTGCGGCTCCTGCGGGTGCCTATGACTTGATTCTCGGATACTCCGAGGCTGAATTTCCGCGATACGAACTGGCACAGGTACGCCAGGTGGTGCTTGCTGTCGAAGCGGCCGAAGCTCACCGAGGACCGCTCGTGAACAACCCCGACTACCGCCCTGGGGCCCGTCTCGGATCTCGGAAAGGTCTTCTCCAGGTGCTGCTGTGGACTGCGGTCATCGCAGTTGTGGTTTTTCTGACAGTTCTGACGCTCCGACTCGCCAAACAAGAGGGCGGGAATGGGCCGGCTCGACCCGCGGACTAGAGACCACGATTGGCAACTCCCTGCCGACCGCCTATGTGCTCAAGCTCAGTTCCTGACGATTCGGTGATAAGGACAGTGATGGATCAGTAGGTTGTAGAAGACGGCGACAGGGTCACCATCCATCGTTGCCGGGCTGAATTCCCACTCCTGCACTCCTTCGGAGATGACCTCTTCGACCTCCGGCGCCAGACTCTCCGGCTTGAGGAACACGACATCGCCGACCTGGCCCGTCTCGCTGATCGTCACCTGGAAGAGGCACACACCCCATAAGTACTCTCCGGACTGCATCATGGTGACCAACCCGTCGATGGGCCCAGAATCGCCAAGACGTTTTGGGGGCTCGATATCTTCATCGATCACGTAGGGTCCCCCTCCAGAATCGAGGGCTGCATCTGGCTGCTCGGCCAGGGGGTCGAGAGCCTCGGGGGCCGGCTCAACGTTCACCCCATTGCGACCTCTTACCTCGACAGGATTCGCCGCCTCAGTGCTCTGGGTCTGTTCCTCTTCCGGCTCATCCCGGCGTGCGGTCGCCACATTGTCAGGTCCTTCCTGACAGGCGGTCAGGAAACCCAGGCACAGCAGCCAGATCGCCAGGTGTCTCAAGCGACCCAAAGCCCTTCGTGCCACTCGATCCGCCACCGCCCATTCTCGCGCCGCAGAACGACGAAGCCACCCATACCGCTGAGCGACCCATTCATGCGCGAAAAGGAGACGACCGCCAGGTTGGCTGGCTCGTTGTATCCCGGCGCAGAGAACTTCACCAGGCACTCCATTTCGGGGTACCTGCTGCGGAGGCGTTTCCACCCTTCGACAACTCCGGGGAGAAAGAATTCGTCGTGCTGCCGAGCCTCGATCCCGGTCAGAGTCCACCCGGTCGGGTCCCGTAGATCTCCGACGCGGCAGCTACGACGTTCCAGGGTCGATTGCACCGTCGCCCGATCCAGAGTCCACCCGTTGTGAAGCTCAAGATCCGTAGCCTCGGATATCGGGGATGCAAAGAAAAGCTCCTGTTCCTCGATCTCCTCTCCGGCAGCCAACCGTTCATCGATCTCCCGTCGTCGGCGCGACTCCTCGACGGTTTCGGGGAACTCCGGCAACACCGTCGCTTCATAGACCAACGCCAGCCCGGGCTCACCACAAGCACCAGACCCCAACACCACCTGCTCGAGCACGACCTGCAGCACTTGCCTGTCCCTGTCGCCGAGCCAACAGCCAGCCTCAGGTTGAACCGACTTCGAGTTCGACTGACTCGCACACGCCAGCGCCGCCGCCAACGCGGCGGCCATCAGCAACACAGACTGCCAGCCACCGACCACCCTCGATCTCACACCCACCTCACATCCAGGCGATCCGCGACCCGATTCGCAGCCAACGTCCAAAGGTGAAGGCCATCCAGACCTCATCGCCATTCCAGTCGTATCCAAAATAGGTGACGTAGACGCTACCCGCGACCGGCGTCGACCAGTTCGCCTCGGCGCAGTGGTAGAGCGACGAACCATCGCCGCGCTCGTGCGCAGGGCCCTCACTCTCCCAGAAGAGCCTCCCGTTGATTCGCGCCAGGGCCGCGGTCACTTCTGCAATTCTCTCCCCGTCCACAGAAGGTCTGAGCTCGTCGCACAGAAGGACATCCATCGCCGGCTCCAGCGGCTCCATCTCTTCCGCAAGATGAAGGACCGTCTGTGCCCAGGCCTCTGCTGCCATCTCATCAGAGCTCGAGGCCCACCACAGAATCGCCTGAGCGAGGAAGGCGAGTCCGGCAAGAGCCACCCAGATCCTCATGCGAGATCTCTTCATACCCAACCCTCGGCATCTTACCCAGAAGCCGCGCCGCGTGAGCGCCGGCGCCAGCAGGCGACTAGGATCGCCGCGCCCCGGTTCGCCGCAGGAGGAAGCGGGTCCCCCAGGGATTGATGGCGTGGCTCCAGTAGTAGAGACGCAGCGTGAAGGGGTACACGATTTGTCTGCGAGGTCGATTGGCCACCCGCAGGATCACCCGGGCACACTCCTCCGGTGAGAGCGTGCGGACGGTCTTGGCGATTCCCGGCATCTTCTCGAAGGCTCCGGCGTTGCGATCGAAGTAGGCGCTGGCCACTCGGCCGAAAACCACATGGCAGCTGTGTACATCCGTCTGCCAGAGATCGTCGCAGAGCGCCTCGTGCAGACCCCGCAGGGCCCAACGGGCCGCGGCGTAGCCCGTGCAGCCGGGCCAGGTGGCAAAGGACACCGGAGAGTTGACGTGGATCAGCACCCCGCTGTCTCTTTCCAACATCTCGCTCATGAAGGCGTGGGATAGGTTGAAGGCGGCAAAATAGGGCGCCCGCATCATGGCCAGAGCCTCGGCCGGAGGAGTGTCCTCGATCCAATGCCAGGCGCCTGCCCCGGCGCTATTGACGATCACATCGGGAACACCGTGATCCCGACGGACCCTCTCGGCCATCGCCACGACGGCATCACCTTCGCTGGCGTCGCAGGCTTCGACCGCAGCCTGACTGCCGATTCCGGCGGCCACCTCATCCAGCGCCGCCCGGTTGCGAGCCACGAGGACGACCCGGTACCCGTGCTTCCCGAGAAGACGCGCTGTGGCAGCGCCAATGCCGCTCGAGGCTCCGGTGATCACTGCCAGCTTCATCGTGCTCCTCCGTTCCTGCGCTCTTCAGCGGTAGGTCCGACCCTCGTGCCGCAGCCAGCCACCCAGCCGTCGCCCTTCGGGATCGTGGTGCGTCCAATGCACGACTCCGCCGCGATCGTTCCACTCGTACTGTCCACGAACCACCAGACGGTCACCCACCGCCATGGACTCCACCCGCGGCGCCAGATCGATGTTGTGGCTCACCAGCACGGTATGTCCCGACTCCAACCGGACGATGAACCGCTGGTGACGCGACCCCTGCAGATCATCGGCCAGCATCCGCGAGACCTCGCCGGCGAATTCGACCATGGCTCCTGAGATCTGGTCTCGAAAGAGCTGTTCGATCTCCCCTTCCGCCGACAGCTCTCCGGTCCGCTCGAGCGTCACCACCAGATAGAGCACCACCAGGGAGCTCAGGACAACCGCCGTCAGGAGCTGTCGACTCTGGCGTCTCACTAGTGGTTCCCGAATCTGGTTTCACCGCTCACGATGGTCTCCATCAGATCATGGCTTCCAAGACCTGCATGCAGCCCAGCTACCAGTACCAGACCAGCTGTACCGAGACCGAGGGGCCCGCTGACAGAAACAGCCCCGGGATGTCGGATGCCGCGCCGCCATACTCAGTTCCATCCGCCCCCACCGGGAAGTTGACCGCGCTCCAGAGTTGCAGATCCTGCTTCAGATCGTTCTGGAAGACGACTTGCAGGAGAGCGCTGGGGTCACCGACGTTCATGAAGACATTGGGGGTCAGCAGAAACAGCGGGTTGAGCTCGATGATGGCACTCAGCGCCAGGTAGTTCTGGCCGAGATTGAACAGCTCCCCCCGCCCGACCCGAGCCAGCAGCTCCGGGTTCTCCGCCAGACAGCTCGGTGAGTAGCAGCCGTCCGACTGTCCAAAGCCGTTGTAGAAGTACTCGGCCAGACCGCTCGTGTTCTTGCCGCCCCAGATCCACGACTGCGAGATGCTGGTGACAGCCGAAGCCACCGTCTCGTCTTCGGCAAAGGTCACCACCAGATCTCCCTGCCAGACGGCTCCACCGATGCTGCGGTTGATACCGCCACCCACCAGGGTGTCACCGTAGTGCTGGGCCACCAAGCCATCGAGCTCCGTGGAAAGTCCCATATGGTGGTACTTCAAAGCCAGAGATCCCTGATCGGCCTCCACTTCCTCGGTGACGGGGTTCCGTCGGAAGACCATCACCCCCTGGAGATCGTTGCCATTCGACTGCAGGTACTGGCCGTAGATCATGTCGTCGCCGGTCTTGTACTCCTTGTCCACCGCCGCCGGGTCGAAGGGGTTGAAAATGTCCATGACATTGAAGACCAGGCCGTTACCCCACGTGATGGCCTGGCGTCCGAGGCGGACCACCACATGCTCGGTGGCGAATCTCGCCGCCAGCCGATCGAGACGCTGCAGGGCGGCACTCTTGCCCGAATCGGTGAAGACATAGGTGAGATCGAACAGCCTCCGCCGGTCGTTGGGCAGGTGGGGAAAGAGGATCAAGAGCTCGGGTGGCAGCTCGCGGGTGAACTCGAGACGATCCGCGTAGATGCCGATGAGCTGGTAGTCGACATCGAAGCTCCACCTTCTGTGCCGCACATCCAACACGAAGCGGGCGTCGAGAGCCGAGTCGATGGAGCTGGAACCGAAGATCTCCCGGAAGACGCTGTTGTCGGGATAGGAGGTGGCCACCACCTGTGGACTCACCCGGCCCCGGAGATTCCAGGCGGTCTCGGCAGCCCCGACCGCGGAGACCGTGGCCAGGACCGCGACGGTAACCAGGTTCCCGATCCCCCACTGTCTCAAGGACGACTCCTAGCGATCGTCGTGGTTCTCGTCGGCCACCACACGACCGTCGAGCATCCGGACGATGCGGCGGGCATAGGCCATGACGCGCTGGTCGTGGGTGGCGATGATGAACGTGGTCTGGTGCTTCTCGTTGAGCTCCACAAAGAGCTCCATCAACTGATCGGAGCTCTGCGAATCCAGATTGGCTGTCGGCTCGTCGGCCAAAACGAGACCGGGCCGCGAGGCGATGGCTCGGCCCACCGCCACCCGTTGTTGCTGGCCGCCGGACATCTGGGCGGGTCGCCGGTCCTCCAGGCCGCCGAGACCGACCTCGTCGAGAATCTCCAGCGAGCGCTGTCGCCGGTCGGCGGCCGGTACGCCCTGCACCTCCATGACGAATTCGACGTTCTCTCTGGCGGTCAGTACCGGAATCAGGTTATAGGCCTGGAAGACGAAGCCGATATTGTGCAAGCGGACCTTGGCCAGCTCGCCCTTTCCCAGATTGTCGATCCGCCGGTCACCGAGCCAGATCTCGCCGCTATCGGGGGTGTCCAGACCGCCAATAGCGTTCAGCAGGGTCGTCTTGCCGCCGCCCGAGGGTGCCGACAGGCAGACGAATCCGCCCTGTCCGATCTCCAAGGTCACATGATCGAGACCGATGACCTCCAGATCACCCTGGCGGTAGGTCTTGCACAGATCGAGGCAGCGCACTGATTTCATGATCAAACCTTTGTAATGGCCTCGACCGGGTCGTACCGGGAGGCGCGCCAGGCCGGTGACAGGCTGGCGAGAAAGCCCAACACGATGACGATCACATTGGCCAGAACCATGTCCTTGAGATACAACGCCGGGTAGACAACGCTGGCGGCGCCGAAGAACTCCATCCCCTCACCGACGATCGAGACATCGATACCGTCTTTCAGCGGTTCGATGGACCCCCAGGCCAGCAGGTTGCCCACGGCGAGACCCATGGAGAGCAACAGGATGGACTCCAGAACGACCTGGAAGAGGATGTTCTTCGGGGTCACACCCAGAGCCAGCATCAAACCGATCTCCCGCACCCTCTCGAAGACCGCCATCACCAGGGTATTGACCAGCCCGAAGGAGAGAGCCAGAAAGACCACCACGATCCAGACGAAGACGAAGCCGTCCAAGACCGCCAGCATGGAGCCCAGATAGGCATCCAGCTCCTGCCAGGGAAGGACCTCCACATCGGTACCCGCAGACTCCTCGACCAGCCGATACAGACCCTCGACATCGCGATACTCGGCACCGAGGACGGCGACCTCTGAGATGCTCTCACCCATCCCCAGGAGTCGCTGCACGGTCTCTTCACCGGCGAAGACAAAGCCCTCTTCGTACTGCGCCAACCTGGACTCGAAAACACCGACGATCCGAAAGCCGCGATCGGCGATCTCGTTGTCGCTGTCCTGACTCATGATGACCACGCGCTTGCCGAGATCGGTCTCCAGACGATCCAGCAGCTTGCGGCCCACCACGAGTCCGCTGTCGTCTCCTGATTCCAGAAAACGCCCCTCGACAATGTCCTCAGCGACAAAGCTCAGCTGGCGCTCGCCCTCGGGATCGGCGCCGATCAGCACCACTCCGCGAGTGTCCCGTTCGGAGGAGATCACGGCCGGCACCCTTACCCGGGTGGTCCAGGCCACCACCTCGGGTGAGTCGAGGGCCGCCAGCAACTCGGGCGCCGGAGGTGAGATGCGATTGGCGACGGTGGGATCGTCCCGAAAGTCGGGATGATGGATCTGGACATGTCCGGGCAGCACACTCACCCCGTCCTTGACCATGTCATCGACCATGCCGCGCATCAGGGCGGTCATGAAGATCATCGCCCAGGTCCCGACCACGATGGCCGCCAACATGATCAGGGTGCGGCGGTGGTTGCGCCAGAGGTTGCGCCAGGCGAAGCGCAGAGCAATTCTCAGGCTGCCGATCATGCCGCCCTCATGGCCTGCACCGGCTCCATCCAACGGAGGCGCAACGCCGGATAGAGGGCGGCCGTGACGCTGGCCAGAAGCACGATCGAGGGGCCCATCAAGAGGCCGATCACCGACAACTCCGGATAGATCCTCGACGGCAGGTTGAACTTCCCCGCCATCTCCTCCATCCCCGGATAGGCGAAACCGTTCTGATTGAGCCAGAGGATGAGGACCGCACCGAGACCCATCCCCAGCAGCATGCCGACCGTCCCCATCAACGCGGTCTCCAGCAGTATCAACCGGCCCAGCCGGCCCGGTGTCACTCCCACCGACAGGATGATCCCGAATTCCTTGGTCCGCTCCAGAACCGACATCAGCTGCGTGTTGAGGACGCTGAAGGCCACCAGCACAATGAGGATGCCGTACATGAACCAGGCGCTGACGAAGTCCGCCTGGATGGCCTGTTTGAGACCGGGCAGTAGGGCGTCCCAGTCGTGGACCACCAGCTCCCCATCTGCCGGCAGCAGCGCCTCAGTCTGGCTGACGACGGCCCCGACCTGCACCAGCGACGGTGCCATCAGCGCGATGGCGTGACCCGCCCCCTCCATGGAGAAGACCTCCTGAAAGTAAGCCAGCGGGATCTCCGCCAGGCCGCGATCGAGATCCGGCATGCCGCTCTCGAAGATGCCGACGATGTCGACGACGGCAGCGGCCATCGATCCATCTCGACCGCTCCCCAGGATGGTCAGCTCATCCCCCAGACCCACCTTCAGATTGCGGGCCAGGGTGCCGCCAACGACGATCTCCTGGGCCATGGAGTCGGACAGGAATCGGCCCTCTTTGATCAGACCGGGAATGCTCGACACCTGGGGCTCATGCTGCGGCTCGACCCCGCTGATCTGCACGCCGTAGCTACGGTCGGCGCTGGAAATCAGCGCGAAGGCCACCGCCCGGGCCGCCACCCGTTCACTAACCAGTCCCTCCCGCAGGGTCGATGCCAGAGCTTTGATGTCGGGCACCACCTGGCGCATCTTGAGATCGTCTTTGTATCCCGGGGCCTGCACCTGCAGGTGCGACGTCTGGGCGCGCAGCGTATTGCTGATCATCATGGCGTACATGCCGATCTGTAGCGAGATCATGAAGACCAGCAGAATGTTCGAGAAGACCATGGCGCCCACCGTCAGCCAGGTGCGGCGTTTGCGGCGCCAAAGGTTTCTCCAGGCGAGTCGGAAGCCGATGCTGGTCATGGGCTAGCTACGCGGGTTTTGAAGATTCGAGCGGGTAAAAACATTATCGGAGATCTCGGTGTCGAACTCGATGCTCTCCACCTGCAGCTCGGTCCATTCATCGGGCGAGTCCGATTTGCTCATCCGCTGGCGTAGCGCCAGGGTTCGGCCGCCCATCTCGCCGATCTCCAGGGTCTCCAGGGTCTTCACCAGAACCCCTTCCTGATCGTAGTACTCCTGCGAGATCAGCACGTGGTCGTCGCGGATCCGCAAGACCTCTTTCCCCCAGACCACCGCCGCCTCTTCGTGCGGGATGGACTGGATGACGTAGACCGGGTGACCGTTGTTCTCCTCGGTGCCGATGAGCCCGTGGTCATACTGGTCGACGATGTCGTCGGCCCGGGAGACATCCTTGTTGGAGAAGTCCGATCCCAGCCAGCTCTGACCCATCATGGAAGAGGGCACCTTGATGACCCGATTGACTTTGGGCGAGAAGCTCCACATGTTGTTGTCGACCATCAGGGTGCCGTTGCCGGCGTCCTTCTTGGGTGCCGTCACCCGGACCAGCGATTTCTTGCTGCCACGAGTCCAGGAGCGCATCGACATGGTCCGCTCCCAGGAGGGGCGATGGATGATCATGGTCATCTCGCCCTCGGACGACAGCCCTCGCCAGTTGTCGATGGCAGCCTGAACGAGCTCCCTGGCATCGAGCTCCTGAGCGCGAGCGACCGGGTGACCAAGAGCGAGCAACAGAACAGCTATCAGGGAGCTTCGAATCATCGGTTCCAGTCTCCGGGAATTCACGGTCGAATCGACCCTGCTGTTCGCATGGTATCCCGAATAGGAGCCTGGAGATCTGGGTTCGACGCGACTCTCCCGACTGATCCCGGTGATTCCACCCCTGCAATCCCCGAAGGCATCGAGCACGTTCGAGATCCTGGCGGGTTTCGAGGAGAGGTGGATCCATTGCCGCGTCTGATCCTTCTCGCAGCCGGGTTCATCCCTGGCGACTGGCCACCCTGTTGAAGCGGCGCAGAAACGGCACCAGAATCAGCCCCTGATAGACGAGGGCAACCAAGAAGTAGGGCCACCAACCGGTCTCACCGCTCTCCAGCATCCAGAAGACCTTGAGCGGCCAGTAGGTCGGGACGATTCCCATGACCCACTGCCAGAAGAGAGGCAGAAAGTAGGCGATGATCGGCGGCCAGCTGAAGATCCCAGCCGCCTTGATCAGGGCAAACCCCTGGACCTTGTTGTTGGCGAAGCTGGCCAGAAACAGAGCGTAGATCGGGCCCAGAGGGGCCGCGGCGATGGCCGTCAGCAGGACCCCCAGGGGGTGGATGCTGACCAGCCCGATCAGCGGAATGATGATCAACGTGAGGATCACCCCCAGGCCCATCGGCACCAGGATGCGGTAGAGCAGAAAGCCGTTGAGCGACAGCGGCGTCACCTGCAGGGCCGCCAGGGTACCGTCATCCTTCTGATCGAGGAGCAGAAACCCGATCACCACGCCGATGAAGGTCGGCGAGATGAGCACCATGAAGCTGGTGATCAGGGCGTAGTAGGGCACCAGATCGAAGCCGTACTCCGCTGCCAACCGGTGGGCCACCGCCGGCACCCCCCAGCGCATCAGCAACGCCAGGAGGATCGGCAGCAAGAGCATCCAGCGCAGCAGAGAGTCGCGCAGAACGCTTCTGATGTCGATGGGCCCGAGAGCCCGAATCGCCCTGGCCAACGCCATCAGCCGGCTCCCTCCCGAGCGATCACGAAGCGGTAGAACGCCTGGCGGCTCCAGAGAAAGATCGGCACGATGCAGGCCAGCGGGTAGAGCACCCCATAGACCATCTGCCAGGTCGGAATCGGCCGGAAAGCCGCCTTCATCAGCAGCAGCGGTCCCATCAAGGGATGCAGGTAGTGCCACCAGCCCGGGGTGTAGCCGAAGTACGGCAGCAGCGGGATGACGAAGACCACGAAGGCCAGCATGGAGGGCATCAGGAACTCATTGATCGAGTCGTATCGCGCCACGAAGGCGAAGCCCACCAGGCAATAGATGGTGGCCGCGAGGATCATTCCCATGACCAGGGGCACGATGGCAAAGCCGGTCCCGAAGGCCACCGTCGTGATGATCAGGTTCTCGATCACACCCAGCCCGGTCAAGGTGATGAGCTTCGATCCCAGGTACTCCCATGTCCGCAGCGGGGAGACGATCTGGGCTTCGAGGGTCCCCTCCCTCTTCTCCAGTAGCACCAGACCGCTGAAGAAGTAGAACGTGTTGATCATCAGATTGGTGAAGATCAGGAAGGGCAGGATCCAGACCAGATCCTCGTCGGCGAGCCACAGGAGCAGCAGCATCCAGTAGACCGCCACAAAGCCGGCGGCGTAGTAGAAGCCGTTGCGGATCTGCACCCGGACGTCGCAGGCCATCGTGGCCAGCAGTCGGCTCAACGCAGCTCCCTCCCGGTCACTTTGACGAAGACATCCTCCAGGGTCGCCTCCAGCGAATGCAGGGTCTGGATGTCCGCCGTACGAAGAAGCTGGACGAAATCGCGATTCTCACCCAGGCCTGCCAGCGGAAACTCCCGCTGCTCCGTCATTCCGTCCTGCAGGTACTCGACCCGTACCCGGTGCTCGCCGTGCTCCAGTTTCAGCTCCCGAGGGGTCTCCAACAGATCGATGCGTCCATCGACCACGAAGGCCACCCGGTCACAGAGCTCGTCGGCCACCGTCATGTCGTGAGTGGTCAGGAAGACCGTCTTGCCGGCCCGCTTCTGGGCCTTGATCAGCTCCTTGAGCTGGCGTCCTCCCACCGGATCGAGACCTCCGGTGGGCTCATCGAGAAAGATCAGCTCGGGATCGTTGAGCAGCGAGCGGGCGATGCTGAGCCGCGTCTTCATCCCCTTGGAGTACTGGGAGACCAGGGTGTCCGCGTCCTCGCTCAGCCCGACCTTCTCGAGCAGCTCCCCGGTGGGCAGGGTGCGATCCGAGTAGAGCGAGGCGAAGTACCGCAGATTCTCGCGGGCGCTCAGCTTGAGGTAGTGGTTGGGTAGCTCGAAGGAGACCCCCACCCGTTCGAAATAGTCGTTGTTCCACTGGTCCAGGTCGCGGCCGAAGACTTCGACCCGCCCCCGGTACTCCCTCAGCAGACGGATCAAGATCTTCTGCGTGGTCGATTTGCCGGCGCCATTGGGACCCAAGAACCCGAGAATCTCTCCCCGCTCGACCGAAAAGCCCACCTGCTGCAGGGCGAAGTCGGTCTTGCCCGGGTAGGAGAAGGTCAGATCCTCGACAGAGATTACGGCGCCCTTGGTCATCGGAGGTCGTCCTCGATCGACTCGACAATCAGCGAGCCGGACTCGAATCTAGCACTTGAGGCGCACTCCAGCCGCCCCTCCACAGGGGTAGCCGAGAGTCAGACCGTCGAGCGCTCAGCCCCTCTTGATCGAGATGCCGTCGGGTTCGAGCTTCTTGACCAGCGCTTCCTTGTCGACAGCTTTGAGGTAGGCCTCTTCGGGTGCCACGATCTTCTTCCTCACCAGCTCGTACAGCGCCTCGGTCTGGGTGATCATGCCCACCTTGCGCCCGGTCTGCATGGCCGAGGCGATCTGGAAGGTCTTGCCCTCCCGGATCAGGTTGGAGACCGCCGGGGTGCAGATCAGGATCTCCAGTGCCGCCACCCGGCCCCCCTCGATACTCTTGAGCAGCGTTTGCGAAACCACCGCCCGCAGTCCATCGGCCAACATCATGCGGATCTGTTCCTGCCGATCTCCCGGGAACTGATCGACGATTCGTTCCACCGTCGAAGGGGCGGTCGTCGTATGGAGTGTGCCGAACACCAGATGGCCGGTCTCGGCGGTTTCGATGGCGATGGCGATGGTCTCGAGATCGCGCATCTCACCGACCAGGATCACATCCGGATCCTCGCGTAGGGCGGCCCGCAGGGCCTGTCCGAAGGAGAGGGTGTGTACCCCCGGCTCGCGCTGATGGATGAGACTGCTCTTCGAAGTGTGAACGAACTCGATGGGGTCCTCGATGGTGATGATGTGGTCTCGTCGGCTCTCGTTGACCAGATCGACGATGGCAGCCAGCGTGGTGCTCTTCCCCGAGCCGGTTGGCCCGGTGACCAGCACCAACCCCTTGGAGAGCTGGGCCAGGGAGCGCAGGGTGTCGGGCAGACCCAGCTGCTCGAAGCTGGGGATCTCATACGGAATCTGCCGGAAGACCGCGGCGATACCCTCGCGATCCTCGAACAGATTGACCCGGAAACGGGCCTGACCCGGGATCTCCATGGCGAAGTCGGTGTCGTGCTTCTCCCTGAATTCGTTCCGATTTCGCTCCGGAGTCACCTTCCACAAGCGCTCTTTGAGACCATCGGGACGGGGTGCCAGCATCTCCTCGAGCTCCAGCAGATCACCGTGCACCCGCATGCGGGGTCTCTGATTCGAGCTCAGATGCAGGTCCGAGCCACCTCGGCTGATCAAGGATTCGAGGAGCTCCGAGATCTCGGGCATCGGCCGGTCCTCTCCCCTCGAGGAGGCCACGAGTCCTTCGGGGACCGGAATGGTCTGGGCGCCTGTGCCAGCGGGAGGCAGACCTGCCAGCATCGGTGCACCGGCGGCGATCGGCACCTGGGAGGCCATGGGGACATCGGCGGGTGGGGGCACCTCTACGGGCGTTGGTACCTCGGTCGGCGCTGGAGGGTCGGCGATCTCCGGCACCTCGGTGGCCACGGGCGGCTCCGGAATCGGTTCGTCGAGGACCGCTGGGGCCGACGACTGGGTGATCTGCGCCCGACAGGTACCGTTGTCGTTCGTCACATCGAATTCGAACTCCAGACCCTCGAGCTCGTAGCGAAACCGTCCGGTCGCGGCCGATGGCCCGGTCTCCTGGAGCAGGACCGAGATCAGCTCCGACTGCAGCACGGCCTTGGAGATCGCTCTCTCGCCGCCATTGACCTGCAGGTGGGGTTGGCGTCCCGGATCAAGGATCAGGGTTCCCGATTCGTGCTTCGCCAGCTCTCGCAGCAGTGGATCCAATCTGGCCATGGCGCTCCTATAGCCGCACGCGATCGACGGCGTCGCGCAGAACAAAATAGGTGGTGGTCCCATCGATCAGGACGAGAAACCGACTCGTTGTCCGATTGAGCATGTCCGAGACCCGCTCCTCCCCACGCTCGGCCTCATAGATCAGATCGCCGCGCAGTCGATCGCTCGACTTCAACCACAGCTCGACCTGCGAATGGACCGCCCCCACGGTCTCGAGGGAATCGACCTCGGGCACCGGCTGTGATGTGACCGCGTAGGAGATCGACGACAGATTGACCAGATAGCTCTGACCATCGATCTCGCAAGGCAGAAAGTGCGCGTCGGGATCGTTGAGCCGATCTCCCACCGTTTCCGGGCGGTAGTCGGCGTGGCCGACCGGGTGGACAAACACCATGGCGTCGATCTCTTCACCGCTCAACGTCTTCAGGTGAACCGGTGTCTGCCCGACATCGATCGAATAATCCATCTCGGGAGAGAGTCTACGAATGGCATTGGGAATTGTCTGTTAAGAGTCAACAGACCGGTCCCGACTATCCTGACCGCCTGCTAGGCTGAGGCGATGAAACCCACCGGAAAAGCCCTGATACCCGTTCTGCTTCTGGCCGCCTGTGAAGTCAGCCCAGCTGACGATAGGCTGGCCACTGCGACGGCGAAATCAGCCGATCGGGACGGCCTGGTCGTGTCGGCTCCGCGGCATCATCTCGACAACGTGGCGCGAGAGCCGATGCTCGTCGAGCACCCCAGTGGGGCACTGTTTGTCGCCGGCTACGGCTCGCAGGTCACCGGGGTCGATCCGCGGGCAACACCGCAGCTCTGGAAGAGCCTCGATGACGGAGCCAACTGGCAGCGCGTCGATGTGGGATCTCCAGAAGACGGTGCTATCGGCAACTCGGATGTCGATCTCGCGGTGGGTCCCGACGGGGCTCTCTACTTTGCCAGCATGGGGTTCAACCGCACCACCTTTGAGGGAACCCACATCGCCATCGGAGTCAGTCTCGATGTGGGTGCTACCTGGAGTTGGTCGCTGCTCTCGGAGGACCGATTCGACGATCGGCCCTGGGTCGGTATCACTCCCGACGGCACCGCCCACGTGATCTGGAACGACGGCTCGGGAGTCAGCCATGCTTCCAGCACCGATCGAGGCCAGAGCTGGACCGAGCGACCGAGAATCCACCCGCGGGGTGGGTCGAGTCACCTGGCCGTCGGTCCGCAAGGCGAGTTGGCGGTGCGTATCGGCTCGATCTCGGCGTCGGGACATCGCCATGACGACGGCCTCGAGTGGATCGCGGTGAGTCTCGACAACGGCGAGAGCTGGGCCTTGCAGCCACCCCCTGAGCGACTGGTCTGGGATCCCACGCTGAACGATCCCACTAAGGTGCCACGCTGGGTCGAGCCGCTGGCCTGGGATTCGAGGGGAGATCTCTTCGCGCTCTGGAGCACCGGACGCGAGGTGCGGTTGGCCCGTTCCCGGGATCGAGGGCAGACCTGGGATCTATGGCGGGTCTCCGAGGAGGCCGGAATTGCCTACTTTCCTTTCCTGGTGGCCCGCGAGCCGGGTGAGCTGGCGGCCACCTGGTTCACCGGCCGGGGCGACGATATGGCGGTGAACGTGGCCCTCATCCAGGTACCGGAGGCGACCGAGTCAGAGTTGCGAATCCGGCGCAGCCCGCCGTTTCAACAGGACTGCTGGCGTGAAGGTGTGGAACCCAGGGTCAGGGATCCTGGCGGCGAATACGTTCCGGTGGTGTTTCTGTCTTCTGGTGGTCTCGGAGTGGTCACCACCATCCAGGACTCGCGGGACGACCGTTTCGGCTTTACCCGGTGGAAGGTGGCGATGGACCCCGGCGAGCTGCCGGACGACTAACCGAAGGTATCGGCGCGGGGATCCCAAAAATCCCCCTCCAGACCCAACCCGGCGAAGATCTGCCGCATCTCATCGGGTTGGGGTCGTCGAGAGTCCTCCTCGAGACGGGTCGAGTACCAGGTCGTCGACAGAGTCCATAGCTGGGGGATCGTCACCAACCGCTGGACGGCCGTGTCCCTTTCCCTGCACCACTGCTCGACGTCCTCTTCCGACCGGAAGAAGAGCATGTTCTGTCACGTGAAGACGATGTCGTCCCACCATTGGGCGGCGGGCACCAGGCAATGGAACCACCAGTCGGACGGCTCGGGACCGTCGACGCCGACCTCCAGACGATAGGGCTCGCCCGACTGCTCACAGCGAGAGAAGACTGTTCCTTGTCTCTGGAGAGCAGCGACGATTCCCAGGGCGTCCCAGGCACAGTTGGCGAAATACTGCCGGCCTTCGGAGACCACCACGTGCTGCGTCGGAACGCCGGAGAAGGGCGACGCCATACGGATCGAGGCACCATCGGCCTCCAGCACCAGCAGTCGTTGGGCAGCCAGTCGGCCGTAGGATTCCAGGACGGCCTCCCGCGAAGTGCCCACACCCTCGGCGATCCGGTCGGGCGACGGACGCTGACCGGTGTCGGCGATGTGCCGGTAGACCGCCATCTTGACTCGGGTATCGAAGTCCGCTCGACTCATGGTCTCCCCTGGGACGCTCTCGGCGCATTCTGCAGCGAATCATAGAAGGACTGGAGCACGAAGAACGCCTCCTTCTTCTCGCCCCGGTCCGACACCAGGCCCTTCCGATTCCAGAAGTCCTGGATCTCGGGCAGGGGCCTCCTCGGAGAGCGGAAGTCCACCAGGATCCAGGGGCTCATCCCAGCCAGAAAGGGCAGCTGCCTCAGCATCTCGATCTGCCGACGGTAGAGATCCGCCTGAAACTCTTCGGTCCATCGCTCCTCTGGCGAGCCATGCTTTCCCGCCAGGGCTCCAGCCCCGAACTCGCTGATGACCACTGGCTTCTCGTAGCTCACTCGCCAGCGGATCCGGTCGATCTTCTCTGGCAAACCGTCGTACCACCCGACGTACTCGTTGCAGCCGATGACGTCGACCCAATTACCCAGCGGGTCATCGATGACAAAGGTCTCTTCGTCGGCCGAACCACGCTCCATGGCGGCCGTCAGCAGACGGGTCGGATCGAGCTGCCGAGCCCGTTCCAGGAGACGGCGCATGAAGTCGGTCCGCTCCTGGTGGACCGGCGTCTCATTGCCCACCGACCAGAGAACGATGGCCGCCCGATTGCGATCCCGCTCGATCATCGCCGTCAACTGAGCCGCCGCGTTCTGCCAGGTCTCGAGGTTGGTGAAATCGATAGTCCAGTAGACCGGTACTTCGGCCCAGACCAGCAGACCCAGCCTCTCAGCCTCCTCGATCATCGCGGCGTTGTGGGGATAGTGGGCCAGGCGGACGAAGTTGGCGCCCAACTCCCGCGCCCAATCCAGCAGCTTGGCGGCATCCTCACGGCTGTAGGCGCGGCCAATCCGCCAGGGTGCCTCCTCGTGCAGGGAGATTCCCCGTAGAAATATCGGCTCACCGTTGAGGAGGATCTGCGAGCCCCGGGTCGCGAGTGAACGGAAACCGATCTCCTCTTCCACTCGATCTCCACCACCAGCGACGAAAACCCTATAGCGTCGCGGATTCTCCGGCGACCAGAGCTCGAGATCCACCGACCGGTCGAACTGGCCGAGTCCGTCGGCATCGGTCTCCGTCGAGATCTCGATCCCGCCCTGGGGAATCTGGACCGTCACGGTCTGCGCTCCCGACTCCGGCCCATCCAGGCGCACCCATCCCGTCAGACGCTCGCGGGAGCCCCGCGCCAGCTGTACGTGATAGCTCCTGACAAAGGTCTGTGGAACCGTGATGAGCCTCACACTTCGGGTCAAGCCGCCGTAATTCCACCAGTCGGTGTTCAGGGTCGGAACCCCCTCACGACTACGACGGTTGTCCACCTGCACGATCAGGAAGTTCTCGCCCTCGCGGAGGCGGTCGGTGATCTCGAAGTTGAAGGGTGTGAACCCCCCCTCATGGGTGCCCAAGAGCTCGCCATTCAGAAAGACACGTGACTCGTAATTGGCGGCCCCGAAGTAGGCGAAGACTCGCGAGCCCTCCTGTCGTTGCCAATCGAACGACCTCTTGTACCAGAGCGTGCCCTCGTAGAAGAGGAGGGACTCCCGCTGGTGGTTCCAATCCCCGGGAACCCGCAGGGTCGGAGAGCGCTCGAAGTCGTACTCGATGAGGTCGGAGGGACTCGTGGGCCTGGCGTTCTTGAAGTAACCGTCGGGATTGGGATGGGACCGATAGTCCTGATAGCCGTTGTCATAGGGGTCGATGATCGTCTGCCATTCGCCATCCAGACTTACATTGATCCTGCCCTCGGGATGCATGAGCAGAGGATCGGTGGCTACGACCGTCGAGGGACTTGCCGCCGCGACCAGCATGAGACTCAGGATCGAGTATTTTTCTATCTGCATTTGCCGGCAGCGTCCGCAGCGCTTTCCTGACCAAGAAACTTGTCGAAGCGGTGCCCGAACACTGTACACCCGAGAATGTCATGAAACTTTGCGCTCCGATGGCTAGAGCGCAAGAGCAGAGGGGATAGAATCTTCCCGGCTTGATTGGAACCAGACTGTCCCACTACGAGATCACCGCCAAGCTGGGCGAAGGCGGCATGGGGCAGGTCTACCTGGCCCATGACACCGAGCTCGAGCGCAAGGTGGCACTCAAGGTCCTGCCCACCGATCTGGCCGATAACCCCGAGCTCTTGCAGCGCTTGCAGCGCGAAGCGCGAGCCTTGGCCGCTCTCGACCACCCCCACATCGTGCCGGTCTACTCGTTCGCCAGGGAAGGGGGTCTGCACTTCCTCACCATGGCTTACATCGAGGGAGAGCCACTCAATCAGCTGATCCCGGCGAACGGCCTTCCCCTCGGGCGCCTGCTCGACCTGGCCGTGCCTCTGGCCGACGCCCTGCGGGCGGCGCACGAGCGGGGAATCGTGCACCGGGACCTCAAACCGGCCAACGTCATGGTCGACGGGGACGGGCGGCCACGGGTGCTCGACTTCGGTCTCGCCAAGCGGGCTAGCGGCGTCGACAGCGATCTGAGCCAGCTGTCCACCGGGGCCCTCACCGAGCAGATGACCCGCGAAGGGACGATCCTCGGAACCTATCCCTACATGTCTCCCGAACAAGCGGAGGGCCGCCCGGTCGACGCCCGCTCCGATCTCTTCTCGTTCGGCGTGATGCTCTATGAGATGGCTTGTGGTCGGAGGCCGTTTCAGGGCGAAACCGGGATCGCCCTGATCACCGCTATCCTGCGTGACGAACCGCAACCGATTGGCGAGTACCGACCCGGCCTGCCGGTACAACTGGGAGAGATCCTCGAACGCTGTCTCGAGAAGGACCCGGAGCGACGCTACGGCACGGCCGAGGAGCTGCGAAAGGATCTGGATTCCCTGCGCCAGGAGGTGGCGACCGGGATCGCGCCGAGCCTGCCTTCACAGCTGGATACCGAGATCCTGCCGCCGGCCAGGGACCAAGAACCGAAGCGCCTGCCGACTCGGCTACAGGTCGTGGGACTCGGGGTGCTCTTGCTCCTCGTTCTCGTGGCGGTTCTGGATATCTGGTCGCCGTGGGAAGGGTCGGAGGCACCCCAGACCCTGGCTGTTCTGCCCTTCGAGAACACGCTGCAGAGTAAGGAGAGTGAGTACCTTTGCGACGGAATCGCCGAGAGCCTGATCCGCCAGCTCTCCCAACTGCCTTCGGTGAGGGTCACACCCCTGAATGCGGTTCTCAGCGTCAAGGATCAGGATCTCGAGCCGTCGGATGCCGGTCAGCAGCTAGGTGTCGAGACCCTTCTCACCGGCACGCTCAGCGAGCGGGACGGACGACTGCAGATCACCGCCGAGCTCCTCGACACCACCAGCGGCGCGCAGCTCTGGAGTCGTGACTGGGATCGAGACTCCGGCGAGCTGCTGGAAATCCAGGACGAGATCGCCGCCGCCATCCTCGACGACGGTCTGCGTCTCGAGCTGTCGCCAGAGGAGCGACAGGACCTGGCCCGCCCACCCACCACCAGTGGCGAGGCCTACGATCTGTATCTCCAAGCTCGTCACCTGCAGAAACGAGCGACCGAGCCCGACTACCTGCAGGCCCTGGAGCTTCTGCAACGGGCCAAGGTCCGGGATCCCGACTTCGCCAACGTCTATCTGATGGAGGCCGGCATCCACGAGGCCATGGTGATCGATGGCTACGAGCGGCCCACCGATGGCTGGGCGCTGGCCAACCGCTATCTGCGCCAGGCGCTGTCGCTCGACCCGGATCTCCCCGATGCCCCGGCGGTCCGACATGGGCTGGCCTTCTTCTTCGACTGGGACTGGCAGGGTGCCGAGCAGGAGCGCCAGCTCCACATGCGCTCGCCGGTCGGCGAATTCGACCCCGACCTGCTCCGCACCTACTCGTTCGAGCTCCTGGCGCTAGGCAGACCCGAGGAGGCGCTGGAGCTGGCTCGGCGGGCGCGGGAGCTGGATCCGCTAGGCATCGGGCTCGCCATGCTCGAGGCGGACTATCTCGTTCGCACGGGAGACATCGAAACCGCCATCGCCCTCTACGAGCGCACCATCGAGATGGAGCCCGACAACCCGGAGCAGTACTTCGGTCTGGCCGAGGCCCTGGTAGAGCAGGGTCGCTTCGACGAAGCCATCGAGGCGCGACGCCTGGCCCACGCCATCGCCGGCGACGAGGAACTGGCGGAGATGTTCGCCCAGGCCCAGGGAGAGGAGGGCTACCGCCGGGCCGATCGAGCCTGGATCGAGGTCCAGCTTCTGTGGCTCAAGGCCCGCTCGACCTGGGCCTACGCCTCGCCGCTCGATTTCGCCCGGGCCTACGCCCAGCTGAGCGAGACCGAGCTCGCCTTCGAGAATCTGGAACAGGCTTTCATCGACCGCTCACCCGGGCTGGTCTTTCTGAATGTCGACCGCGCCTGGGACAATATCCGCGAGGACCCGAGGTTCCAGGAAGCGGTACGCCGTGTCGGTCTGCCGAACGAAGTTTGACCTACAGCGTAAGCCACTGATAACATTACACTTAACAATGAGGTGAGTCCATGAAAGGGAAACTGCTTCTCGTCCTGGTGCTCTGGGGAGCCGGTGGGGTAACTGACCTGCTCGCCTGTGGCAACAAATTTCTCGTTCCGAGTCGTGGCACCCGCTTCGGCAAGGTAGCGGTGGATCGTCAGGACGCCGCCATTCTGGTCTACGCTGCGCCCGCTTCCGGAGTCGCCAAGGCAATGGGTGACATTCCCGTAGAGACGGTGCTGCTTCAGGCCGGCTACATGCCAACTCGGGTCTCCGATCCCCAGGGGCTAAGTACCGCTCTCGAGAAAGGTGGTTGGGACCTCGTCCTGGCCGATCTGGATGCCAGCGAGACGCTGCGCTGGCAGCTGGAGGGTGACAATGCACCGACGGTCGTGCCGGTGCTCTACGAGCCGACCAAGAGCGACATGGTGCAGGCCAGAAAAGACTACGGAAGCGCCCTCAAGGCGCCCTTCAAGAGCCAACGCTTCCTGGAGACCATTGACGACGCCGTGGCCATGCGCGGAGAGGCGCTGGCCAGCCAGTAGGAGCCCCTCACATCTACCGGACATCCGCGATCCGCGCGTGAAGATCTCTCCCACAGCCCTCAGACGAAGCTCCGCGGCGTCAGTGGTCGGTGCCACGCTATCGCTGGGTTTCGTCCTGGCGGTGCCGCATATCGTCTCTGCCCAGGCCTGGGTGGCCCCTGCCAAGGTCGGCTCGGTCAATGTCGTCTTTCAAAACGTCGATCACACCAGCCACATCCTGGACGACGGCTCGCAATTGGACGGCTTCGACAGTGTCAGCCGGGGCGTCCTGGTCGAGGTCGACTATGCCGTCACCAACCGCTTCTCGTTCAATATCGGAGTGCCGTACATCGGCGCCCGCTATCTGGGGCCCGAACCCAGCTTCTTCGGTCTGCCCATCGACGACTGCCGTTGCTGGAACACGGGGTTCCAGGATCTGAGCGTCACCGCCCGCTACAACGTCTTCAACAAAGGGTTCGCCCTGACACCGTCGGTGTCCTATGGCTATCCCACCAACGACTATCCGTTCTTCGGCGAAGCGGCCATCGGCCGGAATCTCAATGAGTTCCGCCTCGCCGTAGACCTGGGGTACCGGGTCGATCCGATCTCACCCCGCTTCTCCATCGCTGGCCGCTACTCCTATGCCTTTGTCGAACAGGTGCTGGATATCTCCAACGACCGCAGCAACGCCTCGCTCAGCTTCGACTACCTCTTCACCCGCAAATTCACCGGCAGCGTCCAGTTCTACTGGCAGCGGTCTCACGGCGGGCTCAAATCGAGCGAGTTCGAAACCGAGGAGGAGTGGGTCCAGTTCGATCGCCTGCTCAAGGACAACAGCTTTCACATCGGTGCCTCGTTCGGGTACCGCTTCCCCCGACTGGATGCCTTTGTCTCCTACGTCGAGTTCGTCAGCGGCACCGATACCCACCTGGGCCGGGCGGTCACGGCCGGCATCAGCATCCCGTTTCAACTCTAGCCGCCGATCTGATGGCCCTTGACCTGCCTGGCACCAGAGTACAGACTGCAGGTCGAGAGACAGCCTAGGGGTGGCCAATCGGCCTGAGAGTACACCCTCGAACCTGATCCGGGTCATACCGGCGTAGGGAACGGCAATCCAGCCCGCCCACACAGTTTCGAAACACTCTGATCTCGAGTCGAAGGGTCATCTCCAGCGATGGAGACCGACTATGAAGCAAACCCTCGTCTTGATATTCACTGGGATCCTCGCCACTGGGGCGGTGGCGGAGGAGCCGACGACCGATCGCGTCACTCCGCAGGAGGAGGCTGTCGAGTCGACCACCGTCGAGGAGTCGATCACCGTCGTCGGGATCCGTGCGGGCGAGGACGTGCCGGTCACCAAGACCGACCTCGACGGGCAACAGATCGAACGCTTGAGCTTCGGCCAGGACGTGCCCCAGCTCCTCCAGTACACACCATCGACCACCTGGTACTCGGACTCAGGAGTAGGCTCGAACTACTCCTACCTGAGCTTGCGGGGCATCCAGCAGACTCGCATCAACATGACTTTCGACGGCGCGCCATTGAACGATCCCGCCGAGCACGCCCTGTACTTCAACAACTTCCACGACTTCGCCAATACCGTCGACAGCATCCAGATCCAGCGTGGTGTGGGCACCTCCACGGTGGGCTCGCCCTCCTACGGTGGCTCCATCAATTTCGCCAGTCGGCCCGCCGCCCAGGATCACGGCGGCGATCTACGACTCGCCCTCGGCTCGTTCGATACCCAACGAGCCTCGGTGGCTTACGAATCTGGGATTCTGGCCAGTGGTTTCTCCATCGGTGGTCGCTTCTCCCACGCCGACACCGACGGCTACCGGGACAACTCGGGCACGAAGCACGACACTTTCTTTCTCAACGCCGCGTGGCAAGGTCGAAAGTCCTCCCTGAGCTTCGTTTCGTTCTCCGGAAACGTGGAAACACAGCTCGCCTGGCTGGCGGTCGATCCAGAGACGCTGGCCGAGAATCGCACCTTCAACCCCCTCGATGAAGAGGAGCGGGATGATTTCGGCCAGGACTTTGCGCAGCTCAAATTCAGCCACGCCTTCGAGGGCGATACGCTGTTGACCGCCTCGCTCTACTACAACGGTGCGGCGGGCTGGTTCCGACTCTGGGACGACCCAGTGGAGCAGAACGACCTTCTCCAGTTCGGTATCGACCAGTCCTTCGTCGGTTCGATGGTCACAGTGAGCCACAGCTCCGACCGGCTGGCCACCACTGTCGGGGTGCACTACAACGATTTCAGCGGCGATCACACCCTGGATATCGAATCCGCTCGGATTTACAGGAACACCGGATTCAAGCAGACCGCCAACGCTTTCGTCAAGGCCGAATACGAGCTCGGCTCCTGGCTGCTTTACGGCGATCTGAATTTTCGCTGGGCCGAGTTCTCCTACCGGGGAGACATCGATCTGGACTCGGTGGACTGGAACTTTCTGGATCCGAAGATCGGCTTCCGCCGTTTCCTCTCCCGCGGTCTATCGGTCTACGGCTCGGTCGGCCGCGCCCAAAGGGAGCCGACGCGTCTCGATCTCCTACTCGGGGAGGACAACGCCACCATTCCCCACGATCTCCGCGCGGTCCGACCCGAGGAGGTCATGGACTTCGAGGCCGGCGTCGATTGGCAGACCCCGACCCTGGCCGTGCACGGCAACCTCTATGCCATGGAGTTTACCGACGAGATCGCCCTCACCGGCGAGCTGTCCGAGATCGGTCTGCCGCTGAGGACCAACGTCGACGAGTCGTATCGCCGCGGACTCGAGGTCGACCTGAGGTGGAGATTCAGGCCCGAGTGGACGCTGACCCATACCGCCAACCTGAGTCGCAACCGCATCAAGGAGTGGAACCAGTTCTACGATGTCTACGACGAAAGGGGCAGCTGGATCGGCAGTGAGCCCCTCACCTATCGCGATGTCCCTCCCCTCCTGACTCCGGAGGTGGTGCTCAATCTCGGTGTCGAGTGGAGCCGGGGCATCGCCAGCATCGGAGCCGTAGGTCGCTATGTGGACGAGTCACAGCTCGACAACACCGGGCTCGCCGAGTTCCGCACTCCGACGCTGACCAACGTCGATCTGCGGGCCTCGGTCGATCTGGCTCGCTGGTGGCCGGCCGCCAGCCCCCGCCTGACCCTGTTCGTCAACAATCTCTTCGACAATCTGGACCAGTTTCCCAGTGGCTATAGCTACCAGTTCCTGATTCAGGACTCGGCTGGCTCGCAGACACTGGACGGCATTCCGTTCTTCTATCCACTGGCCACTCGCAACGCGGTGCTCAGCCTGGAGCTGGGTCTCTAGGAGCCGAGCCCCCTCGATGGTCCTCGAAGTCGTCGCCGTCGTCATCACCCTGATCGCCGTCTATCTGACGGCTCGCCAGATCATCTGGTGCTGGCCGCTGGGCCTGATCAGCGTGACGCTCTACGCGGTGATCTTCTACCAGGCCAAGCTCTACGCCGACATGGGTCTGCAGGCGCTCTACTTCGCCCTCGCAGTCTATGGATGGTGGGCCTGGCTCCACGGCGGCGAGGACCACGGCGAGCTGCGGGTCACCCTGACCTCCGCGCGGCTCCGGGTCGCTCTGCTGTTGCTCGGGGGAGTGTCTGGAGTCCTGTTGGGCTGGACGCTGAGTCGCCTCACCGACGCCTCGCTGCCCTGGATGGACTCGACGCTGACCTCCTTCAGCATCGTCGCCCAGTGGATGCAGACCCGCAAGAAGCTCGAGGCCTGGCTGGTCTGGCTGGCCGTCGATGTCTTCTATGTCGGGATGTTTCTCTACAAGGGCCTCTACCCGACCGCCGGCCTCTATGCCCTCTTCCTGTACCTGGCGCTACTCGGCTTCATGGAGTGGAAGCGATCGATGGGCCAGGAGCGCATTCCACTCCAGGCAGGAGAGATCGGATGATCCGGGTGGTGGTGACCGGCTCGGAGTGCACCGGCAAGACGACCCTGGCCCAGACCCTGGCGGACCATTACGAGACTCTCTGGGTTCCCGAGTACGTCCGACAGTTCGTCGAGGAGAAGGGGGCCCCACCCGAGTACCCGGACGTGGAGGCCATCGCTCACGGTCAGATTGCTCTGGAGGACCGGTACCTCGCCGAGGCCTCGAAGCTGCTGATCCAGGACTGCGATCTGCTCAGTACAGTCCTCTACAGTCGGCACTACTTCGGTGACTGTCCGCTGTGGATCCAACAGGCGCTCCTCGACCGTCGACCGGATCTCTACCTGCTGGCGGATATCGACGTCCCCTGGGTCCCGGATGGCGAGCAGCGGGATCGGGGCGACCGACGAGAAGAGATGCAGGGCCTCTTCCTCCACGCTCTGGATCGGCATCACCTACCGTTCGTGGAGGTCCGGGGCCGCCGCCGGCAACGGCTGTCTGCAGCCATCGCCGCCATCGATCGTCTGCTGGAGGCGGCGAGCTGATCTGCCCTCTTCGAGTCTGCTTGTCGACCGCCGACGCGAGGACTCCTGTCGCTCTGATCTGAGGTACGCTGCCTGCGGGAGGACCGGGACGATGGTGCCGACGGAACGCTGCGCTTGGATCTGCGGAGGGATGGCTGCTTTGGCCTTACTCGGTTGTCACCCCGCGAAGAATCTCGCCTCCGACCCCTCCGAGAGACGAATCCAGGTTTCGGAGCTCGAAGACAAGATCCGCGGTGGCTGGGCCGGTCAGATGATCGGTGTGACCTACGGGGCCCCCACCGAGTTCCAGTATCTCGAGCGCCTGGTTCCTCGAGACGAGCTTCCGGCGTGGACTGCCGACCGGGTCCGGGGCGCCCTCGACCAGGACGATCTCTATGTGGACATCACTCTCGCCGAGGTGCTGGACGAGCACGGTCTCGATGCCACCACCGAGGATTTCGGCGCCTTCTTCCGCCAAGCGGGTTACTCGCTCTGGCACGCCAATCTGGCCGCTCGCCGGGCTCTGCGTCGCGGAGTACCGGCCAGCGAGAGTGGCACCCCGAGTTACAACGTTCACGCCAACGACATCGACTTCCAGATCGAGGCCGATTTCATCGGTCTGATGACCCCGGGGATGCCGCAAGCCTCCAACGATCTCTGCCACCGCGCCGGCCGGGTGATGAACCACGGCGATGGACTCTACGGAGGGATGTTCGTCAGCGCCATGTACTCGGCAGCCTTCTTCGAGAGCGACCCACGACGGCTGGTCGAAGCCGGACTCGCAGTGCTACCGCCGGAGAGCCCCTATGCCCAGGTGATCGCCGATGTTCTCGCCTGGTCGGCGGAGCACCCGGACGATTGGACCCGGGTCTGGGAGCTGATCGGTGAGAAGTGGAACCGGCGCGAGCCCTGTTCAGAGGGAGCCCTCTCCCCCTTCAACATCGACGCCAAGATCAATGGGGCCTATGTCGCCCTCGGTCTGCTCTTCGGCGATGGCGATTTCGGCAAGACGATGGAGATCGCCACTCGCGCCGGGCAGGATTCGGACTGCAACCCGGCCAGCGCCGCCGGTGTTCTCGGTGTAGTCCTGGGTTATGACGGGATTCCGTCCGAGTACACCAGTGGTATCGAGGCCATCGCTGATGAGCCCTTCAGCTACACCGAGAGCTCTTTTCGCTCCATCGTCGCCAGCACTCTGCGCCGGGCCATCGCGCTGGCTGAGAAGGAGGGTGGTCGACTCGACGGCGAAACGCTGGTCATCAAGACGCAGTCTGCCGTGCCCGCGAACCTCGATCTCTGGGATGATTACGGCTCACCGGTGGAGCGCGTCGCCATCGATGATTCCCGCTGGAGTTGGCATGGCGATTGGGCCGAGCGGCGGGTCGAGAAATGGGGCCAAGAGTTCAGCAGCCTCGCCAGCGCCACCCCAGGCTCCCAGGTCACCTTCCCGTTCGAGGGCACCGGCGCCATTCTGATCGGCTGGTATCTACCCACCGGAGGCACGGCCGAGGTGTTTCTCGATGGGGAACCGGCGGGCATCGTAGATGTCTATCCCGACGAAGACGACGTCAAGTTCCACGAGGCCGTCTGGCACGCCTTCGGCCTGTCGGACCAGCCCCACGAGCTCCGCCTGGTCGTCCGAGGCGAGCCCTATCTCGATTCGACAGGGGCCGGCTCGCAGGGAGCCGAGATCGCGCTGACCGGCCTCGTCGTCTTCCGCTGATCCGCCCGGGACTACGCGGGTGGCCAGATACCCAGGGAGCGTCGCAGGTCGACGATCTGACCGGCGTGATAACCGTTGTGATCGAGGAGAATCAGCGCCGCCCGCAGGGTGTGATGATGGGCCTTCTCCGCTGACGGCACCCGGGCCAGGAGGTCGTGTTCGGCCTCTTCCACCAGAACGGCCATGGCTTCGGTTGCGGCGAGCAGTGCCTCGACGCTCTGTTGCCAGGCCTCCTCGCTGGGCGGCTGGCTCGTCTCGGGCCAGTAGCCCTCGGGCCAGCCCAGGTCCTCGTAGTCGGCATCAAGACAGTAGGAGATCAGATCCTCCGCCGCCAGGCGGAGATGCTCAACTTGTTGCCAGGCGGTGTGGAGGGAGTCGTCGGGTCGCCGGCCCGCCAGCTCCGCAGGAAAGCCACGCAAGGCACGCTCCACCCCGACGTGGCTGTGGCTCTGACGCAGCAGTTTGGCGACCGTCTCTCGAACCTGTTCTTCGCTCATGAGACAAGCCTACCGCGAGCCGATCGAACGCTCTATCCGCCCGGTTCTCTGTCCCCGGACTGCGCCCACCCTGGTGGGTGGCGGGAGCCAGGGTCGATACCCGTAAACTCGCGTTCGACCTTGAAGAGCTCCCTGCGGTCCACCGTCTCTGTTCTGATCGCCTTCACCTGCATGGCAGTCGCGACCAGCGCTGAAGACTCCAACACCGAGCTCGCGGCCGTCCGCTTCGAAGAGGCGCCCACCATCGACGGCCGGCTCCAAGAGGCCGTCTGGACGACCGCCGGTCGCGCCGAGGGCTTTGTGCAGATCCGGCCCACCTTCGGTGAGCCATCGCCTGTGCTCACTACGGCGATGCTGGGTTACGACGACCAGGCCCTGTACATCGCCTTCCGGTGCCAGGACGACGACATGGCTCGCATCGCCGCCTCCATCACGGCACGTGATGGGGAGTTCGACAACGACGACACCATCATCGTGATGTTCGACACCTTCCGGGACGGCGACTCGGCCTACTACTTCGGCACCAATTCGCTGGGTACCCAGTTCGACGGCACCATCGCCAACAACGGTCGCACAGTGGACGACCGCTGGGATGCCGCCTGGGAGAACGCTTCCGTTTCGACCGAGACCGAGTGGACCACCGAGGTCCGCATCCCGTTCGGCGTTTTGCGCTACGCCTCGGGGGACGAAGCCGTCTGGGGTGTCAACTTCCAGAGGACCCATCCCCGACGGCTCGAGACCAGCGTCTGGGCCGGACCGGGAGAGTTCGAATGGCGTGTCTCGCCCTTCGCGGAGCTCAGTTCGTGGAGTCCACCCAAGGGGACGGCCAAATGGTGGCAGATCATCCCCTACGTTCTGGGGGTCGTCGACGAGGAGGGGGAGCACAACGAGGAGATCGGCGGTGATGTGCGGCTGCGGTACCGCAGTGCCCTGATCGCCGACCTCACTGTCAACCCCGACTTCGCCCTCGTCGAGGCCGATGTGGAACAGATCAATCTCAGCAGGTTCGAGCTATTCGTGCCGGAGAAACGACCGTTCTTCCTGGAGGGAAACGAGCGTTTCGAGCAACGGATCCGGCAGTTCTACAGCCGCCGGATCGAGGACATCGATTGGGGTGCCAAGGCCACCGGCACCGTGGGCTCGTTCGACCTCATCGCCCTGGGCACCCAGGGGACCTTGCTCGAGGAAGATCCCGAGGATGTTGAGACCCGCCTCGATGCCGACTACGGGGTCTTCCGGTTGCAGAAGCCAGTGATGGGTTCGGGAAACGTCGGCTTTCTAGCCGCCAATCGGCGACTGGAGGGTGACAACGCCGGCTCGGTCGGCCTCGACACCACCCTCTTCTTCACCGACAAGATCGGCTTCACGGGTCAGTACCTGCGCTCGCACGGACCGGGTGAGAACGGTGCGGCCTGGTTCGTGCGCCCTGCCTACGACAGCACCAATCTCCATTTCCACGTCCGCTTCACCAATCTGGACCCGGGCATCAGGGACGACGTCAACGCCACAGGATTTCTTCGGGATGACAACCGGCGAGAATTCGACACCAACCTCACCCACACCTGGTGGTTTCAGGAGTCTGCCTTCGAGAAGTTCAGGGCAGGAGTCAACTACAACCGCTTCTACGGTCACGACAGTGTTCTGCGCTCCTACGAAACGATCCTCAGGACCCGGGTCGACTTCGCCAGCCGCTGGTTTCTCGAGCTCGATTACGAGGACGGCTTCGAACGGTTCGAAGAGGACTTCTACAACCAGATCACCGAGTTCGAGTTCGGCTTCGACAACCGGAAGGGGCGGGGCTTCGAGATCGGGATCGCCAAGGGCAAGAACTTCGGTGACGATCTCTGGCTCTACGAAGGGGAGCTCACCTTCAAGATCTCGGATGCCTGGAACCTGGGCTACGAAGTGACCCGGCTCGAGCTCGAGCCCGACCTCAGTGGGCGCTCAACCTGGATCCACGTGCTCCGCACCACCTACTACTTCACCAACAATCTCTACACCAAGCTCTTCGCCCAGACCAACTCCGCCATCGACAAGGAGAACGTCCAGCTACTCACCGTCTGGCGGATCTTCCCGCCGTTCGGCTCCCTCCAGGTGGCGTTCCAGCGTGGCACCTCCGACCTGGGCGAGGTCTCGAACCAGGGCAACACCCTGTTTCTCAAGCTGGCCTGGGTGTTCTAGACGGGCGATTCCCAAAGCAATCCGATAGATCGGCCGGCCGATGTGACTTTTTCGCGGCTACCCGATCCAAAGCAGTAGGACGAACAATTGGAGGAGTCCGATTCCGAAAGCGACGATGGTGGGTCTGTCAATATGAAGGTCTCGTTCATCCTCAAAGACTGACTGGCGAAAGGAGCCAACCATGTCATCGATTCTCGACACCATCATGCAGCAGGTCCAGGGAGGCGGCATCCAACAGATGAGCCAATCCCTGGGTCTCGGCGAAGACGACGTCAGCAACGTCGTCACCGGCGCGATTCCAGCGCTTCTGGGCAGCCTGACCAAGAACAGTGGTAACAGTGACGGTGCCTCGGCGCTGCTCGGCGCCCTCGATCGGGACCACGACGGCAGCATTCTCGACAACGTCACCGACTTTCTGGGTCAGTCCGACAGCGCCGACACCGGCGCTGGCATCCTGAAGCACGCCCTGGGCGGCAAGCAGGCGACCGTCGAGAGCGCCCTGAGCCAGACAACCGGGGTCGATTCGGCCTCGGCGAGCAAGATTCTCGCCATGGTGGCACCCATCGTCATGGGCGCTCTGGGCAAGGCCAAGCGGGAGCAGGGCCTCGATGCCGACGGCCTCGCGGGGCTTCTGGGTCAGGAGAGAGAGGTCGCCCGCCAGCGCTCGCCGCAGGCGGTGGACATGATCTCCAGCCTCCTCGACTCGGATGGCGACGGCGACATGATGGATGACGTCGCCAAGCTGGGCAAGGGGCTGCTGGGCGGGCTCTTCAAGTAGCGGTTTTCGAAGCCTTCACGAGTTACACCCTCGGGCTTCGGAACGGGCCGGTTCGATCTCGCGCGGATCGGATCGGCCCAACTCTTCTAGCGGAATCCCTCCAGCTGCTCGTCCAGCGACCTGGTGATCTCCGACTCGGTTTCGCCCAGGTGAGCGGTGCTCTTGTTTTCGATGAGCAGGATCGAGCACTCCGACACCGAGGACACGCGGTGGTTGACCCCTCGCCGGACGATGTAGAGGTCGCCCTCTCTCATGCTGAAGGGCTGCTGCCCCTCTACCTCGAACAGCAGCTCGCCATCGAGAATCAGGAAGAGCTCGTCCTCCCCGGCGTGGTTGTGCCAGGGGATGTCCTGCCCCTTGATCTTGGCCACCTTGACGTAGACGTCGTTGACTTCACCGATGACCCGAGGCGAAAAGTACTCCACCAGGGCCGCCGCACGCTCTTTCGGCTTGATTGCAGGCATGCCGAGGATTCTACATACTGGCCTTGGCGCTCAGGAATCGGACTGCAGCCCAGCGCTCAGAACCATGATCGAATTCCTCACCCTGTTTCTCGGCGGGATCGTCACCGGCCCCACCGAGATCGAGCTGATGGTCAATGACGACGTGGCAGCTGTCGAGATCCGGCTCGACGAGAGCTCGCTTGCCGTTCTGCGAGCGCCGCCCTGGGAAATCGAGATCGATTTCAGTGAAGAGTTGGAGCCACATCTTCTGGAGGCCATCGCCTTCGACAGGAGCGGTCACGAGCTCGACCGGGTCCGCCAGTGGATCAATCTGGCGCCGAAGACGGTCGAGATCGGCATCGTGCTGGATCGGGATCCGGAGACCGACACCGTCAGCGCTCGGGTAACCTGGCAGAGCATCGCTGCCGAGGGCGACCCGATTCGCGTGCGGGCCTTCTTCGACGATCAGCCCCTCAATGTCGTCGATCCCAGGAACATTGTTCTGCCGCCCCACGATCCCGGGTCGTTTCACCACCTCCGGGTGGAGCTCGAGTTTCCGGAAGAACTGGGATCTTTCGCGGAGGTCACCTTTGGTGGTGTCTATGGCGATACGGTCGACTCGGAGCTGACTCCCTTCCCTGTCGACCTGCTGGAAAGAAAGAAGCTGCCCAAGGTAGTGGAGATGCAGCGCTGGTTTCACTCCGAGGGCGAGCCTTTGGCGGTCCACTCTACAGAGAAAGGGCTGGCCGACATCATCGTGGTACGCGACCCGGTGGCCGTGACCTATCTGGAGAAGCTGCTGACGCGTTTGAATCGCCTCACGAGCTACAAGCTGGTGAAGATGGATCAGCGCTTGCGGTTTCTCAGCACCCAACCCATCGCGCAGCCGGGTGGGGGAGTTCCATTCGAGCTCTTCAAGCTGTCGCCTTCCGTCAAGATCGGTGACGGGGGACTGCTGGCAACGCTGGTTTCGAGAGACCCGGAGCAGCAGACCGAACCTATGGCCAGACTGGCCGACGCCGTGGCTGTCGCGGGGCTGTCCGCCAATCAGGGTGGCCGTCGCCGCGCGGTGGTACTGATCACGACGGGTTCCTCCGTCGACGCCAGCGAATCCGAGCCGCAGCAGGTTCGCCGCTACTTGGCGAGACTAGGCGTTCCCTTATTCGTCTGGAGTCCGCTCAAGAAGGTGACGGAGGCGGGAGCCTGGGGGCCAGCGGTCAGCATCTCCTCCGAGGGGCGGTTGCGCACAGCCTACAAAGAGATGAGCCGCCGGCTCGATCGCCAGCGGGTCGTCTGGTTCACCGGGCTCCATCGGCCGCAGACCATCACGCTGGATCCTGCGGTCGACGGCGTGATGCTGGTCCGCTAGGCCTCCCTGTCATCAGGGCCTGATGTTCCCGCCCTCTTCGAGGATGGTGTCGGCGAACTCCTGCATCGACGGAAAGCGCCGGGGCTGCTCGAAGGCTCCCGACTGCGGTGCCGGGGTGGCTCCGAAACCCGCCCGGTCGTGCCGACGATCGATCCAGACAGAAGGCAGCTCAAGGGCCGCGGCCGGCTCGTGATCGTGATAGAGCGACTGCGCCACATGCAGTAGGCCTTCCCGGGGAACACCGAGATCGCCGAGTCGCTCGAAAAGCAGGAGGAATCCCCGTTGGTCCGGCTTGTAGGCACCCACTTCCTGGGCGGTGATGATCAGGTCGAACTCGACGCCGAGCCGGGCGTTGCTGAGGAAGAACGAGCCGCGATCGATATTGGAGAGGATGATCAGCTTGAATTTCTCTTTCAGTCGACGCAGAGCCTCGGCCGAATCGGCAAAAGCGGGCCAGCGACCCACCGAAGCTCCGAAATCGGCGCCAGCCGCGGCGCTGAACGGCACCTCGTAGTGCTGACACATCTTGCGCAGGGTCTCGTACAGCACCTGCTGATAGAGCCACGCGGGGTTCTCCTGCTGGAGGACGGTCTCGAATCTGGCGAAGGTCTCGATGAGCTGATCGCCCAGATGGTGCAGACCGCTCGCCCTGGCCCAGGGCTCGAGGGCGGCCGAAATACCGCTCTCCCAATCGATCAAAGTGCCATAGCAGTCAAAACTCAGGGCCTCGACACGAGCCACTTGTGCCTCCGTGTTACGGATTGATGTTTTCGCCGTTCTCCAGACGCGAGATCTGAGTTTCCAGGTTCTGCATCTGGGGACCCGCCGGGGCACGGGAAAGAGCGATGCGGGCGTGCTCCAGCGCCTTCTCGAAATTGCCCTCCTGCGAGTACACACGGGCCATGCCGAAATCGACCGGCCACTCTCCCGGGTTCATCTCGTAGTTCCTGCGGAAGATGAGATTGGCGTTCTCCATCTGACCCTGGGCCTGGAGGCCGCGAGCCAGCATGTGGATGCCCACCGCGGTGGCCGTCGGGTGGCCCATGGCCACATCGAGGGCCTCCATGGCCTCCTCATTGCGGCCCATCTGATTCAGCACGCCGGCCTTGTTGGAGAGGGTCTGAAAACCGGTGTTGGCGGCGATGGCGGCATCGGCCCAGGCGATGGCATCCTCGTGGTAGGCCTGGCGCTGAGCGGCCCATTGGGAGGCCTGAATCCAGTTCTGGAAGTTGAAGCCGACCGCACCCGTCAGCTCCATCGTCATGGCCTGGTGATACAGCTCGTCGATGTTGGGAACGGAAATGCTGAATGGCACCCGGAGGTACTCCCAATGCAGTACGGCCTGGGCCGTATCGAGCTGGCGGTTTTCGAACTCGTAGGTCAGCCACTCACGAAAGAAATCGGTTGTTTCGGGCTTGACCTTGACCTGGGCGACATCGAGATCGGGATCGTAGAAGAAGCTCCCCCAGGCATCGCTGTTCTTGTTGAGGATGACGGTCCACTCCTCTTCACCGGGAGCCATGAAGAGAGCGTAGGTCCCTGCCGGAACCGCAGTGCCCTCGACCTGGACATCGTGCGAGAAGGTGATCTTGGTGGCCTGGTTGGCGCCCGCCCGCCAGGGCATGGTCTCGGCGCTGCCGAAACCGGGATAGAACTGGTTGGGAGCGATTCCCCAGGGAACCAGCTGACCCCAGATCTGACCTGTACGGTCCTGCCCCTGAGGGCTGGTGACATCGGGGCTGTTGTAGTCGATGGTCACCGAGACCAGACCGAGATACTGGGTAACTACGGCGCGCTGGTTGGCACCTCCGGGTGGTGCCGTGAGCGCCTGGGCGCTGAGCGCCCCGGTGGTGGCGACCACCAGGAGCAGCACCCATAGGAAACGTACGGAAGCTGAGGAACGCATCGTGAGACTCCTATCCAGTTGGTGGGTGGGCATGCAGGGGCCCGGGCTCTTGAATATGCCTTTAGTTACGGGATCCGGGCACCAAGGTTGCCCTGATCCCTTCTGACCCGGGCTCGGTTACTTTCGGTGGCGCGCAAAGGGATCTCTGGGTCGACGTGAAGCCGACCTGGCCAGCCATCTCTAGAAGAAGGTTCCGCGATCTCGCGGCCGAGAGATCGACTTGGCCATCGCCTCCCACGCAATCCTGCTCGAGGCCACCCTCTGGACTCTGTATGAGCAGGACTTCAAGGACATTCCGGGGCTCGAACTAGCGCCGACGGAAGGCTAGGGGGGATCTCTTCTCCCTTCAGGCTGCCTACCCGGGCCTCACCGCTAGGGTAAGATCTCTGCAACTTGATCGGCAAGACGCTGGCACACTTCCGGGTCACCGCCAAGCTCGGTGAAGGCGGTATGGGTGAGGTGTACCGAGCCGAAGACACCGAGCTCAAACGGCAAGTTGCCCTCAAGGTGCTACCCACCGAACTGGCGGAGCTTACGGCTCTCTGTGCTCTATCCGTGGAGGATCTCAGGAGCGGGCTGATCGAGCGTCATGCGTTCGCGCCGGAGTTGAGTGAGCGGCTGATGGAAGACCTCGCGAAGGCGGGTTTGGAAGGACTTTCTACACCCTAGCCGAGCGTGGGCAGTTCGCTCCCTGAAAGGGCTGATTGGATGACTGAAGGACACAGGAGCTGGCTCAACACGGTACTCGTCACCTTCGGGCTCACGACTCTTGTGGTGTCGCCAGTGATGGCGAAGGTTCTCCCGAGTACCGTTGAACCTCACCAACACATTCTCTTCCCGAGTGGTGATGGACCGTTCCCGACCGTCGTTGCTGTCCCGGGCTGCAGCGGAGTTTCCCTGGACGGACCGGCAACCGACGAGGGACGCCAGGGTGATGAGGCCGACAGGCTCTTCAGAAGACACTACTCGCGAATGGCGGAGCGTCTTCGAGAAGGCGGCTTTGGTGTTGTCCTGTTGGATTATCTGACCGCCGAGAATGTCGCCAACACCTGCAGTGGCGAGATCTCCTACGAACGTGTCGGCGAGTACGTGACCGTATCGGTGCGATCCGCCGCCGCGATGCCTCGAGTCGATCCATCGAGACTCTACGTCGTCGGCTGGTCACACGGAGGAGCAGGGGTCATTGCCTGGCTCCAGTCCCTCGGGGCGAGCAAGTCACCAGAGGTCGCCGGCGCAGTGACGGTCTACCCAGGATGCGATACTCGTGGCCCGTGGTCCACTGACGTCCCGGTGCTCGTTATCCTGGCTGGAGCCGACGACATCGCTCTACCGGAGCCATGCGAAGCAATCCTGCGGAACCTGCCTGATGGCAAGCAGGTGCAGGTCCTGCGCTACGCTGGGGCTCGGCACGGCTTCGATATGACCGAAGGCCCAGAGATCCTGGCGATCGGCGGAGGCATGACGGTAGGCAGAGATCCGGCAGCAGGTGAAGCGGCCTGGGAGGAAATCCTTGATTTCCTGAGAGGGAAGTAACGGCGGACCCAGATCCAAAGTCCTAGGTCGGTACCTGGACTACTCGACGCAGAACACCTGACCGGTCTGAGCACCCTCGACGCTCTTGGCGTAGGCCAGAGCGGCCCGTGCCGCCGGTACCGGCTCGAAGCCGCGAAAGAAGGGGCCGTAGGCCTCCATCGCCTCTTCGATCACGCCCGGACTGATCACATTGATGCGCTGGCCGCGCGGCATCTCGATCGCCGCAGCTCTGACGAAGGCGTTGATGGCCCCATTGACCATGGACGCCGAAGTCCCCTGAACGATGGGATCGCGGTCCAGCACACCGGTGGTCAGGGTGAAGGATCCGCCCTCGACAACATACTGGCGGCCGATCAACACCAGGTTGACCTGCCCCATGAGCTTGTCACCGAGACCGATGGCGTAGTCCGCCTCCTGCATCTCCTCGAAAGGAGCGAACTTGACGTGGCCCGCCGCGGAGACCACGGCATCGAGCGGTCCGACCTCTTCGAAGGCTGCGCGGATCGACTCACTGTCGGTGATGTCGAGCTGCAGATCGCCGGAGGTCCGACCCGCCGTGACGATCTCGTGTCTCGACCCGAGCTCGGTCGCCACCGCGCGGCCGATCGTGCCGGTACCGCCAATGATCAGGATCTTCATGCCGCGGACCCTATCAGGTGCCTGCGGAGATGCGTCCGGCGCAAAAGACTGCTGTTAGCCGATGGAACTACGCGGCGACTTCCATGCGGTTTTTCGTCGGGACTCACAAACACGACACCCGATCAGGACCCCGGAGCCGAGCAGGTCGAGAGCCGGGAAGCGATAGCGGACCAAGTGAAACTACCCAGCCGTCGACACAGGCTCGGGCTCACCCTTGTAGCGGTAGTACTCGATGCCGAAGTCGATGAAGTCCTTCTCCTCCCGGTCCCCGACACTCTCGACCAGGAACTCCTCTCGATGGTCGTAGGTCAGTCCGGGGGAATACCCTTCGTCGTGTAGCTGCACGTACTGCTCCTCGTCGAGGTCGACGAAGTACGACAGCGCCTTGACGAAACCGATGTTGGCGGCAGCCTCCCGCCAGCCTGCCACCAGTTTGACCGGGATCGCCTCTGACGCGTCACCGCTGCCGTAGCCCACCAGCAGAATCTCCTCACCCGCCAGCTGCGAGTTCTCCTCAAGGGCCTCCTCGATGCCGGCGGCCAGCCAGGCAAAGAGCGCCCCGGTGTAGATATTGCCGACATCCATCATCTTCTCGGCTCCGAGGCGCATCTTGTCCAGCACCAGATCCGGATACTCCTCGGTCTTGCGGAAGGTCTTCAGCAGTTGGACGCAGTTGGGGTAGATCTCTTCTCCCAGAGCATCCCGGTAGACCAGATCCCGCACCACCGGTACAGAGTCCATCTCGGCGATCACGTCGTCGATTTCGACCTCTGCCAGATCACAGTAGCGAGCCAACTCGGCCCTCTCCTTTTCGTCGTCATGGGCGAGAGAGAAGAGATAGCCCATGGCCCAACCGCTCTCCGGCATGCGGCGGTACGGCCGGTGCAGAAAGACGGCCGGCAGATCACGGTAGTACTGGGGCGCGTGGATCCCACGACGCGTGAACATGTCCTCGAGCGACCGCAGCGTCGCTTCGCTGTAGCAGGTCGTCGAGTACTTGCCGTTGAAGACTGGCAGATCCTGTAGTTGGCCCATGGGTCGCGGCTTCTGCCCCACGAAGCGGCTCAGGGGCTTGCGAAAATCGGGCCCCCGGTAATCGGAAGAGCTGCCGCTGCCTTCGAGATGGACCTCCAGCAGCCTGGGGTTCTCTTCCACCAGCATCGCCACCGCGCCGGCACCCTGGGTCGGCTCGCCACTGCTATTCCGGGCGTACTCGGCGATATCAGAGCAGACGACGATCGCCTGGGAGCCCTCACCATCGGCCATCAGGTAGCGCACGGCACTCTTCAAGGCGTAGACACCGCCGAGACAGGCGTGTTTGAACTCGGGTACTTCGCAACCACGCGCCAGAGGTTCTTTGCCGCGAGCCCGCAACGCGTCGTCGATCATGCCACGGACGATTACGGCTCCGGCGGAGTTGTCGGTGCTCGATTCGGTGCCGAGAGCGAGATACCTGACCCGGTGCGGATCCACGTCGAAGGCGTCGATGAGGCGCAGCACCGCCGTCGCCGCCATGGTGTAGGCGTTGTGCTCCGGACCTCGCATGCGGAAGCTGCTACCGACGACGGCCTGAATCTTTCCCCAGTTGCTGTCGTTCCACTCGCACCAATCTTCGAGGTTTACCCTGTAGGGCGGTACATAGAGTGATAGCCCACTGATGCCTACCGTTTGCTGGCTCATATCGAAACTAGCCCCCCTAGTTGCGAGGTGGATTCGAGCAGACGCGCTGCGTCCTGCGCGTGAGTGGCCATTCTGCCAGAAACGCCTTGGCGATGACCACCGGAGTGCGGCGATCAGCCCGCGCTCTCGGCTCTGTGGTCCAGAAACCGCTGCCGGCAGGCCATCGCCTCCTGGCGGAGCGCCTGGAAGTCGGGGTCGTCGCGCAGAGGCTCCCAGGAGAGATCGTTGTCGAGCGAAGGATAACCACAGTAGTTGCGGGCGATAGAGCGACGCAGGAGCCGCAGCGCCGAGTCCTTCTGACCACAGAGGGCGTGCTCCGCGGCCCCGAAGTACAGCGTCTCCGGATCGCGGACGGTGTCATAGGCCGCCTCGTCCTCTCGGGCCGCGTCGGCGAGTCGCGGTGATTCCTCGAGGCAGGCCCTCAGAAGCTGGCCTTCGTGAAACGCGTACTCGGCTGAGACGCTCTGCCAGGCCTCGATAGCGGCCTCGGGTCGACCCCGGGCCATCTCGAGATGGGCCAGGGCATCCCAATAAAAGTCCGATCCCGCAGAGACCTCCAGAAACGGCATCGCCCGGTCAAAGCGCTTGGCCTGCAGGAAGGCTATGGAACACGACCGCAGCGACTCGTTGGTCGGGTCGAGGGCCAGAGCGAGATCACAGTCGGCCATGGCGTCTTCGAGCAGGCCGGCGTAGCGATAGACGTAGCTGCGAGCGAACAGGGCATCGGAGGAGTCGGGTCGCTGCTCGACGAGCTCGGAGACCGAATCGTAAGCACCCAGAAGATCGGCTCGTTCCACCTGACCCACGACTCGATTCCGGGCAGCGCCCACGAGTCCCGGATCGAGCTCCAGCGCCCGCTCCACCGCCTGGTTGGATTTGCGAAAGGCAGCCTCACCCCCGTCGGAGTAGTTGCCGTCGTGGGAGTAGCGAAGTGAGAGCCGCTCCCACGCCGAGGCGTACTCTGGATCCAGCTCGACAGCCTGTTCGAGAACCGCAATGGCCTCCTTGTTGGGGCCGGCATCCATGGGAATGGCCAGACTCTGGAGATACAGGGCGTAGGCCTCCGGATGGGTCGGCCGGGTGCCGTCACTCTGACCGGCGGGCAGGACACCGAGCTTGGGAAGAAGGCCTTGTTCGACCTTCTGGGCGACTTGTTCGCGCAACGAGAGCAGATCTGCGGCCGGCACATTGACGCTCTCCCGCCACAGAATGCTGTTGTCCGCGACCCGGATGCCCTCGAGCGTCAGTTGCAGATGCTCGCCCTCTTGGAAGTACTGTCCGGTGACGACGTTCTCGACCCGCAGCTCCTGACCCGCTCGACCGAGATCCGTCGGACCCTCGGTGTAGCCCGCGGCGGCGGCGAAGGGCCGGACGGTGAGCGAACCGACACGGCTCAGCGTGGTGGTGATCTCGTCCGGCACGGCCACCTTGAGATAGTCCAGTGACGCGTCCGCGCCGAGGTTCTGGAACGGCAGCACGACCACCGTGGGCAGGGCGGTGGTCTCCTCCTCTACTGCGGCCACCGGTGTTCTTTCGGGTGACTCCCTATCCAGCGACCACCAGACGACCAGAGCGACCAGAACGGTCCCAACCGCAGCCAGACCCAGCCACGGCCCGCGGCGACGTGTCATCACTGGTGTCGTGGCCGCAGCGGTCGCCGAGACCCCGGCCGAGCCACTGTCCCTCTGCAGCCGTTTGAGATCGGCCTGCAGGTCGGCAGCGCTCTGGTAGCGCAGCTCGCGGTCCTTCTCCAACGCCCGTAGGAGGAGAGCCTCGAGGGCGGCGGGCACTCCGGGGCTGAGCTGGCGTGGTGGGCTCGGTTCCTTACCCAGGATCTCGCTGAACACGACGGCGGCGGTCGATCCCTCGAAGGGGGGCAGGCCGGTTGCCATCTCGTACAGAACCACACCCAGCGAGAACAAATCGGTTCGTCCGTCCAACTCTTCGCCTCGGGCCTGCTCCGGCGACATATAGGCCACGGTGCCCATGGTGGAGCCGGCGGTGGTCAGCGTTCCTTCCGCCTGCTCGGTTGGCATCGCCGAGTCCATATCGGCGGCATCATCGCGCAGCTTCGCCAGACCGAAGTCGAGAACCTTGGCGTCGCCTCGTTCCGTGATGAACAGATTCCCCGGCTTGATGTCTCGGTGAACAATGCCTTTCTCGTGAGCGGCGGCGAGAGCATCGGCGATCTGGGTGCCCAACCGGATCACCTCCTCCGGCTCGAGGGACCGGCCTCCGAGACGCTGCTTCAGGGTCTCGCCCTCGAGACACTCCATCACCAGGAAGGGTTTGTCGTCGTGGCTGCCGAGATCGTGGACGGTGCAGATGTGCGGATGGTTCAGCGCCGAGGCGGCGCGAGCCTCGCGCTGAAACCGCTCCATGGCCTCCGGACTGTCCGCCAGCTCTTCCGGCAGGAACTTGAGCGCCACCCGACGACCGAGGTTGAGATCCTCCGCCTCATAGACGACGCCCATGCCGCCGCCGCCGAGCCTGCTCACGATCCGATAATGCGAGACGGTCTCGCCGATCATCCGAGGATTCCTCCGGGCTGAGGACTTTCAGGCGATCTTACCTTAGCTCAGGGTGAGGCGAGCCTGTCCTCCGGGTGGGACCTACTCTCGATCGGAAGCCAGCGCCACTTCTCATCCAGCGGACGGCCGCCGACCCTGGTGGAGTCCTGGTCCACGCAGATTCACACGTTCTTGAAACGGATCCCGTGACTAATTTGCTGCTTGCAAGGTATCGACTTCTTCGATGACTCTGACACCTACGATCTGCCCGTCGCTGGTGCGATAGGTGAGCTTGATCCGGTGGCCAGCGCGGAGGTCCGCGAACTCGAGGCTCTGGCGACCGTCGAAATCCTTCTTTCTCCTCGCCTTGATCGGTGCCTCTTCGCTGATTCGAACCAGATGGCTCTCCTGGCTGCGATCATCCCGAATCTGCACGATTCGGTCGCCTCGCACCTCGGTGATCACGCATTTCATATGCCCTGTAACGGCAACGGCAGACGCACCCTCGGTGGGAAACGTATCTCTGCGCCAGGGTCCCGGAGTTCCGGGGGTCGATGCGGCAAGAGGGAAGGAGACCGCAAACAGCACGATTGCGAGAACACTCGAGAGCAGTGGATACATAATGGAATTCCTGTTGTTGCCAAACACTATATCGAAGCCATGAGAGTGTCCCACGGCAGACCGACTACGACAGCGTCCCTGACAGTCCTGGGCTCGGCTTCGGTCATGCTGTATGGCCTCGTCGCTTTTCGGATGAGTTTCTCGAACCTGGCGCGCGATGTCACCGGGTTCCTGGTCGTGTTCGCGACGCTCTTCTTGCTGTACGCAACAGCAGGACTGCTGGTTCACCGGCGACGTGCAGGCCATTCCCTATCGACCTTTTACATAATCCTTGCCTTTGCGACCTTGTTTCGCGTCCTTCTTCTCTTCGCAGGACTGCCCCACCAGAAGCCCATCGAAGCCCTGGGTCAGGATCTGGCCGGACCCGAGACCGGCTACTTGTCATTCCTCATCTACGACAACGACGTCTGGCGCTATCTGTGGGACGGACATTTGCTGCGATGTGGCGTCTCGCCCTACGCCGTGACTCCGCTCGAGGTGGTCGACCTGGCCGACGCCGGTCAGCGCCCTTTCGCCTCGGCGCTCGCAGAAGAAAGATGGTGGGACATCCTCGACAATGTCAGCTTCCAGTCCCACACAACTGTCTATCCGCCGCTGGCACAAGGACTCTTCGGACTAGCACAAGGGTTGGCTCCCGGCAGCGTCTTTGTGCTCAAGCTGCTGTTGATACTGATCGACCTGGGAACCTGCACGGTTGTCGCGGGTCTGCTTACTGCCATCGGGAAGGATCGGGAATGGGTCCTTCTCTACGCCTGGAATCCGCTGGTGGTCAAAGAGCTCGCCGGCTCCGGCCACGCTGACGCCCTGATGATCTTCTGGATGGCGCTGGCCCTGCTGCTACTGATCCGAGGTCGGCAGATCTTGGCACTTACCGCGTTCGGTCTCAGTCTGCTGTCGAAGATCGGCTCACTGGTTCTGTTGGTGCTGTTCCTGAGACGAACTCAACCTCGCTACTGGCCCGTCTTGGCAGGCGTCGTACTCTTGGGGGTGGCACCCTTCGCCGGGGACCTGCCTTCGATGGTGAACGGCCTGGTTGCCTATGGACGCGAATGGGTTTTCAACTCGGGCTTCTGGGCTGCGATTCACGCCGCGGCCGCGGCCTTGGGTGCGGAGTCCGCGGTTTTTTGGGCGCATGCCTTGACCAAGGCGCTGGTCCTGGCCGGCGTTGCAACTCTGCCATGGCTTGGCGGTTCTCGGCCCCGTGACATCCTTCAGGTGGCCTTCTTGCTACTGGCAGGCATCGTACTGCTCAACCCGGCAGTGATGCCCTGGTACCTGCTCTGGCCACTGCCGCTCGCTGTGGCTCTGGGCTACCGCTCGTGGTTGCTACTGACCGCCCTCTCTCTGCTCTCCTACCTGCACTACGTGCAGGACGGTGTCGGAGGCTGGTGGTTGTGGCTCGAGTACGGCGTCTTCGCCCTGGCGGTCGGGTGGGAGCATGCCCGCAGCAGACAATCTCGGGCATGATCAAATTCGCCAGGTGGGGAGGCCGTGAGCTTTGATGATTCCCTCCTGTCGACGTTCCGATTGGAGGCTCTTCCGTCAAAAAAATCAGGCCCTCTCAAATTCTGGACAGTGTCCAGAATTCCAGATAAGGTTTCCCCGTGATCGAGGATGCTGAAAGCCTGCTGCGGGAACACGGGCTGCAGGTTACCGCTCAGCGGCTGGCCGTGCTGAAAGCGGTATCGGCCCGGCCGCATGCCACAGCCGACGAGCTCGCCGGCCATGTGCGAGCCAGTATCGGATCGGTCTCACGACAGGCGGTGTACGACACCTTGGGCATTCTGGTCGAAAAGGGCGTGGTGCGCAGAATCCAACCCGCCGGGTCCCCTGCCCGCTACGAGGATCGGGTCGATGACAACCACCACCATCTGATCTGTCGGAACTGTGGTGGCACGGTCGATGTCGACTGCGCGGTTGGCGACACCCCTTGCCTAACCGCCGCCGACGACACGGGCTACGAGATCGACGAAGCCGAGGTCATCTACTGGGGTCGCTGCCCCGAGTGTCGGGCCACAGCTCGGGATTCGCCTGCTGGCTGAAGCCGAGCCTCCTGCGCGTCCTCGACAAGCGCCAAGACCGCGACTACAGAAAAGAAGAGTTCAAGCCCTGAGCAGCCAACCAATCGAAGGAAGAACCAGGAGGAAGATGTGTCAGAGAGTATGAAAGCCGCGGGCAAGTGCCCCATCATGCACGAACCCCACTCACAGACGGCGGTGGCGACCACGGCCAACCAGCACTGGTGGCCGAATCAACTGAATCTGCAGATTCTCCACCAGCACTCTCCTCTGTCCGATCCGATGGGCAAGGAGTTCAACTACGCCGAAGAGTTCAAGACACTCGACCTGGCTGCCGTGAAGCAGGATCTCACCGAGTTGATGACCACTTCCCAGGACTGGTGGCCGGCCGACTACGGTCACTATGGCGGGCTCATGATTCGGATGGCCTGGCACAGCGCCGGGACGTATCGCATCAGCGACGGCCGCGGCGGAGCCGCTTCGGGCTCGCAGCGCTTCGCGCCCCTCAACAGCTGGCCCGACAACGCCAACCTCGACAAGGCCCGCCGGCTGCTCTGGCCGATCAAGCAGAAGTACGGCCGCAAGCTGTCGTGGGCCGACCTGATGATTCTGGCCGGCAACGTCGCCATCGAGTCCATGGGATTGAAGACCTTTGGCTTCGCCGGTGGGCGCGAGGACATCTGGGAGCCCGAAGAGGACATCTACTGGGGACCCGAAACCGAGTGGCTCGGCGACGAGCGCTACAGCGGCGACAGGGACCTCGAGGATCCTCTCGGCGCCGTCCAGATGGGTCTGATCTACGTCAATCCCGAGGGGCCGAACGGCGAGCCCGATCCGGTCGCCGCGGGCCGCGATATCCGTGAGACCTTCGCGCGTATGGCGATGAACGACGAAGAGACCGTCGCACTCACCGCCGGCGGGCACACCTTTGGCAAGACCCACGGCGCGGGTGACGCCGCCCACGTCGGGCCCGAGCCGGAAGCCGCCGCAGTCGAACACATGGGCCTCGGCTGGATCAGCGACTACGGCAGCGGCAAGGGTAGCGACGCAATCACCAGCGGCATCGAGGGCGCCTGGACTCCGAATCCGATCCAGTGGGACATGGGCTACTTCGACGTGTTGTTCGGCTACGAATGGGAGCTGGTCAAGAGCCCTGCGGGCGCCTGGCAATGGACGCCAAAGGACCTGAAGGAAGAGGACATGGCACCCGACGCCGAGGATCCGGCAAAGCGGGTTCCGATCATCATGACCACCGCGGACATGGCGATGCGGATGGACCCCATCTACGAGCCGATCTCGCGACGCTTCCACGAGAACCCCGACCAGTTCGCAGAGGCCTTCGCCCGGGCGTGGTTCAAGCTGACGCATCGTGACATGGGCCCGATCTCGCGCTATCTCGGTCCGGAAGTTCCGGACGAGGAGCTCATCTGGCAAGACCCCGTCCCGGCAGTCGATCACGACCTCATCGGAGATGACGACATCGCGGCCTTGAAGGCCCGGATCCTCGGTTCTGGACTGTCGGTCTCGCAGCTGGTCTCGACAGCTTGGAGCTCCGCATCGACCTTCCGCAACTCCGACAAGCGCGGCGGCGCCAACGGTGCCCGCATTCGGCTCGCCCCACAGAAGGATTGGGCTATCAACCGGTCGGGGAAGGTCGGAGATGTGCTCGAGACCCTCGAGTCGATACAGAAGGAATTCAACGGCTCGCAGGGCAACGGCAAGCAGGTTTCACTCGCCGACTTGATCGTTCTGGGCGGTTGCGCCGCCATCGAGCAGGCCGCGAAGAACGCCGGCCACGCAGTACAGGTTCCCTTCGCGGCAGGCCGCACCGATGCAACGCAGGAACAAACCGATGTCGAGTCGTTCGCCGTGCTCGAGCCGACCGCGGACGGGTTCCGCAACTATCTCGCCGCTGGGCACCGGATGTCAGCGGAGGACTCGCTGGTGGACCGGGCGCAGCTGCTGACGCTGAGCGCTCCCGAGATGACAGTGCTCCTCGGTGGCCTACGCGTACTGAATGCGAACTTCGAGCAGTCTAATCTCGGTGTCTTCACCGACCGCAGCGAGGCGTTGACCAACGACTTCTTCGTCAATCTGGTCGACATGGGCACCGAGTGGAAGCCGTCCGCCGACGCCGACGGTGTGTACGAGGGACGGGATCGCGCGACGGGTGATCTCAAGTGGACCGGCACCCGCGTCGATCTCGTCTTCGGCTCGAACTCTCAGCTGCGAGCCCTGGCGGAGGTCTACGCCTGCGGCGACGCGCAGGAGAAGTTCGTGCGCGACTTCGTGGCGGCGTGGAACAAGGTGATGAATCTGGATCGCTTCGATCTAGCCTGATCACGAGTCAACGATCTTCCGTTGGGGAGGGAGGGCCATGTGCCCTCCCTCCGCCGGTGGCTCGCTTCGTACCCATTCTCGATCGGGGCATTCTGCTAGGCTCGTCCTGAGTCATGCCTCTCCGAGTGCGAAACTCGGTGATGACGCGGATGAGAAACCCTTCAATACGAATGCTGCTGCTCCTTCTGCTGATAGGAGCGTCAGCGGCATCTCAGGCGGACGTGGTCTTCCTGAAGAGTGGGAGCAAGATGGAGGGCCGTATTGTCGAGCGAACCGATACCTCGGTGGAGATCGACATCGGGGCTGGGAGTCTGACGCTGCCGATGTCGAGTGTCGACCACATCGAGGAAGGTCGCTCCGCCTTGGACGAGGTTGACGAGCGCGCCAAGGCACTGAGTTCCGATGACCTCGACGGTTGGCTGGAGCTAGCTCGGTTTGCCTCCCGAGAGGGACTTGGAGCCCAGTCGAAGTGGGCCTACCAGTACGTCCTCGAGTTGGATCCGCAGAGCTCGGAGGCCAATCGTGCCCTCGGCCGAGTCGAGATCGACGGACGATGGATGACGGAAGACGAGGCGTACCGGGCGCGCGGCTACGTCAACTTCGAGGGTCAGTGGATGACACCCGCCGAGCAGGACTCGATCCTCCGCGGGCGAGAGGCCGACCGGGCAGCGGCCCAGGCCGAGGCACAGCGAGCCGACGCCGAAGCGAGACAGGCCGACGCGCAGGCGAGAGAGGCAGAGGCACGGGCGCGACAGGCCGAAGCTCAGGCCGTGCAATCGGCCACGAGGAATCCACTGTATTGGGGTGCCTGGGGACCGGGGCCACGCTCCTGGCCCAGCAATCCGCTCGATCGACCCGGTGATTGGAGCTCGGAGGACTAACCATGAAGGGTCACTACAAGACTTCGATCCTCGCGCTCTGTCTGATTTTGGTCGGCCCCGCTCTCGAGGTGCTCGCAGCCCAGACGGTGGACTCCTTGATCGCCAGGAATCGAGAGGCGAGGGGTGGCGTCGAGCGGCTCGAGGCGATCCGGACACTGTGGATGAGTGGCAGGGCAACTGCGGGACCGGGCAGGGAGGCGTTGGTGACGCGAGA